>CEVM01105907.1_pt1 | contig 38698 bp, 45 predicted proteins | sample 531481 | NCBI WGS metagenome assembly CEVM01 (sample SAMEA2623649, study PRJEB7988) | marine metagenome | biome: marine biome (ENVO:00000447); feature: mesopelagic zone (ENVO:00000213) & marine oxygen minimum zone (ENVO:01000065); material: "saline water (ENVO:00002010), including plankton...
AATACGGTTTATTTTTTGAGGCACCGCAGCGGCAAAACGCTGTGGTGGTGGTTTTTTCAGCACAACTACCATCGATCAACGTGACTTTCGCTCCGCCATGTGCTAACAACGGACCGTTCTCAACCACCTCAATTGCGGCACGTCCCGTCTCTTTATTATTCTTTTCAGTAGTATTAGGGGTTTCAAAACGCAAAGCGCCTGAAGGACAAGCTTTAATTTGCTTTTTGAGTTCAGTAACAGAGGCATGTTCAACCTGAATCCATGGACGTTCATCAGGACGATACACCTTGGGTAATTTTGAAACACAAACTTTAGAGTGAATACACAGATCAGGCGTCCAAACTACCGTTAGCTCATCTTTTTTATATTCTTTGGAGAAAGGCTTCTTATTCATGAGGGAAGTTTGACATTTTCGGCAAGTAAGGGTTGCCATTGCGGATGTTCCTTGAGATAATGAACCACAAAGGGACACCAGGGAACAATTTTGAGATCACGCTTTTCGATATCCTCTAATACAGCCCCAACGAGTTTGCTTCCTATCCCTTGACCTTCTAATTCTTTAGGTACTTCGGTATGGGTCAAATAAATCTTATTTTCCTTCTGCTTGTACTCCAACTTTGCAAGATGTTCTTTGATATGAAGTTCGTATTGGTGTTTCTCTTTGTTGTGATGTAATTCGCTTGTCATTTGAGTTTCTTTTTCAGGCCTTCTAAGATACTAATTTTCATGCTCTTTTAAGGAATTACTTTGCTTACATAACCATAACTTTAACCCTACTTTACAACAAAAGCAAATCATTATTGGTACCTTATAGGCTCCATAGAAAAATAGATTTTTCTTTTCGAAATTCAACAAACGATAACGATACGCAATAACTTAATAATTCAAATAAATTACATCTTCTTTATCTTACGCATAAGGAAGTGTATTTTCACATAAATAACCGAAAATAGAAAACAATGGATAGTAAGAACTCAAACTCAAACGGAAGTCCAGGAAACGTATGGGAGGTCAATGAATCTTCTGCTTCTTGTCCGTTTCTGAATGGAACCATGCATCAAGCCGCCGGAGGCGGAACTTCCAATCGCGATTGGTGGCCGAATCAATTAAACTTAGGAATTTTACGTCAACACTCAGAATTGGCTGATCCTATGGATCCCGATTTTGATTATGCCGAAGCCTTTAAATCGCTTGATCTCGCAGCGGTGAAGAAAGATCTTAATGACCTTATGACCGACAGTCAAGATTGGTGGCCAGCCGATTACGGACACTACGGTCCGTTTTTCATCAGAATGGCTTGGCACAGTGCTGGAACCTATCGTATTGCCGATGGTCGTGGAGGTGGTGGATCGGGTTCTCAACGTTTCGCCCCATTGAACAGCTGGCCTGATAATGCCAACTTGGATAAAGCCCGTTTGTTGCTCTGGCCTGTTAAAAAGAAGTACGGAAAGAAATTATCCTGGGCCGATCTCTTGATCTTAGCCGGAAATGTTGCGCATGAGTCTATGGGACTTAAGATGTTTGGTTTTGCCGGAGGTCGCGAAGATATTTGGCAGCCGGAAGAAGATATTTATTGGGGTTCTGAAACTGAATGGCTTGGTAATAAAGACCGTTATGCTGAAGATGAAGATCTGGAAAACCCACTAGGCGCCGCTCATATGGGGTTGATCTATGTGAACCCTGAAGGACACAACGGAAACCCAGACCCGGTAGAATCGGCACACTATATTCGTGAAACCTTTGGTCGTATGGCGATGAACGACTACGAAACGGTCGCCTTGATCGCAGGAGGACATACGTTCGGAAAAACACACGGAGCCGCAGAAGCAGATCCCCACGTAGCGGAAGAGCCTGCCGCCGCCGGAATTGAATTGCAAAGTATGGGTTGGACGAATAAATTCGGAACCGGAATGGGCGCCGATACGATTACTAGTGGTATTGAAGGTGCGTGGACAGACACGCCTACGCAATGGAGTCACACCTACTTTACCAACTTGTTCAAATACGATTGGGAACTACACAAAGGGCCCGGAGGAGCGTACCAATGGAAGCCGAAAAATAATGAAGGCGCGGGCACCGTTCCGGATGCACACGATCCAAATAAGAAACATGCTCCGTTTATGTTAACCACCGATCTGTCCTTAAAGATGGATCCGGAATATGAAAAGATTTCACGACATTTCTTGGAGAACCCGGAAGAATTTGCAGACGCCTATGCACGTGCTTGGTACAAATTAACGCATCGTGACATGGGACCTTTAAGTCGGTATTTAGGACCGGAAGTACCTCAAGAAGAATTGATCTGGCAAGACCCGGTGCCTGCCGTGGATCACGATTTGATCAACGATGCAGAGATTGCAGAATTGAAGAAGAATATTCTGGCTTCAGGACTTTCTGTACCACAACTGGTAAAAGCCGCTTGGGCTTCCGCTTCTACGTTCAGAGGTTCTGATAAGCGAGGTGGTGCCAATGGAGCACGGGTACGATTGATGCCTCAAAACACTTGGAAGGTCAATCAACCCCAAGAACTCAAAAAAGTGATTGATACTTTAGAGCGTATCAAAGAGGAGTTTAATGCGAATGCTTCCGGAAACACAAAAGTATCGTTGGCCGACCTGATCGTCTTGGGAGGAAACGCGGCTGTAGAAAAAGCAGCCAAAGATGCAGGACATGAGGTAACCGTTTCTTTTGCTCCTGGACGCACGGATGCTTCCGAAGAACAAACCGATGCAGAAGCGTTTGATGCATTAGAACCACAGGCAGATGGTTTCAGAAATTATGTAAAACAAAAATTCACGGTTTCTTCCGAAGAACTCCTCGTAGATAGAGCACAATTGCTTACGTTAACGGCTCCTGAAATGACCGTCTTGGTAGGTGGGATGCGAACCATGAACGCCAATTACGACGGATCGAAACACGGAGTGTTTACCGACAGACCAGGAACGTTAACCAACGATTTTTTTGCAAATCTTCTGGATATGAACACTACTTGGAAAGCGACTGCAGACGATGATGCCGTATTTGAAGGGCGCGATCGTAAGAGCGGAGACGTAAAATGGACCGGAACTCGTGTCGATTTGATCTTTGGTTCTAATTCTGAATTACGAGCGTTGGCAGAAGTATATGCGTGTGAAGATGCACAAGAGAAATTTGTCAATGATTTTGTAAAAGCTTGGACGAAAGTGATGCAATTAGATCGTTTCGATCTCAAGAAATAAGCAACATACTATTGCTAAGAAAAGGGTGAGCTGGATGGCTCACCTTTTTTTGTTTTCATTTCGTTTATTTATCAAGTATTTCTATGATTCGTTTGTTCTCAGGCGGGCGCTTTATGCGAATTCTGATTACTGAATAATTCCATTTATCGTTGATATTATCGGCTTCGATATCGAGGCGAGCTTTTCCTTTTTCTCCTTGCACGGTCACACTTGTTCGAACATGACGATGCTCGTTCGAATAGGTGGTTTCCCCTTCAAGAATAGCCATCTTTCCGAGATCTTGAAGTGTGCCGAGGTGTGCTTTAACTTCAGAGTTATTATTGGCGATAGCTAGGGCATTTTTATACAGATCAGGATCGGCATACGCTTGAAAAATATCTCCGCTTATTTTATTCATTCCTGAATTAAGAAACCAAACCAAACACATTCCCACTATAGCGATCGTAGTGATGAGGAAAATTTTTTTATTTCTTGTCATGTGGTTTTATGTTGGATAACGCACTTATTTTATCAAGGTAGGATATGCTTCAAGGCATTGTTGGAGTGAACGCCCTTCTGTATGAATGCACTCACAAAATTGAGCTCCAAGTGTGGCGTTCTCTCCGTTCTTAAACTGTTGTTGGCACGCTGAAGCGCTATTTCTGGGCATGATTACGAATACGTTCATCAAAATAACCCCACCTATTACGAAGATAAAAATAACAAAAGCAGCGGATACGAATTTCCAAGGAAACTTCCACGTACGTTTGTTAGGCATAGCATTGGTAACGTGTGTTGTTTTTGAGCTCCATGGTAGCACATATTTAATCTTGTCATAATTCCACCATAATAAGAAGAGGGTGGATAAGACCATCAGAGGAGCTGTAAATAATGAGCCATCGAAGCGCACTGAAAACGACAGTATACAAATGTTTAAAATGATGGGGAGATACAATAAGGCACCTAGCGTAACGGTTCGAGGAATCAACAGTAAAATTGCAGCGAGCATTTGAACAACGCCTATAAACGTGTAATAATACCCCGTGTGGAAAAGTGCTTCCAAATACGCTCCCATGGGATGATTATTTGCCAAAGCCGTAAATCGTTCCCCGGCTACTTTTACATATCCCGAAGGTAAAAATCCTGCGGCGAGTGCTATTCGAACGAAAATAGAAAAGTAGTAGATCCAGCGATTGTTGGTGTGCTCTTGGTGCCAACGATCTAGTAGTCTTGAGAGTTTCATATCACAATAGATCCCATGTTTATGCAGTGGTTGCTTCGTATTACAAGAACAATTTTAGAAAATCACTAAGGTGTCACACTATTGATCTCGATCCAGTAGCCATCCGGATCTTGAATATAGATTTGTTGAACGCCGTCTGCTCGTATAAAGATTTTATTGGGAGTTCCCGGCCAATCTGAATAGGGTACTTGTAATTTTTTGAGTCGGTTTATCAACCCTTCAAAATTTGCTGTAGAAACCGCCATGTGTACTGCGCGATTTATTTGTATCGGGCCTTCAACTGTGGCGATGAGGTGTAATTCTTTTCCCTCTCCTAGAGAGAACCAACGAATCCCTTCTTTTTCGGTACGATTGGTTATTTCTTCTAAGGCTAGCACATTCTCGTAAAATTCAGCAGCCCGATCTACATCTTCTACAGATAAAGCTACGTGATTGAACGTAAGAGACAGGTCTGTGGTGTTTTGTGCAGTAAGATTTCCGAAGAAAAACAATACCATACCTATTATAATCGATGATTTCATAATGAAAAGGTGTTTAAAGGTTATGATGAGGAAAGATCTTGACCCATCAACGCTATTTTATGAAATAGTTCAGCGACACCCAAGGCTGTCCATAGGATGAATAGCGCCAGTACGATTAGCGTCCATTTTGGGATCTTTATGTTGATTTTTGAAGAAACAAATGCTAACACACCGGGAAAAAAGAGTGTGGCTGCAAGGCAGACCGCGATGCCATATCCCGGGTCATTTCCCCAAAAGGTATTTATGAGTCCGATAAGCAAGGCGATTATTCCAAAGAGAATTTGAAAGAGGCTAACCATAGGATTTTTAATCTGATGTGTTTTCAATTGTTTGTATTGCTTTTTTATAGCTTTCGAGCAATTGCTCTTCTTTGATAACCACATCTGTCATAGATACCGAAAGAAACAACAGGATCTTTCGCATCGCCATTTCATCTCCCTCAAAATCCATGGTAATCAAGCCAGACAATAACAGATTTGCAAAATCTTCATACGCACGTTGTTGGGTATAGACCTCATTGAGTTCCTGAATTTGTTGCAACGGAATATCATTGATCAAGCCCGTTTGGATGCCGGTTTCAAAAGCGCTGTTTGAAAGTGTCAAGGTATTAACCCCGCGGAAAAAATTCGGCTTAAAGACATCAATACGCTCTTGTTGCAAATAAAATCGAGAACTGTCGCGAAGCGTACGATGATAATCAATAACCTGTGTTACTTTTTGTTGATTGATTTTTATTTCAGAAATAATGTGCTGCTCTAAGTATTGCAGCTGTGTATTTGTTTTTTTTTGAGCCGCCCAATTGGATACCGCAAAGCCTAAAAAGACACCGATCATAACCGATATGATCTGAATAAAAAGATCGCCAAATTTATTTTTCATATCCCGAAGTTTTAATCCTGTGCTCTAAAGTAATCATTTATTTAACTTTTTTTGAGTGGCAATAGTTTTCGATACGTTGTACACCGCCACATCCATTCCAAGGGACCCCACCTGAAGTATTGAAGCCATATCTTACTGAACCCAATCTGGAATACAAAGATGACTATTGCAATCAAAAATGTTTCAAATGGACGCAGAGTTTCGTATAAACGAAACCCTAAAGAAGTGAAAAGTATTACCCCTATGAAACTTTGTAAGAGGTAATTGGTAAGTGCCATTCTTCCCACATGGCGCAACGGACTAAGAATGCTTCGTCCCATTCTTCGAAACCACAACCAACCAATGAGCCACAGGTAAAAGATTCCCATGAATACATCAGAGAGCACCATCAATTTTATAAAATACGGTCGAAGATCAGGGTCACGATATAGCTCATAGTCAGGCAGCACGAAAAGAAATACCAATCGATAGGCGTTTGAAAGTATCGTGAACAACAGTATCGGATTTTTTATTTTATAAAGGAATGAAAAAAGGGTATTGTGAACGTTTTTTTTCCCCAAATACATTCCTAATAAGAACATAGAGAACGCCATAGGGGCCAAGAACCCCAGCAGCATCGGAAGGTTTGCAACATATTCGCGAAAACGAAGCTCCATCCCATCTGTAAAACTGCCATGTTGAATGACCTGTCGTACTGCTTCCGCATCGTAACTGGCTAAGGCTTCTTCCGTAGAAAATGGTACTTGTTCCATCACAAATGATATCAACGGTTCGTAAAACGGAAACAATAAGAAAAAGATGGACATCCCAAGTAGGAGTGCCCTTCGCTGCGTGATCAATGGGGTCACTAGGAGTCCCATTACCGCATATAGATGCAATACGTCACCCGACCACAACAGTGCGATATGCAGTATGCCAAAGAGCCATAAGTAACCCATTCGCCTGACAAAAAATGAAAATGAGATGCCTTGTCTAGCCTTCATTTTCAGGGCTTGCATCGACATGCCCCATCCAAAAAGAAGGGAGAAGATGGGAAAAAATTTAGTATAAAATAACAGTTGTAGAATTCGTTGTGTCCAGAGATCAATAGAAGTGGTCCATTGCGCATTATAAACATCTTGATTTAAGTAGGTAGAATGCATCACCACGATATTCACCACAAAGATTCCAAACACGGCAAACCCACGATAGACATCCAACAATTCGATACGTCGGGTCTTTTGCGTCGGGCGTATGGTGTTTTTCTGATTCAATAGGAAGTTTTCTGAAATCGATCTACGGGTATCAAATTGCTTCAGGAGATCAATTGGTCCCACATTCTTTTTACTTGAAGATCCCCAAAACCATATTCCGGAGCACGCTGACAGAATTCACGGAAAGCAGGGCCAAATTCATTGGTTTTTTGAGTCTCTATAATCTCCTTTAAAATACGTTGTGGTTTGCCTAATATTCCTTGCTTTGGAAACCGATCTAGATGTGCTGCTACTGCCTTAGCGATAAAAGGAAAGGAGGGCTTTAGAGAAGCAGCGAGTTGCCTGAGTTGTTCATGATCGTTGGATTGGTACGCCTTCCATAAGTCTGAAAAAGGACGCATATCAGGAAGTGGAATTGGGTTGTGAAAAGCGGAAATCAAGGCTTCCTGATCCATATGTCCGAAGCCATAGATGCCGTGTTCTTCCGGTCGCACCAAGGAAACCGTTAGATGTTTGGAGGTATTCTGAAGCACATGACAAACAAACCAAAAATTCACCTGACAAAACAGATCATCTTCAAACCATAGATACACGATTGCGTTCGATGGGATCTGCTTCATTTTTTCGAACTCTGTGACCGTTTTTGAATAGTATTCGTTTTCGTCAACAATACCATATGCTTCACCGATAAAACGCGCTCGGGTTGCAAAGAGGGTTTGTTCAGTATCCCCTTCCACAGGACCATCTACCAAGCATTCTCGTGCCACTATGATGGTTCCTTTTAAGCTGTTCGGAAACTGATCTTTTAGTGCATCCCCGTTTAAAATATGGTAGTGTGGTTGCATTCATTAAAGATACGCCAATTATTTAGCAAGCGCTGTGATCTTATGTTTGAAATTAAATCTTTCCTAATGCTTGTACGTGGGTGCCGATAAATAAAACCAAGGGTTTACAGAGGCATCCAAGGTTTTTCTTAATTTTTGAAAATTCTCTGGGGTAGGATCGAGGTTCACAAAATTGCCGATCACTTTGCTTCTCTTGTACATTAAAAAGGTGTTTTCTACAGCAGGATTGATTTGGTTTTTATCAATTTCAGAAATGGTATCCGTAAAAGAAGGGACAAAAGTTAGTGCTAGGTGTTCGAGGTTGAGTTCCGCTCCTAAAGCTTTCAACATTTCGAAACGCTGTGCTTTATCATAATTATTGGGGTTTCCGTAGACAAAATAGACCTTGAGCGAACGGTCTCTTGCGATACTTTCCTCTTCTAAGAATTGTAACCATTTTTTGATGGCGGACCAATCAGCCTTCGCTCCTACAAAATATAGAATTCCGTGATACCAACCGTATTTGCAAATGGGGCAAACCGTGGTACCCGCGTCAGGACCAAAAGCGTGATATGGCGTGAACGAAGTGATGTCTTCTCCCATCAATTTTCCCGAACGAATCTTAGGATCCATAGTGTGGGGATAGTTGGGGATATTTCGACCTAAATAAATATCGCGCTCGCCCACCCAGAGATTCTCATGCTGCACAAAACGGATGACCCCGCTACCTCCTCGATTTTTCAGCTGATTCCGCTCTATGCTCGTAAGAAGCGGATCATGGTCAAATACAAAATCGTCTAGATAGTAAGGGGTTTCTACATTGGGTTCCTTTACGGAAATGTGCACATGGGCAGGTTCTTTCCTGTTGGGGTAACTTCCCGGCAATACCGTATAGATCTCATAGGTGCCATCGACTCCTGTTTGTACCCAACCCCGCATATATCCATGAGTTTGCCCTAACGAATTCTTTGGCATGTTCAAGGGTTCGCCTGGAGCTACTTCGTAAATACCTTGGGGATTTGTATGATAATAATACAACAGCGCTCCTTTCGCAGCCGTGGTACCATTGGCCTCATACACCGTTCCTGTGAGCAATATTTTTTGTCCGTTTACCTTCCATCCGGCACTGGTATCTACAGCTGTTGGTTGATTCGGAATCTTATAATAAAAAGGAGGGTTGGTATCAAAGTCTTGACTTAAAGTGGTTGTTGGATCTTTTTCTTTAGGTACTTGACCCACGCAACCAACAAATTGACCTACAAAGACCGTACATAGTAGGGTGTGAATGAATAACTTCATGAAAATTTTTGACGGAAGTTACTTTGTTTTTAGGACGTATTAGCCTGAAGCGAGCCAACTATTTCTCAGTGGAGGAGAAGGCTGTCTTAGTGGAGGAGTCGCTCCCAATTGATTCGGTAATGTCTGCTTAGTCTTACTTCCTCTCCATGCTTCAGAAGCACATCATAATCGCCATTTTTACGAGAGCGTAATTCTTTTACTGCTTGGACATTGAGAAGTGTTGAGCGATGTACGCGCATGAAATCTTCCGAAGTCAACATCGTTTCAAACATTTTCAAACTTCTTGAATCCAAATATTTTTTACCGGCAACACTTATGGCTGAATAGGGTTTATCGGTAGTGATGTATTGAATTTCTTCCTGCGGAATCGATATTATTTTGGTGCCCACTTTTACCTTGATGACAGTGGTTTCTTTTGCAACTGAATGTGATGTTGTTGTGAGGAACGGTCGCTTCCGAAGCCACACAACCAAACCATACACTGTGGCCAAAATAAAGAACTGCCGCGTCAGGGCGGTATTGAAAATTGCTGAAAAATGATGGCTTGGGGAGAATACCAAAGCACTCATACTTACAAAAACCGTTGTAAACAAAAGGAGGTGCACTAGCGTCATCGCGAGTGCTAGAAGGCTGTAGAGAGACCATCGCAGATAACCATTATCTATCGTGGTGCGCTGCAATAGGTTTAGCTGAAGCCACCCCAAGGGCAAAAAGTACATCCAAATACTATTGTATAGTAATGATTCTGAAAGATAAAACCCAGTGTTTCTTACTTCGCTGAAAATATAGTCTTGAACGATTGACAACCCCACTACGACCAATACCAAAGCGAACCAAAAATAAACTTTTTTGAGTGGCTCTAGAACCGCGACTGAAAATGGCAATTTGTAAGATTCCATAACCACAAGGTACGGAATCTATTGGCAATGATTGCTTTGCCAGGAAGGTATTTATTTAAAGGTTTCAGAAAATGTTTCCTGAGCGTTGCCAATCTTCTTAATGATGTTTTCTGATCTCTATTCTAAATGATTCGCTTGTAAAGCAAAGTGTTTAATGCATTAAAATTCACTACAAGAACTATATGCTTTTAATCTGTAATGTTCTTACTGATAAAGCCTTTCTACGATCAGAGAAGAGAAAAAAGTAACGCCGCTTGGGATACAACTCTCATCAACGTTAAAATTTGGAGCATGAGGCATGGCAATGATCCCCTTTTCGAAGTTTGACCCACCCATAAGAAAGTACACCCCGGGAACTCGCTCTTGGAAAAATGAGAAATCATCGCCTCTACCATCAGGAATAACCCCATACATCGGCGGAACGACAGTGTCACCATAGACGCTGGAAAGGCGAGACAAAACTTCCTTCGTCAACACTGCATCATTGATCAACTGCTTGCGTTGCTCGCCATATACAAAAGTATCGGAAGCATAGCTCACACTCTTTAGGGCGTTGGCATAGCCTGATGTCTGTAGACGACGTTCCACATAGGTTGGTAGCGAATCTAAGATGGTTGGATTGCTAAGCGTAAGGTAAGCGCTTACAGCAATGGTGTTCTCTTTTTCTTCTACTGGCATGTTGTCTTCAACAGTAATGTAATCTTTAAATATCGTAGTAGGACTTCCTACACCTATGTTAGGATCTAGTAAGGTGCGATTGTTCCAAAACGGACCTTCACTTGGGACATTTTGTAGTTCTGATAAGATTGATCTTGAATCCGAAATCACCTGTTCTACATCCGCTATGTTGCTTTTTTCGAAAGTGAGTTTGAGTTGGCGATAATTCGCGAATACGTAATCTGGTTTCGTTGCTATGAGTCCGCTTGGCATCGGAGAAATATGTGCGGCATAGATTTCATCGGGTTGTATCAAATCGAAGAGGCCATCTGCTATCATAGCATTTGCTCCTTTATAGTTTTCTTCGGAAGGCTGAAAAATAAAATATACAGTTCCTTTTACGTCTTTCTTTTGTTTCGACAACACAGAAGCGATCCCCAACCCTATCGCTGTGTGTACGTCATGTCCGCATTGATGGCGTACTCCAGGATGTTTAGAAGCAAAGGGAACGCCATCAGGATCTTCTGAAGGCAGGGCATCCATATCGGCGCGCCAAGCGATTTTAGGTCCGTTTTGGGCGCCTCGAAGAATTCCTATAACGCTATGTCCTCCTATACCCGTGTGCACTTCTAAGCCCAATCGACGTAAATATTGAGCGACAAAATGAGCCGTCTTTTCTTCTGCTCCCGATAGCTCTGGATATTGGTGTAGATAACGGCGTACCTTAATCAGGGAGTCGGTTATCGCTGCGGTTTCTTGTTGAATCTCAAGATGTAGAGCGTTATTAGTATTTTGCGTTTGAGCGTAGCTTCCCATGATGTGGTAAAAACTACAAATGATGGCGATGTATGTTATTTTCTTCATGTCACAAAGATGCGGCAAAGAGATGTTACGTACCTGTCACATTTGTGACAAAATCATTTTTTAGCAATCCTTTTTCGGATTCTGCTAAGGGATTGCCGTTCAATTCCAAGAAAAGAGGAAAGATGGGTCAAGCTAACTCGGTTACTGAGATTAGGATGCTCTTCCAAGAATTTCAGATAGCGTTCTTCCGCAGTGAGAAATAAGAATCCTTCCACTCGATCACTTAAAATGGTCAACACGCGTTCTGCAATTTGACGCCCGTGCCGTTCACTATTCTTAGAACTGCTATAGCTTACTTGTATCACTTCAAAGGGCAAGGTAATGATCACTGAAGGCTCCAGGCATTGTAAATTGTATTTAGTGGGTTGCTGCCGGAGAAAGGCCGGATAGTCGGTGGCAAATTGTTCTTCGGAAATAAATCCGGTGGTAATCTGATTTCCTTTTTCGTTTACGTAGTACCGTCGTAAGAGTCCGCGACACACAAAACCCATAGCGGTTTGAATGGTTCCGTTTGCTAAGAAGAAATCTCCTTTTTTATAGGTTGTAAAGGAAATATGGGTTTGTAAATCAGCGCGTTCTTGTGAGGTCGCGTATGGAAATTCTTCCAAAAAGCGTTCTTGGTATTGTCGCTTTTCTTTTTCTGATAAGGAGACAGCATCATTCACTTTGGGAAGATACTTAATTCCATAGAATTGCGACAAAGATTTTTGAGAAGCCTCCCTAATTTTCTTGAGGAAGTAGCTCCCATTTGACTTGTGCAGGTTGATGTGTTTTTGCAAAATCTTCAGGTTCCATAAGAAAAAAGCGGTCATCATAATCAAAGGCAAAGAGAAGATTTTCCATATCTATGTACCCGCTAGACCAAGTGGCGTCACAGAGATACCATTTACCGTTGAGTTTTACCGCATTCCAAGAATGCATGGATTTATCTTTGGAACTACTTCCATTTCCATTCCAAATCCCGGTCCCATGCACGATCTCGCTTTCAATGCCTGCCAAAGCTGCCATTTCTTTCAGAAGATAGGCGTAGCCCGTACACAGGGTCTCGTTGGAGGTCAACAGTGTTTTGAACACTTCTTTTTGTATGGTGTTATTCCATGCCTCAAGTGCTTGCGGATCGTTTTCAAGCTTACGGATCATGTTTCGGTTCTTGCGCATGAGATGATAGTTTCCCTTTATGTTGTGACACACCCAATAGTATATGGCACGAAATTTTTCAACGTCAGTATTCAAGGTTGCCGTTAGATGATGTACTAAGATGGGAAGTTGTTGTAAGCCTTCACCTTGTTGTTGGGTTGCCATGTAGTCTGCTCTCCAAAAATCAATAGCTTCAAAATCACTGCGCTGTGCGCGAAGTGGCATCATAAAGATGAAGGCTGTGATCACAATAAGTACTCTCATTATTTAGGATTAATGCTGAAATACTTCTGCAGTAGTGCTTGTATTACGCGTCCGTATCGCTGTTTTAATAATTACCGGATTGTCTGCTAAAAATGGAGTGACAAAAGTCGTTTGGTCGCTGATGATAACTTCAGCCGTTTCATACCCCAAAAAACTCACGACCAGAACGTCGTTTTCTGCGAGTGCTTCCGGAAAGGTAAAGCCCCCTTTTTCATCGGTAACTACGCCAATGGCAGTTCCTTTGAGTACTACGGTCGCGCCAAATACAGGACCGTCTGTACTTTTAACAATACCGGTGACGGTTCTTTTCTGTTCTTGGGCGGTCGCCGAAGTCGTGACCATAAATGCTAATAGCAGCATTATTCCGAAGAAAAAAAGATGGGAAAATGGCTTTGCGGTGGAAAGAATACGTGTTTTCATAAGATAATGGTTTTTGTTTCTATAAACCTACGTTGTATCAAAATGAAATACTATAAGCAATGAGTTAGTGGCACGGTTGAACGCGTGAGACTATTGCTTCAGTTAGGGAAGCTTTTGAGCGCTCTTTTCAGAATTAAACAATTTACGCCTGTATCATATAGAGTGCCTGATCGCCGTCGTACTTCCAAAGTCCGTTACGCCCTCCAAACCATATATTTCCATTGACATCTTCCACTAAGAAGCGAATATTTGAAAACACCTGATCTTCCACGGTAAATACCTCAAAATGCCCATCCTTTAATGTGCTGAGTGGAGTAATGCCACTGGCAATCCACAGATGTCCTTTTGAATCTTCGAAGATATTAGACACATTATTATGCCGAAAGCCATCTGTAGTTTTATAGAAAGTAGTAATACCGGAAGCATCCATACGATCGAGTCCGCCTTTATTGTTCCCATGCGTGCCCACCCAGACGGTATTCTTTCGATCTACATACACCACGCGTACAAAATCATCGCTTAAATTTGAGACGTAGTGAATGAATTTTTCACCATCAAATTTACTCACTCCGCCATGACTCAGTGATGAGAACCAGAGATTTCCTGAACCGTCCTTATCCATACTTAGAACGATGTTGTGATGCAGACCATCATCGTAGACCATGCCAATATTTGAAAGATGCTGTGTGAATTTTTGATCGTCATATTGATACACTCCAGCGCCATTCGTGCCCAGCCAAATAGCTCCATTTTCATCCTCTAGAATTGACATTACCTCATTGGGGTTTACCACGGGGTATACGGTATCTAGCCAAACACTAGTGGTGTCTGTAAAGGGAATGTTGAGGTGCTGAAATGACATATTACCATCGAAGAGATCTACTCCTTTATCCGTTCCGATCCATAACATGCCTTTAGAATCTTCAAAAATACAATTGACATGGTTGCTGCTCATACCTTCTTCGGTTGTATAATTTTTGAATTTCTTTCCGTCAAAGTTATAAATACCATTCCCGCGCGTTGCGAACCATAAGTGATTGTTGCTGTCTATCATTCCATTATAAAAACTTGCTTTCGTGTTCAGGAGTTTGGGTGTTACTTGTTTTTGGGACTCAGCAACGTGCTTGGGAGTGACTTTGTTTTCAACAGTCGTATTGCAGGAAACTAACAGGAAAGTACACAGAAAAACGACATAATAACGGTAGATAAGAAAGTTAGAAGAGCGCATGGGAGTGCTATTTTCTTAGAATTTTTTCCATGGCTTTTCCGCGTGCTAGTTCATCGATCAATTTATCGAGATAACGAATTTTCTGCATGAGTGGGTCTTCTATCTCTTCCACGCGATGCCCACAGATCACACCGGTAATTTTAGTCACATTTGGATGTAGTTGTGGCGCTTCCTCAAAAAATGTCTCAAAGTCGGTTTTATTTTTTAGCACACCTTCTAACTCCGACTGTGAATATCCGGTGAGCCATTGTATGATGGTATTTACCTCTTCGTGGGTATGTCCTTTCTTTTCGGCTTTTGCCACATAATGCGGATATACACTGGCAAAGGCGGTGGTGAAGATGCGATGTTTTTTCATGGAAAGCGTTGTCTATACAGTTCTAAGGTACGGAATATTTTGCAGGGATTGAGGAAAGGTTCGGGGCTCTTACTTCCGTTTGAAAAAAATATAGTCGGTAGCTATGGGGGCGACTCCTGAAGCCCGTAGGTCTGAAATAATCTGACCGCGGTGATGCGTTGTATGATTCGCAATATGAAATAATATATCCTGCAGGGTATTGGTAAACGACATGCCTTTAGAATTTTGGTAACTAACCGTTTCATCAAGATCACGTTCGTTTATGATGGTCAGCGTTTTTTGGTAGTTTAGAAGATCTAAGTTCTTACATTCTGAAAAAGAGTGTAGTTGGTGTACCCCTAATTCTTTGGTGTTGGCGACTCGGGCATTCCAGATTTGATGGGCGTTGATGATATGTGAGAACAAGGGTTGGGTACGTTCTGAAAGATTCGATGAATACGATTGTAATTGCTGAAGTATTTTTTGATTGAAGTGATGGTGATAATCGAAAATATCTTTAAAGAATTCTTTCATCATTTGGTTGCATTACGATAGTGTTGTTAACAAGGAAGCAAGATCCAACGTGCGGGTATACATATCCAATGAGCCATCTGGCTTTCTTGGCCATTCCTCTTGTGGACGATCCCAATAAAGTTCAACTCCGTTTTCGTCAGGGTCGTTCAAATATAGCGCTTCCGAAACGCCATGATCAGCGGCACCGGTAAGCGGATATTCAAAAGCTTGAAGGCGTTGTAGGATGACGGCCAATTCTTTTCGTGTGGGATAGACGATCGCAGTGTGAAATAATCCCGGAGCATTCTTAGGCGCAGGAGAAGCACCTTTGCTCTGCCACGTGTTGAGTCCGATATGATGGTGATATCCTCCTGCGGAAATAAAGGCAGCATCTTGGCCATAGGTCATGGTCACTTCAAACCCTAATAGGCCACAATAAAAATCTAAAGAACGTTGTAAATTGGATACTTTTAAGTGCACATGTCCTATTCGCGTCTGTGCAGGTATTTTATAGGGAGAAGCGTTTTGCATTTTATCTGTCTATTGCCATTATTCTTTTCATCATCATTAGGATTTAAAATGCTTAGAACAACCCTTGCTCGTTGGGTGAGTTTTGTTCCATAACCTGCCCCAGATCCCATAGCTCTACGATCTTATCTTCTTGAAAACGAAAGATGTGGACTACGGCAATTTCCATTTCTTGTTTTACCACATGAGAATGAAGAATGACCGTGCTCCCGTCAACATAGCTGTATTTGATTTTGAGGGATTCATTGGGGTTTTTTTGATGGTCTTCTTCCATAGCTTTGATCAGTGCTTCTCGGCTTCCCTCAAAATATTGATTGTGATGAATAAACTCGGCTGCCGTAAAACGGTCAAAGCCTTGCTGTACGTTTCCGGACCCTACCAAGGTTAAAAACGAATGTGTTATTTCTTCAATGTTCATAAGAACATACTTTTAAATTAGTTGCATGTATTACTGCTCTTGTTTCAATTTTTGTTTGAGGTATACGAAGCTTGCTTCAATGGTGTCAAAAACATCATCTTCCGGAATAAGATCGGGGATGATATCTACCTTTTCCAGCATATCTCTGGGTTGTTCTTGAAGTCCTACAAGAATTACTTCCTTATTACCGGCTCTTAAATCAAATATAATATCTTCCAAAGTATACAAGCCCGATTGGTCCATATACGGCACGCGATCCATCCGAAGAATCACCGCTTTAATCCCGTCTGGAAGGGTTTTAATCTGATCCTTAAAATAGGAAGTAAACCCGAAGAACAACGGACCGTAAAGGTGTTTGATAATTACCTTTTCTTTATATTCCTCATAAAAACTGGTTTCATCTTGCCACGGTTTCGAGCCGTCGAGGTCGGCTACATTACCCACTTCCATCCCGCGTTCACTGATGTCACCCGATTTCTTCATAAAGAGTAAGCAGGCCAAAGCAATACCAATTCCCACTGCGTGTATCAAACTTCCGAACGTAGTTATAAGCAATACCAGTATAAGCACAACTGAATCTGATTTCGGTACCTTCGTAAGGTGTTTAATTCCTTTGAAATCGATGATCTTAATTCCGATAGGAATCAGTAAACCTGCCAATACACATAAAGGAATGTGCGCTGCTAATTGCCCCAAGCCCAATAATACCGCAAGCAGGAAAAGTCCGTGAATCATTCCGGAGAGCCGTGTTTTTCCACCGGCATTAATGTTTACCACCGTACCTTTAGTTGCTCCAGCACCTGGAATTCCACCAAAGGCAGCCGCAATCATATTTCCAATACCTTGACCAATTAGTTCTCGATTACTATTGTGTTTTGTTTTGGTCATATTGTCTGCAATCACCGAAGTGAGCAAGGAGTCAATACTTCCGAGAACGGCAAGCACTAAAGAGTATTCTAAAATCAAACTATACGCTTCTGCATCTACGCTAAAAATGTTTCCAAGTTGGAAGGAAGGTAGACCGGAGGGAATATCGCCAATGAGCGGCACTTCCATTTTTGTAAAGTAAGCGATAAGGGATGCGACGATGAGCGCAACCAAAGCACTGGGTATGGCTTTTGTTATCTTCGGAACAAGAAAATAAATAGCGATTGTTATCGCCCCAAGGATCAGCGCCGACACATTAAAATCGGTAAGCAAACTTGGCAGGTCTTTAAGGACGGCTACGGTCGACTTAGCCGGTTCTAGTCCGGCGAAAGGTAATATCTGAAGAATCACAATGATCAATCCCACACCACTCATAAACCCTGACACTACCGGATATGGGAAATATTTCACATAACTGGCGATATTGAGAAAGCCAAAGATCAACTGAAATACCCCTCCCAGTAAGAAGGTGAGTAGAATGATATTCATGGCATTGTCTAGTGTGCCATTCATCTGTATGGCACCTGCTACCAATGCGGCAGAAACAACGGTCATGGGTCCTGTAGGGCCACTCGCTTGTGTAGGCGTACCTCCAAATAAGGCGGCAAAAATTCCGATTGCGATCGCGCCATAAAGTCCGGCCGTAGCGCCTAATCCAGATTGCACCCCAAAAGCCAACGCCAGCGGTAATGCAACCACCCCTGCCACAAGACCTCCGGTAAAATCTCCTTTAAAGTTTTTAAAATTGTAAAATTTCGAGAACATAGATTTAGAAGGTTTTAATCATTATCAATTGATTCTAAATATAAAGATATAACCCTTTATGTTTTTACCATCTTATTTCCTCCATTTTTGATGGTAAAACCACCACTTCCTATTTCAATACATGGTATTCCCGTTTTCGGAATGATCGGGGATGCGTTGAATGCTGTCCCAATGTTCACAAATCTTTCCTTCTGGATCAAAACGGAAGAAATCCATGGTGACATATTCCTCCTCCGGCCATACTTGATGGGTATGCAAGGCCACGAGATCTCCTTCAGCGATACACCGTACAAAACGAATGGATTTATTGGGAAATTCGTCTTGCATGCGTTCAAAATAAGCGATAAACCCTTCGGTTCCGTCTTGCACATGCGGATTGTGTTGAAGGTACGTTTTGCCTACATAGCGAGCAACGGCTTCCTTTGGATTTCCTTCATACGCCATTTTATAAAAGGCCATAGCGCGTTGCTTGTTTTCTTCTAGATCCATCCTTTTATTTGTCCTGTTGTTTCATAAGTTCTTCTTTCCGAAACTTAATCATACGAATGATGAGGTCTTTGGGTAGCGGTTGATCTAAAGGGAACTGAACCGATCCTTTACCTTGCTTATAGTCTTTCAGTGCCTCAGAAAAGGCAGCTATCGTTGTGGGGAACGGGTAAAAACCTATGAATTTACTGTACCCCGCCATCATAATCTGTTGATCGCGCTTTCCATCGGGAATCAGCGTATAGGCGGGGATTTTATAATTGATAATCTCGGTGGCATCAGGAGCCGCTTCCTTGATAATTTCTCGCATGGTTTCTAAAGCCCTCTGAATGTCCGGGGGCTGCGCGGCGATATAAGCCGCTACCGTTTGAAAATCAGGCATGTGTCCTCTTTTTGCCATGGTTGCAGCAGTTGTGGTTTATCGTTCGTTATATCCTTTTCCTTCGAAAATGCTTTGCGTCGCCTTTTCAATTCTTGAGACACGGGTTTTTGACTGTTTTGCACTTCCAAAATAGAGCAAATAGCCGCGCTGTCTTCCGGGTGTTAGTTGGTCAAAGGCTTTTTTGTAACTGGGATCTTCTTGAAATTTTTGAAGTAATTCCTTCGGAACCTCATATTCAGATGTTTTCTTTAAAGGAATCTCTTTACCTTCTACTTCATTTTTTATGGCTTCAGCAATAAAGGACTGGATCGTGGTCTTTTGGTCTTCAATTTCTTGAGTGTTTTGAAACCGAAGTTGACGCGCTCCTTGTGTATTCTTTGTTTGTTGGATGAGCCGTTTTTCGGGATCTTTTAAAAGTGCGCCTTTGTGAAATAACAATGAGCAATACTCTTTAAATCCATGAATGAGGACGATATTTTTGCCTTGATGTGTATAGCAAGGATGCATCCATTTGAAGTCTTCGGTGAGATTACAATCCATTATCATATTCCGAAGCAATGTCATTTCTTCTTTCCATTGGGGTGCCCGTTTCAAAAAAACCGCTACACGTTTATCCATAGCAATAAAAAACATCAAAATTACAAATACAAGATACGGATTATTCGCTAGAGAGCGCGAGGGAGATCTCTAGCCGATTTTGCGGTAACAAAAAAAATTAGCTGTTGCGCCGAATAGCATAAAGATGTTGTTCAATCACATGCCAATCTGCTTTGAGACGATTTCCGAAGAAAGCCAGAGAACAACGAATACGCCAACGATACCAGTTATTATTTCGTTTGGTGAAGGCTAAGGAACATTGTTCTTGTAACCAGTCTGGATCGAATCCGTCCCAAACTCCAGCTACCGAAATTAGATTGTTTTTTAGCACCGGAAATACTTCATAACGGTGTATTTCTATTATTTCTGAAAGGGAAAAAGCTGAAGAATGAAACAATATCGCAAGTTCTTCGTAGTCTTTTTCTTGAAGTTCTGTGTCGAGATACAATTTGGAAAGGGCTATCCAAACCGGAAGTCGCTTTGAAAGCTCTTGTGAAGTAATAGAAGCTATTGTTTTGGAATGGTTCATTGGCTATTTAACCGGTTTCGACCTAGCGATCGGTAGATTTTTCAACTGAGCTTGCATGATCTTTTATAACATACCAATTGTCCTTCATTTTCCTTAGGTCATAACTTACAATCATTCGATTAAAATAAGGAACTCCGTCTCGCTCCGGTTCACGATAGATGATTTCAGTAATCGCCATCCCCAGGTTATCACTTACCTCACTATTTAAAATTTTTGTTTCAAACGTCCAAGTACTGTCTTTAAACCATTCTCGGTGATAGTCCATAAAGCCATCCACGCCATAGATAATTTCCGTTTGAGGAAGAATAAGCTGCATCGTGCCATCGGGGGCCAGCGTATTTTTCAACGTTGTTAGATCTCGTTGAGCGACGGCGTCTAAGTGCGCTTGCATAACAGTAAGCATGTCTTCTCTTTCCGTATTTTGAGGGGTAGGAGAAGTTGTTTCTGTGGTTTCTTGGCAGGCAGTAGCGGTGAGTAGTATAAAGAATACTAGAATGCAGTAACGTTTTTTCATTGCTGAAGGCTTTAAGGTATCGCAGGATACCGTAATCAAGGTACAAATTATTTTGATTCAGGTTGTTACTTCGTAATTAGTGACTTCTTTTTTACTGATGTTTTCAGCAACAATTATTCATTCAACAGCGATTGAAACAATTCTAAAAATTGCCCGATATGATACCCGTCCATGAGTCCGTGATGCCCATGCACAGAAACGGCCATCTCTTTTTTATCTGCAACCGTTATTACTTTTCCGAAAGAGATCTTGGGACAACTATCGGGGTGAGAAAAACTTCGCGCATGCGACAAACTGGTGAAATCTATCCAAGGCAACGCGGAGAAATGGATCACATTTTCTCCCGAAACAGCCGGTAGGAGGGAGGTGCTTTGTTGTACGCGTTCTATTTCTTTCAATGCATTTTTGTAGAAAGTGTGCTCCTCTTTATGATAATCTATATACGAAAAGCCAAAGGTGCCATTGGGACGTTTAATGGTAGGGGAGGAGTTAATGGTTTCAAATTCATAGACCTTTTCATCGACAATGCGATACCGAAAATTTTCAATTTGATTGACGGCTTTGAGCGCTCGATAGAGGTAATATAAAAAGAAGGATGTTTTCTCTTGCTGCGCAGTGGTATACGCATTGGTAACATCAACACGCGAAGTGACCCCAAAGAAGGGCTCTTCAAATTTAGAAAAGAATAAGTAATGTTCTTTCCGATTCCAAGATTCAATATCAATACGTTTTTTCATGATGGCATTATGAAGACCACAAAAATAGACAACGCTTTGCATGAAATAAAATAAGAATCGAAAATCAAGGTAAGATCCCTTGTGCTACCACGGTCCTTCAGTAGTTACTTCAGAGACAGCTCCGTTTTTAGTGATTTTATAGAGGCCACCAGCACCCCCTAGCCAGAGCGTTCCTTCAACGTCTTGCACCATGCTCATAATAGAAATAGGAACTTTGAAGTTTTCAAAAGTAGTTCCATCAAATCGGTATACGCCATGTTCTACCGTTCCAATCCACATATTTTCAGACCGATCCATGAAGATCTCATAACTATCGCCGTTATGAAGTCCTGCTATATCAGGAAAGTGAGTGTATGAGGTGCCGTTGAATGTAGTAATTCCGCCTAACCCACTGCGTTTTTCAGGATCAGCATTATCTTTTTCCGCGATGCGAGAAGCAAACCAAATGACTCCCTCTCGGCCCTCTTGAATTTCAGTGAGGTGATTTGAGTAGAGTCCGTCTTTTTTAAGATGAAACGTAAAGTCATTCCCATTAAACTTGGTGGCGCCGTACCCGTCCCTACCTAACCATATATTGCCCTGTTTATCTTCTATGATCCCGGTAATCCAGTTTTCAGTGTCCTTATTGATGGGTGTAGTTATTTTTGGTTTGGGAAGTGTAAATGTTTCAAAAGTAGTTCCGTTGAAGGTACAAACCCCGCCCCAAGTACCAATCCATAGGAGTCCGTTTTGGTCAATCAAGAGCGTACTGATCATATCACTACAGAGTCCGTCTGCTTCGGAATAGGTTTTAAAAGTAGCTCCATCGTAGGAAGTGATACCGCTACCGGTTCCAAACCAAAGGGTTCCTTGATCATCTTCAACAATGGAAACAACGCGGTTAGAAGGCAATCCGTCTTTTGTCGTAAGATAGCGAAGTGACGTTCCGTCGTATCGTGCCACTCCTTTTTCAAGCGTTCCAAACCATAAGTTTTTATTACTGTCCTCGAATACTTCTACTACGTATTCCCCAATGGGTGTCGCTTCAGAAACCGAAAGTACAGTTGCCCTTTCAGAAGCGGTTCGCTTTTTTTCCGGCGCGTTGCAGGCGAGAACTAGCAATGTGCATAAGAAAGCAATGCTGTATTTCATACGAAGTGTTGTGAGTGCGTTTTATTGGCGAATACTCCAGATCTCATGGATAGGGTCCCCTTTACTCGATAAGCCCGAATGATGCCAGTTGCCATTGATCAATTCATAATTGAACGGAAGATCGCGCCCTACTTTAGAATCGTCTCTAGAGAAAAATTTGATGGTTTCGGTATAGGTTCCGTCTTCGGTTGTGTAGGTACCGCCACCGGTGCCCATAAATTGTTTGGTTTCGGTGTTGTAGGCGATCCATTGAAAACGAGTTCCGGAAAGTATTTTCATGGTTTTTCGCGGTCGGTTGGTATCGCGCTGTTGTGTTTCACCATCGCGTACTCTTCCAGACATCAGCCAAGCTCCTTGAAGTTTCCCCGGTGTTCCATCGTCAATTCTTGTCCAAGTCTGATTGGTTTCAGGAATTACTATTTCATCTTCGGAAATCTTGATTTGAAAAGATTTTTTGATTCCCACCGCGTCAGGATCTTTGGTGTCAAATTCAACTGTCTCGGTCATCATATTTCCCGAAAGCTCCCACGTTCCACCTTGGGTATTCACAAATGCACCGCTCTCTGCATGGTAGGTGCTTACCGCTTGAAAGCCATCGGCAAAAATTACCACATGTTTTAACCGCTCCCCTTCTTTTGAGGTTGATGTGGTTTCCCATGCTCCTTGAATGCCTTGCGCAGACAGACTCATGGAGAGGAACACTGAAAAAATAAACAAGAGGGTTTTCATAGATTTTCGACTTTAGATCGTTCGGAATTTAAAACGAGATATAAGATACAAAAATCTGCGGCATCTTTTAACGTAAATCGAGTGTTACGAGTTGAGTATATGCTTCAGCGTAACCTTTCCAACCGCCCTTTTCTTTTCACGATATTTTTATAATCCCACTGAATCGTTACCGCTTTCTTAAGCCAGCGTGTTACGTCAGCAATATGAATTTCCGCCACGGAAGTGTAAAAAATAGAGGCATCTTTGAATTTCTTTCCTTTCACCTGTAGCTTCTCCTCATCAAAATCGGCTCCGCTCCAAAACATGAGTCGGATTCCTTTCTTCTGCAGGCTATACCCAACAATAGGATTTCCATTTAGAAACCAAACGGGATGCGCGTGCCAGATCTTACTTTCGGCATTTTTCAGCTCCTTATTAATGGTGTTTGCTAAGCGTTCACAAATTTCCTTATCGGAAGTAGCTAAGCCCCGGTGGTATGCTGCTATGTCTTTTTCCATCTAATGAATTACACCTTTTAAGGATTGATGCCTCCCAAGATACAAATTAGACTTGTTTTCTATTGCAGCGAATGAACGCCGAACATATTTCCTTCAGTATCGCTTGCCAATACCATAAACCCGTACTCACCAATCGATTGCTTGGATTGATGGATGGTTCCGCCTGCCTTTTCAATCCGACTCTCTTCATCGGCACAGTCACTACTTCCGAAGTACACCAGCGTATTCCCGCCACCGGCTTTTATGCCCTCCATCTTCACTAAGGCACCGGCGGCTCCTTCGCCATCCATTTCCATAGGAAATGATACCATTTGTATAGGGCCTGCCTCTTCAGGGGTTGGCTGTTCGTTCAATTGAGTCTTAAAGACGGTTTCATAAAATTTTTGGGCTCGCTGTAGATCGTTTACATAAATTTCGAACCACACTACTGGATTAACTTTCATCGTATTGGTTTTAAGGTCATTGTCTTTCAAAGATACCGGGAACGTCTCTATTGATTAGGGTGTAATTACGACAATCTAAGAGGTTGATTGCGACAGGGGTATTGCGTATCTTTCAGCATATAAATTGCAAGATCATGAAACATATATCGATCATCGTACCGAGAGGTCACGTAAGTGCGGTTAACATTGCAGGGACCCATCAAATGTTGTCATGGGTTAATGAATACCATCAGCAATTAGGCAAAGAAAAAGTGTTTGATATTCAATTGGTGGGGGTACAAGAAATGCCGGATAGTGCTGCCGGTTTGTTTCCGATTTCACCTGAAACCGTAATCAATAACATTACTAACACAGATTTGATCATTCTTCCTGCCATCCATTCTGATTTTGAGCAAAGCTTGAGAAATAATGAAGCGCTTACCGGCTGGTTGATCGATCAGTATAAAGAAGGGGCAGAGATCGTGAGCCTATGCATTTCATCCTTTTTTTTAGCCAATACCGGATTACTAGATGGAAAACCATGCTCTACCCATTGGCAGTCGGCGAACTTATTTCGTGAACTTTTTCCGGAGGTGATTCTTACCGACGAAAAAATTGTGACCGAGGCTGACGGAATCTACACCAGTGGTGGGGCGTATGCCTTTACGAATTTGATCATTTATTTAATTGAAAAGTTTGCAGGTCGGGATACCGCGATTCTCGCAGCAAAGAATTTTATGATCGATATTGATCGAAGCAGCCAGTCTCCTTTTATGATCTTTACCGGACAAAAAACACACAACGACACTAAAGTGCTAAAGGCACAAACGTTTATTGAAGAAAACTATAAAAAGAGGATTGCTGTGAAAGAATTATCAGAGAAGGTACATTTAGGGCGACGTACTTTTGAACGACGCTTTAAGAAAGCTACTTCCAATAGTGTCTTGGAATACCAACAGCGGGTGAAGATTGAAGCGGCAAAGCGAACCTTTGAAAAAGGGCGCAAAACCGTAAACGAAGTGATGTATGATGTTGGCTATTCAGACCCTAAAGCCTTTCGTGATGTATTCAAGAAGTTTACCGATATGACGCCTGCCGACTATTTAAACCGATACAGCAGTTTAGAGATGAGTAGCTAACCGTTTTTTTGTTTAAAAGTGGTTGCCGGGACTGTAACCAACTACAACGAATAATAGGCCCCAAGTTGCAGTACGGAAGTGTGAACATTATATCGTTCCACGATGCTATAGGTGTAGCGAAGATTGAGTGCAAATGCTTTCGACAACCAATAACCTACTCCCAAACCAACACCTACTTCAAACTTTTCTGTATTACCATTTCGTATGAATCCCCCAATATTTGGATCCCCCTCATACTCCAATTTTCGGTTTAAAGAATAGCCAAGTTGCGGACCCGCTTCTACATAAAATTGTTCGGTGAACGAATACTCAAAAAGGACTGGTAAGAGCAGCATCGACTCTTGAATTGTGCCTTCAAAGGAGCTATAGAAATTAGGATCGTTTACGTCTGCAATATTTATATCAGAAGGATCGACAACCCACTTTGTATTTTGCTGTGAGAATAGTATTTCTGCTCTAACGGCCATTTTTTCGTTTAGTGCTAACGCGGTAAAGCCTCCTATTTGAAAGCCTAGGTTTCCGGAGTATTCCGCCGGAATATCATAAGAGATGTTATCAACAAAACTAGCGTATGTTAGTCCGCCCTTAACACCAAAACTAAGGGCATTTTCTTGACTGAATAGGATACTTGAATATATGAGGAATGTGAGGAGTAAGATTTTTTTGATCATTCGTTAAAAATATAGATCGTTCGTTATTCGGTAAAAGTAAAAGTTTTAGAATGTTAGTTTCCACTTTTCTCTAATTCTTTTAAGGATATCGATATCGGTTTTGTTCGTGATGATGAAATTTCTCGATATCAATTGATCATCATGCCTAAAAGAAATCGTGTTTTTAGTTCCATTCTCTCTACCCGGAACCCAACGTCCATAAGTAAACCGTGGTTTCCCTCGATAGGAGTGTATGTTCATACGAAGCTGCGTGACATCCTGAATTCTGTAAATAGTTTGGTCTAGTATAATTTGGGTTTCGGTAATTACAATTTCTCCCAGGGTCGTTCCATTTATTGCTTCGTTTTTACTGGCGAGACTAAGCTTGTTGTATATGGAACCTACTAACGAAATAGCAATTAGAAAAATAAGGAACACATTCAATATAGAAATTTCAAAGAAGGTGTCATTTATAAGTAACATGAGAAAACAAACTAAGGTGAAGAGAATTAAATAAAGCATGGTCTTTTCCTCAAAAACCATCTTCTTTTTCTCCTTTGCCGGGTAAAAGATCGACCCTTCAAATTTCATAAATCTATGTAGCTATTTTCGGTTTACAGTGAACGAGTCGGAAAAGATACTTGAATTAAATGTATTTCTGCTACGATTTCTTGCTTGCTCTAATGAAGCTACAAACCTGTTACATACCCGAAGCGTTCAAGATCCTTTCTACTTTTGATTTCTTTGAGTGTGCCGTTCTGCAAAAGCAAGATTCTATCTGCCACTTTCATCACATTTTCATAGTCGTGATCAGTAATAATATATCCTTTGGAAGGTTTTACCTTTTCTAAATTAGCGATAATCAGTTCTTTGGTAATCGGACTAATACCCTCGAAGGGTTCGTCCAGAAGAATAAAATCTGCTTCCGAATAGAGGAGGAGCATGATCTCTATCATCCGTTTTTCCCCGCCGGATAAGTGTCGAAACTTCTGCTGCAAGTAGGGTTCTATGAAGGTTTCTTCTCGAAAGGTTTTTCTTTTTTCTTCGGAAATAAATAATGAAATCAACGTCTTGATGGTCAGAGCTCCCGGGACGAAGTTTTTCTGCGGAAGATAATTGATTAAGTGCCTGGAGTCGCGAACATTCTTTATGATCCGGTCCTGTACTTTTACAAATTTGTTTTCGGCTTTTTCTTCTCCGAAAATAATTCTGAGTAAAGTAGATTTCCCCGAACCATTCCTTCCTAGGAGTCCGATGACCTCCCCCTGCTCACAGGAAAGGTAAATATCACTCAGCAAGAGCTTTTGATGATATGATTTGCGAATGCTGTCTACCTGAAGCCGTTTCATAGCAGTGCAACCAATAAAAAGATAAGTACAGCGACTAAGAGCGTAGATCCCCAGAGTTGGATTTTATCAAAACCTATATTGAAATAATAATAATATTCGTTGGAATCTCTAATCTCATAGATAAAGTAATGCATGAGAGGGCTTATAAAAAAGTAATAGATCCCTGTCATGTTGAGGTTGCCGGTTGCAATGGCCAGCACGATAGAAAAAATGATCGCAGTAAAGAAAATCTTTTTTTGAAATAAGGCGATGTTTTTAAGACGTTGCATGGCGCTACTCTTGATATTTGAATGTTTTGTGTGGTGTAACAGTGAATGCTACTAAGGTTCACCGTTATCTACTTTAGCAGATGAAGGTACAAATTATTCCGTATCAGCGGAAGCTTCCGGCAGGGCAATCAGTAGGGTTCCGCTTTTATAAATATCCGGGTTTTGGTACGGTATTGTTGCCTCCCAAGTATAGTGAAGCTCTAAGTGGTTTTGTTTGAGATGAAAGTCACCATGTCCTGTGATCACGTGATCTTCGCTTTTCTCAGGAATCGGAATACCTTCTATAACGACTTGTGTGATGCTGTTTAAAAAAGGAGTGTCTTTCAGACGAAGCTCTCCAAGGAAGAACACAATGGTTCTCGTGCTGCCAATCCATTCAGGTCCAAACTCTGAAGAAACGGTCCATTCCACCGAAAAATCTGCACGCTTCATTTCGTGGATAAGTTTTTGAACCGTTGTAATGCTAATTGAGCGATTACTCATAGAGGCGATGTCTTTCTGTTACTGCAGATAAAAATAGGTTTTAATTTCTTACGGGGAAACAGGGTTGTGTTGATCGGTTTCTTTCCGAACTCCGAATTTGATGTAGAGCAGCACAAGCACCGGTACCAAAATGAGTCCGCTTAGAAAATTTAGAAGCGAAGGCCAATCGGCCAGTTCATATCCGCCCTTTGAAATGAACACCATAGCGCCCAACGGACCTTTAGAGAATAGGGTGTTGTAACAAAAATTCCAACCTAGGTGTAAACCTGTTCCAAGCAACATGGAGTTTGTTTTGGCAAACGCCAAGGCCCAGGCATAGCCCATTAAACCCGTTCCGACGAAGACAAAGATCATCGGCATGATATTTCCGAAGACCCCATAAGAGAACCAATGATAGATGCCAAATGCGACGGCAGAAATCAATACTGCTTTTCCGGCCCCTATTTTTTTAATAAGAAGATACAACAATGCGCCACGAAAGATCAATTCTTCTGTGAGCACCGATTTGAGATCCCACCAGAAGGAATTCACGAATAGCGTTGTAGTGATCTCTTTATTGAGCACCCAATCTGCATCTTTGAGGTAGGCTTCCAAAAACTGCACTGCCACGCACAGAAGTGCGGCGATACCAAAGCCAACACAAAACTGTTTGATTCGTTTGCTAACAGGCAGCAAGCCCAATGCTAGAAGGCTCTGCTTTTCAAATACAAATAATAAGACCCAAGAAAAAGCAAGAAGCGCAATAAATCCTATCATGAAAATCTTTGATGTGTTGAGTTTCTGTTACCTATTGGTAGGTTATCCCTGGAAAAAGATACAGTTTTTATTCGCTTTATTCAGGAAGGCGGCTTTTGTTGGTTTCTAACACCTTATTAATCACCTCTCACTCTTTTAAAGAGGATCCCTTCGTCTCGATAAACGATGACAATAACATCTTCATTTGGTCTTTTGTAGCATTCGGGCTTGCCTTGTGTGGTCCATTGATCTTTTTGTTTTTCAATGATTACATGTGTCCAAACCGTATCAATGTTCTGTGGCTCAAATGGTAAAAATCCTTGGGTCCATTTGTCAATATCTGAAGCTTGGATCTTGACTGCGAATTTGTAATCTAAAGAGGAGGCTCCCGGGAGGCCGCTTCTGCTGTTGGAAAAACCATTTACATTAAAAAGTTCAAAGGCGGCATCATGAAACTCACTATAGGGCTTAATTTCTTTCTTAAGCACTGCTACTCGTTCGGTTTTTGTGCTGAAATGATCACTGTCTAGGTTGTTTTCAGTACTCGAATCAAAACAACTAATTAGGGTGAAAGTTGTTATAAAAGTGATTGCTATTTGGAATTGGCGTTTCATTTGAGAAGTTAATCAACAAAAGTTGCTAATTTGGCTTGGTGTAATGTAGTCTTTTCTTTTGAAACAATAGGGTTTTTTTAGTTATGATAAATTTAGACCCATTCCATTTCTTATAAAAAATAGTAAGCACAATGATCAATACGATGGTTGCAAACCGAAACACGTTTGCATATACGCTGCCAAGTGCATTTTCGCTTACTGAGAATAATTCCCAAGCCAAATTCATGAAGGTATGTAAAAAGATAGGCACCCAAATATTAAAATTCCATTCCGCATAAACCCAAGCAAATAGAATACCTCCCAAAAATGTAATGAGGAATATCCCGATGATCTCACTCAGTTCGGTGCTTTGGTGCAGGTGTAATGCTCCAAAATAAACAGCACCAAATAAGACAGTCAGTATAAAACCAAGCTTGGTTTTTCTAAATGGTAAGCCAAATAAGAATCCTCTGAAATAAAGTTCTTCAAAGAATCCTGCGGAAATAACTCCAATGAGTATGGTGTTTGGATTTATTTCCAGGTTCAGATCAAATAAAATGCTAAACCCAAGGTACATCGGAAGGGTACAGATGATTGCAAATAACATTCCTTTTAGTATCGATCTATCAAGTCCGAGATTGTGCCAGATCTTTGCGCTCCCACCTACTAATGAGGTGCCAACGATGAGTGGAACCCCGGTGATTGAATAGGCGATTATATGACTGACTCCTAGTTGTTGGGTTACCTCAAAGAACCAATCACGAATTTCTTTGAAAAACAAATCGTCAACTACAAAGTAGATTCCGAAGGATATGATAATGATAAGAAGGTTTTTGATTGATTTTTCCATTTTTTGGAAGTGTTGGTCTACATTATTTATAGACGATACTTTTTAAAAAATGGTTGCCTGAAGATTTCAGCAGGTCGCTGGCATCACTAGTTCTGTATCACCTTCAGTTGTGAGACTTTACGATATAGTTAATTATACTTAGTTGCAAAAACAGTTATTCAGCCGGTGAATTTTAATGCCATGAACATATATTTTGTGGTCTTGGTGCGTTATTCTTCGGGCTTCGTAAAGGTAACGATATCGATACCAATTCCGTTTGGGTCTTTAATTGCAAAGTGTCTGTCGCCCCAGGGTTCGTTTCTGATCTCGATCTCAATGTGCACCCCGTATTCTTTTAAGTGCTTGTATACTTCATCTACCTTTTCAACCTCAATTGTCAAATAAACTCCTTCTCCTTTAAACGCCGACTGGAAAATTGGCTTTTGACTTGGGTGATTTGGTTTCAAAAAACTAATTTCTGCTGATTTGTTAGGGGTATGAAGCAATAGATAGAAGTCATTTTCAAAAGTGATTCCGAAGTCCAAAATCTCTGTATAGAATTTCTTGGTTTCCTGTAACTTTTCAGTAATTATTCCAGCGTTGAGTTTCATATTTTTAGTTGTCTGTGCATTTGTCCAACCTACAGTTAGAACAAACATTATCAAAATTAATGTTTTCATTGTCGATGATTTTATGCTACAAACTTAGGCTGCTAAGTAATCTCGATATTGTAAAAATCGGACAACCTTAATGAAAGGCTTCTGAAGGGGTTACCCCGTAAAATGTTTTGAAATTTTTAATGAAATGAGCTTGATCAAAAAAGCCAACATCATAGTAGAGTTTGTTTTCTTTAAGGCTGTTTTTCGAGGGTTTCGCATTCAAAATATGCTGAAAACGTACCACATTACTAAAAGATTTGGCAGTTGTACCGAGATAGAAGTTGAAAATTCTACGAAGTTGTCTCGGACTTATACCTGTATCAAGGTCTTTTTCAGTGTTCAAAAATCCGCTCTTTCGGAATATCAAATGTAAGGCATCTAAAAAGCGGTGATCATAATATATATTGGTGTTTTTTATTATACCCACTATTTTTTCGTTCAGTTTTTCAGTAATAATATGAAATGAACTTGATGGTTTAATTTCTGTCTGAATCCATTCAGAAAAGCCAGGTAACACTGTTTTTAGTTCTAGAGATTGATTGCTTAACGTTTTGGCATCAACTTCAAATAAATGTGGAAGTGTAGCGGGTAAAAACCGAATTCCTATATAGTCAAATTCTTTTCCAATTGGAAACTCAACGAACTTTCGACAGAACCCCATTATAAAATTCTCAGTGGGTTGGTTATGGTTAAAATAGATGTCAATACAGCCATCTGAAACCACTCGGTAATTAAAGTTGTTTTCTAAGGGCGTTCGTGTTTTAAGTTGCCAGAAACAATAAATGAAATGTGCTATTTCTTTAATAGGTTTGGTTTCTTGGTAAATTATTTCAGGATTGTTGACCGAAACGGTGGGTTGAATCGGGTTGTAATTTTCTTGTATGACCTTTAGTTCATTCACTGTCTTTTTCCAAGTTTTGCACCCTAACCGTGATTACAAATAGTTGCGTTTATCAACCCTGTATATCATCTTTTTTATTTTGTCACGAAGAAAAAGTAACAAGTAAAAGAGTTAGCTTATGTTTCATTTGCAGATGCTTAGTTTAATGCTAAAATCTACATAATTCTAAAAGAGAAACCTTTCGACTATTTGCTGCAACTACCCATCTGGATATCTTCAATTGTTGGATTGAATAAGTTATATTCCACTTTATAGTCGTCTCCAATTCCATTGGCATTGATTAGTTTTGTAATACCACAAAAATCTGTAAGCTTATGATGATTTCTAACCCAAAAATCTTCTTCAACACTCAAAAGGTTCAGAAACCCATCTAAATTTGATAGTGCATAATTATAGTTTAGATGTATTTCTCGAACATTTGAAAGGTTATTAAATCCATCGATATTTTCTATGTTTTCGAATGAAATAGCAATTCTGCCGCCAACGGATTCGAGGTGTGTAAACCCGTCAATTTCTTGTAAATTATTTCCTGTAATTCTAAGGTCAGCCATTATAGAATTTAAATTATGTAATCCATTTATGAGAGTCATTTGAGAGTTCCCTCTAATAACAAATTTACCACCAATACTTCGCAAGGAGTCAAAACCATCCATGTCTACTAGAGCAGAATTATCTACAACCTGCAATGATTGGCTAATCGTTATCACATTTTCGAAGCCGGTTAAAGAAATTAAAGTTGGGTTTGAATCTATAGTTAAAATTCCATCTACGTGTGATAGTTCACCTAAACCAGTAAAGTTTTGAAGTTTTTGGTTCTGAGATATGTGTAATCCTTTAGTGGATTGCAAGCTTTCTAATCCATTGAAATTTTCCAATGATTCATTGTCGATAACTTCTAATGTTGAATGAATGGTACGCAATGAGTTCATTCCTTGAAAGTTTTCCAAGAGCGGATTATTTATGAGAAAAAAAGCTCCTCCAATGGTCTCTAAATTATTTAAGCCTTCAAGAGTACTTAATTGCACATTCCCACTAATCGATAAAAATTCACCAACAAATTCAATGGATGCTAATGATGATATACTTGTAATATCTGTGTTATTCGAAATATATAAGCTACCAGTAATACCAGTATAATTGTTAGCCCCAAACTGATCAACCTCTATTTGCGAACTAAGTTCAATTGAACCATCAAATACTTCACCATCATTTGGTAGTGTTGTAAATATCATATCCTCACTATAATGTATAGTGCTCTCATTGACTAATGCGTATGATTTTATGTAGTATGTCGTATTAGCTAAAAGACCTTCAATGTCATTGCTAAAATCTCCATTTCCAGCACCAACTGCAACAGACGCATTATCTACATCGGGATTTGGTGACGTACCCCAACAAAATCCGCGTTCCAATATGGATACTCCTGAAGATTCGGCACTCGCACTTACACTGGCTCCAGAATTTGTGATATCACTTATATTTAAAATAAACGTAGATACCGTCATTGGATCCGTACCTCCATCGTCTGCGGTGTCATTAGTTCCGTCACTCATATCATTAGTAAATGACTCCTGCGAATTATCGTCTGCACTACACCCAACAAGTAAAAGAATATAGCTTAAAAGTATAAATGTTCTAATCATTTGATCTTAAGAATTAAATAATCGAAGCCTATTTTATGATTGGTTTTTTAGGTAGGGAGTGATTTTCTGTCTTTCATTTTGTGGGTCTAAGGTACAAATTATTCCAAGTAGGAGAGAGGCTTGTTTTGAAAACAGATTTTTCCGTTAGTATTTGTGCAAGTAATGAGCGTTATACGCTGTTGACAAACGTTTTTATTGTTCTTTGATCAGCTTTGGGATATCACTATATTGAATAAAAAGGAGTCCATCAAATCTATCTTTTGCAATGAATTCAGCTGTATTTCCATTGTTTTCCATTCCTAGAAGCAGTTCGTTGGTAAAATCCTTTTTGTTATGTTTTCTTAAGTCCAATACAAATTTTTCTTTTTGAAATTGATTAAGATGATAAGCAAGATACTTATGGTCTTTATGCTCAAAATCAAAGGTACCATTGTAGGTCAGATTTCTGCCACTATAAACAACTGTTCCAATTGAATAATATTTTTTACCGAAAGCTTTTTTAAGACTATGTCCCATCCAATTTACATTGTAGTTCGGTTTCGTCTTGTTTTCAATATGGCTATTTTGAGCCCAAATAATAATTTTTGAGGTAGGGTTGGACTCTTTGAATGATTTTACAATTTCAAATAATGATTTATCTCTAATATTGTCGGCTATTGGCCAGCTCATTATCTCACCAATATTGATTTTTGAATAAGTCTTTATAAAAATTTTATTTGTTCTTTTCAGAGCATTAATTTCATTTTGTGTTGTTCCCGATCTGAGCAAACTATTTCGGTTTTTATCCAAAAAAACGTCGTACCTGTTTAAAAATTCAATAAATCTTTCTCGTTGATTATTGAATGACAATGTGTCTTTGTCATTTTCATATTGATAGAGATTATTAAAACTTCTCATTGCTACCGGAACGGAACTTGCCAATATTGAATCCAATGGTCTGACAATTTCGGACATTCGCTTTATAAGATAGTTTTGTTGTGGTTGGCAGTCAAAACCTTGGATTCTTAATTTCCCATTTTGTAATTTTACGTAGCTTACAAGATTTTCAATTTCTTCTGAGTTATAGTAAAAGTTTGAGCTAAAAATGCCTGTATACTCTTTGGTTGATAATGAGTCTATTTTCTCCCAAGCTAATGCGCCATCACCAAAACCTGATTCGAATAGAATTAAGTCAAAACCTAATTCTCGATGCAAAAATTTAACTAATTCCGTTTTCGCCGAAAATATCTCTCCAAGTCCGTGAGTGTTTTCTCCAATTGCAATTATTTCTACATCTTTTAAGGACTCTTTTAGCCCCGATAGATTCTCAAACTTTTCTAAGTCTGAAGTAAATTCGATTGTAGAACTAAATTTAGTCTGCGCGTTGCAAGAGCAAAAAATTAGAATTATTATAAAAGTTAGAATTTTGTTCATTCAGTTTTTCAAATGTTTGCCAGCGGCCCCGTATAACCTTCAGTTACGGGGTTTTAATTTACAGATTTTTCAGTTTAGGATATAGTTTGTAAGAAAAACAATTCACCTAATCAACGGACCGCCGTAATTGCGGATATGCATTGTTAGTCACCATATTATTACTTTTCTTTAAATGGTTTTTTATCTGAAGTTTTCATTTTATATCGTTTCAAAGCCTCTTCCGGAGTAAGATCTGTTGGCATATTTTCAATAAATGTCATAACTGATGTAAATATGAACGGTATGTTGCTTCTTGAAATAAAATCAGCTTTTATTGCAATGTCATCTAATTGATCAGCATTCCATTTTTTTCTTATTTCATTAGCACGCTCATATTTTTCCCTATTCAAATTTACAAGCCATATTTGGTCATTTAGAGAATCTGGCAACAAGGGATGTCTATATTGCCAAGTTGAGTAAACTTCAAAATTTCTTTTATCCTTATCATTTTGGAATTGGAGATAAGCGATTGCTTGTTCGGGATCAAATCGTCCTTCATTTACTGCCTTGCAAAGAATAGGTTCAAGATCAATAATGTCTTTATCGCTGCTTCTTCTTTGAGATGTATGAACTAAAACCACATCATGATTTTGCCCCCTTAAGGATTTTCTAAACCCGAGCTCTATCTGAGAAGGGAAGCCAAGAGAATCAGTTATTGAAAGTATCCTGTTCATATTTATTATTCGATTAGCTTGAATAGTGTCACCATGGGTATCGTACATTGGTCTGAATAATTGATCTCTTTCCCAAATTGATTTGAATTCATTTCTTAATCTTGAGTCATATTCCGTCGTTCTTTTCTCTATAAAAGAATTCCAAAGGTTTTCATCTATATATGTATTGACAAAAATTGACTTTAGCATGCTTAAATCCTCAGAATTATTTATCAGTAGTTGAAGATTTAAATTTCTTTCATCTAAATTTTTAGAAAGTTGATTTGAAAGTGCGGCATTATAAACGTCATGACCAAAAGGTTTTTTGATTTCTCGAAATGCCAATGAGTAATTTTTGGAGGCTCTATCGAAATCACCATCACAAATTGCAATTTCAGCTTTATTAGTTAGAATGTGATATTTAGTAATTGCTTCATTGTTGCAGTTGCATTTCGTTAATTCAGTGATGGTAGAATTTTCAGACTTAATATTCGTCTCATTACCTTTTTTACAACTCACTTGAATTGTCAGAATAACTATAATGATGGTTATTCTCATTTTTTAAATTTTATGGTGACTAACGGTCCAGTGTATGGCTTCGTTGCGTGGGTTTAAGGTACGGATTATTCTGAGTAGTTAAAAAAGTAGTTCTGTAGGAATCTCAATTCAGTTAACCAACAGTGCCGCAATGAGCTATACACGTTGTTGTGGCTAGTTATTTCCTAGTTATTTCTCTTCCGATTCTTTCATATTCAATCTTTACATTTTGAGGCATTCCTCTAGCACCAATAGATTTTGGTATGTCAAATCCGTTTGGCCAAAAGTATCCCAGAATCCCGATAACTTTTTCATCACTTTTTGCTAATTCGTAATAGTTATCGGCAACAATGTTCATTTGTGTCGACTCTATATTTCCAAAGTCACCGTGAGCCCAATTTATATAATGACTATCTAGAATAACCATAATCTTTTGATTTGGGTTTGATAGCTTTGACTTTAATGTATTCCAATCTTGTTGAAATTCAGCATTTGTATTAGGGTTTTCAATAAAATAACGGTCAAAACCTACCCAGTCCACAGTTTGCGGAACTTGTAATTCATTCAATGACGGATAAGCTTCAATTATCATTGTAGGTATATTCGGGAATTCCGTCTGCAGTAGTTGAGCCACAGCATCCAATTCTGTGAAAGTTATTCCATTCCAAGTTGGCTCTTCTCCAATGTAAAATGTGCCAACATAGTTGGTGTTTAAAATAGATTGATTTATAGTTTTAAATTCATTCCATCTTTCCTGATAGTCCGTCCTTAAATCATAATTTGATTCTGAAGGACTGTTATTGTCTATTAATTGAAAGAACAATTCGTTGAGGTGTAAAATTGCTTTTAAATCCAAATCTGCAAAGGTTTGAGTCCTTTGAACAATGTTGTCGTTTGGATTCACGACTAAAATATCTGCAATGTTACTGAAGTTATGGATTTCATCAGCGTAATTGGTTTTGACTTCAGAATCGGTTGGGTCATCCCAAAATGTGTCGACAATCGTAAATCCGAAATATTCGATTTGCGCGTTTGCATCCTCAAGTGAACTCAATTCATCATCTTTTATACAAGCAAATAGAATGCAGAAAATCATTATGTAAGTTAAAATGCTTTTCATTTTGTTTAATTAGCCACAACGGTCCTGTATAACGCTTCGTTGCGTGGTTTCAAGGTACGGATTTTTCAGTTATGGGTTTGGTTGGTTTTGTGGGAAATGAAATTCTATTAACCAACAAGCCGCTATGAGCGTTATACGTTGTTGTGTGAAGTTATATCTTTGTTTTTAAATATTTAACCGCTTTTTCTAAAACCGGATCATTGTTATGAATATAGTCAGCAAGTTTCTTTTTTACTAGAATATCGGGTTGAATTCCAATTCCAACAAACACTCTTCCATCTGGGTAGGTGTCTTTCTTGGTACAAACTCTAGCCATCCCACCTTTAGGCAATTCAAATGTTAGTGGTTGTCCGGTACTTCCATAAGTTGGCTCTCCAATTTTAATCATATGCTTTTGATTATCCGCATAGATCAAAAAATCCTCAGCTGCAGATGCAGTTCCATGTCCAATTAGTATTGCAGTAGGAATAATGATGCGATTATTTCTAAGCAAATTTCTGTCCCCAATTCCTAATGTATCAGGGCTATATTGGAAATCATAATAGTATTTGTCTTGATTCCAAGCTTTTAATGTAGGAATATGCAGTCGGCTTTGAGTTTTCGCTCCATAGAAAATTGTATCATTTGTCAAATGATGAAGTATTACCTTTCCAATTCTTGAATTTCCTCCTCCGTTTCTTCGAAGATCAATTATTAAAGCTGACGCTTTTTTTAATTGTGGTTTTAGTTCGTTGAATTGAGAAGATATTTCCCAATTCGCAAATGAATTAAGAGCTACGTAGGCTATATCCTTTTCATACCATTCTATGCTTATTAAGTCATCATCTTGAAATTCGGGGAATACTTCTTTTTCCTCTGTTCTTGAATGTGTAACAGTCAATTTTTTCAAACTTCCATTGGGAAGTTTTAGCTCGAGAGTATATGTGGATCCCACGTATCCTTGTAACATTTGTGAAACACTTAAATCCTCTAGAATATGATTAGTTGATGAAGATATGTAGGGTTTTACATTTTGGTTGATATAATCTCTCGTTGTTAATCCATTTACTGAGATCACTTCTGTACCAATTGGGATTTCGATTCTTTTTTTCTCATTAACTCTTGTAACGATAGCTCGTCCCTCAACATTGGTTAGAAACAATCGGTATTCTCCGAAATTTGTATTGAAAATACTATCTCTTATATTTTTAGGAAAGAAAACATTCGTATGGCCGTCTTTTAAATACGCACAAAACTTTTGTAACAGTCGATAGTACTCATAATCATTCTGAGTTTTTTGAACATCGACAATGTATTTTTTGTAAAGATTGTTCCACTCCGCCTGATTGACATTATTGAAATAGATAAAATTATAATTTACCTCTTGCCAAAATTTCGATAGTCCAAATATTTTCTCTTCGTTAGAAAGCTCATTTGGAATTTGTCCAAGTATGATATTTGTGAATAAAATGAAAAAGAAAAGAACTGTTTTTTTCATCTCTGGATTTTTGTCATAATTGCACACAACGGTCCTGTATAACGCCTCGTTGCGTGGTTTCAAGATACAAAT
>CEVM01127766.1_pt1 | contig 37610 bp, 49 predicted proteins | sample 531481 | NCBI WGS metagenome assembly CEVM01 (sample SAMEA2623649, study PRJEB7988) | marine metagenome | biome: marine biome (ENVO:00000447); feature: mesopelagic zone (ENVO:00000213) & marine oxygen minimum zone (ENVO:01000065); material: "saline water (ENVO:00002010), including plankton...
AAGATAGAAGAATTAGAACAACTCAATATCACCGAACGCACCAATCATTTAATTGATGAAGCCTGCTTAGAAGTACGGCGGATTTCTCACAATATGATGCCGCATGCATTGAGCATATCCGGACTTCCGGGCGCGCTGGAAGACGTTGCAGAACAACTTAAACTTCAGGGCTACAACGTTTCCTTGGAATTATCGAACATTCCTAATACCTTAGATTCCAACAAACAAGTGATGATCTATCGTATCGTTCAAGAGGTGATCTCAAACATTCGAAAACACGCTGAGGCAGCTTCGATCTTACTTCAGTTACTGAAACACGGAAATCAATTACATATCATTATTGAAGATGATGGTACCGGATTCGATTTTGAAAAAGCCAAGGCAAAAGGGGGACTAGGGTTGAAAAGTATTCAAAGCAGGGTTGATTATCTCGACGGAACCATTGACTGGGACACCCAACCCGGAAACGGCACCCAGGTTACTATTAATATTCCTATATCATGATTGAAGTTTTTATAGTTGACGATCATAAAATGGTCATCGAAGGTATGAAATTGCTGTTGCAGAATGAACCCGACATCACCATAACCGGAAGTGCTTTGAGCGGCGAAGAAGCCGTTGAAAAAATCCCGAAGCATCAACCCGATGTGGTTCTCATGGACATTAACATGCCTGACAAGAACGGGATCGATACTTGTAAAGAACTTTTGAAAGAGCTTCCCGACACTAAAATTGTTACCTTATCGATGCATAAAGAAAGCAGTTTGATCAAATTAATGCTCGATCAAGGTGCCAAAGGCTACGTATTAAAAAATGCCGGAAAGAAAGAATTAACCGATGCCATCAAGAAAGTGCATAACGGCGGGGTTTATTTGGATGATACCGTCAATGAGATCGTGGTGAATAGTGTGGTGAACAAAAAAACCATGACAAGCAGCCCTTTTCCTACATTATCGCGAAGAGAGAAAGAAGTGCTGAACTGTATTTTGGACGAGATGACCACGCAAGAAATTGCGGATACCCTGCATATAAGCTTCGGCACCGTTGAAACGCATCGTAGAAATATGTTGATGAAAACAGGGGCTAGAAATACTGCCGGTTTAGTGCGGATCGCGCTAGAATATGAATTACACAAATAAAAAAACCACCCGTAAATGGGTGGTCTTCTTGGGGCAAAAAAAGGATTACAATCGCTCAAAAGTGAGATAATCAGTTCCGCCGTTTCCGCCGCTAATATCGATCAACTCGACCTTAGAACTAGTCACAGAGATAATGTCCCAATCGTCATTCAAGTCTTCAAAATCACTACTGTCGGGTACTGAAAAGAAGAGGTTGAAATCATCATCGCTAGAACTTCCATCGTCATCGTCACTGGAAGAACTACTATCGCTAATAGACCAAGTTCCATTGATGGTATTCGATCCGTTATCGGCAACAACGGTCCCGTCTTCATTAAAAGTGAACACATACCCGTTGAAGTCGGACGTCTCATCTTGATCAGAGTCAAAAAAGTACGTGACTTGCCAGGTACCTGTTTCTGTGACGGTCGCCGTTTGTTGTGCAACGGTTCCGTTGTCATTTGGACGGTTGGCATTTGAGTTATCATCATCTTTAGAGCAGGCTGCTACAAAGAATACATAAGTAAGTAATACACTAAGAAAGGCTATTTTCTTTTTCATAAAATTAGTTGTTATTAGGGTTTAATTAATTTCTTTTAAAGGTTAATATATCTTCTACGCCTCCACCGCTGTCACGTATCACAAAAGTGACATTGGTGGCATCGTAATTAGTGGCGCGATAGTCATCATCGTCGGCATCATTGATAGGACTGTCCATATCGAATTCAAAGCTTAGCTCGTCTCCGGCGACACCTACTACCCATATACCGGGCACCGTTTCTGAGCCATTGGAAGCATTTACAGAACCGTCTGCATTGAATGTAAAATCATATCCCGCGAACACACCGGTTTCATCATCTCCATCGTCTAAATATTGATCGACAAACCAGGTACCTTGCGTTAAAATATCGCGTAACTCTTGCGGATCAGGACCAGTATCACAGTCGGTTGCCGGTGCAGGACCAAAGGTTAGAAAGTCATCTCCTCCGCTTCCAATATCCTTTAAAGCAATGGCATCAGTAGAAAAAGAAAGCACTTCCCAATTGTCGTTAAGCGCCCCTAGAGGATTTCCGCTTCCACTACTATCAAAATTCAGTGTAAGCTCTAAAATCGCTCCTTCTCTTACAACACTCCAGACGCCGGTTCGTGTTTCTGAACTGCTCGTGGCTGTTGCTGTGCCATCTTGAACAAAATCAAATGCATACGCAAGATAATTACAGGTAAGATCTGTACCGTTTTCATCCAAAAGGTTGACATACCAAGGAGCTGCTGTTATGGTCGCAATAAATTCATTGAGTTCTGTATCGTCTCCACCGCCGGTGCTTGGGGTATCACTAAACGTTAGATAATCAATACTTCCATCGCTACTTACGGTGCGTAGTCGAATCTCTTCGGAAGAATACGTTAGTATTTCCCAATCTTCATCTATTAGATTTAGAGGAGTGCTGCTTCCGAAGAAAAGATCAAGATATCCAATATCGCTATCCAGGAAGAATTGCCAAGTACCATCGGTGATTCCTGATGAAGTAGCTGCTTGAGCTGTATTGTCTGAAGCAAAGGTAAATTCGTAGTCATTAAAAGTGCTGGTCATATCCAGATCGTCAAAATAATAACTTACATACCAGGGTGCCCCGGTTAGGGTATTTGAAAAATCAGTCTCATCTATGTTGGCAATCGTGGTACAGTCTGCTGCTTCTAACTGTGTTTCTAATTCTTGATTGCTGGTAACTGTAACGGTTTCACCGTTCACCACAAGTGACAAGGGGTAATTGATGCTTATAAATTCGTCTTCGCTCAGTTGGGTAAGAAATTGATATAGTTGCGTATCACTTTCAATGACGACGGTATCAGTTTGTTCGTTAGCTGCATTATATCGAAAGAACGTAACAGGGTATACAATATCAACACACCCAATAGAAGCTAAGATTCCACTTTCATCACAAAGCTCAGTAATCCCATCAAATTCGTCTTGGTTATTTACTACAATTTCTGTGAAATCATTGAAAATAACGGTGACGGGAAAGACCAACTCAACCGTGTCAATATCATCAGGAAATTGGTTAAGAATAGCCGCTACCGCATCGTAGTCGTCTTCAGAAGTTACTATCACTTCTTGTCCATTTGCGATAACGGTGACCGGCAATTGCAGTGAGAAACAATCGCTTCCGTCGATGATATCATCAATCCCTCCAAAATTTTGTGCCGTACGTACCAACAGATTAGCGAGATTGGCAGTGGCTGTAAAGGTTTCTTCCTCTTCGGTCTCATCAATGAATTCTCTAGCTTCCTTTTGGCAGGAAGTTACCAACATGATCCCAAAAAGTAGGAGGGTAATATAATAGTAGGATTTTTTCATAGTTTATTTCGGGGCTTTATTATTGAAACAAGGAAGGATAAAGATACCCTACCCTACTTCCAAAAAAAATTGAATATATTCGTAATAATGCAACAACCTACCCCCCTTAACGATAATGTCTGTAACGAAAAGATCTACAGCAAGATATACAATGAACAGAGTAAACATTTGTATAATTTTATGTACTTCAAGTGTGGGGATGCGGCGCGGTCCAGTGATTTTGTGCAGGAAGCTTTTGTAAAACTTTGGAAAAACTGCGCAAAGGTTTCTTCAGACAAGGCAAAGTCGTTTCTATATACCGTGGCTAAGAATTTATTTTTGAACGAGGTCGCCCATCAGAAGGTTGTATTAAAACACGCCCAATTACAACCGCATAAAGTAGAGCATCAGTCGCCTCAGTTTTTATTGGAGGAAAAGCAATATCGAAAAAAAGTGCAAGATGCGATCGCCGAACTTACAGAAGCGCAACGTACCGCATTTTTATTAAACCGAATTGAAGGCAAGAAATATCACGAGATTGCGGAAATTTTGGACATTTCTGTCAAAGCGGTAGAAAAACGAATGAGTTTGGCGCTACAATCGCTTCGGAAGACCATAGAAAATATTTAAGAATATAGGTAGGGTAATTATGAAGTTACTTGTTTTAGGCATATAGAGAATCCCCAAATGTTAGAGAAAAAATTACATGATTGGTTAAATAATGAAGCGTCCGAAGCAGACATCGAAGCCTTAAAAGCGGATGCTGAGAACGCAAGTTATATGAAGATTTCTGAGGTTGCCAAAGAGTTCACGGCACCCGCGTGGAACCCTAACGATCATTATGCAAACCTCCAGATGCGTCTTCAGCAAGAACAACACCCTAAAAATCGTATGCGGTGGATCGCAGGAATTGCTGCCACCATCGCAATTGTTGCCATTTCATATTTCTTTCTCGCTACAAAAGACACTGCCATACGCACTCAAATTGCGCAAAAGGAAACAATTACCTTACCCGATGAGTCACTCGTAAGGCTCAATGCCGAATCGTCCATTCGCTTTAACGAAAAGGATTGGAACTCTGATAGATCACTCTCATTGGAAGGAGAAGCTTTTTTTGATGTAGCGAAAGGAGAGACCTTTACGGTAGAAACCCCATCCGGATCGGTAGAAGTGGTTGGAACCGAATTTAATGTTCATGCACGGGCGACTCATTTTTCGGTGAGTTGCTACGAAGGCCTGGTACGAGTTGTTTATGCAGACACCATTGTCAATATACCTGCCGGTGAAGCGATACAGGTTGTGGGCGGCAGATTATCCACCCTTAACAATAAAGGCAATACGGCTCCTTCTTGGCTACAAGACGAAAGTAGTTTTGAAGCGGCTTCATTCGCCGTAGTCATAGCAGAATTGCAACGACAGTACCCGGTACAGATACAAACACCTACAATAATAAACAAACAATTTACAGGTAGTTTTCCCCACAACAACCTTGAGGTAGCCTTACGTTCGGTTTGTGAACCTTTGGGCTTATCCTTTGATATTGACGGCGAACATGTGACCATTTATGCTGCAGCAAAACAATAAGTGGACGACAGTCATACTTTTTTTACTACTTTCTCTTTCCTCCGGTCCTATCGTTTGGAGTCAGGATACGACTGCCCAACCCTTAACGTCAATATTAAAAACGTTGGAAGAACAGCATGACGTACGTTTTTCCTATGATGCTACAACGATCACCAACGAAAGACTTCTGCCACCACCCGCTAATTTATCGCTATCTGAAAGCCTGTTGTACATCACTCAGAGAACGGATGTTTCTTTCAAAGTAATCGATACCCGGTATATTTCAGTAACAAAAAAGGGAAGTTTTAGCGCTAGTCGTTGCGGACAACTCCTAGATGCTTTTCAGAGAATGCCCTTATCGCAAGCTACGATTAGCGTTAACAATGGCAGCTATCGCACCAGCAGCAATGCAGACGGATATTTTTCAATTCCCGAAGCTATAGAAGGCACCACGCTGCAAATCAGCCATGTGGGATTTGAAACATTCTCTATCGACATGGAAGCCCTAGATGTTGACTGTCCACAGTTGCTGATGTTTCCCTCAGTCTCCTTATTAGAAACCGTGCGAATCAAGGGAATCCTGGTACAAGGTATCGACCAAAATGCCGACGGTTCGACTGTGGTAAACGCAGACGACTTTAGCCTCGTTCCGGGTCAGGTTGAAAATGATGTGCTACAGGTGGTACAGAATGTTCCCGGGGTGGAAAGCGTGAATGAAACCATCTCAACAATCAACGTTCGTGGTGGTAATAATGATGAGAACGTCGTACTTTGGGATGGCATACGCATGTATCAAACCGGTCACTTTTTTGGGTTGATCTCAGCCTACAATCCCTATATCACACAACAGTTAAAGGTATTTAAGAATGGAGCACCGGCTTGGTATGGAGAAAGTGTTAGCGGGATAATTGCGATGCACTCTTCGGAAAAAGCCCCAAAAAGAATCGAAGGCGGACTCGGATTTAACTTGATTAACGCGAATGCAATGATCAATATACCGCTTTCAGAAAAAGCCTATGTACAAATTTCCGGAAGACGTTCTATTAACAACCTCATTGAATCCCCCGCCTACACCACCTATTCGCAACGGATCTTTCAGAATACAGACATCACGAACATCAATAATGGAGCAAGTGAAACAAATATTGAAACGCGAGAAGATTTTGTTTTTTACGATCTCAGCGGAAAATTATCTTGGCAACTCACTTCCAAAGATCGTATTCAATGGAACATGATCGTGATCGATAATGACCTCGACATCGTAGAAGAAATTCCTTCAAGCAATATTTCTGAAACTAACAAATTAGACCAAACCAGTCTTGCGACCGGACTTCAATGGGAACGGGATTGGAGCGAGCGATTTCGAACCGATATTCAAGCCTACGCAAGCTATTATTTTTTGGCTGCCTTCAATGCCGATTTACTGTCTAGACAGGCGTTATTACAAGAGAATGAAGTGTTGGACATGAGTCTGCAAGTAAATACGCACGCAACACTTTCGGAAAAATTTACCCTGCACAGCGGCTACCACTTTTCGGAAGTTGGTATCGCCAACACCCAAGATGTGAACCTGCCGCGTTTTCGAGACTACGAAAAAGATGTGCTAAGAACGCATGTACTGTATTCGCAGTTGGATGTTTTGCTAAATGATGGAAATACGTTGATTCGGGGCGGACTACGAGGCCATTATTTTGAAAAATTCTCCTCCTTCCGACTGGAACCTAGACTGCATCTATGGCAGGAATTAGGCAGCGGATTTGCACTAGAAGCCTCCGGTGAATTCAGAAATCAAACCACAACGCAACGCATTGATTTCAACAGCGACTTTCTAGGTCTTGAAAAAAGACGTTGGATCTTAGCCGACGAGGAAGATACTCCTATTAAAACAAGCAAGCAAGCCTCACTGGGCGTCTCTTTTTCAAAAGAAAGTTGGTTTCTAAATGCCACAGGGTTTTATAAGGCCGTGGAAGGTGTAGGGAGTAACAGTCAGGGGTTTCAAAATCAATTTCAGTTTTCCAGAACAATTGGCAGCTACAAAGTGTACGGTATGGAAGCGCTGATTAGTAGAAAGGTCAATGATTTTTATGGGTGGATTGCCTATATCTACAATAATAATGAATATGATTTTCCGGAATTACAACCGTCTGTATTTCCCAGCAATTTTGACGTGCGCCACCGACTCACCCTCGCGGGAACCTATACTTGGAACGGTATCAAAATGAGCGCCGGATTGCGCATGAACACCGGAAAGCCTTACACCTTGCCTTTAGAGGGGAATGAGATAGACACTTCTGGAGAAACGCCACAAATAGTGTACGATACCCCAAATCAAGAGCGGCTTCCCAATTACATCCGTGCCGATCTGGCTGCGGAATATGTGTGGGATATCAGCGAACAAAGTGATCTCAAGATGAACGTAGCCCTACTGAATGTTTTGAACAGAAAGAATATTTTAAACATTCGGTACGTGCTTGACACCGATGCTGAAGGAGCACCTGTTGTACGTCAAATTGAAGAATCTTCACTAGGGTTTACGCCCAATGTTGCGGTGCAATGGCTGTTTTGATTACATCCGCTCCGGAACCGAAATGCCAAGTAATGAGAAGGCATTTTTTATTACCTTCCCAACCGCTTCTGACAATTGCACTCTGAAAATCGACACGGCTTCGCTTTCCAAGCCTAAGATCGGTACATTTTGATAGAAGGAATTGAACTCTCTTACCAACTCATAGGTATAATTGGCGATCAACGCCGGACTGTATTGCTGTGCGGCTTGTTGAACAGTTTCCGGAAATTGCTGAAGTATCTTCAACAGTTCGCGTTCTTTATCATGCAGGTCGAACTCTGGTGTCACCGAATGATCCAGCGCTAATTGTTCTGAAGCCTTGCGCAAAATCGATTGGATTCGGGCGTAGGTATATTGTATAAATGGACCTGTGTTTCCTTGAAAATCCACACTTTCTTCAGGGTTGAACAAAATGCGCTTCTTTGGGTCTACTTTTAAAATATAATATTTCAAAGCCCCTAGCCCAATGGTATGATAGAGAGTTTCTTTTTCTGCTTCGGAAAGATCATCGATCTTCCCAAGCTCTTCGGAAATTTGACCGGCTGTGGTGGCCATATCTGCAATCAGATCGTCGGCATCTACCACGGTTCCTTCTCTACTTTTCATCTTTCCGGAAGGCAGGTCGACCATACCGTAACTTAAATGATATAAGTTTTTAGCCCAGTCATATCCTAATTTCTTCAGAATTAAAAAGAGTACTTTAAAATGGTAATCCTGTTCATTTCCTACGGTATAGATCATCCCGTTAACGTCTGGATGGTCCTTAATTCGTTGCACAGCGGTACCCATGTCTTGCGTCATGTACACCGCAGTGCCATCGCTACGCAATACCAGTTTCTCGTCTAGACCTTCTTCCGTTAGATCGCACCATACCGAACCGTCTTCTTTGGTATAGAACACCCCTTTTTGGAGTCCGTGTTGAATCACTTCTTTTCCTAACAAATAGGTGTCGCTTTCATAGTACAATGTATCGAAATCAACGCCCATTGCCTTATAGGTTGTATCGAATCCCTCGTACACCCAACCGTTCATTTTTTGCCATAAGGCTACCGTTTCAGGATCTCCAGCCTCCCATTTGCGCAACATTTCTTTGGCATCTTGCAAGATAGGAGCTTCTGCTTTTGCAGTTTCTTCGGAAGCGCCGCTGTTCACAAGTTCGACAATCTCTTTTTTATATTCCTGATCAAACTTGACGTAGTAGTTCCCAACGAGCTTATCGCCTTTCAGACCGGTACTATCCGGAGTTTCATTATTTCCGAAGCGCTCCCAAGCCAACATACTTTTACAAATATGAATGCCACGATCATTGATAATCTGCGTTTTATAGACTTTCTTACCCGAAGCTTTTAAGATTTCAGCTACCGAATATCCTAGCAAATTGTTTCGAATATGCCCAAGGTGCAAGGGTTTATTAGTATTGGGCGAAGAATATTCCACCATTACCGCGTCGTTTCCTTCAGAAGAAATTCCGAAGTTCTCAAAAGGACCTGCAGTGTAGAAGAAATTGAAAAAATAGGTATCACTCAATACGAGGTTCAGAAAACCTTTCACCACATTAAACGATTTCACTTGTGCTACATGATCTACCAGATAGGTTCCTAACTGTTCACCAATCACGGCCGGATTGCCTTTCACCACACGCAACATAGGAAATACAACCACGGTGATGTCTCCTTCAAAATCCTTGCGAGTCGCTTGAAATTCAACAGTTTCAAGTGTCGCGTCGAAAAGTTCGTTGATCGCGTTTTTAATATGTTCTGAAAGCAATACCTGCAAACTCATAGTACCAATTTAAGGGGGTAAAGATACGGGATTTTCCGTTTTTGCTAGGGTTCAATTGTGTATCTTTAGAAGAATTATGTTGCTGAATGTATCGTACAATAATGAGCAAGTCGTTCGAAAGATCGACGCAGCCGTAGGGAAACCTTTTTCTCTGAAAGAACGTGTTAAACGGGGTGGAATAGGCATTGGGCATCTCATTATTACCGAAGCAAGCGTAGCTATAAACAACTTATTGATTCTCGATAACAATAGAAATGTATGCAATATCGAGATGCGTCCATCGGGCATTATTATTGGGTTTCGATCCTTGTTAGAATCGTATGCTTGGGTGATTCCGTATCACAAATTGACAATGTATAAGGGCGAAGCCGAAACGTACTCCATTTATAAAGAAACGCAATTCATAAAACTTACTGCACGTCCTACGGATAAGAAGATCCACAACTTCATAAAGAAAATTACAGCAGCCAAAGCAACTTATCTGTCTTCTAAAGATATTCCCTCTTAAGAACGAGGTCTCATAAAAGCACCTGCGATGAGGGCCAAAACTCCCAAGGCGATCATTGCAATGGTTTGATTGCTTAGTCCTTCTTTGGCGGAAACCTCTAACGGACCAATATCGACCACTTGTTGTGGCACAAAAGCATTGTAGAGTCCGATTGCTACTAAGATAAGTCCAACGATAACTAGTACAGTCTTTAAAATTTTCATGGGTCAAGCTAGTTTATGCATTAAAGATAAGTTTTAATCTTTTGCATTGAAGATTCTTAACCCCTTTTTAACGAGTTTTCAAGAGCGGATATCCTACATTTATAGTATGAAAATCTTGCTTACCGGAGCAAACGGTTATATAGGTATGCGTTTACTCCCATTGTTGTTGGAAGCCGGACACGAAGTGGTTTGTGTTGTTCGCAATGCCAAAAGACTTGCGGTAGATACGAAGATCAGAGCTCGTATCGAGATTATTGAAATTGATTTTTTAGAAACTCCGGAAAAAGGAAAACTACCATCAGATATAGATGCAGCGTATTATTTGATCCACTCCATGAGTAGTTCTACGCAGGATTTTGATGAAAAGGAAGCACGTTCTGCCACACACTTTTTAGAATATCTTTCCACTACAAATTGTAAGCAAGTGATTTACCTCAGCGGTATAAGCAATGAGGAGCAGCTCTCAAAACACCTGAGTTCTCGCAAGAATGTGGAAGAAATTCTCTCGAAAGGCGAATATGCGCTTACGGTATTGCGAGCCGCGATCATTGTCGGTTCCGGAAGTGCCTCCTTTGAGATCATTCGTGACCTCTGTGAAAAGTTACCGGTGATGATCACCCCGAAATGGGTCAAAACCCGTTGTCAACCTATTGCGATTCGAGATGTCATACAATACCTTACCGGTGTTTTAGGCAACGAAGCAGCTTATGATGATTCTTTTGATATCGGCGGTCCTGATATTTTAACCTACAAGCAAATGATGCAAACCTATTGTAAGGTACGCAATCTCCGACTCTACATTTTCGATGTTCCGGTGATGTCACCGCGGCTATCCTCTTATTGGTTGTATTTTGTCACTTCTACCTCTTATAAGCTTGCGTTGAATTTAGTTGACAGCATGCGTGTAGAAGTTATTTCTAAAGATCAACGGCTGCAAGAGCTTTTGAAGATTCAGCCTATTGGTTATAAAAAGGCTATTCAATTGGCATTTGAAAAGATCGAGCAGAATCAAGTAATTTCGTCTTGGAAAGATTCTATGGTGAGCGGTCGCTTTCGAAAAGGACTCGAGCCGTACATTCAAGTTCCTTCCTATGGGTGTTTAAAAGACGAAAAGAAAGTTGCTCTCAAGAACCCTGAACAAGCCTTGGAAAATATTTGGTCTATAGGCGGAAGAAAAGGATGGTACTACGCAACCAGCTTATGGAAGATCAGAGGGTATATTGATAAGATCTTTGGCGGAGTGGGCCTCCGAAGAGGACGCACACATCCTAACAAAATTTACGAAGGAGATTCGTTAGACTTTTGGCGGGTGCTATTAGCCGATAAAGACGACCGAAGATTGTTGCTCTTTGCTGAAATGCGCGTTCCGGGCGAAGCATGGTTAGAATTTTGTATTGATGAAGAGAATGTCTTACATCAAACGGCCACGTTTAGACCGCGTGGCTTATGGGGGAGGGTTTACTGGTACCTGATGCTACCGTTTCACTATTTTATTTTCGGTGGAATGATACGAAACATCGCTAAATCAAAATAGGCTTATTTCTTTTTTGGAAGAAATACTTCCGCCATCATACAACGGGCACTTCCGCCCCCACAAGTTTCGATAGTCGTGAGATCGCTGCTCAAGATCTCACAATGAGATTCAATGATCTTTATTTGCGCCTCTTCTAGACTGTCGTGGGCTGCTTTACTCATAACGAGATATTTGTTTGTAGCCCCTTGAACTTGCAGCATATTTCCGGCAAACTGATGCATCTGAGCTTCCGAAATAACAACCAATTCTTTCCCATCGGCTTTCAGATGTTGTACCACATTTTTCTTTTCCAAACGGTCATCGATCGCATCCAAACAGATCACACAAAACTCTTCCGCAAGACACATCATCACATTGGTATGATAAATTGGCATCCGTTCTCCGTTGACGGTTTGATTTGCCGTAAAGATGACTGGCGTATATTCAAAGTCTTCGCAAAATTCAATGAAAAGATCTTCATCCGCTCGTGGTGATAGGGCACAATACGCTTTTCTATTGGTTCTATCTAAAAGGATACTTCCCGTGCCTTCTAAAAAATAACCTTCTTGTTCTGCATCGGTATAGTCTACAATATGTTGAACATCGAATTGGTGCTCTTCCAGCGTCGTAAATATTTCTTCGCGACGTTCTTTTCGACGGTTCTCCGCAAACATGGGATAGATGACGGCATCTCCATTCTCATGAAAGCTCACCCAGTTGTTTGGGAAGATAGAATCGGGTGTGTCTAACTGACTGTCATCTCTGAAAACGACCACTTGGATCCCTACCGAACGAAGTTTCTCGACAAAGGCATCAAATTCCGACTGTGCTTTGGCATTGATCTCCGCATTTTTCAAATCGATATCTTCTTGAAAATAGTTGTTCACGGCAGTCTCTTCATTCATTCGGAAGCCTACCGGGCGAACCATCAGGACGGTATCAGTGATTTGTTTCATAGGGAGATTTGTGTCGTATTTTCGTTGCAAAACTACCGAAATTATTTGCGAAAATTTAGCTAGTAATTTATTTTTTTCGCTCCTATATCGTTCTTTTAAACGCAGCTCAAAAACTACTTGAATCATAGGGAATTGCAGTGTGATTCACCCTTCTATTTTTCAGAATATCTTACCTTTAAAAAAAGAATCAACATGAGTGAGAAAGAAAAAATGCTATGCGGCGATATGTACGACCCTTTAGATCCGCTACTTGTTAAAGAACGCCACGAAGCACGGTTACTTTTTCAGCAAATCAACGCCATGGGTGACGATGAAAAAGAACAACGAGATGCTCTTTTCTATCAACTTTTTGGAGCCGTAGGACGTGATTTATATGTTGAGCCCCCATTTTATTGCGACTATGGCTATAATATTACCATGGGAGACGAGGTGTTCATGAACTTTAACTGTTGTATTCTGGACGTGATGCCGGTACGTTTTGGGAATCAAGTTATGCTGGCTCCCAATGTACAGATATACACTGCAACACATCCTATGAATGCAAAAGAACGACACTCAGGAAGAGAATATGCAAAACCGATCACTATTGGAAATCAAGTTTGGATTGGCGGTGGTGCGATCATCTGCCCCGGCGTCACCATTGGGAATGGCGTGGTGGTAGGTGCCGGTGCGGTTGTAACGAAAGATGTACCCGATCATACGCTGGTGGCCGGAAATCCTGCTCGGGTGATCCGTCGTATTGACAATGATTAATCCCGAATAAGGGGCAAGGTACTACAGCGAAGTAGGCCTTCTTGTTTGGCAATTTCGGCATAAGGAACTTCCTCTACCGTAAAGCCTTGACTGCGAAGCCAGGTATTAAGTCTTGTGAAGTTTTTTTCTGAAATCACTACTTCCGGAGAAATCGAAAAGACATTACTATTCATGTCGTACATTTCTTCGGGCGTAATATGAAAGCAGTTCTCTTTTCCGAAGAAATCAACCAACCACTCATACTCTTCTTCCACTAAGAACCCTTCTTTATGGATGATCGCTTTTCCCTTTCCTAGCGGTTGAAAGCAGCAATCTAGATGCAACGCATTTCTTTTGGCATCTGTATTCGACTTGCTTAAGCTGAACGATTTTACGGTCTTCTTCGGAAATGCTTTTTGCAAGGCTTCCACGGCTTCCACGTTTGTTCTGGCTGTAATGAATTCTGGGTAATCTTCCCCATAGTAAGTTCCAACGAAAATATAATCGTCCCACGGCATCACATCACCCCCTTCTACATGAACTTCTTCCGGAAACTGAAGCACTTTGTCCTTCGGAATTTGATCTATCACATACTGAATTGCTTCAATTTCTTCGTCTCGATCCGGAAGAATGTTTGCTTTGATAAAAGTGTCGTCAATGACGAAGCCAATATCCCGCGTAAAAATTTGATTGAGGTTTTCAATTTCCCTAGGCCGAAAAACTTTCACGTCATACTTTTCAAAAACCTTGGCAACCGCCTCCATTTCTTTGATCATATCTTCATCTTTCGGATAGGTTCCGGCTTTAATATGTTCTGCTGATTTGGGATCGTACGCATCTTTCAGCTCCGGGACGGGACCATTGCTATTGGCCGTTCCTAAAATAACGGCACGCAAACGAGAAACTTCATCGGTAATGTGGAGTTGCAACATCATAAAATTGAAAAAAGCATCCTAAGAAGGATGCTTTGTGTGTTATCGATTATCGATTTTTTTGAAAGACCTAAGGTTTTCACCAATGTAAACCTGGCGTGGTCGACCGATGGGCTCTTTGCGCAAGCGCATTTCACGCCATTGCGCAATCCAACCTGGGAGTCGGCCTAAAGCGAACATCGGAGTGAACATTTCAACCGGAATACCCATTGCACGGTAGATGATACCGGAATAGAAATCGACATTAGGATATAGCTTCCGATCCACAAAATAGGAATCTTCTAACGCTTCTTTTTCGAGGCCTTTTGCAATATCAAGAACGGGATCGTCTACACCTAGATCACCCAATACCTCATCAGCCGATTTTTTAATGATCTTGGCACGTGGATCGAAGTTCTTGTATACGCGGTGACCGAAGCCCATCAAACGGAATGGATCTTGTTTGTCTTTGGCTTTTGCCATGTATTTTTTAGTGTCTCCTCCATCTTCTTTGATCCCTTCCAGCATTTCGATCACGGCTTGGTTGGCACCTCCATGCAAGGGGCCCCATAAGGCAGCAATCCCTGCTGAGATAGAAACAAAAAGTCCGGCATGAGAAGAACCTACCATACGTACTGTAGAAGTAGAACAATTTTGTTCGTGATCTGCGTGAAGAATCAGCAACTTATCCAGTGCATCTACGACCACTTTATTGGTGGTGTAATCGCCACTTGGCTTTTTGAACATCATTTTCAAAAAATTCTCTACATAACCAAGATTATCATCACCATAGTCTAAAGGAAGTCCGACACGCTTTCTGTACGCCCACGCAGTGAGTACAGGAAATTTTCCAAGAATTCGAACAATGGCATTATACATATCTTCTTCGCTGTCAACATTCACAGAAGAAGGATTAAATGCGACCAAGGCCGAAGTTAAAGATGACAGCACGCCCATGGGGTGTGCCGACTTAGGAAAACCATCAATGATCTTTTTAACATCTTCATCTACATGAGACTGCGCCTTAATATCGGTGTGGAACTTATCCAATTGTTCTTTGGTAGGTAATTCCCCAAAAATCAAGAGATATGCTACCTCTAGAAAGTCTGCTTTCTCTGCGAGTTCTTCAATTGCATACCCGCGATATCGAAGAATTCCTTCTTCTCCGTTGAGAAATGTAATGGCACTTTCACAAGAACCGGTATTCTTATATCCCGGATCGATAGTAGTAACTCCTCCGGTACTTGCCCGAAGGGCTTTAATATCGATAGCAGATTCATTTTCGGTTCCGGTGGTTATAGGAAATTCGTATTTCTTACCGTCTATTTCAAGGGTAGCAATTTTTGACATATAATTTGATAGATTTTTGACAATTCAGAACTGCTAAGATACAAAATGTTAAGGTATTTATTAACACTTACGGGGATTCCCTTTGGTTAAAAAATTATTAAAAAGTTATAGTAAACAGCAGCCGAAATAAAAAAAGCCCTAAGATATCCTAGGGCTTATTATGAATTCTGTAACAAATTAAATCTTAAAAGCAGATCGTTTTGGGTAAAATGCGGTCTCTGCAAGTTCTTCTTCGATACGAAGTAGTTGGTTGTATTTTGCCATACGGTCGCTTCGAGAAGCTGAGCCTGTCTTGATCTGTCCGGTATTCAGTGCGACTGCCAGATCAGCAATAGTATTGTCTTCGGTTTCTCCACTTCGATGTGACATCACCGAAGTATATCCTGCTCGATGCGCCATAGAAACCGCTGCAATCGTTTCTGAAAGGGTTCCTATTTGATTCACCTTAATCAAGATAGAATTAGCAATACCGTTCTCAATTCCTCGGGAGAGGCGTTCCACATTGGTTACGAACAGATCATCTCCAACTAACTGCACCTTATCTCCAACTTTTTCTGTTAAATACTTCCAACCATCCCAATCATTTTCATCCATACCATCTTCAATAGAAATAATTGGGTATTTTTCAACAAGTGCGGTTAAGTAATCGGCTTGTTCTTCGGACGTTCTCACACTACCGGAGTCTCCTTCAAATTTGGTGTAGTCATATTTTCCATCCACATAAAATTCCGCTGCAGCGCAATCCAACGCCACCATCACTTCATCGCCCCATTGATATCCGGCTCCTTCCACGGCCTTTTTAATAGTATCGAGTGCATCTTCAGTGCCTCCTAATGTTGGCGCAAAGCCACCCTCATCTCCCACCGCAGTGCTCAAATTTCTGTCGTGCAACACTTTTTTGAGATGATGAAAGATCTCAGAACCCATTTGCATGGCATGCGTAAAGGATTTGGCTTTAACGGGCATAATCATAAACTCTTGAAAAGCAATAGGAGCATCACTATGCGAACCTCCATTGATGATATTCATCATAGGCACCGGAAGCGTCTTCGCACTAACGCCGCCTACGTAACGATACAAGGGTTGCCCTAATTCGTTAGCAGCGGCTTTGGCACATGCTAAAGAAACGCCTAAGATAGCATTCGCACCCAGCTTCGATTTATTGGGAGTTCCATCCAGATCGATCATGATTTGATCAATAGTAGCTTGTTCGTAAACCGAAACTCCTAGTAAAGTGCCAGCAATTTTACCATTGACATTTTCCACTGCTTGTAATACTCCTTTCCCCATATAGTCGGTACCACCATCACGTAATTCAACGGCTTCATGTTCTCCAGTGGAAGCACCTGAAGGCACTGCCGCCCTACCTACAAATCCGTTTTCTGTAATGACGTCTACCTCTACGGTAGGATTTCCTCTGGAATCAAATATTTGACGGGCGTGAATATCAATAATAATGCTCATAATAGTTGTTAGTTTATTTTGTGAAGATACAAAAGTTGGGCGGTTTCAACGAGAGGACTCATCGCTGAAGCCCTAATTTTCATTGAAATTTAACACGAAAACGTTTTCGCATGAGAGCATAAAAAAAGCCCAAATTAATGGGCTATTACGGCTCGGCTTTTCTTAATGTTCGATAGAAAATCATCAAACAAATAACTGGCATCGTGTGGTCCCGGACTTGCTTCCGGGTGGTATTGCACGGAGAATACCGGTTTGTCTTTCATACGAATACCGGCTGCCGTTTTATCATTCAAATGAAGATGTGTAATCTCAATCTCCGGATGTGCTTCGGCTTCTTCACGATTAATGGCAAAACCATGATTTTGAGAGGTTATTTCTCCTTTTTCGGTCAGTAAATTCATGATTGGATGATTGATCCCGCGATGCCCGTGATGCATTTTATATGTTGAAATACCATTTGCCAAGGCAAGTACTTGATGACCGAGGCAGATTCCAAAAAGCGGAGCGCCTATCTCAATTATCTTCTTGGCAATATCAATGGCATTTGAAAGCGGTTCAGGATCACCGGGGCCATTGGACAAGAAATAACCGTCCGGTTCGAATGCCTGTAGTTCTTCAAATGAAGCATTAAATGGAAACACCTTGATGTAGCAATCTCGTTTAGCCAAGTTCCGAAGAATATTCTTCTTGATACCGAGATCTAAGGCAGCAATTTTAAAGCTTGCATTTTCATCCCCAAAGTAATAGGGTTCTTTCGTAGAAACTTTACTCGCCAATTCTAGTCCGTTCATATCCGGAATTTCCCCAAGTTCTTTCTTCAAGCCATCAATATCGTCTACTCTTGTAGAGATAACTGCATTCATAGCACCGTGATCTCGAATATAACTTACTAGCGCGCGTGTATCCACATCGCTTATTGCAAGCAAATTGTTCTCTGCTAAGAAGTTTTCGAGCGAATCATCTGCCGCTTCGCGTGAATAGTGATAGCTGAAATTTCTGCAAATAAGCCCGGCAATTTTTATGCCTTCAGATTCTACTTCTTCTTTATTTGTGCCATAATTACCGATGTGAGCATTTGTGGTCACCATTAATTGTCCATAGTACGAAGGGTCGGTAAAAATTTCTTGATATCCGGTCATACCGGTGTTGAAACAAACCTCCCCAAAAGAGGTTCCTTCTTTGCCTCCTACTGATTTTCCGTGGAAAATAGTACCATCGGCTAATAAAATAAGTGCGGGTTTTCTAGCTACGTATTTCATGAAAATTGGAATTTGTCAAAGGTACAATTATTGTATTTTTTGTCATAGTGTAGTTTTCAAAAAATATGAACATAAAAAAAGGAGCGACGATCGCTCCTTCTTATTTAATTATCTAATACTGCGGTGAGCATTCGATGTAAATCTCTGTCTTCTCGATAAGACAAATCGTTTTTATTGGCAAATTCCTTAACAGCATCTGCTTTTGACCCAACTAAGTCTAAGATGGTCCTCTTTTTTGGGTTAAAAGACTTTAAAGAGCTTCCTTCCTTTACATAGTATTGACTGTGTTGTGCGTATTTATTAGGACGATTTACCATTGGGTTATCGGACCCTTCATCAATGGTCAGGTAATAGTTCTTCAAAATAGCAAAATCTTCATTCTCATAGATTACCTCATACATCTTACTAGCTCTCATGGAAGGCGTATAGACATTTCTAAACAAACGCCCATTGATCAAAACACTTTCAATGCGCCCTGTTTCAAAGGTAAAGATCGAATCTTTGCCGATTCGTGATTCTAACCGATCTCGTAGAATGTTGTAATTAATATTCCGAAGAAACAATTGCTTTTCCCGTTCAGGTATCGTGAAGATCGCAGTATTGTTCCAACGTTCAAATAAATGCACGGACCCTTCAACTTTTTCAGGAGGGTTGATCACTAAGGAACTGGTTCCGATATTATTACCATTAGCTCCAAAAACACCAATGGCTTGCAGGTTATTATTGTTAGGATTAACGGGCTGATCTTGGGCCGAAGAAATGCCGTATATCCCTAATAAAACAAAAAGTATGTGTACCGTTTTCATATCAAAAAAGAAATAAATAGTTCATAAGATCTAATATCACTTACTCTTTAGGATTGGTTTGAGACATAGTTCAAAATCTGTTGTAACTCCTCTTCATCACGAAATGAACGTTGATATTTTCGAGAATAGTCAAGAGCCATATCTTTTTCTTCTTTGGAAAGAATCTTCAAAACATTGCGTTTTGTAAGTCGGATTTCTTCCAAGGCACCATTCTGCAATACATAATAGCTTGATTGCTGGATGATTTTATCCCGCATTTGACCCAGCATGGGATTTGGGCTTCCCTCTTTGATCTTTACGCTGTATTTTTTGACTAACTGAAAGTTAGCCCCATCAAATATAAGCTCGTACACCTTGTTCGGTTCTGCATTTGAACCATGTGTAATAAAAGTTCGATTTCCTACTATCGCTTTGCTAAACAAATTAGCGTCGAATGTAAAGAGCGAATCTTCAGACATTTTTGCAATAAAGGATTTTCGCCGAATATCGTAGTTTACGCTGTTAATACGATACTTTTTATCGGAAGCGAAAAAAGTAGCTGATTGTTTCCAGTCGTCAAACAATAAGGAAGATCCTTCCATGGAGGCCTCTGCAAAGATAAGGTCATCGAACTCCAGTATATTGAGACCAAGAATTTTCGAAAAGGTACCTTGGATATTGATCAAGGTACCTTCTTGATTGGCTTGTAGTCCGTTAATATTGGTAGAAGCCCCTGCAAAGGATGTAGTTGTTTGAGATTGATTTTGACCAAACAAGAACGCTGTGACCAAAATCATTAAGATGCTGATTTGAATTTTCATATCAAAAGGTTTAAGATTGAAACAAAAACTAATTGACGATCAATTAGCACCTAAAATTTAAAAACTTCTAACAGGCAATCTACACTAGATTACTGATGCTGAATGAAATTGAGAATCTTTTGAAGATCATTTTCATCTCTAAAGGACATTTCGTACTTCCGCGCATAATCTTCAGCAAGCTCTCGTTTTTCTTTGTCTAGTAAATCGAGAATGTTACGTTTGTTAAAACGAATTTCTTTCAATTCTGTAGGAGTATCCACAAAATAATCTGAGGTTTGAATGATTTTATCACGCATACGACCGATCATCGGATTTGGATTTCCGGGCTGAATATACGTTTCGTAACGCTTCAAAATGGCGAAATCCTCCCCCTCAAAAATTACTTCAAAAATTACTTGACGCTTTAAAGGTTCAAAATAATAACTCTTGAATGTTTTACCTCCTAAATTGATCTTCTCAATACTTGCGAAGTTCCAACCTCGGATAGAATCACTTTTTTTACTTTCGAACATACTTCTTTGAATGTTGAAGTTCATGTTGCTCGTTGTAAAGAAACCGCCTGTTTTAGGATAAACACGTGCCGTGTTATCCCAGCGATCGAACAAATACACAGAACCCTCCCGATCAAATTTCGGATTGTAAAATACAGCACTTCCCTGAAGGTTCGCACTAGCATTGGTGTTTTGTGAAATATTCTGTAAAATTTGTGTGTTGGCGCTATTATTAGCGTCTACATTGTTTCTACCATTGTTGTCATCCGGCTGTGCCGAAACAATTAAAGAACATAACAATAGAGGTAACAGAAAAAAGTTTTTCATAGATTTTTTAAATTTTAGGTAATCAAATAAACAAAGTATATGCCAAAAAAGGGTAAGGCTTTACAAAACCTTACCCTTTCAATATATTAAAAATTATAAAGCAATGATATTTTACTTCTTATTCTTCTTCTTTAGAGGCTTTGGTTGTTGTTGCAGCTGCTGCTGTTGCCTTTCCACCACCACGACGACTACGACGTGTTGACTTCTTCTTCGTAGGTTTTCCTGCGTTGTACAATTCGTTGTAATCAACCAATTCGATCATGGCCATTTCAGCACTATCTCCCAAACGACTACCCAATTTGATAATACGAGTATATCCTCCGGGACGGTCTCCAACTTTTACTGCCACTTCACGGAACAATTCGGTAACGGCATCTTTTTGACGCAGTTTACTGAATACGATACGACGGTTGTGAGTCGTGTCGTTTTTTGACTTTGTCACCAACGGTTCTACGAATTGTTTCAATGCTTTCGCCTTCGCAACAGTAGTATTGATACGTTTATGCTCAATCAAGGAGCACGCCATATTGGCCAACATTGCCTTGCGGTGCGCTGTCTTTCTTCCTAAGTGATTGAATTTCTTTCGATGTCTCATTTTCTTAAACTTAAATGACCAGTATTCCTAGTCCTTATCTAATTTATATTTTGATAAATCCATACCGAAGCTAAGTCCTTTGGTACTTACCAACTCTTCTAGTTCTGTAAGTGATTTTTTTCCGAAATTCCTGAACTTCATCAAGTCGTTCTTGTTGTAGGAAACCAAATCTCCTAAAGTATCTACCTCTGCTGCTTTCAGACAATTCAAGGCACGAACGCTCAGATCCATATCGACTAGTTTCGTCTTCAACAATTGACGCATGTGTAAGGACTCCTCATCATAGGTTTCCGTTTGTGCGATCTCATCGGCTTCTAAGGTAATGCGCTCATCACTGAACAACATAAAGTGGTGGATCAACGTTTTAGCTGCTTCCGTAAGGGCATCTTTAGGATGAATGGAACCGTCGGTAATAATTTCAAATACCAACTTTTCATAATCCGTTTTCTGCTCTACACGATAGTTTTCAATGCTATACTTCACATTTTTGATCGGCGTATAGATCGAATCCGTAAAGATCGTTCCTAAAGGCGCATTCGACTTTTTGTTTTCTTCAGCGGGAACGTATCCACGTCCTTTTTCAATAGTGATCTCAAAATTAAGATTCACTTTTTTATCCATATGACAAACCACTAAATCTGGATTCAATACTTGGAATCCTGAAATGAACTTCTGGAAGTCTCCAGCGGTTAGGGTTTCTGATCCGGAAACAGAAATGGTAACGGTTTCGTTATCGATCTCGTCAATTTGACGTTTAAAACGAATCTGCTTCAGATTCAGGATGATCTCAGTAACATCTTCCACCACACCGGCGATAGTTGAAAACTCGTGATCTACTCCTTCAATGCGAACCGAAGTAATGGCAAACCCTTCTAAAGAGCTTAACAATACTCGTCTCAATGCGTTACCAACCGTTAATCCATAACCGGGTTCCAAGGGACGAAATTCAAATTTCCCCTCGAAATCGGTGGAATTAATCATGATAACTTTATCAGGCTTCTGAAATGTAAATACTGCCATAATATGACGGGTGTGTTTTTATTATTTAGAATATAATTCTACGATGAACTGCTCGTTGATGTTTTCAGGAATCTGGATACGCTGAGGTACCGATACAAAAGTTCCTTCTTTTAAGTCACCATTCCAAGTGATCCATTCGTATACGTGACTTGCGTTATCCAACGATGCTTCAATCGCGGTAAGTGATTTCGATTTTTCACGAACCCCTACCACGTCACCGGCTTTCAATTGATAGGAAGGAATGTTTACCTTCTCACCATTCACGGTAATGTGACGGTGTGACACCAATTGACGCGCTGCAGGACGGCTTGGGGCAATCCCCATACGGTACACTACATTGTCTAAACGCGATTCACAAAGCTGAAGCAATACCTCACCGGTAATTCCGGGAGCTGCCGTAGCTTTCTTAAACATGTTTCGGAATTGACGCTCTAAAATACCATAAGTATATTTTGCTTTTTGTTTTTCAGCAAGCTGAATTGCGTATTCCGACTTTTTTCCACGACGACGGTTATTACCGTGCTGCCCCGGAGGGTAATTTCTTTTTTCGAAAGACTTATCGTCTCCGAAGATAGCCTCACCAAACTTTCGGGCTATTTTAGTTTTTGGACCAGTATATCTTGCCATTTCTATTGATTTATTGAAGGGAACCTTAAATTAAGGTCGTTGTTAGCTTATCCTCTAAGGTTCTTAATTCCTTCAGATTATTGATATTGAATAATTATACTCTTCGTCGTTTTGGAGGTCGACATCCATTGTGCGGAAGTGGAGTAACGTCAATGATCTCTGTTACTTCAATTCCAGCGTTGTGAATAGAACGAATTGCTGACTCACGCCCATTTCCAGGACCTTTTACGTATACTTTTACTTTACGTAGACCTGCTGCATGAGCTACTCCTGAAGCATCTTCAGCCGCCAATTGGGCAGCATAAGGAGTGTTCTTCTTAGAACCTCTAAAGCCCATTTTTCCGGCAGAAGACCAAGAAATCACATCTCCGTTCTTATTCGTTAACGAAATGATGATGTTGTTGAAAGAAGCAGTAACGTGCGCTTCTCCAACCGACTCAACATTTACTTTCCGCTTTTTAGCGGTTTTCGCTTTTGGGTTAGACTTTGCCATTTCTAGTGATTATTTGGTTGCCTTCTTCTTGTTAGCAACAGTTTTACGTTTTCCTTTTCTTGTTCTGGAGTTATTCTTTGTACGCTGTCCTCGTAAAGGAAGTCCAGCTCTGTGACGAATACCTCTGTAACATCCGATGTCCATCAAGCGTTTAATGCTTAACTGAACTTCGCTACGTAGCTCACCTTCGATTTTAAACGATCCAACCGCTTCACGAATGTTTCCGATTTCATCATCGTTCCACTCGTGAACCTTTTTGTCTTCGTCCACTCCGGCTTTTTCAAGTATTTCTTGGGCACGGCTTTTTCCGATTCCATAGATATACGTTAACGCGATTACACCCCTCTTTTGTTTAGGGATATCGACACCTGCGATTCTTGCCATAATTATCCTTGTCTTTGTTTGAACTTAGGGTTCTTTTTATTAATTACATATAGTCTGCCTTTTCTGCGAACAATTTTGCAGTCGGCACTTCTTTTCTTTATAGATGCTCTTACTTTCATAACCTTAGTATCTGTATGTTATTCGAGCCTTTGTTAAATCGTAAGGGCTCATTTCTAATTTTACTTTATCTCCGGGTAACAACTTAATGTAGTGCATACGCATTTTACCCGAAATATGGGCGGTCACGATATGACCGTTTTCCAATTCTACTCGAAACATCGCATTAGACAATGCTTCTACGATGGTTCCATCTTGTTCTATTGCGGGTTGTTTTGCCATAATTTATGCTACTGCTTTTCTGTTTTTACCACTCTTCATCAAGCCATCATAATGACGGTTCAATAAGTAGGAGTTAATTTGTTGCATGGTATCGATCGCAACCCCTACCATAATAAGGAGCGAAGTACCACCGTAGAACAATGCCCATCCCGACTGGATTCCTAAAATCTTTACAACAAACGCAGGAAATACTGCGATCAATGCCAAGAAAATAGACCCAGGAAGGGTAATTTGTGACATAATTCTATCTAAATATTCAGCGGTGTCTGTTCCGGGTTTAATTCCGGGTATGAATCCACCACTGCGTTTCAAGTCGTCAGCCATCTTATTGGTAGGCACCGTAATTGCGGTGTAAAAGTACGTAAATATGATAATTAACGCAGCAAACACCAGATTATACCACAAGCCAAAGATATCGCTAAAATTAGCTTGAATGGTTTGCGCCCATTCGCTTTCAGACAAGCTCGCAACCGCTGACGGCACGAACATAATTGCTTGTGCAAAGATGATTGGCATTACTCCGGAAGCATTTAGCTTCAACGGAATAAACTGACGGGCTCCAAAAATGTTCTTTTCATACCCTCCGGTAGCCGTACGTCTCGCATACTGAACCGGAATCTTCCGAACCGCCATGACCAACATCACAGAGGCCAAAATTATTACGAACCAGATCACCAATTCAATCAAGATCATAATCAACCCGCCATTTGATTCAAATACACGAGCTGCGAATTCTTGAACGAATGATAACGGTAGCGTTGCGATGATCCCTACCATAATAAGAATAGAGATACCGTTTCCAATTCCCTTATCAGTAATCTTCTCACCCAACCACATGGCGAAAATACATCCCGTTACCAAAATAATGGTCGAAGAGATGTAGAACATAGGCGTTTGTCCTAAAATAAACGCTTCTGTTGGAACGCCTAATGCAGGCAAACCGGCCAAATAACTTGGTGCTTGAATCAAACAAATACCGATGGTCAACCAACGCGTAATTTGTGTGATCTTTTTTCTACCACTTTCACCTTCTTTCTGAAGCTTCTGTAAGTACGGTACTGCTATCTGCATTAACTGTACCACAATGGAAGCCGAGATGTAAGGCATGATCCCCAGTGCAAAGACGGAAGCATTTGCAAACGCCCCTCCGGTAAATGCATTCAGTAAACCGCCAATCCCTCCAGTATCAAAATTACCAGCAAATTCGCTAAGTCGTGAAGCATCGATACCAGGAAGTACCACTTGGGCACCAAATCGGTATACCAATAAAAAGCCCAGCGTCACCATAATACGGTCACGCAGTTCTTCTATCTTGAAAACATTCTTTAAGGTCTCAATAAATTTCATCCTTGTTCTAAGATTAAAGGGTTACGGCTTCACCTCCTGCAGCTTCGATAGCTTTCTGAGCAGAAGCAGTAAACTTATGAGCAGACACTTTTAGTTTCGCCTTCAGTTCTCCTCTTCCCAAAATCTTCACCATATCGTTCTTATGAGCTAAGCCCATCTCCACCATAGTGTCGAAATCTATTGTATCCTTAATTTTTTTATCATCTACCAATTGTTGCAATGTATCTACATTGATTCCTTGGTATTCTTTTCGGTTACGATTGTTGAAACCAAACTTCGGCACACGACGCTGTAAAGGCATTTGCCCTCCTTCGAATCCAATTTTCTTGGAGTATCCAGAACGAGACTTAGCTCCTTTGTGTCCACGGGTGGCAGTTCCGCCTTTTCCGCTTCCTTGGCCACGCCCTACGCGCTTTCCTTGGTTTTTAACCGAACCTTCTGCTGGTTTTAAGTTACTTAAATCCATTGCGTATCTCTTAGTTGGTTTCTACTGAAACCAGGTGATTAACTTTTTTTATCATACCAAGAATACTTGGCGTGTCGTCATGTTCTACAGTTTGGCCTATTTTACGTAAGCCAAGTGCTTCAAGCGTTCTTTTTTGATGTTGTGAGCGGTTGATCGCACTGCGAACCTTTGTTACTTTGATTTTTGCCATGATTCCTGTAATTATCCTTTATACAATTTCTCTAAGGAAATTCCACGTTGTTTCGCTACGGTTTGCGCACTTCGCAACTGCAATAATGCATCAAAAGTAGCTTTTACCACGTTATGTGGGTTGGATGATCCTTGTGATTTTGACAATACGTCGTGAACGCCCACTGCTTCCAATACCGCACGCACCGCTCCACCGGCAATTACTCCGGTACCAGGCGCTGCCGGCAATAAGGTAACGCGAGCTCCTCCGTACTTCCCTTTCTGCTCATGCGGAAGGGTTGCTTTGTTAAGAGGAATACGTACTAAGTTCTTTTTTGCATCTTCAATCGCTTTAGCGATCGCACTAGCTACGTCTTTCGACTTCCCTAGTCCTTGTCCTACGACTCCGTTCTCATCTCCAACTACTACGATGGCTGAAAATCCAAAAGCTCTTCCCCCTTTGGTTACTTTGGTAACACGTTGTACTCCTACCAAACGATCTTTAAGATCTAGGCCACCGGGTTTTACTGTTTCTACGTTTTTATAATCTTGATACATAATACTTTTAGAATTTTAATCCGCCCTCGCGAGCTCCTTCCGCTAATGATTTAACGCGTCCGTGATACAAATATCCTCCGCGATCGAAAGCAACTGTATCGATCCCTGCTTTTTTAGCTTTTTCGGCAATAGATTGCCCTACCAATTTTGCAGCGTCACTTTTGTTTACTTTTGATGCGTCAATGTCTTTATCTCTTGAAGATGCAGCCGTAATGGTAGTTCCATTTACATCGTCAATAAGTTGCGCATAAATTTCTTTATTGCTTCTGAAAACCGCCAAACGAGGTCGCTGTTCTGTTCCAGAGATCGTTTTTCTGATTCGGTAACGAATACGGTTTCTTCTACTATTTTTAGATAATGCCATAACTTAATTTCTTATGCAGATTTACCTGCTTTTCTTCTAATATGTTCACCAACAAATCGAATACCTTTTCCTTTGTAGGGCTCTGGCTTACGGAAGCTGCGGATTTTCGCGGCAACTTGCCCAACCAATTGTTTGTCGTGTGATGTTAATATTACAATAGGGTTCTTACCTTTTTCGGATTGTGTTTCCACTTTCACCTCTGGAGCGATGTCCATTACGATGTTATGTGAAAACCCAATAGCCAAATCTAATTTTTGCCCCTGGTTGCTGGCACGGAATCCAACTCCAACCAATTCTAACTTTTTGGTGAAGCCTTCAGAAACTCCTGCAATCATATTATTGATTAGAGCTCTGTATAAACCATGCTTTGATTTGTGATCTTTGGCATCAGAAGGACGCTCTACTACAACTTTTCCTTCCTCTACCGATACGCTAACGGCATCAAACTGCTGCGTTAACTCGCCTAATTTCCCTTTTACAATAACAGCGTTGTCTTTTACTTCAACTATTACGCCTTCTGGGATAGCTACCGGGTTATTACCTATTCTTGACATTTCTTGTCTTTATTTAATTAGTATACGTAACAAAGTACTTCTCCTCCTACATTCTGAGCTTGCGCCTGCTTTCCTGTCATTACTCCTGCGGAAGTCGACACGATGGCAATTCCCAATCCATTGAGAATGCGCGGCATTTCTGAAGAACCTGAGTACTTACGTAAACCGGGTTTACTAATTCGTTGAATCTTTTTGATGACAGGATCTTTGGTCAACTTGTCGTACTTCAAAGCGATCTTAATGATTCCCTGAGGACCATTGTCGTCTTCAAATTTGTAGCTCAAGATGTACCCCTGATCAAAAAGGATCTTTGTGATCTCCTTTTTCAGGTTAGAAGCGGGTATTTCTACCACACGGTGTCCTGCACTAATAGCATTTCTAACTCGAGTTAGATAATCTGCAATTGGATCTGTTTTCATTTAGTTATAGTTACGGTAACGGTTTTCGTCGAACATCCGACAAACCTGAAACCCATTAAAATTTATTACCAGCTGGCTTTACGCACCCCAGGAATCAATCCGTTATTCGCCATCTCACGAAACATAACACGTGAAACACCAAACTGACGCATATATCCTTTAGGCCTTCCCGTTAGCTTGCAACGATTGTGCAAACGAACCGGCGACGAGTTTTTTGGCAACTTCTGAAGTGCTTCCCAATCGCCTGCTTCTTTCAAAGCTTTGCGTTTTTCAGCATACTTCTTTACCATTTTTTGTCGTTTCACCTCGCGGGCTTTCATTGATTCTTTAGCCATCTTAGTTCTTTTTAAAAGGTAATCCTAATTCGGTTAATAATGATTTCGCTTCCTTATCGGTTTCCGCAGAAGTTACGAACGTAATGTTCATCCCTTCGATCTTCTTAACACGGTCAATATTCACTTCCGGGAAAATGATTTGTTCAGTAATTCCCAAAGAATAATTTCCTCTTCCGTCGAAACCGGTAGCGTTAATTCCGTTAAAGTCACGTACGTTAGGAAGTGCCGTTGTAATCAAACGGTCTAAAAATTCGTACATGCGCTCTCCGCGAAGGGTAACTTTTGCCCCAATAGGCATTCCCTTACGAAGTTTAAAGGTAGCAACGTCTTTCTTAGAAATCGTTGCGATCGCTTTCTGACCGGTAATGTTAGAAAGCTCCTCTACGGAATTGTCGATCAACTTCTTATCAGCCACTGCTGCTCCAATTCCTCGAGAAACAACGATACGTTGCAACTTAGGAACTTGCATTACATTCTTGTAGCCGAATTCATCGGTTAGGGCGTTTACAACACGCTCCTTATATTCTTGCTTAAGTCTTGGTGTGTATGCCATAACTATAATACTTGATTCGATTTTTTTGCAAATCGTACTTTCTTACCATCCTCCATTCGGTATCCTACTCGGGTTGCTTCCCCAGACTTAGGATCTACTAATGAAAGGTTCGAAATATGAATGGGAGCTTCCTTTTCAGCAATACCTCCTTGCGGATTTGCTGCACTAGGTTTTTCGTGCTTTTTCACGATGTTCACTCCTTCTACGATTGCTTTGTTTTTTTCACGGAAAACGCGCAAAACTTCTCCCTGTGAACCTTTGTGTTCACCGGCAGTAACGATCACCGTATCCCCTGATTTTATCTTAAGCTTTGCCATCTTGTTTCGTATTAAAGCACCTCAGGTGCCAATGATACTATTTTCATAAATTGCTTGTCTCGAAGCTCACGCGCTACAGGACCGAATACACGGGTTCCACGCATTTCTCCTTGTGGGTTCAATAATACACAAGCATTATCGTCAAAACGAATGTACGATCCGTCGGGACGACGTACTTCCTTTACGGTACGCACTACCACGGCGGTAGATACAGCACCTTTTTTGATGTTTCCATTCGGAGTCGCTTCTTTTACAGTAACCACAATTTTATCTCCAATAGAGGCGTAACGCTTTTTGGTTCCGCCCAATACGCGAATACAAAGAACTTCTTTGGCTCCGGTATTGTCTGCTACTTTTAATTTCGATTCTTGTTGTACCATGATTACTTAGCTCTTTCTATGATTTCTACTAACCTCCAACACTTGGTTTTACTTAATGGACGCGTCTCCATGATGCGTACCGTATCGCCTTCGTTGCAGTCGTTTTTCTCGTCGTGTGCTACGTATTTCTTCGTTTTCAACACGAACTTTCCATACATAGGGTGTTTTACTTTCTTCACCTCACTAACAACAATGGATTTTTCCATTTTGTTACTGGTTACTACCCCAATACGTTCTTTTCTTAGATTTCTTGTTGTTGTTTGTTCCATCGTTCAGCTTCGTACCGTTATTGTACTTCTCTTTTAGTTAGTTCAGTCGCAATTCGAGCCATCACACGTCGTTGTGCGCGTAGTTGAATTGGATTTTCCAACGGTGAAATAGCGTGTGCTATTTTAAGGTCGGTATGTGCCTTTTTTAATTCGGACATACGTTCCTGTAGTTCCGCTGTAGATGCTTCTTTTATCTCTGATTGTTTCATAGTCGCCATTTCAAAAATTACTCTTGATAGGTTCGCGATACCACGAATTTAGTTCGTACAGGAAGCTTTTGAGCCGCTAGGCGCAATGCTTCTTTTGCAGTTGCCAACGGTACGCCGGAAACTTCAAACATAATTCTACCAGGCTTCACTACCGCAGCATAATATTCTACGGCACCTTTTCCTTTACCCATACGTACTTCCAAGGGCTTTTTTGTAATTGGTTTGTCTGGGAAAATCATGATCCAGATTGAACCTTCCCTTTTCATGTAGCGCGTAGCGGCAATACGAGCAGCTTCAATTTGACGTGCAGTAACGAAATTAGAATCTAAAGACTTAATCCCGAAGGTTCCGTTAGCCAATTGATTTCCACGGCCAGCGTTTCCTTTCATACGCCCTTTCTGCTGCTTGCGGTATTTTGTTCTCTTAGGTTGTAACATGTTCTTTTCTCTTTAAAAAATTACTTTCTGTTACGACGTGATTTGTTACCACCCCGGCCAGATCCTTTTCCTTTCTTAGACAATCCTACTAAAGGAGAAAGCTCTCGCTTACCATAAACTTCACCTTTCATGATCCATACTTTAACACCTAATCTACCATAGGTAGTGTGGGCCTCAACTAAAGCATAATCAATATCGGCTCTAAACGTGGAAAGTGGAATACGCCCTTCTTTGTAAGACTCTACACGCGCCATTTCAGCACCGTTTAAACGTCCTGCAATTTGGATTTTAATTCCTTCAGCATTCATTCTCATAGCAGCCGCAATAGCCATTTTGATCGCACGACGATATGAAATACGATTTTCAATTTGTCGCGCAATACTTGCTGCTACAAGATTCGCATCAAGCTCTGGTCTCTTGATCTCGTGAATGTTGATCTGAACTTCCTTTCCGGTAATCTTCTTAAGCTCTTCTTTTAGCTTGTCTACCTCTTGACCGCCTTTTCCGATAATGATACCGGGACGTGCCGTAGTGATAGTAACGGTTACAAGCTTCAGCGTACGCTCAATGATTACACGTGACACACTTGCTTTGCTTAAACGAGCATGAACATATTTTCTAACCTTATCGTCTTCGGCGAGCTTATCACCGTAGTCGTTACCACCGTACCAGTTGGATTCCCATCCGCGAATGATACCTAAGCGATTTCCGATTGGATTTGTTTTCTGTCCCATTTAACTTCTAGCTTTGTGTGTTATCGTTAGCTCCAAGCACCAATGTTACGTGGTTGGAACGTTTTCTAATTCTATGTGCGCGACCTTGTGGTGCTGGGCGAAGTCTCTTCAACATCGTTCCACCGTCCACGCGGATTTCTTTCACAAAAAGATCAGCATCTTCAATACTTGCATCTTCGTTTTTAGCCTGCCAGTTGGCAATTGCCGAAAGCAGTAGCTTTTCCAAACGATTAGATGCTTCTTTCTTGCTAAATCTTAGAATGTTCAGCGCTTTATCTACTTTTTCACCGCGCACTAGGTCTGCAACCAAACGCATCTTACGAGGTGACGTAGGGCAATTGTTCAATTTCGCAAAGTATTGTGTTTTCTTTGCTTCTTTGATTTGCTCTGCTCTTTCTCTTTTACGAACTCCCATGGCCTATTACTTTTTTCCTTTGTTTTTCGCACCTGCGTGACCACGGAATGATCGTGTAGGTGAAAATTCGCCTAATTTATGTCCTACCATGTTTTCGGTTACATATACCGGAACGAATTGACGTCCGTTATGCACCGCAATGGTTTGTCCGACGAAGTCGGGCGTAATCATCGAAGCCCGTGACCAGGTCTTGATCACCGTCTTCTTGTTCGACGCCACATTTTCTTGGACTTTTTGGTCTAATTTATAGTGAACGTAAGGTCCTTTTTTTAATGATCTTGCCATAATTTATTATTTCTTTCTACGTTCGATAATGTATTTATTACTCGCTTTAGTTCTCGTGCGAGTGCGGTATCCTTTCGCAGGAATACCTTTACGAGAACGTGGGTGTCCACCAGAAGACTTCCCTTCTCCACCACCCATCGGGTGATCTACCGGGTTCATCACAACTGGTCTTGTACGTGGTCTTCTACCTAACCATCTTGAACGACCCGCTTTACCGGAAACGATCAATTGGTGATCACTGTTTGAAACAGCACCGATAGTCGCCATACAGCTACTTAACACCATACGAGTTTCCCCAGAAGGTAATTTGATAGTAGCATACTTCCCTTCACGTGCCATCAATTGTGCAAATGCACCAGCACTACGCGCCATTACGGCTCCTTGTCCAGGATGTAATTCAATACAAGAAATAATAGTACCTAGTGGGATATTAGCCAAAGTCATTGCATTTCCAATTTCTGGGGCGGTAGTTTCCCCTGATACAATGTTTTGACCTACTTGAAGCCCATTTTGGGCAATCACGTAACGCTTTTCACCATCTTGGTAATTTACCAAAGCGATAAATGCGGTACGGTTTGGATCGTATTCAATTGTCGCAACAGTAGCCGGAATTCCGTGCTTGTCGCGCTTAAAGTCGATAATTCGATATCGTCTTTTGTGACCACCACCCTTGTAGCGCATGGTCATTTTTCCTTGACTGTTTCTACCTCCAGAACGTTTTTTCGGTGCGAGCAAGCTCTTTTCCGGCTTATCAGTGGTAATGGCGTCAAACCCGTTAACCACTCTAAAACGCTGTCCTGGGGTGATTGGCTTTAATTTTCTTACTGACATAGTTGTCTAATTTTATCTAAACTAGGTTTAGATGTTTTCGTAAAAATCTATAGTATCACCTTCCGCCACCTGTACGATTGCTTTTTTGTAAGCATTTGTTTTACCAGTTTGGATCCCCGATTTCGTGTAACGAACACGGCGATCTGGGCGGACATTCATTGTGCGAACTTTTTCAACAGAAACTCCATAAGTGGCCTCAACCGCTTTCTTGATTTCTACCTTGTTCGCCTTCGAGTTCACTACAAAACCGTATCGGTTGTTAACTTCCGCATCCGCTGTAGCTTTTTCCGTAATAATAGGTTTAATTAAGATATTCATCTCGTTTCTATTTACTTAAGTTTTCTTCAATTCCTTCCAAAGAACCTTCAAATAACACGACGCTATTTGCATTCATAATTTTATAAGTGCTTAATTCTGAGTTAGTTACAACTTCAGTGCCTTTTAAATTACGAGACGACAAATATACGTTATTATTTGACTCTCCCAACACTACGAGGGATTTTTTATCTTCCAGTCCTAGTGATTTTAATACCGAAGTAAATTCTTTGGTCTTCGGTGTATCAAAAGAGAGGTCTTCAATCACTACGATGGCTTTGTCATTTGCCTTCATTGTCAAGGCAGATTTACGCGCCAATCGCTTTAGATTTTTGTTCAATTTGAATCGGTAATCTTTCGGACGAGGTCCGAAAATACGCCCACCTCCTTTAAAGATTGGAGACTTGATGCTACCCGCACGTGCGGTACCGGTTCCTTTTTGCTTTTTAATCTTACGGGTAGAACCTGTAATTTCAGCACGCTCCTTCGACTTATGCGTTCCTTGACGTTGGTTTGCCAAGTACTGCTTAACATCGAGATATACAGCGTGGTTGTTAGGCTCAATACCAAACACTTCTTTAGAAAGCTCTACCTTTCTTCCGGTGTCTTTTCCGTTTTTATCTACTACTGCTACCTTCATTACTTCTGAATTGTTACATAAGCGTTCTTATGACCGGGCACACACCCTTTCACAACAAGTAAGTTCTTTTCAGGAACTACTTTCAACACTCGTAGGTTTTGAACTTTTACTTTTTCATTCCCCATTTGTCCCGCCATGCGCATTCCTTTGAATACTCGTGCAGGATAGGAAGCCGCACCAATAGAACCCGGTGCTCTCAAACGATTGTGCTGACCGTGTGTGGCCTGCCCAACACCGCCAAATCCATGGCGCTTTACAACCCCTTGGAAACCTTTTCCTTTGGAAGTACCTGTAATATCTACAAATTCCCCTTCCGCGAAATGATCTACAGTGATGCTATCACCTAATTTGTACTCTTCTTGAAATCCTTGGAATTCTACAACACGACGCTTTGCAGTAGTGCCCGCTTTCTTAGCGTGGCCCTCAGCCGCTTTATTAGCTGTCTTCTTGTCATCGAAACCAAGTTGAAGTGCTTCATACCCGTCAACCTCTGTGGTTCTGACTTGGGTAACGACACAGGGACCTGCTTCGATCACGGTACACGGAATGTTCTTTCCGTTCTCGTCAAAGATGCTGGTCATCCCGATCTTTTTTCCTATTAACCCAGACATAGTTATTAATTATTAGTTATTAATTATTGTTATTCTGCTTCCGAAAGTTCTTCTGTGATCCTTTCAGAAAAAAACAGGGCCAAAATAAATTCAGCCCTGAATTTTATTTTGTTTCCGTTTTTCCTTCGCTCGCAGCTCCGGACATGTATACTCGACTTCCGTCAAGCGTATTATACTTATACTTTGATCTCTACTTCAACCCCACTTGGCAACTCCAATTTCATGAGTGCGTCAATGGTTTTAGAGGAAGAGCTGTAAATATCCAACAAGCGCTTGTACGAGCTCAATTGGAATTGTTCTCTACTCTTCTTGTTTACGTGTGGCGAACGCAACACGGTAAAGATCTTCTTATGGGTAGGTAGTGGGATAGGCCCTGTTACTACCGCCCCTGTACTTTTTACGGTCTTAACGATTTTTTCAGCAGATTTGTCTACTAAATTATGATCGTAAGATTTTAATTTAATTCTGATTTTTTGACTCATTGCTGAAATATTAAACGTTAGCAGTTCCTTTTGCCGCAGCGATCACTTCTTCTGAAATATTAGAAGGCGTTTCGGCATAGTGTGAAAATTCCATGGTAGATGTGGCACGTCCTGAAGAAAGCGTACGCAAGGTTGTTACGTATCCAAACATCTCAGATAGTGGCACATCTGCTTTCACCACTTTGGCTCCAGCACGGTCACCCATGTTATTTACCTGTCCGCGACGACGGTTCAAGTCACCTACAATGTCACCCATATTTTCTTCGGGAGTGATTACTTCCAACTTCATGATAGGCTCCATGATAACTGCCTTTGCAGCTTTCGCAGCGTTTTTGAATCCAAGCTTCGCAGCCAATTCGAACGACAACTGATCAGAATCCACATCGTGATAAGAACCATCCGTCAACGTTACTTTCATCGCTTCTACTTCATATCCTGCCAATGGACCATTTTGCATCGCCATTTTGAATCCTTTTTCAATGGATGGAATAAATTCCTTAGGAACGTTACCACCCTTGATTTCAGAAACGAATTCCAATCCGTCTTTTCCTTCTTCAGCAGGTTCGATCGTAAATACGATATCCGCAAATTTACCACGACCACCCGACTGCTTCTTGTACACTTCACGATGTTCTGCTCTACGCGTAATCGCTTCTTTGTACTCAACCTGAGGCTGTCCTTGATTCACTTCTACCTTGAACTCACGACGCAAACGGTCTACAATGATATCCAAGTGAAGCTCACCCATACCAGAAATAATCGTTTGACCTGAAGCTTCATCGGTACGTACTTGAAAGGTTGGATCTTCTTCCGCCAACTTCGCAAGTGCCATCCCTAATTTATCCACATCAGCCTTTGTTTTAGGCTCTACAGCAATACCAATAACCGGATCTGGGAAATCCATAGATTCCAGAACGATTGGATGCTTTTCATCGGTTAGCGTATCTCCGGTCTTAATATCTTTAAAACCAACAGCTGCTCCAATGTCCCCAGCTTCAATATACTCGATCGCATTTTGCTTATTAGAGTGCATTTGGTAGATACGAGAAATACGTTCTTTCTTACCAGAACGATTGTTCAATACATAAGAACCCGCATCCAAACGACCAGAATAGGCACGGAAGAATGCCAAACGACCTACGAAAGGATCGGTAGCAATTTTAAAAGCCAAGGCAGCGAAAGGTGCTGTTACATCTGGCTTTCTAACTTCTTCTTTTTCAGTATCAGGATTCACACCTACGATACCTTCTTTATCTACCGGTGAAGGCAAATAACGACATACAGCATCTAATAAGAACTGAACTCCTTTATTTTTAAAGGCAGATCCACAAACCATTGGGATAATTGCCATATCCATTACAGCAGCACGAAGCGCAGCATGCACTTCTTCCTCAGTAATAGAATCTTCATCTTCCATGAATTTTTCAAGAAGCTCTTCGTCATACGTAGCTACTTCCTCAATAAGAAGCGCACGGTACTTACGAGCCTCTTCCTTCATATCTTCAGGAATATCAACGACATCAAAAGTTGCTCCTTGAGTTTCGTCATGCCAAATGATTGCACGGTTCTTCACCAAGTCGATAATCCCTTTGAAATCTGCTTCATCACCAATATTCAATACAATTGGCACCGCATTAGATTTCAACATGTCTTTCACCTGCTGACACACAGCAAGGAAGTTAGACCCTTGACGGTCCATTTTGTTTACGAAACCAATACGAGGTACTTTATAGTTATCTGCTAAACGCCAGTTAGTTTCTGACTGAGGTTCTACCCCATCAACCGCACTAAATAAAAATACCAATCCATCAAGAACACGCAATGAACGGTTTACCTCTACGGTAAAGTCAACGTGACCAGGAGTATCGATAATGTTAAAGTTGTATTCTTTAGTTTCGGGAGTTGGCTGTGCGTTTTCCAAAGGAAATCTCCAGGTACAGGTAGTTGCCGCAGAAGTAATGGTAATACCACGCTCTTGCTCTTGCTCCATCCAGTCCATGGTTGCCGCACCATCGTGCACTTCACCGATTTTGTGACTCACTCCGGTGTAGTACAAGATACGCTCTGTAGTAGTTGTTTTACCCGCATCAATATGCGCAGCGATCCCAATATTTCTTGTAAATTTTAAATCTCTTTGTGCCATGGTATTTTTTAGAATCTAAAGTGTGAGAATGCTTTGTTTGCTTCGGCCATTTTGTGCGTATCCATACGCTTTTTAACCGCGGCGCCTTCTTCTTTAGCAGCTGCTAAAACCTCTGCAGCGAGTTTTGCCGCCATCGACTTTTCGTTTCGCTTACGCGCATACAAGATCAACCACTTCATAGCAGTTGAAATCTTTCTGTCGGGACGTATTTGCATCGGGATCTGGAAGGTTGCTCCTCCTACCCGTCGGCTACGAACTTCTACGTGAGGCATGATGTTAGATAATGCATCTTTCCAAAGCTCCAAAGCCGTTTTTTCTTCATCTTGATTTTTTTCTTCTACGATATCAAGCGCATCGTAGAATACTTTGAAAGCCACCGATTTCTTTCCGTCCCACATCATGTTATTCACGAAACGTGTTACTAACTGATCGTTAAACTTGGGATCGGGTAAAAGCGGTCTTTTTTTGGCCTGTCTTTTTCTCATTTCTTCGTTTTAAAGCGATTATTACTTAAAATTACTTCTTAGGGCGTTTGGCTCCGTATTTAGATCGACGTTGCGTTCTTCCTTCGACACCAGCGGTATCTAAGGCTCCACGTACAATGTGATATCTAACACCTGGCAAATCTTTTACCCT
>CEVM01127812.1_pt1 | contig 37483 bp, 31 predicted proteins | sample 531481 | NCBI WGS metagenome assembly CEVM01 (sample SAMEA2623649, study PRJEB7988) | marine metagenome | biome: marine biome (ENVO:00000447); feature: mesopelagic zone (ENVO:00000213) & marine oxygen minimum zone (ENVO:01000065); material: "saline water (ENVO:00002010), including plankton...
GGCGGTAGCAATTTTCAAATGAAAGGTCATGGTACCTAAAAAATGAATATTGAGAGGCGCCAGCACGAAATAGTCGATCGCAAATAAAAGTGGAATAAAGGAAGCGATCACATAAAACTTTGCGTAGTTCTTTTTGGAAAACATATAAATACCGGCCATAAAGTAGAGGACCAGAGCCGACATGGAGAAGGCTACTGATAAGTTTGAGAATAAAATGTTTTCGGTGCCGAAGGCAAACCCTAATAGCAAAGCACTTAGGCAAAAGAACCCAATGCTTACAATTCTAGCTTTGGGTAGATATTCTTGCAATCTCAAATATCTTGATGCAAACAAAGAGGTGACCCCGGTGGCTATGGCAAGTAATAACGCTTGGGTAGGGGCATGTACTTCTACCACACTTATATCCAACAAGGCTAGGAGTCCGTCGTTATAAAAGAATATCAGTCCCCATGACAGAATACTCAAAGTGTGGTATAGATAGGATCGTTGCGCGAATAAAAAGAAACATACCAAGTTTAGTAAGACCAGCATTAAGGTACTTCCATAGAAAAAACCATATCCAAATACCGATTGATTGGATAAGGTGAATAGAGAACCGGCAGGGATACCCGCTGTGGTAATTTTGTAGGAAAATTCTGAATTTGTAGAATTCTCTTTTTCTAAAGTCTTCGGAAGTATGGCAATTCCGGAAGCGATTCTGCTATCGATAAAATTTCGATGCGCTTCCAAAGAGAGCGTTGAAGGGAAAGTTGCGGTATGTGCCGCAATAGTTTGTTTTAATGGGCTTTTAGCGGAAAATGCTTCTGATTTCAATGTAGCAAAGCAGCTCGTTTGAACCACTAGTAGCGTTAGAAAGAAGCACCACAAAGCGGGGTAATTTTGTAGCCTCATAATAAGTAAGTTTCATCAAATTGGGTGCTCCAATATACACAAAAATTACATTTCACCTAAGAAAAATGCATTTTATCGATGAAATAGCGCTTTTCACAACTAAAAAAAGCGGAGCCCATAGCTCCGCTTTCTTATATGATGTAGTGAATTCTTAGTTTCCAACCATATCTTCAGGTCGTACCCATTCGTCAAACTCTTCAGCAGTGAGGTAGCCTAAGTTCACGGCTTCCTCTTTTAGCGTTGTACCATTCTTATGGGCTGTGTTCGCGATCTCTGCCGCTTTATAATACCCGATCTTCGTATTTAAAGCGGTTACTAGCATCAAAGAATTTTTCAGAAGCGATTCAATCTTTTCGGTATTGGGTTCAATTCCTTGTGCACAATGTTCATCAAAAGAAACACATGCATCACCCAACAATTGTGCTGACGATAAGATGTTGGCTGCCATCACAGGTTTGAACACATTCAATTCATAATGTCCTTGCATACCTCCAACTCCAATGGCTACGTCATTCCCCATTACCTGTGCGCACACCATCGTAAGCGCCTCACATTGGGTGGGGTTTACTTTCCCCGGCATAATAGAGGACCCGGGTTCGTTGGCAGGAATGGTGATTTCACCTATACCACTACGAGGTCCGCTGGCCATCAATCGAATGTCATTTGCAATTTTATTGAGGGAAACTGCGAGTTGCTTTAATGCGCCATGGGATTCTACAATCGCATCGTGGGCCGCGAGCGCTTCAAATTTATTTTCCGCAGTAATAAAAGGCAATTCGGTAAACTTGGCAATATAGCTTGCCACTTTCTCTGAATAGCCCTTGGGCGTATTGATTCCGGTTCCTACCGCAGTTCCTCCCAAGGCAACCTCTGATAAATGCGGAAGGGTGTTTTTTAACGCTTTGAGTCCGTGTTCTAATTGTGAAGCATATCCGCTAAACTCTTGTCCGAGGGTAAGCGGAGTGGCATCCATTAGGTGGGTACGCCCAATCTTCACCACCGTATTGAAATCGGTTGCTTTCTTTTTTAACGTTTTGTGAAGCTGTTCGATCCCCGGAATCGTAACTTCCACTAATTTTTTGTACGCCGCGATATGCATTCCGGTGGGGAAGGTATCGTTGGACGATTGCGACTTATTCACATCGTCGTTGGGTTGTAAGGTCTTATCGCCTTCACCGATCGTCTTTCCGGCCAGTTGGTGCGCTCGGTTAGCAATGACCTCGTTGACGTTCATATTACTTTGTGTACCGCTTCCGGTTTGCCAGATGACCAGTGGAAATTGATCGTCATGATCGCCTGCCAGAATCTCATCACATACGGTTGCGATCAGGTCTCGTTTTTCTTCGGAAAGCACTCCTAATTCGCAGTTGGTATAAGCGGCTGCTTTTTTCAAATAGGCAAAACCGTATACAATTTCCAAAGGCATGGAACCGGGAGCTCCAATCTTAAAATTATTTCTAGAACGCTCTGTTTGCGCTCCCCATAACACATCAGCAGGCACTTTTACCTCGCCCATGGTATCTTTTTCTATTCGGTAACTCATAAGATCTTTATTGTGTTACAAAGGTACTAAATAGGGGGGCTATGGTCAAATGGCATCCTGTTTATTTACTGTGAATAAATTGAGTTCTTTTGCTGTTTTTTCTGAAAAAATCCTTTTATCTTTGTCGCATAAATCACGTTATTATGTTTGAATTTGATCAATACCTTGGATTTTTAGCATTTTTAACCATTTTGACCATCGGCTTTTGGTTGATGATCTTTTTGATCTCTTTTATTCCGTATTGGATTGGAGGCGCCTTGTATGAAAACTGGAAACTAAAACGTGAGAAGAAAAAAGCGGAAGCTCAAGAATCGTAATTATTATAGTATTACTATATAAAAAAGGGGGAAGTCATTTGACTTCCCCCTTTTTTTAGGATCGATTCTTTATACGACTATCCTTCAAAATCTCCTTCATCTTCGTAATCGCCATTGCCACGATTTCTTTGTCGTTGTTTCTTTTGATTGAAACGATAGGTAAAAGAAAGTGTAAACTGTCGTTGGCGCCATTGAAATTCTGAATCACTCGTAAACGTATCGGCTACGGTAAACGAACGTCGTTTTCTTGAATTGAAAACGTCACTCACATTAAATCCAATGGTTCCGTTGTCATCCATGATGTCTTTACTCAAAGCAATATTCATAGAGAAAATCCCTTCATTTTCTGTCTGTGCATTATTGCTTGGCCCACGGTAAAAGGCATTGGTTTGCCAATCTATTTTATAAGGTAGCGTCACTTTTGAACTGGCACGAGCAAACCAACTGCTGTTTTCGGCGCCATACTCTATTCCATTAAAGCTTCCGTCGCTTTTAAAGTTGAAATAATTGAAACTTCCATTGAATCGCAACCATTTTGCCGGGTTGTATAATACGCCTAGTTCAAACCCCATACGTTCGTTGGTAGAAAGGTTGATGGGGACGGTTCGAACTACATTGACACCATTAATAACTTGTCCTGTCTGTTCTTGAATACGTTCAAAAGAATCTGTTTCATATTGATAATATATGGAAGTAGTTAAGGTCAACTTATCCCATCTTCGTAAATAACCAAGATCAAAAGCACTGGCAAAAGCAGGGTCTAAATCAGGGTTTCCTTGAAATACGTTGGTCACACTAGAACGTGATGGAAAGGGGTTGATAAACCAGCCGCGAGGTCGGTTAATTCGTCGGTTGTATCCCAAAGAAATATTTTCGCGTTCTCCTAACTCATAGATCAAGTTCACAGTTGGGAACAGCCCTAAGTAGTTTTTGTCAAAGTCGGTATCAATATCAACACCCAAAGCTTCTGAGAACGCACCTTCGTCTAGATTCGATTCGATCTCCCCTTTTAATTGGGTGTTTTCTAATCGTAACCCTAAAAGAAACGACAGCTTCCCAAATTTGTTTCCGTATTGTGTATAGACCGCGTGAACATTTTCGGTATAGTCAAAAATGTTTGACAGTGTATCATTTCGAACGAAAACCCCGGCTTCATTTTCTTGGTTTAAGGTGTAATCGGTGACTTCATTTTCTAACGTTCCTCGATATCCGGCTTCAAACTGTGCGTTCTCACCAATGGGTAATACATAATCAGCTTGAATTAAATATTCTGTTTGCGTTTCTTCGGTGAGAATGTCTTCCGAAGGAAAATCAAATTCCGAAGGAAAACTACGGCGTTCTGTGATAAAAGAACGTTGCTCTTCGTTATCATTTTCATACTGAAAATCAGCTGTCAGTTTATGTCCCTCATCATTAAAATTGTTGACGTAATTCAGTGAGAACTGATAGCTTTGATCTTTTTCGGTTTCGTTTTCTTCCCGAACGGTGGTTTCCGCCAAAGCTCCGTCGGTGAATCTTCGAGTGCGGTTGGTGGTAAGATCCTCATCGTCTCCTAATCGAAGGAATACGCTTCCGGTGATCGAAGAATTTTCCGATAAGAAATATTCCATTCCCAAATTGGTGTTGAACCCTTCATCTTTCCTATCGTAATCACGATTTTCAATGGTACGATCAAATGTGGGCTCAATAGTGATCACTTCTCCGGTATCCGGGTCTACTTCGGTTCGCGGAAAATATTGGTTGTCGTAGGTGGCATTCCCCGGAGAGGTTCGGTATCGAATCCCGGTGGTGTTAAAAATATTGAACTTATCGGTACGCAAGTTGATGTTTCCTGTGATCCCACTTTGTAGCGGAACACCAAAATTGGTTTGAATGGAACCATTCAACCCTAATGTTTTTTCTTTCCGAAGAATAATATTCAAGATCCCTGCGGTTCCTTCTGCATCATATCGGGCGGAAGGTGACGTAATTACTTCCACGCGTTCAATTGCTTCGGCGGGAAGTTGACGCAACGCATCGGTCGATCCAAAACCTGCAATGGCAGACGGTTTTCCATTAATTAAGATACGTACATTCTCGTTTCCACGAAGACTGATCGCACCTTCCACATCTACCGTTACCGACGGAACGTTGTTCAAGGCGTCGCTCACGGTGGCACCACTGGTCGTAAGATCTTTTCCTATCGTGTATATTTTTTTGTCTAAGCGGACTTGCACTTCGGTGGTTTCGGCTCGAATGACCACTTCTTCCAAGCTTTCCGAATTCACCGCTAATGAAACGGTAGGTAATGTGGTATTTTTTGTAAGATTCTGATTGGGTAATTGTTCTGTTTTATAGGAGATAAATTCAAATTGAACCGTATAGACCCCAGCCGGTATTTGAATGGAGTAGTTTCCGTCTAAATCGGTAATTCCACCCGTGACAGTATTTCCTTGTGCATTGATGAATGAGACGGTGGCATATTCCAGCGGATAGTTTGTGCCTTCTTCCATAACCTTCCCTTGTATGGTAACTTCCTGCGGCGTAGTATCTTGCGCCATCGCAACAAGAGATGTACAGAAGAAGAGCGCGAATAATATTCTTTTCATAGTCTTTTTTGGTTTCGCTTTTGACTACGAAAATACAAGGGGGTTTAGGCGAAGCTTCCTAAAGTTGTGTTAAAACTAGGCGGTGTTGAAATGGGAATTTTCAATAGTGGAATTGGCACTATTTATAGGATGGATGTGATGCCTTCAGGAGGCCTACCCACAATGGCTTTATTACCTTTTATCACAATAGGGCGTTCTATCAGTTTGGGATGCGCAACCATGGCATTGACAATTTCGGCATCGGTCAAAGCTTTGCCTTTGAATTGTTCTTTCCAAATTGTTTCATTTTTTCGAATCAGATCGATAGGAGCAATGCCCAATTTTGCAATGATTTCTGAAAGGATTGCTGCGGAAGGCGGTGTGTCCAGATATTTGATGATCTCAATAACTTCTCCACGATCTTCAAGAATTTGAAGGGCTTCTCTCGACTTTCGGCAGCGCGGGTTGTGATAAATGATCGTATTCATAGGTTATTTTTTTAAAAGGTGTTCGAGCTCTTGTTGATAATCATATTGAAGATCGGGGTGTAATCCCTCGATTTTCTTTGCAATCATCTGAATTTGTCTGTCGAATAGATTCTGCATGGTGGTGCTTCGTTGCAGCGACGGACCAAACAATTGAAACTCTCTGCAAAAATGAAGCAACAATTCTATTTCTGTGGCTTTGCTGTTGGAATACCGACTAAACTTCTTGGCTTCTCGTAGGATCTTTCGAATACTCTTCTTTACAAAGTAAAACCGGTTTCTATTGACAGTTCGAAACTGCTCGGTCATGTATTCTTTTACATGTGCTACATAACCGGTTTCATCCTGCGCTTCAAATAGCAAATAGGTGAGGAGCTCTTTGTTCTCTTTTTTAAAACGTGCCAACCGAAGACAAATCTCCTTGATCTCTTCCGGAGATCGAAAGGCAAGTTCTTTTCGTATTTGCGGCACCGAAGCAGGTTTCATGACGTACTAGTTATAGCGATTCCAAGTGTATTTAGGTCTTTTGACAATTGTGCTGCGGACGTAAAATGCAAGGCGGTGATCCCTATTGCTTCTGCAGCGGCAACATTGCGTTGATTGTCGTCAATAAAGATCGCTTCGGAAGGATTGATATCGTAACGTGATAAGATGAGTTCGTAGATCTCAGGAAAGGGTTTTCGCATCTTTTCATCACCACTCACTAGAATCCCTTCAAACCACTGGAGCCATTCAAACTTGGCAATTGCCTTTGGAAAGGTCTCCCCACTCCAATTGGTCAAAGCATACACGTTGAGATTTGGATCGTCAATGGTTTGTTTTAAAATAGCTAACGTATTCTCATGGGTATAGCCCAGCATTTCTTCCCAACGTCCGTAATACATGCGAATAAGATCTTCATATTCGGGAAATTCTTTTACTTTATCTTCTGTGGCTTGTGTCAAGGGGTACCCTGCATCTTGGTTTTCGTTCCAATCCCATGAGCAAACCGTATTTAGAAACCAGTTCATCTTTTCCCGATCGCCACGGAATTCTTTCAGAAACACATATTCCGGATTCCAATCTACCAATACGCCTCCCAGATCAAAAATAATCGTGTTATAGCTCATTACTCGTTTCTTTTTGTCCGGTCATCATTAAATATGCTTTTAAAAAATCGTCCAGATCGCCATCTAAGACAGCATCGGTATTTCCGGTTTCGTGACTTGTACGCACGTCTTTAATGAGTTTGTAGGGATGCAATACGTAATTTCGAATTTGAGATCCCCACTCAATCGCTTTCTTATCAGCTTCAATAGCGTCTCGCTGCGCTTGTTGTTTCCGAAGTTCAATTTCATATAACTGCGATTTCAACATCTGCATGGCCTTTTCACGATTTTCCAGCTGCGAACGTGTTTCACTATTATGGATCACAATACCGCTAGGATGGTGGGTTAGAATGGCCTTGGTCTCTACTTTATTTACATTCTGACCCCCGGCACCACTACTTCGGGCGAAGTCCCAAGAAATATCGGCCGGATTGATATCAATCTCAATAGAGTCATCGGCTAACGGATATACATAGACACTAGCAAAACTGGTGTGTCGCTTTGCATTACTATCAAAAGGAGAAATGCGCACCAAACGATGCACACCGTTCTCACTTTTCAACCATCCAAAGGCGTAGTCGCCATCAATTTCCAGCGTCACGGTTTTCACACCGGCCACATCGCCGGCTTGGAAGTTCAGTTCTTTAATTTTGAATCCGTTCTTTTCGGCCCACATCAGGTACATGCGCATGAGCATTTGTGCCCAGTCGCAACTTTCGGTACCTCCGGCTCCCGCAGTGATCTGAAGCACAGCGGAAAGATCATCACCTTCTTCGCTCAGCATATTGCGGAACTCAAGTGCTTCAACGGCAGAAGCTGCGTTCTCAAATCGACTTTCTACATTGGCGGCTTCGCCTTCTCCTTCCTTGAAAAATTCGTAGATGACCTCGGCATCCTCGGTGAGTTGCATGGCATTTTCGTAATCTTCAATCCACTTCTTTTTATTGCGAAGTTGCTTCATAAAAGCTTCGGCTTCCTGAGGATTGTTCCAAAAATTCGGGTCGTATGTTTTTTCTTCGTCGTTAGCTATTTCGACACGCTTTCCGGCAACGTCAAAGATACCTCCTTAACGCATCCAGGCGCTCTTTAAGATCATTCAGTTGATCAGATGTAATCATTCGTAGTATAATTTTCAGTAAAAATAGGATTTAACTTCCGTTGCTGAAATGTTTTTAAAGGAATTTTAGTAGTTTAGGGCATTCCCCAAAGCAAAGATCCCACGCATGAAACATTTTATTCTTAGTTGTTGTACCTTACTCTATATGGCCGTTGCCCCGGCACAATTTTTACAGAACAAAGCAGACGTTGAAAAATTTGAAGGTTTTTTTGATTTCTATTACGTGGAAGACGAAGGAACTATTTTATTAGCCGTTGATAAACTAGATACCGAATTTCTTTACGTTCACTCGCTGCGAACCGGATTGGGGTCTAATGATATTGGGTTGGATCGCGGACAATTAGGTGGGGGAGAAGTTGTTTCTTTTGTGAAAAGTGGGAACAAAATTCTCTTGGTACAACCCAATTTGAAATACCGTGCGACATCCGATAATGAATTGGAACGACGTTCTATTTCGGAAGCCTTTGCACGCTCCGTATTGTTTGGTTTTACAATCAAAGAGACAGATGGCGACACCTATTTGATTGACCTGACTCCTTTTTTGATGGAAGATGCCCATCAAGTGGCAAGTCGGTTGAAACGTGGGAAAGAGGGAACGTACAAAGTAGATGCCTCTCGAAGTGCCTTGTGGATGGAGCGAACCAAAGCATTTCCGAAGAATGTGGAATTTGAAGCGTTATTAACGCTGAAAGGAACTCCTTCTGGAAGAAACTTACGGACGGTCGCACCGAATGCCGAATCGGTTTCGGTGATTCAGCATCACAGTTTTGTAGAACTTCCCGAGGAAGGCTATACACCAAGAGCGTTCGATCCGCGCAGCGGCGCCTTTGCTATGAGCTACTTAGATTACAGTACGCCTATTTGGGAACCGATTCAGAAACGATTTATAACAAGACACCGACTCGAAAAGAAAAATCCAAATGCTTCCATCAGCGAAGCCGTAGCGCCCATCATCTATTATTTAGATCCCGGAACTCCGGAGCCGGTTCGTTCTGCGTTGCTGGAAGGCGCGCGCTGGTGGAATCAAGCTTTTGAAGCCATTGGTTACAAAGATGCCTTTCAAGTAAAAATGCTTCCTGAAGATGCAGACCCTATGGATGTTCGTTATAATGTGATTCAATGGGTGCATCGTTCAACGCGAGGATGGAGTTACGGAGCGAGCATCACCGATCCGCGCACCGGAGAGATCATCAAAGGACATGTAAGTTTGGGGAGTCTACGGATTCGGCAAGATTATATGATCGCACAAGCGCTTATGAACAAGCCATTTGCAAACAGTGATGAAAACTACCAACCGATGCTAGATTTGGCGTTGGCCCGAATTCGGCAGCTATCGGCTCACGAAGTTGGGCATACCCTTGGCTTTGCACATAATTTTGCAGCCAGTACGGTAGATCGTGCGAGTGTGATGGATTATCCGCACCCAAAGATTGATATGGATGCCGCAGGTGCGCTTCAATTTAGCGATGCGTACGATACCGGAATTGGTGATTGGGATAAGGTGACTGTAGCCTACAGTTACAGCGACATTCCTTCAGGAACTAACGAGCAAACCTATCTCAATGCAATCTTGGAAGGTGCTTTCGCAGATGGTCATCGTTTTATTACTGATAGCGACGCGCGGCCGCAGGGAGGCGCTCACGCCAAAGCACATCTCTGGGACAATGGAGCAACGGCTGCCCAAGAATTAGAGAAGGTCTTACAACTTCGGAAGAAAGCTATGGAAACGTTCTCTTTAGATAACATTCGTACGGGAGATCCTTACACTGTGTTAGAAGATGTCTTCGTGCCATTGTATTTTTTCCATCGCTATCAAACCGAAGCAGCAGTGAAAAGTATTGGCGGTATGGAATATGATTATTTGGTAAAAGGCTATAATGGTCAACTGCCAACGTACCTCTCGAAAGCAGTACAAGCCAACGCTCTATCTCAAGTTATCAATACCCTACGGGTGGAACAGTTAGCAATTCCGAAGCAGATACAATCCTATTTTCCACCACGAGCTTATGGATATAACCGCAGTCGCGAATCCTTCAAAAGTGACATGGGCGTAGCGTTCGATCCGCTGGGAGCTGCAGCAACGGCTAGCGATATGACCTTGCAATTATTGCTGCATCCTTCGCGGTTAAATCGTTTGGTGGTTCAGGCGGGGCTGTCTTCCGAAGAAGACAATCTAGGTGTTGAAGATGTACTTAGTGCGCTAACGGCCTTGTATTATGATGCCCCAAAAGATAAATTTCAGAAAGAAGTACATCATACCATCCAACACCGTATCTTGTTCCATGTGTTGGCTTCCATGGAAAATAAAGACGTTATTCCTCAGGCAAAGGCACATTTGAATCATCATCTCTCCTTATGGGAAAAGGCGATGAAAAAATCGAATACTATTAATGATCAGCAAATGCTTAGTACCATTGAGCAATTCCGAAAGAATCCTGAAAAATTTAACGTTCCACCGGTTCCAAAGATCCCCGATGGGAGTCCGATTGGCGGTGGATGTATGTTCTATCATTAACCACATTATTAAAAACCTCACGATGAAAAAAATTACTTGTATCCTTTTGTTGCTGATAGGCAGCATGGGGTTTTCGCAAAATGACAAGGCGAAAGTCGAATCATTACTCAACCAATTCACCACAGAATTGACCGAACGTGGCATTACGAATTTCTTTACCACCAAGCGATATTGTTTGGGAACTACTGAAATGTTTCGGATCGGGAACAATCAAATTTGTACTTCCGAAGGAACCTATTACGAAAGTTATGTGGTATGGCAAGAACCGGAAGGAGACACGATGATCAAAAAGATCGATAATTGCGGTCTCTTTAGAGCTGTTTCGGTGGGAGCTACTAATCCGTTGTCGTTCTATCTCACAAATCTATCCACCCTACAAAAAGAAGAAGTAAAACTATATAAGGTGAGCAATCCCGGAAATCGACCTACGCAACGCACTCAGGTGCATCCTTGTAGACGCGATTTTTCTTTTTTCGCAGACGCGGAAGACACGGTGCAAATGACCTATCGATTATACGATATGACCAATGGATCGAGTCAGCCTAACCTCAACTACGAATACAACAAGAACCTAAAAATTACGATGTTGGATGCCATGATGGATGAGACCATTGAAGCCAACGAGAATCGTTTCCGAAGAGAAATAGAATAGCCCCAAATGATGACCATTGACCTACGAAGTGACACGGTAACCCGTCCGACTCCAGAAATGTTGAATGCTATGATGAAGGCTGAGGTAGGGGATGATGTGTATAAAGAAGATCCTTCAGCGAATGCCTTGGAAGCGCAAGTTGCCGACATGTTTGGTATGGAAGAAGCTTTGTTCTTTCCGACCGGAAGTATGGCGAATCAAGCCGCTATCAAATTACATACCCAACCCGGCGAACAGCTTATTTGCGATCAATGGGCTCATGTGTACAATTACGAAGGTGGCGGAGTATCTTTTAACAGTGGTGTTTCGTGCAAGTTGGTAACCGGCAAGAGAGGAATGATCACGGCCAATCAAGTAGCTGCGCATATCAATCCGCCGGATTTTTATCATAGTCCGTTGACCTCGCTCGTATGTCTAGAAAATACTACGAATAAAGGCGGTGGAGCTTGCTATGATTTTGAGGAATTCAAGCGAATTCGGAATGTTTGTGATACTCATGGTCTCGGACTCCATCTAGACGGAGCGCGATTGATGAATGCATTGGTAGCGACCCATGACGACCCAAAGGAGTATGGAAAGGTTTTCGACACCTTAACACTTTGCCTAAGCAAAGGTTTGGGAACTCCTTTAGGAACGGTTTTAGCGGGGAAGAGAGAATTTATGAGGAATGCCATTCGCGTGCGGAAGATCTTAGGCGGTGGGATGCGTCAGATAGGGTATATGGCGGCTGCCGGAAGTTATGCCTTAGCACATCATGTAGATCGGTTGGAAGAAGATCACCGTAGGGCCAAAGAATTGGCCGCTCAATTAGAGGCTTTGATGTATGTTTCGGAAGTGGAGCCTACTGAAACCAATATTGTTATTTTCTATTTGAAGGATACGATCCCTGCAGCGCATTTTATGGCGTATTTAGATTCCGAAGGAATACGCATTAGCGATATGGGACAAGGGAAATTACGGTTGGTAACGCATTTAGATTATTCCGAAGCAATGCACAAGAAGGTGCTCTTAAGTTTACAACAATACGAAACAAAAAAGCCTTCTTCATAGAAGAAAGCTTTTCGTACCTTTTTGAAAGGTATCTATTACTCGGCTTCCTTTACATCAGCACCAGGAGCATTTTTCTTTACCGATTCGATACCGTTGTTCATACCACTTTCAGAAGCGTACATTTGACTGCTTCCAATGATTTGACCATTGGTAGACTTAATGTTGAAATGGAATTTACCATTCTTGGCGGTTTTACGTTCAAAGCAATTGTCATCACCACAATTCTTCTTAACCGATTCGATACCGTTTGTAGCACCCGATTTGGAAGCATACATTTGGCTGGACAAAATAACCTGTCCGTTAGAAGCCTTTAAGACGAAGTGAAACTTATCGCCGCTCTTTTTGAGTTCAAACATGTTTTCTCTTTTTAGGGATTATCATTCTTGTAAATATCTGAAATATATCTAATTTCAAAAAATTTGAGCGTAATTAGTTTTCCGCTGAGGGTGTCGTGTTATTTTGAAATAGATTTTTATTTTCCGAAGAGCTGATCCATTCCCGGAATACTCGGCATGCCATCCTTTGCTGCAGCTGCCAATTCCGCCTCGTTGATCGCGGTCGCTTTCTGTATCGCTTTGTTCAAGGTAACGATCAAGTAGTCCTCCAATTGCTCTTTGTCTTCTAATAATTGATCATCGATCTCGATAATCTTTACGGTTCGATTGGCGGTAAGAGTTACTTTTAAAAGTCCGTCTGAACTTTTCTCGTCAACCATTACCGTATCCATTCGTTTTTTTGTGGCTTCTACTTTTTCTTGGGCTTCCTTGAGTTTGCCCATCATATCTCCAAACATAATTTCTATTTTATTAGTGCTACAAATTTACTATTTTCGGTGGGTAACTCCTCATATTTTTTCTGATGAAATATATCCTTTCCCTTTGCATCATTAGTGCTATTTTTGCTTCCTGTAACGAAGAAAAAGAGCAAAAAACTGCTATGAAACATACTCCTCCTACGGCCGAGAAGATTGATAAAAACCTAGAAATGCATGGTGATATGCGTGTGGATTCCTATTTCTGGCTGAACGATCGAGAAAATGAAGAGGTGATTGATTACCTAGAGCGGGAAAACGATTATTACAATAAAATGACAGCCCATACCGATGGGTTAAAGCAGGATCTGTTCGAAGAAATTAAGAGTCGGATCAAAGAAGACGACAGTTCTGTGCCTTATTTCTATAACGGCTATTATTATATCACCCGCTTTGAAACCGGAAATGACTATCCCATCTATTCCAGAAAGAAAGGATCGTTAGATGCGGAAGAAGAGATTCTTTTCAACGTGAACGAAATGGCAGAAGGCCACAGTTACTACAATTTACGTGGCATCAATGTGAGTCCGGATAACCGTTGGGTAGCCTACGGAGTAGATACGGTAAGCCGTAGAAAATACACCCTTTATATCAAGAATTTAGAAAGTGGAGAAGTATCTTCTGAGACCATTCCCACCACTACCGGAGGCTCTACATGGGCGAATGACAACAAGACCTTGTTTTACACAAGAAAGAACGAACAGACGCTTCGTTCCAACGAAATTTTTAGACATGAACGCGGGACTGATTCCTCCAATGATGTAAAGGTATACGAAGAGGTAGATGAAACCTTTAGTACGTATGTATACAAAACCAAGTCGGATGAATTCTTGGTAATAGGCTCCTACAGTACGCTTACTTCAGAATTTCAAATATTAAAAGCCGATACCCCAAAAGGGACATTTACGGTGTTTCAGCCGCGGATACGCGGACTCGAATACGGGATTTCCCACTACGGAGATCATTTCTATATCGTTACCAATAAGGACGGAGCGACAAACTTCAAGTTGATGAAAACGCCTGAAACGGCAACGACGTCAGAAAATTGGGAGGAAGTAATAGCGCATAGGGACAAGGTGTTGTTAGAGGATATCGACATCTTTAAAGCCTATTTAGTGGTGAGTGAACGCGATAATGGTTTGAATAAGCTTCGCATTATGTCATGGGACGGGACAAAAGATTATTACCTGCCATTTGACAATGAAACCTACACCGCCTACACGACGCAGAATATTGAGTTTGACACGAAGATCTTACGTTATGCGTATAACAGCCTAACCTCACCTGCTTCGATTGTAGATTTTGATATGGAAACGCAAGAAAAGGAGATCAAAAAGCAGACAGAAGTATTGGGCGGCACTTTTGATGAAGCCAATTATGAGTCGAAACGCATTTGGGCAACGGCAAGAGATGGAAAGAAGATCCCGGTTTCGTTGGTCTATCGAAAAGGAATCAAATTAGACGGAAACAATCCTTTATTGCAATATGCCTATGGTTCGTATGGGTCTACCGTAGATCCTTATTTCTCTGTAGCGCGTTTGAGCTTGCTAGATCGAGGATTTATCTATGCCATCGCCCACGTTCGCGGAGGGCAGTATTTGGGCCGCCAATGGTACGAAGACGGTAAATTGCTCAAAAAGAAGAACACATTTACTGATTTTGTGGATGTTTCTAAATACCTTATTGAAGAACAATACACCTCCCCGGAGCATTTATATGCTTCCGGCGGATCTGCCGGAGGGTTGCTCATGGGAGCCGTAGTGAATATGGCTCCTGAATTGTACAATGGAGTGGTTGCAGCGGTTCCTTTTGTAGATGTCGTTACTACGATGTTAGATGATTCTATCCCGTTAACCACCGGCGAGTATGACGAGTGGGGAAACCCGAATGACGCTACGTATTACCAGTATATTAAATCGTATTCGCCATACGATAATGTTACTGCAAAGAATTACCCCAATATGTTGGTCACAACCGGATTGCACGACTCACAAGTACAATATTGGGAACCTGCAAAATGGGTGGCCAAACTGCGAGAATTGAAAACCGACGAAAACATTCTTTTATTACATACCAATATGGAAGCCGGTCATGGAGGAGCTTCAGGAAGATTTGAAGCCATTAAAGAGGTTGCTCGAGATTATGCGTTCATTTTGGACCGCGAAGGTATTTCGAAGTGATTTAAAAAAATACTGTACCTTTGTTGCGTGAAACAGAGGCATCCGTGTTTCCTGTTTTTTTATTGAATCCCTGTGTATGAAAGATGGTATACAAGCCTACAACAATGTGTTAGACCTCATCGGAAACACACCGTTAATTAAGCTAAACCGAATTACAGCATCCATGGAAGGTAGTTTTTACGCCAAAGTAGAAGCTTTCAATCCGGGTCACTCTTCCAAAGACCGAATTGCCCTTCATATTTTAGAAAACGCCGAAGCCAAGGGTATCCTTAAACCTGGTGACACCATTATTGAGACCACTAGTGGAAATACAGGTTTCAGCGTGGCGATGGTTAGTATTTTGAAAGGGTATCAGTGTATTTTGGCTGTGAGCTCAAAATCTTCCGCAGATAAAATAGACATGCTTAAGACCATGGGAGCACAAGTTCATGTGTGTCCCGCTCATGTTGCGGCAGATGATCCCCGTTCTTATTATGAAGTTGCAAAACGTCTGCATGAAGAAATTAAAGGCTCTATTTATATCAATCAGTATTTCAATGAATTGAATATTGAGGCGCACTATGCCACGACCGGACCTGAGATTTGGGAACAAACACAAGGTAAAATTACCCACCTAGTAGCCTGTAGTGGCACCGGTGGTACTATTTCCGGAACGGCACGCTACTTAAAAGAGCAAAATTCAGACATACAGATTATTGGTATCGACGCCTATGGTTCTGTACTTCAAAAGTTTCACGAAACCGGCAAACTCGATAAAGACGAGATTTACCCATACCGAATTGAAGGATTAGGGAAAAACCTGATTCCTTCGGCAACCGACTTCGCTACGATCGATCGTTTTGTAAAGGTTACCGATGGTGACAGTGCACACACAGCCCGAGAAATTGCAAAAACAGAAGGACTTTTTGTAGGGTATACCAGCGGTGCCGCGCTGCAAGGGATTAAACAATTAGATGAAGAAAACACCTTTGATAAAGACAGTGTGGTGGTGGTGATCTTCCCTGATCATGGTTCTCGCTACATGAGCAAGATCTACAATGATAAGTGGATGGAAGAGCAAGGATTCTTTGATGCGGATAGTGAAGAAGTTCCCGCTGTTCAATACATTAAATAAAAAAGGAATGCTTATTAATAGAGAAACCGTTGCTTAGTGACGGTTTTTTTATGCCCTTAGCGATGTTCTTTCTGAACTTGTTATCCCAACTAAAATACTTATTTTTGCAACTTGATTGAAACAAAGGACTTAATGAAAGACTTATTTGACAAAATCTACAAGGATAAAGGCCCTTTAGGACGCTGGGCAGAGCAGGCAGAAGGGTATTTTATTTTCCCTAAGTTGGAAGGACCCATCGCTAACCGAATGCAATTCAACGGTCGCGAGGTGATCACATGGAGCGTGAATGACTATTTAGGACTGGCAAATCACCCTGAAGTACGCAAAGTGGATGCAGAAGCGGCCTCCGAATGGGGGAGTGCTTACCCTATGGGGGCTCGTATGATGAGTGGTCACACTAATTTGCACGAGCAACTTCAAAAAGAATTGGCTGCTTTTGTTCAAAAGGAAGCTGCTTATTTGTTGAATTTTGGTTACCAAGGAATGGTTTCTACGATCGATGCCTTGGTTTCTAAAGACGACGTGATCGTCTACGATGTTGACGCTCATGCGTGTATTATTGATGGAGTTCGGTTACACTTAGGACAACGCTTTACCTACAAGCACAACGATATGGAAAGTATCGAAAAGAACTTGAAGCGTGCCGAAAAAGTTGCTGCTAAGACCGGTGGTGGAATTCTATTGATTTCTGAAGGTGTCTTCGGAATGCGTGGCGAACAAGGAAAACTAAAAGAAATTGTTGCTCTAAAGAAAAAATATAACTTCCGACTTTTCGTAGATGATGCCCATGGGTTCGGAACCTTAGGGAAAACAGGCGCCGGAGCAGGCGAGGAGCAAGGCGTACAGGATGGAATAGACGTATACTTCGCCACTTTCGCGAAATCGATGGCGAGTACCGGAGCTTTTATCGCAGCCGATGAAGAGATCATTAATTACCTGAAATACAACTTGCGTTCTCAAATGTTTGCAAAATCTTTGCAAATGCAGTTGGTGGTAGGTGCGTTGAAGCGTTTGGATATGTTGCGAACCATGCCGGAGCTGAAAGAAAAGCTTTGGGAGAACGTGAATGCCTTGCAGGGCGGACTCAAAAAACGTGGTTTTGATATCGGAACCACACAAAGTTGTGTTACTCCCGTTTATTTAAAAGGAACCATCCCGGAAGCGATGGCTTTGGTAAAAGACTTGCGTGAGAATTACGGAATTTTCTGCTCTATTGTTGTATATCCGGTGATTCCGAAAGGATTGATTTTGTTGCGAATGATTCCAACGGCATCACACACCCTAGAAGATATTAATGAAACTCTAGAAGCGTTTTCTGCGATTCGTGACCGTCTTGAGAACGGAACCTATAAGCGATTGAGTGCCAGTGTCGCGGCTGCGATGGGCGAGTAATTGCAAAACAATATAAGATCAAAACATAAAACCATCCGATAAGCGGATGGTTTTTTTATGATAATGGTTTTCGAAAGGTACTCCGCTCTTTGTGTTGTTCAATGTTGAAGTTTATAGCTCTTAATTTTTTGAATACCTTCCCTGAGAAAAGGACGCTACTATAGTACTATTTGCTTTTTTACAATTTTTTGGAAAATCCCAAAAATAGATACAGTTTGGAAGCCCCTTCTTAAAGTCTACTTTTACCCAACCCTGCTTATCACCTAAAAATCCTTGGTAGCGGTAATTCGCTTTAAGAGTTTTAGGAGCGCCATTAGTATCTTTAGATAGTACTTGTACGCTTGAAATACTATTTAAAACATAGCGATTCATCATCCAGGTTTTTGATTGGTTAGCCACAAGATCATTCAAAAGAGAATGGTAATTTTGATTTCCTTTAGGTGCTCCCGATTCTTTCATTAAAGTATACTTGCTGGAAGTTTTCATGCGTATGGGCGAAGTACCTTCGGCATACCGTTTTAAATTTTCTTCAAAACGTTTCATTCCTGATTCGCCACAAGGATTTAATCTGAATATAACCGAGAGGTCGTTTTTTAAACCATTTACTTTATGCATCATGTCTACAGAATTTCCTAATGCATTTGAATCGCTATATAGACTAAAAACATATTGAATGGCTTCTCCGTTTTGTGAGGCTTCTAAGGTTTTTAATCCCCTGTACATGTCAGGTTTGGCATAAATTCCGCTTCCAATAGTAGTGTATTCTATACAGCTTCTATCAATCACAGTTCCATAGCCATTTTTGGTTACCCGTTCTCTCTTGCAGACAGTTTCCATAAGTTCAATTTTGTTAGAAGGTAGTTGAGAAGCACATTGACTTCCGTAGGCACGCAAAAATTGATTATAGATTGCCATTAGAAAAAGATCATTTCTGCGGATTTCTATATTTTCAAAATGACCTCTGAATATTAAATCATAAAATTCAGCAAAGTAAAGGCCGTCTGTGTTGAAATTTACTTCTTGAACGGTTTTCATTTCTTCGGAAAGGGTATTATTAGGAGTTCCGTAGATTGAATTTACAGCAAGTGTTAATAGTGTTGTAATTAATAAAATTGATCTACAAGCTTTCATGGTTTTAATTTTAAGATATTATAGGTTCAATTTTTTATTATTTTGAAACTTTTAGTTTTATCAGAAAATGTTACTTTTAAAATATACACCCCGCTTTCTAAGCCTTCACAGAATATTATATTGTTTGAATCAACTAAAGTTTTCATAACGTGTTGCCCGTTTACAGTAAATATTTCAGCATTTTGTCCTACTAGGCTCATAGGTGAATTAATTTGAATTTGATCATCAAACGGATTCGGAGTAATAAAAATTTGATCTAATAAAATGTCTTGAATACTAAAAGATCCAATTTCAAAGTTTTCACATTCGTATAAAGACCAAATTCCATTTTCGTTTTGAATACGAATACAGAATTGATGCATTCCCTCTGAAATTCCTTCTGTATCAATTGATAGCGTTTGTGGGTTAGAACTTATATTAATAGATATTCCATTGCCTACTCCCGGATCATTATCTATAAAATACTCGGCTATAATAATATCAGCTGGTAAAAATGAGAATTCATTGATATAAAAAAGAGCTCTATCATAAAGACTCCAACTACCATTGCTGTCTTGTATTCTTATGTATAAACTATTGAAGCCATTTGATAGACTTGAAGTGTTTATTGAAAAACTTTGAGTAAGTTGCCCTGAATTCGTGTCTAAACTAAGAGCTATGCCATTTCCAATTCCCGGATCATTATTGAAAAAATATTCTGCTGTTGCCAAGTTTTGAGCTTGATTTTGCATTGTAAGTAAAAGTATTACAAATGAACAAATTAGATTTTTCATTTTTTTCTTATTTAGTTAGTGTTACTTTCTATAATCACTTCGAGATTCTCTTCAGGCGCTATTTGGCTAGTTATTGATAAAATTTTAATGGAAGGTATTCCTTGGGTAATCCCAAAGTTATTAAAGAGAAATCCAGAACTATCGAAAATTCCCAAATCTCCACCTGAGATGCCAGTACCAATTCCAGGCGAACCATTTTGAAGCCTATAGTCATCATCAAGCGAATCAAAGTTTTCATTTGTGGCGCTAAAAAAAAGTGGATCTGTGTCGTTAATATTGTTATTACCATTTAGAGGTAAAACATTACCCGTAATATTGTAGCTTAAGCAATGTTCAAAAAATACACCAGTACTATTGTAATTTACAGTTGTAGCTCTATCAGCATAAAAAATACAATCTTGAGCATTAATATTTCCAGATGATGGATCTAGGTTGTTTATTGAGGCTGAACCTAAAAAAATATTGTTTTTTACATCGATACTATTGTTGAATAATACATGTAAGGTGCCGTCAAATATATTATTGGTTATTATCGCATTTGAATATTGGCTAAATACAGTTGTAGTGTTTCCTAAACCACTCAAAAAAACATTTCCTCTAATAAGTAAACCGTCTGTAAGTGCGGTACCTCCAAAAGATACTGGGTTCTCAAATAAATTGTTTTCTAAAACTAAATTAGATACTAAAGAAATGTCGTTATTTAAGTAAAAATCATTTGTGATTCTAAATCCTGAGATTCGTGTATTAGAAGCATTATCAGTTAAGTCTATTTCGTCTATTACACTGTTTTTCTCTGGATTACTGTGGGAAAAACCTATCAGGGAAATATTTTTATCTATAAGAATATCTCCATAATTAGTATTAGAAGCATGAACATAGATAATATCGCCATTCTGTGCAGAACTGATTGCAGTTTGTAGATCATCAAACTGAGCTGAAGAACCTGGAGTGTTATCTACAGTTAAAATGTTTTGAGCCAAGAGTCCAAAGGTATTTAGTGCTGTGGTCAAGATTAAAAAAAAGATTTTCATAACTTTAATGTTTTATTTTTTACTCGATTTTATTGATATATTGGATTTTTTAATTTTTAGGATTTTCTACAAAATCTGGGTTTTCACGAATATAAAATGCACTGGTGTGGGTAGTGTAATTAAGTGCTTTTTGGGCTTTGCGTAAGTTTCCTAAGGCACGTATCGATTTTAGACTCGGGTTTTCAACTATTTCTTCAATCATGGAAGGAGCCAATTCGTAAAGACTATCTGCCTCAATATGAATACGTGATACAAGTTCATTCTCTAGTTCCACCGGGATTTCAGTTCCGGCTAATTTTAGGCTGTCGTACACATACACTTTATGATACATATTGAAGGACGTAGTTACAAAATCATCTACCGATGCAATTCTACAATTGCGTTTCGGTTTTTTAATACGCTTAGGCAATTCTCGAATTGTAATTTCTTCGGAAGTGTTTGTCTCTTGGCTTTTTACATGCGATGTGGTCAATAACAATAATGCCAAACCAATACATTTCAGGAGGTGTTTAAAATTTTTCATGGCTTTTAGTTTATATCTCTAAAACTATTTATTAGTTACGCAGCTTTTTCAACAAACCCATGAGTGCTAGAAAATTAACCATGAATGGGGTGGTTTTTAGTATGAAATATTTTTACATTAGTGAAAATTTCAAATACAATGGGGAGAATTTGGATTATTATCATGCTTTTTTCTGGTTTCGCTTATTCTCAAAATGTTGTGGAAAAAAGGGTAGATTCCCTGAAGTCTCTTCTGCTACAAAATCATGACGAAAGCGAAGAGACGATTCATTTCTTCAATGAATTGTCTTATGAGTATTATCTGCTAAATCCGGATATTGGAACGAGATATGCAGATTCTGCAATTTCTCTCAGTAAAAAACTTCGTATACCTACCGCATTAGGAACATCTTATCAGCGAATGGCCCAAAATTTAAATGCGAAGGATGAATCCGATCTTGCGTTAACCTACTGCGATTCCGCAATTACCGTATTCAGTAGTGCAAATGCAGCGATAGCATTGGGTAAAGTATACTATAATCAAGCCATGATCCTGCAAAAACAATCGAATTATGTAAAGGCGTTAGATAGTTATGAAAAATCCCTTGTAATTTTTGAAAAAGCCGAAAGCCCCTATCAATCCTCAGTCTTAAACGGTATTGGAATTATCGCAACTTACATGTCTAATTATCCCAAAGCCATTGACTCTTACCAAAAAGCGTTGCTTTACTTAGAATCGGTTGGACAAGCAGAGACCGTTTATTATGCTGATATTTTAAATAACTTAGGACTTCTTCAAACCAAATTTGACGAAAACAATTGGAGAAAAGCATTAGATTATTTTGAAAGGGCTCGAGTGATTTATAAAAAATTAGATTATAAATCGGGAGAGGGAGATACGCTGCTTAACGAAGGGAACATATTCGATAAAAATGGACAACTAACTTTGGCACTAGAACGCTATCATGAAGCAAAAAAAATCTTTAGTGCATTAAATAGTGAAAGAAGAGAAATTAATGCTAATGTAAATATTGGTATTGTAATGAATACCATGAAAAAATATGATGAGGCAAGAGATCATTTTACATCAGGAATAGCGTACTATAAAAAAATTAACGATCACCGTAATTTGGCGATTGCCTATTCACAACTCGGTAAAAACTTCCTATTTACAGAAAACTACGCAAAAGCGATTCAAAATTTTGAACAAGCAGTGCGTTCCGCAAAGAAAATTGAAAACCTCCGAAATATTTCAAGAGATCAAGATCTTTTATCTCAAGTGTATGCAAAACTTGGAAACTTTGAAAAAGCCTATAAATATCGTGATAGTGCTGCGCTCACATATGAGCAATATCAAAACGATAATGAAAATCAAAAAATAATTCAACTAAGCGAAGAATATAAATATCAAAGCCAACGAATTATTGATAAAGCGCAAGCAGAAGCCGAACAACAAATACTTGAAGGTAAATTGAAACAAGAATCTCAATTGCGAATTTTCTCTATCATTGGAATCATATCCGTCATTACTTTTTTACTAATATTACAGTATCAAGGAAGAAAAAAGCGACAAGTAGAACATGAAAGGAAAATTGCATCGTTGCGTTTAACAACCGCTCAAGCCCAATTAAATCCTCACTTTATATTCAATAGTTTAACAGCAATTGACAATTTTGTTGTGACCGGAGAAGCAACGCAAGCCAGTGATTATCTAAAAGAATTTGCTTATGTCATGCGTAAAGGCTTGGAAAATACAGAAAAGGAACGAATTTCTCTTCAAGAGGAAGTTGATTTTATTAAAGCGTATTTGGATATTGAAAAAATAAGAAAACCATTTCAATACGAGTTTGTTATCGATAAAGAGATAGATGTACAGAAAACGAATATACCTCCTTTGTTGCTTCAACCCATATTAGAAAACTGTATACGACACGCAAAGCCGCCAACAGGGACTCTGCTGTGTATCAGTATTAAACTTGCATATGATAAAGACAATCATTTAGTATGTACTATTGAAGACAATGGAAATAAACCATGGAAGGAATCAAACAAACAACAGAGAACTTCAACATCTTTTGGTACAAGAATCACTCGTGAACGCATTATAGCATTAAATGATCTTGCTCCGTCCTCAAAATCAAAAATTGCTTACAAAGTCTCTCCCTTAAACGGTAGCACCGAGTTAATTGTTCCAATACAATATGTGGCATGAAAAAAAGCGTACTATTAATAGAGAACGAATATTATAGCCAACAGAGCTTAATAAGACTTTTAAAGAAAAGGAAAGAGTTTGAACTAGTAGCGACCTGTACAACTATAGAAAAAGCAATTGAAGCCTATACTCTTTATAATCCAGATGTGGTTTTTTTGGATATTGAACTTGATGATGGATATGGATTCGATTTTGTAAATCATTTCCAAAATTTTTCAGCAACAATCATTGTTACTACAGGTGAAAGCGCATACGCTGTACAAAGTTATGAGGTAAGAGCTTTTCATTTTTTAGAAAAACCCATTTTACAACGTAAATTTAATGAGGTGATGGACTTATATCTTAAAGAGTCTTCTATCTCTCCGCTGCCTCATGATCAAAAGAATACGCCCTCCTCGATAAAAAGAATTTTTATACCTACCCGATTAGGAAAGCGAGCGCTCTTAGTTTCAGATATTCAGCTGCTGAGAGCAGATCTAGGGTGTGTTGAAATTTTTACTGATAGCCGTGACGCAGAAGCGGTAGTATCTAAAAATCTACCTTGGTTTATAAAAAAACTTGATGATACACTTTTTATTCGAATTCATCGAAAATATATAGTAAATCATGAAAAGATTTCCCAGGTAATCAGACATAAGGATAATATGTCTCTCATCTTAGAGAATGGTAAAGAAGTAGCAGTTTCTAAAAACAATATTCAATCTGTTTGCAAGCTGCTGGATGCGTATTAAAATATCAAATTTTTGAAGATTTTAAGTAAGCGCTTTCCTAAAGGTACTCCGCTCTTTGTGTTGCTCGGGATTGTAATCTTTCCAAAGCAATTGTACCGCGGTATTTTCTTTTAGTTCTGGATTGGTTTCCACCACTTTAATACCTTTGTCGGTAAACAAGTGTTGCATTTCTTCAAAAATAATGGCGGTGACGCCTTTTCCTTGGTATTCAGGATGAATACCGATCAAATAAAAGGCAGCCGTATCATTCTTTTTTTGTGCCTGAATAATATGAAACCATCCAAATGGAAATAAGCGTCCGTTCGCTTTCTTCAACGCTTTGCTGAACGAAGGCATCACTACGGAAAAGGCTATAAGCGCTCCCGAAGCATCCTTGATACAGGTTATGTAATCGGAATGAATGAAACTGAAGTATTTCTCTTTGTAATAGTCTATTTGGTATTGCTGAATCGGCACAAAGGTCTGAAGCGTATTATAGGTGTTGTTCAATAGTTTGAACATATCATCCACGTAGGGAAGGATTTCTTTTTTATTCTGAAACCGAATCACCGAAAGATTAAATCGTTTTTTGATGAGTCCCGAGAATTTTTTCACCTTCTCGTTAAGCACTTCTGGGACGTTCATTTTATATTCTACCCAAGTGGCTTGCTTTTTGAACCCTAATTGTTTAAAATGTTCCTGATAGTAAGGGTAGTGATACCAAGTAATCATGGTATTGCGTTCTTCGTACCCCATGGTTAGAATTCCGGCCTTTTCCATATTCGAAAATCCTACTGGGCCTTCCATGTATTCGAGTTGATGCTGGTTACCAATCTCCTGAACTTTTTCTAACAGGGCTTTGGTTACGCTTATATCATCGATAACGTCAAACCATCCGAAGCGAACTTTTTTCTTCTGCTGTTCTTCAATTTCCAAATGGTTAATAATCACCGCAATTCTACCGGAAATGCGCCCTTCTTTATAGGCGAGAAAATACTCGGCTTCCGCATTGTTGAAAACGGGATTCTTTTCTTTATCAAGAGTTTCCATTTCATCCTTGATAAGCGGCGGCACCCAATACTCGCAATCTTTGTAAAGTTTAAAAGGAAACGTTACAAACTGCTTCAGCTGGTTTTTGTTAGTTACGGGTATAAGTTCAATCATAAGCTCTATTGACGACCGCCATCGTCATCCACTTCAAAGGCATCTTTTCTTTTCTTTCCACCATCATTATCATCCTCTTTTTTGTTTTTTTCCTCCTTGCGTTTTTTACGACCTGCTCTTCCTTTTTCTTCAATGTATTCATCAGTATTGTGCATATCAAAACGATAGGCAACACCAACTCTTCCGTAGAAAACAGAAGGAGTGTCTTTAATATTTATGGTTGCTGAAAGGTCTACATGAAGATTTTCATTGATCAATGCAGCCGCACCCGCTCGAAAGAGCTGATCGGAATAAAAATCACTCTTAAAACCTTGATTCTCCACAAAAATGGAAAAGTAATCGTTGGTGGCATGCGTTAAGGTCACAATATATCCGTAGGTGGGAAACTCGGTGGTGACCCGATCTACAATGATGTTTGTGACCAATACAAACCCACCTAAGAAATTATTTTGTGTGGAGAGGATGAATTTCGGACTGATACTAGATTCAACTTCGGGAGTAAACGGATTGTTTTTGGTGTCGAAATTAGCCCCAGCATAAAAAGAAATAGCAGGAATAAGGTCGCGCCATTGAAACCGGTTATTTGCTTTCCAACTATAGAGATTTGGTCCTTCTAATGTCCGCTTTCTGTAGGGATCATAAAATAAATATTTTGCGCCCAGTGTATTGCTTCGGAAGTTACTTATAGGGTCTTCTTCAATGGGAATAGCTCCCCGGTTATCGGTTATAAGATTGCGCTGGAAAGCCCCGATAAGACTTACTTCTAACTCTTCTTTCCAAACCCCGTAGCGCACAGAATAATCAATTCCGTATCCAGTGGTTTCATTTTCTAACAATCGGTGTTTTTCTTTTCCGTAAAAAATTCCGGTTTCAAATTGTAAAACATTGGTTCCCACAGAAAAGGCGCCTTGGCTCACTCCGGGCCTGTTGGTGTTGATCATCTCAGTGTATTGCGCCTGAGAAACATAAGGAATTCCTAGAAATAGAAGCCAAAGAAAGAGGTTACGCATGCACAATAGGTTTGGTTCAAATATATAAGATTTTATCATTAATTTAATAGTTGTAATTCTTCTTTTTAGCCTACAATCAATAATTTTGAACTCATATTTAAGATATGGCTTTTCTTAAAACGATACTCATCATCTTGTTGGTATACTTCGGTGTCAAATTCTCTTGGCGCCTGGCAAGACCGTATGTAGTAAAATATATTCAGCGTAAAATGTCAGAGCGCTTCCAAAATGCCTTCGGAAATGCAGCTCCAAACAACCCTAATCATCAATCGGAAGGTGAAGTGACCATTGATCGCATGCCTAACAAACAGCGAAAAACCAATGACGGCGTAGGCGAGTATGTTTCCTACGAAGAAGTAGAAGAATAAGTTCCGCAGAAAACAGTTAGGGTTCTAGCCATTTTTTGTAATTTTCGCCTTTCAATAAAGCCGTAAGCGGATGCCTAGATTCACTAAAATCCTTCCTCATCTTATCGTTGTCATTCTCTTTGTTCTGGTAGCACTGCTATTTTTTAGTCCGGTGTTACAAGGTAAAGTATTGTTGCAAAGCGACATTGTTCAATACACAGGCATGTCGAAACAACAAAAAGATTTTAAAGCCGCTACAGGGGAAGAAGCCTATTGGACGGATGCTGCCTTTGGGGGAATGCCTACCTATCAATTGGGTGCCAAATATCCTCACAACTACATTAAGGATCTTGATCTAACCATTCGTTTCTTACCGCGACCGGCTGATTATCTCTTTCTCTATTTTATTGGAATCTATATCTTATTTCTGGTACTGAAGATCGACTATAAATTGGCTTTCTTAGGTGCATTGGCGTTCGGTTTTTCCACATATTTGATCATCATTTTAGGGGTAGGTCATAACGCAAAAGCTCATGCCATTGCGTATATGCCTTTGGTGCTCAGTGGGATCTTACTCACCTTTCAAAAGAAATACCTGTACGGTTTTCTGCTCACCACCATCGCGTTGGCACTAGAGTTAGTAGCGAATCACATTCAAATGACGTATTACTTGCTGTTGCTCGTGATCTGTATCGGAATTGCCTACGGAATCGATGCCTTCCGAAAAAAACAACTCAAGCATTATTTTACAGCTATCGGGATCATGGCCGTGGGGGCTGTGATTGCATTAGGATTGAATGCTACGAACCTCATGGCAACCAAGGAATATGCAGATACGTCAACAAGAGGGAAAAGTGAATTGACCATCACTGCAGACGGAATGCCGAAAGACAATCCAAACGGACTCGATTACGAATATATTACCCAGTATAGTTACGGTATTTGGGAGTCTTTCAACCTATTTATCCCCAATTTCATGGGAGGTGGAAGTGCCGATCCATTGCCGGAAAACTCTGAAACTGTGGATACACTGTTAAAGATGGGCGCTTCTCCTCAGGAAGCACAGCAATTGGCGGGACAGGTTCCGGCCTATTGGGGCGATCAGCCTATCGTCGCTGCTCCGGCGTATATTGGCGCTGTAGTTATCTTTTTAGGCATATTGGCTTTATTTTTAGTGAAAGGCAGATTGCGTTGGTGGATCGTTGCTGCGTTTCTATTGAGTTTGTTTTTATCCTGGGGTAAGAACTTTAATTTCCTGACGGAATTGTTCATTGACACCGTGCCTTTATACAACAAATTTAGAGCCGTATCCTCCATTCAAGTGATCATTGAATTGATCATACCCATCCTAGCAATTGTTGGCCTGCATCAGTATTTCAATGATTTCGTTGCTGAAGAGAAACGCAAGAAGGCGTTGATAAAAGCAACGGCTATTGCTAGCGGAGTGGCATTGGTATTCTTACTCCTGAAAAATGTACTGTTGGACTTTGCGAGTCCGTATGACCCTTTATTTCGAGAACAACTTGGCCCGGAATTAATTGAGGCGATTCGTGCCGACCGAGCGACACTGCTCACACAGGATGCATTCAGATCCCTAATTTTAGTGCTTTTAGCGGCAGCAACGCTTTGGTTCTCTCTAAAAGGAAAACTAAAACAAATAGTCACCATCATTGTTTTGGCTGTTTTGATCTGTTTTGACCTGATAGGGGTCGACAGACGATACGTTACCAATGATGATTTTGTGTCGAAACGCGTCATGGAAGCGCCCTTTCAACAGAATGGCGCTGATAAGCAGATCCTAGAGGATACGAGTGGACATTTCCGTGTTTTTGATGCTACTGTTGATGCCTTTAACAGTGGTCGAGCAAGCTATTACCACAATGCATTAGGAGGTTATCATGCCGCGAAACCCGGTCGCATGAGCGATTTGTATGATTTTTACCTTTCCGAAGGAAACGTAGGAATACTCAATATGATGAACGTGCGTTACATCATCACTCAGAATCAGAATGGAGGCCCGGTCGCGCAACGTAATCCCTACGCTAACGGAAATGCTTGGTTTGTAGAAAATGTGATCATTGCAGAGAACGCCAATGAAGAGATATTGCGTTTGGACAGTCTCGATACGAAGCGTGTCGCTATGATCCACCAAAATTTTGAAACGTTGTTGCCGGAAACATCCATTGCGGTGGATTCTACTGCGAGTATTGAACTTACCAGCTATCAACCCAACCATTTAGTATACGAAACCAAAACAGATACACCACAACTTGCTGTCTTTTCAGAAGCCTATTATCCTGATGGTTGGAATGCGTATATTGATGGGAAGCCCGCTGAGTATTATCGAGCGAACTATGCGTTACGAGCCATGACCGTCCCCGCAGGCGTACATCAAATAGCATTTAAATTTGAACCTTCCGTCATACAAACCGGAAGCACTATTTCTCTGGCAAGCACTATTCTTTTTGTTTTGATAGCAGTGGGAGGGGTGTTGTGGGTCTTCCGACGTCAGAAAAGTAACACATCGTCATGAAACGCGTATTGATCATTGCATACTACTGGCCTCCTGCGGGAGGACCGGGCGTGCAGCGATGGCTTCATTTTGTTAGGAATTTCGAGCAGTTTGGTATTGAACCTATTGTCTATGTTCCTGAAAATCCAATGTATCCCATTGAAGATGCCTCGCTTTCCGAAAAAGTTCCGGATACGGTGACGGTGCTAAAACACCCCATTAAAGAACCGTACCGCTGGGCGCAGTGGTTTTCAAAAAAGAAAACGAAATCCCTAAGTAGCGGGATCATTTCTGAAAAAAAGCCATCGTTGCTAGAGCGAATATTACTCTACGTTCGAGGAAATTTTTTTATTCCTGATGCGCGCGTCGGGTGGGTGGATCCTTCAGTATCGTTTTTGAAAGACTACCTTTCGGAAACGCCCGTAGATGTAGTAGTAACGACCGGTCCACCACACAGTTTGCATTTGATCGGTAAAAAACTAAAGGCCGCATGCCACATCCCTTGGGTGGCCGATTTTCGAGATCCTTGGACCACCATTCATTATCACAAATCGTTACGCTTAACCAAAGCTTCCGAAGCGAAACATAAGAAACTAGAAGCCGAAATTTTAAATACAGCCAATCGTATTACGGTAACAAGCAAGGTGACAAAACATGAATTTCAAACCATCACCTCTCGGCCTATTGATGTGGTTACAAACGGTTTTGAGGAGGTTGTTAGTGGTGAAGAATATTCTTTAGATAAGACATTTTCTATCGTTCACATAGGTTCCTTGCTTACGGAGCGAAATCCGCAAATCTTATGGAAAGTATTGCGCGAACTAAAAGAGGCGCACCCTGAGTTTCAGAAGCATTTAGAATTGAAATTGGTAGGGCAATACAGCCAAGAAGTCTTGGATGACCTTACAGAAAACGATCTTATAAAAAACACCACGCTCGTAGGGTATGTGCCTCATAAAGAAGCCGTGGCTTATCAACGTAAAGCACAGGTGCTACTGTTAGTTGAAATGGATCGAGAAGAAACCAAAGCAATTATTCCGGGGAAATTATTTGAGTATCTTTCGGCGCGACGCCCTATCATCGCTATGGGGCCGGATGGAAGTGATGTTCAAACTATTCTGCAGGAAACCAAAGCAGGCGCTTATTTGTTGTATTCCGAAGAAGAAAAATTGAAAAATAAAGTATGGGACGCTTTTAAACTATACCGAACGCAGGACTTGTTGGTTCCCGAAGCAGATATCTCTTCCTTCAGCAGAAGTGAGCTTACGCGGAAGATGGCATCAATTTTAACTTCTGTAACGAGCGAAACCCCCGCTCAGCCATAGGCTTCACGAGGGTTTCTAACTAACCAACCAAAAAAATTCTTACTGTATTCCGCGGCCTCGTCGGTTTGATGTCCCTTTAGATCGGCTTGATCCACTACTGCGGTTTACGGTTCCTCTAGATCTGTTCGAACTACTACGTTTTGCGGTAGTTCGCTTAGAAGTACTTCTGTTTATTGTGCTACTGCGCTTAGCAGGGGTACTTTTTCTGGAAACTCGGTTTGAATTTCCTTTGGAACGAGACACACGGTTGTTCTTTGCGATGCCACGTTGCGAATTCGAAGTACTTTTACGAATGGAACGATTTGCCGTATTTCCACGAGTTACGTTCTTACTGCGTACGGAATTGTTGCGTTTAACGGCTTTTGAATCTCTCGAGGATTTTGCAATACCACGAGTGGTCGTTGTGCCTCTCGAAATAGTATTTCGTTTTGAATTACCACGTACAGTATTTCTATTCACTGTTGTGCGATCGTTCTTCTTTGCAATACCTCTGGAATTCCCGCGAGCGGTATTTCCTCTGTTCGTGGTTCGCGCTACAGCCGTATTTACACGTCTCGGGTTGTAATCTCGGTTCTTAACCGTTCTTCCGTCTTTATAGTGTTTTCTACTTCCAGGGCGATAGAAATTTCTTCGTCCGTTAGCATATGCCACATTTCGACGATTGTTATAGTATCTTCTGTGATGCGCAAAGCTGTAGCGATGCGGTTTGTAATAGCGTCTATACGGATAGTCATATACAATGCAGCTCGCATAGATAGGGCGGGCATAATATACGTGCCAAGGGCGGTATACGTAGGTACGGTAAAACGGACTCACAAAACCGGTGCAATAATCAAAGTATCCATAACGATTATAGAAGACACGCAATCCACCAACACGAACGATACGGCGATCGTTGTATCGAATTTCTACGCTTCCCGCTTGTGCGATACGTCCAAATTCGTCATAATAAATAGGTACATCTTCTACCTGAATCACAGCACCATAATCATCGTACTGTACAAAGGCATCATAATTATAACCAGAATTATAGTTGATACTTACACCCGGTGTATTCACACTGACATTAACGCCATTTGACTGACCTAGAAATACAAAGTCGAATTGCCCATCCGGAAACACTGAAAACTCAACGTTACCTTCTACAAAAATGTAGGAACTTCCATCGTATCCTCGAAAGGTTGATGCTTCGGCATTGGAGGCTGCTTTAACGGAAATTCCGCTGAGCAGGAGTCCAATGAATAAGAATGCTAATTTTTTCATGATGTTGAATTTAAGGGGTTCTACTTACTTTTATTTTCTTTGGTCAGTAAGAACATCAAATATAAAACAACGACCGTGCCAAACTTTGGAATCTATGTATTTACGGGTGTTTCAGAGGAAAGTGGAAGAGTGTAACTAACTGGTTATAAATTAAGAATCCGCCGCGATTCACATTCAAACCGCGACGGATCTTTCAAAAAAACTAACCAACCAAAAAAACTATAATCTTAAATTTCTTTCTTTCTCAAGCGGGTATTTCTATCATACCATTCGTCATTTTCATTACTCCCTTGCGAATACCCATGATATAAATACCAATCATCGTGCCAAAAATTTTGATTAAAACGATTCACACTCCCAAGGGTCTTGCAAATCTTTCCGAAGCGATCATAGATAAGTTTCATATTTCCAACACGAACTAATTGACCGTGCTTGTAATTCATAGTGATACTACCTATGCTTTTTACCTTTCCATTGCGTTGATAGGTAATCATTGAATTTCCAACGCTTCGAATTCTACCCAATCGATCTGTGGTTACAAAAGCACGGCGCCCACGCTCGTAAACAGAAAAATTGCCCGGAGCATTGATGGCATAGTTAACGCTGGTGTTTGAACGCCCTCTGTTGCCAACATCTTGCCGTTGGAGCGGCTTGAAATCAAATTCTCCAAAGGTATTCACCTTATAAAGAACGCCGTTTTCAACAAACAAAATTTCCTGAGCGTTATAATAGCGGTGCGCAGGCAATGTTAGCTGAATGTTCTGTTGTTGTGCCTGTGTAGCGGCTCCTGTTAGAAGCACTGCTACGAAAAGAATCACTTTTTTCATAATCAAATCATTTTAAGTGAGGCCGCAATAGAAGCGATGCGACGTACGCTATTTGATTATGAAATACCAAGAGGCGTGCCAAAAAGAAAAGGTACTGTAGGAGCCGAAGGTTATTTGATAAGTAACTTTCCGGCTTTGAGGGTATTGCCTTCGAAAATAATTTTATAGAAATACAACCCTGAACGATAGTTCATAGCATGGATCTTTAGATGGTCTGCGGAAGGTTTTTCTTTTCTAACTAAGCTTCCGTTGGCATCAAAAATGAGGATTTCATCAACCTGTTGTGCTTTTGGAAGTGAAAGGATAGAAACCTCCGTCACCGGATTAGGATATACTCCAATGGCTTCAATAGTGTTATCCACGGTACCAAGGGTAGTATTGTCGCAAGAGGTAGCTTCGTTAAAAAAAGTGGTGTTTCCTTGATTGGTGAAACAAGCCAAGCGATGTTCAGCAGTGATATCAATAGTTTCGTCTAAAAGATCTAACCCTGTGATATTTCCGATCCCCTCAATCCATTGAAAAGGTTCGCCCGTAACACCGAAGTTTTCCTCAAAAGTAATTACTGTTCGATCTTCTCCCGCAATAAATTCAGTGCTAATGCTTCCAACCGTAAGCTCTGAATAAGAAGTAGTGCTAAATGCATCCCCCGCTACACACGACTTGCGGAAATCATATCCAGAACCGGGTATTTCAAAAGTTTCACCCACTTGTAGGTTAAAGTCAAAGATCACGTTATCTGTTTCTGAAAACTCTTCATACTTATAGATAACTTTGTTTTGTTCACGTAAAAGACAACGCACTTGGCCATTGGCTACCATCTCGTAATATTCGGTACCATTGACCTCAACAAGTTCTCCAACAACAACGTCGAAAGTAATGGTATAACAACAAGGTATATCGGGTGGAGGATCAAAAACCTCATACCGAACGTCCACATTCCATTCGTTTCCTTCTTCCAGCATCGGAATATAGGCTTGCGACCAGCTATAAGAAGCTATAAATAATGTAAGTAAGAATGTAATTTTTTTCATCTCCCCGTAGTTTACTGGAAGATACTAAATTTTTTCTTTAAGGTATTGCGCTGTAAAGGAGTCTGTGTTTTTAATGATCTCTTCGGGAGTGCCTGCTGCAACTACAGTTCCACCTTTTTCACCGCCCTCCGGACCTAAATCTATGATATAGTCGGCACACTTGATCAAATCGAGATTGTGCTCTACAACAATGACGGTATGTCCCTTGTCAAGTAAGGCATAGAAAGATGCTAACAGCTTTTTTATATCGTGAAAGTGAAGTCCGGTCGTAGGCTCGTCAAAGATAAAAAGTGCTTTGTCCTTGGTATTTCCTTTGACTAAGAAAGACGCCAATTTGATGCGTTGTGCTTCTCCTCCGGAAAGGGTAGAAGAACTTTGACCGAGTTGCACATAACCGAGTCCGACATCCTGCAATGGTTGTAGTTTCTGAACGATCTTTGTCTCCTCGTAGGTTTCAAAGAATGCAATGGCATCATCCACCGTCATATTAAGGATGTCGCTGATATGCTTTTCATTGAATTTGACTTCCAAGATCTCTTTTTTGAAACGTTTACCGTCGCAAGTATCACAAGTAAGATGTACGTCGGCCATAAACTGCATTTCAATGGTCACTTCGCCTTCACCTTTACACGTTTCACAGCGACCTCCGTCAACATTAAAGCTGAAATGTTTCGCCTTGTAGCCGCGGATGTCACTCAGCTTTTGAGAAGCAAAAAGTGCGCGTATATCATCATAGGCCTTGATATACGTAACAGGATTCGATCTGCTAGAACGACCAATCGGATTCTGATCAATGAACTCAATAGTTTTGATGGCGTCCACGTTTCCGGTGAGTTCGCTGTATTGTCCCGGCTTGTCACCATAGTTACCAATTTGTCGCTGAAGGGCAGGGTAGAGGATCTTCTTTACCAAGGTGCTTTTTCCACTTCCGGAAACCCCGGTAACTGCAGTAAAAGCACCTAAAGGAAAACGCACATCGATGTTTTTCAAATTGTTATGCCGGGCTCCTTTAATCCCAATTTCTTTTACTGTCTTCCTGCGTTGCTCTGGAACTTCGATCTCCATTTCACCGTTCAAGTATTTTGCGGTCAGCGAGTCTGAATTTAAAATTTCTTTGAAGGTGCCTTTTGCAACTACCTCACCACCGTAGGTGCCAGCTTCCGGACCAATATCAATAATAGTGTCAGCCGCTTTCATAATGTCTTCATCATGTTCTACTACAATCACCGTATTGCCCAGATCACGTAGGGATTTAAGCACGCCTATCAATCGTTCTGTATCCTTTGGATGGAGGCCGATACTAGGTTCGTCGAGAATGTACATAGAGCCTACCAAACTACTTCCCAGCGAAGTGGCCAGATTAATGCGTTGCGATTCTCCTCCGGAAAGGGTATTGCTTTTTCGATTGAGCGTCAAATAGCTGAGTCCGACATCCATCAAAAATGTGAGTCGGTTATTAATTTCCAAAAGCAATCGTTTGCCAATTTTTTCTTCGTATTTATTGAGCGTAAGGTTCTGAAAGAACGCATAGACCTTATCTAACGGGATTTCTACTAATTCGGTAATGGCGGTATCATTGATCTTTACGTAACCGGCTTCCGGCCGAAGTCGTTTGCCTTTACAAGTACTGCAACGTGTTTTTCCGCGGTAGCGAGAAAGCATCACGCGATTCTGGATCTTATAGCTTTTCGATTCCAGGAAACTGAAAAAATCATTCAGCCCTTCAAAATATTTGTTGCCATCCCAAACCAGTTGTTTTTGTTCTTCGGAAAGTTCAAACCATGGTTTGTGAATAGGGAAGTCAAATTTATAGGCATTGTTCACCAACTGATCGCGGTACCAGCTCATACTTTCTCCGCGCCAAGGAAAAATGGCATTGTCATAGATGGACAGACCGGTATTTGGAATCACCAAATCTTCATCGATGCCGATCACATCACCGTAGCCTTCACAGGTAGGGCAGGCCCCATAAGGATTGTTAAAGCTGAAGAGATGTACGTTAGGTTCAATAAATGTGATTCCATCGGCTTCAAATCGGTTATTAAATTCGTGCAGTTGGTTGCTTTCGAGTTCTTCAACATAGAGTTCGCCTTTTCCTTCATAGAAGGCCACTTCAGCAGCATCTGCCAATCGATTATAGAAATCTTCATCATCTTGAGTGATAACGCGATCAACGACCAACCAGAGATCATCCGGAAGGTTATCATGATCGATTGCATCCATCCGAAGAACTTCTCCATTCGCTTTGATACGAGCATACCCTTGTTGTGCCAACGCTTGTAACTTATCCTTCATTTTTCGACCTTCTTCCAAATGAATCGGGGCAAGGAGCAATAATTTGGTGCGATCGGGAAATGTTTTAATAAAATCTAACACATCACTCACTCGATCTTTTTTCACTTCTTTGCCGGTTGAGGGAGAATATGTTTTTCCCACACGAGTGAAAAGTAATTTTAGGTAGTCATAGATTTCAGTCGAAGTTCCTACCGTAGAACGCGGATTTGTAGCATTCACCTTTTGCTCAATGGCAATTGCGGGAGCGATGCCTTTGATAGCATCAACCTTTGGTTTATTGAGTCGGCCTAAAAATTGGCGCGCATACGAGGATAGACTTTCCACATAGCGGCGTTGTCCTTCAGCATAGAGGGTATCGAAGGCGAGGCTTGATTTTCCACTTCCGGAAAGACCTGTAATCACTACCAATTCGTTTCTGGGGATATTAACATGAATATCCTTGAGGTTGTGAAGCTTTGCGCCTTCAATGATGATGTTCTTTTTGGTATCTAGCGTTTCCGTAGTCAAAATAATTGCCTTCTTTTTTATTAATTTCTTAGATCATAGATAATACAAAACGGCATAACTATTGTTCCCATTTGTATAAGCTATCGTTTGAGATTTTGCAAAGATACTACATTGTTTTATGCTTCTACACGAGCGACTTATCAATGTCTTTAATTAGGGTTTTTTTAAGAAAAAAGCCACAAATGTTTGCATTTCTTAAAACTTTGTTATTATATTTACCCCTCGCAACGATAAAAAATAAATTTATTGCCTATAGCATAACATTACTTTAAATAAACATTTGAGCTAAGCAACCAAGGTCACCTGTTGTTTATTTTTTTAAGAAGAAGTATTGTTATGAAGCGAAGTATACCTACCGATGCGCACTATGTTAGTGCCTACATGAATGGAGATGAATCTGCACTCTGTGAGCTCATCACCAGACACAAACAAAGAATCTACAGTTTTATTTATTCCAAGGTTTTCGACAAAGATATTGCCGAAGATATTTTTCAGGACACTTTTATCAAAGTGATTAAGACCCTAAAAAGAGGGGCTTACAATGAAGAGGGGAAATTTCTTCCTTGGGTAATGCGTATTGCACATAATTTGGTCATTGATCATTTTAGAAAAAGCAATCGGATGCCAAAATTCGAAAACAAAGACGATTTTAATATCTTTTCAGTATTAAGCGATAATAGCTTAAATATTGAAAAACGCATGATCAAAGGGCAAGTGGAAAGCGACGTTCGAAGATTGATTGAAGAGCTTCCTGAAGATCAGAAAACAGTGCTAATGATGCGCATTTATAAAGAAATGAGCTTCAAGGAAATTAGCGAACGAACCGGGGTCAGTATCAATACGGCTTTAGGGAGAATGCGTTATGCTTTAATCAATTTACGAAAGGTAATTGACAAGCATAATATTATTTTAACAAATTAGCACAATAAGTACAATTTTGCCGCGTTAATAAATAACATTAACCTCAAAATTACGTTCTATGGCAAAACTGTACTCTGAAAAACCACGTTCGGAACGCGTGGAAAAACAATTGGTTCCGAAAGAAGAAACCATAAAATTTCTTCTGGATTATAGTAAGGCTTTAAGTGTTATAGATTATAATAAATTGAAGTTTGAAGCACT
>CEVM01032588.1_pt1 | contig 37299 bp, 36 predicted proteins | sample 531481 | NCBI WGS metagenome assembly CEVM01 (sample SAMEA2623649, study PRJEB7988) | marine metagenome | biome: marine biome (ENVO:00000447); feature: mesopelagic zone (ENVO:00000213) & marine oxygen minimum zone (ENVO:01000065); material: "saline water (ENVO:00002010), including plankton...
ATAAAATGATTAAAAGAAATATAGTTTTTCTCATGGTTTCCTCTTAGTAGTTTTTCTTGGAAGTGGACGGATCCACTGACGAATAATTTTTTGATTTTCTGGATTTAAAGTATGAAAAGCACGCTTGACTTCCATTATTACTGGGGTTCCATCTTTAGGTCCAACAGTTCCTTGATAATTAATAGGTAAAGATTCTGGGGAAAAAATTGCAAATGTTAAATATAAATAATATTCATCATTTGATATTTTTTTCGATCTATGATCATTGCGTAATAATTCAATACTATTTTTTGTATGTTGAGCATCCGTAGGTTTGGTATCAGCAGGTTTTGAATAGCATGATTGAAATATAATGAAACTTGTAATAATGAAATAATTTGATAAGTTATTTCTTTTTCGTAATTCGATTAATTTCATTATGTTTCTTTTTACTCCAATACAGTCTTACAAATAAAGCCATCAATAATAGACCAAGTACATAAAATAGTGCATAGTAAGGTAAAAGTTCACCCATTACTTAATTAATTGAATGTAGCGGTCATACAGATAAGTAGCAATTAGTAATCCCATTCCAGTAAACAACTCCCATCTTATTGTATCCTGTCCATCACTACTCATAACACCTGCTATGGATAATGATGCTCCAACTAATAATGATGCATTTCTAATTTGTTTATAATTCAGTACAGTTTGCATATTTGTATTTGATTTATGATCTAGTTTTGCTTCTGCAAAAACAGGATCCATTGATGAAAGAGGAAAACGAAGAGCAACCATTATTTCATTGGGATTACCCGATTCAAAAAAATCATGTATTTCAATTGGTGGGACTTTTAAAGAAATCTGTACTGATTGACTAGTATTGTGTAAGGCAATTTTTTTTACTATGGGTGGAGTTTTAATTGATTCTACCAAATTGGTATCTATTTGAGCATTCATAATAGTAGTATAAAACCAACCGTTTTCAGAATACCATCCAGTTGCAGTTCCTTTAGAAAGAGGTTGATTCGAACGTATTGTTAAGAAAATCCCATTTTTTTTACTATTAATTTTGATATCTGTAATTTTAATATCTGCAGCAAAAGATTGAACAATAAAAAATAATGGAATGAGATAATATTTAAATGAATTCATTTGCTATATAAATTGTATGTAATTTTTATCACGATCAAGTCGAGATCTTAAATGTACAATAAACACATACTGAATCTAATCATTTTTGTTTCTTTATCTGCGCAACAAGTTGATATTAATAATATCAGACCTATTGCAAATATTGATCTAGGAACATGCAATGATGTATGGGGATATACCGATCCAAATGGTCATGATTTTGCATTGGTAGGGCACCGTTCAGGTACATATATTTATGATGTATCAACTAATCCTCATGACCCTGTAGAAGTAGGTTTTATCGCAGGAGAAACATCTACCTGGCGAGATTTAAAAACTCATGGATATTATTGTTATGTTTCGAATGAGACCGGTGGAGGTATCGATATTATTTCCCTTGAAGATCCTTTTAATCCCTACAAAGTTGGCTCTCATACATCTTCTACAACTACAGCTCATAATTTATTCATTGCTGATGGATATGCGTATCTAGTTGGCAGTGGTGGTGGTAATGCGGGAACAAGTCCTTGGCAAGGAACTATCATTTTAGATCTATATGACCCGGAAAATCCTTTAGAAGTAGGTAGATGGGAAGAAGCATATCTTCATGACATATATGTAAAAAACGATACTGCCTATGGTTGTGATATATATAATGGTAGTTTATTTATCATTGATGTTTCTGATAAAAATAACCCTACAACGATGGTAGAGCATAATTATAGTAATTATGGTTGTCATGCAGTATGGTTAACACATGATTCAAAATATGCTGTTACTGCGGATGAAGAATCAGGTGGATATGTATATATTTTTGATATTCAGGATTTTGATAATATTAATCTACTTGCAACTTGGTACCCAGATACACCAGAAGTGCAGAATAAAAGTGTACACAATGTTTTAATTAAAGATAGTCTATTATACGTATCCTATTATGTGTATGGTACCCGTATTGTGGATATATCAGATCCTTATAATCCAACCGAAGTAGGATATTATGATTGGTATCCTGGTGAAAATGGACTCTATAATGGAAATTGGGGAACTTATCCATTCACAAACAATGGCCTGATTTATTCTTCTGATTATACAGGTAATGGATTTTTTATCATGAGTTATCCATTTATGGGTGAAATTGAATTTGAAGAGATAAATGATACGGAGAATAATATTGATGCTATAAGTATTAATGTAACCATTGATGAAAGTCCCGATTATAGTGTTGATTATTCAACTTTGAAGCTTTATTGGGGAGTTGATGGAATTATAACAGATTCAACTTTACTATCGGAATCTGGGAGTAGTCATGTAGGGAGTCTTATCCCTTCGGGAGAAAATGGAATTATGCACTATTATGTAGCCTTCAACACCCAAAATGGTGAACGTGTTACCAAACCATATGGAGCTCCATATTCATCATATAAATTCAATATAGGAATCGATGATGTTTTACCTGATGTTGAATTAATCACAGATATAGAAGACCAGTTTTATCCATCGGGTTCTTTTAATATTTATATTAATGCATCTGATAATATTGGAATAAGTATGGTGGAGATATTTTGGCAAGCAGGAAACAGTGAAATACAATCTACAGTTTGTTCAGAAATATACAGCCCAAATCTTGGACTGGTTTATGCAGGATTAATGTCATACAACGATATTAATCCAGGAATAGAAATACGATATTGGTCAGTTGCAACAGATGCGTCTTCACAATCAAATCAGTCTGTATCATATGAAAAACAATTTTACATTTCTGATCACTATGCTTTAGGTAATTTTGAGGATGAGGCAATGATAGATCGATGGGATCTAGGGGATTGGGGACGGCAATATGTCAATCATACAATAAAATGGGCCATAAATGATAGCCCTAATGGATTATACTCTCCAAATGCATATAACGCATGTTACCTAATAGAACCATTTGATTTAACTTATTTTAATAAAGCTTATATAAAATTTAATTCAGGAGAATTATTAGCACCTGGAGATTATGGATATGTTCAAGTTAAAAGAGGAAATAATCCTAACTGGACAAATATTTTAACTGTTAGCGCATGGAATAACCAAGAAATGTTTGAAAGATATATAAACTTGAACTCCTATATAAATGAAGATGAATTATATCTTAGACTATTAATGACTTCAGATTTAGAAGATGAAAGTCAAGGTTGGTATGTTGATGATATTATATTGGTTTTAAACCAAGATATGCCACCAAATGTAAATACAGATTCTTATATTAATAGTATTCCAAATCAACTGGCGCTAAAACCAGGTTACCCTAACCCATTTAACCCTAAAACAAAAATTTCATTTAGTCTTCCTAATTTGTCTAATGTAACTATGCAAATTGTTGATATTAATGGACGGGAAATATCCAATCTTTTGAATAATACTTTGAATCCTGGTAATCACACTATTAGTTGGGATGGAACCAATGATAGTGGTGTTAATATGAGCTCAGGGATATATTTTATTATTCTTAATGTTGATGGGACTATCTTAAGTCAGAAACTATCTTTGATTAGATAATTGAGTATCAGTTTGTTCTTTGATTCCTTTCTCAATAGAATCAAGTAAGGTGTTCATAACTGTATCGCTTTGAATTTTGTTGATTATAGTTAGAACAAAAATAGGAAACTCTTCACGTTGTAATAACGGTTCAATTATTTCAAATGGATCTTCTTCATCCAATATATCATCAATTGTTATACCTGAATCTAATTTTTGATGTACATATCGCTGTAAAGAAAGAATATAGTCCTTAATCTCTTTACGTGAGAGAGTTAGAATATCTTCCAATTCATATTTATTAATATTATCCATATTGAAACTTACTTAATTAATCATTGAATAGGGAATAGTCAAACGGTAATTTTGTTAAAGGATTATTAATGATAATTTTCCGTTCCACTACCATTTTAACTTGCATATTAACTTTATGCTTATGCAATGCTCAGGATGAGCGCTCAATGCAAGGTGCTTTTGGGGCAGTAACCATAGATGGTAAGGTTTGGAATCAAATAGCTCTTAGGCCAATTGTTCCATTCGGTAAATTTGCAGTTGCACTTGATCTTGTATTTTATTTTGACCAAGATGGTAATGTTCATCAAGATGAATGGGACTTCTCGAGTCCAGAAAACACAAAAAATACGATCATTGATAAAATTTATTATATACGGTATGGGATAAAGAATGATCCTTTGTATTTTAAAATTGGTTCCTTAGATCGTGTTGATTTAGGGTATGGGATTTTAGTTAATTCGTATTCAAATGCTATTCAGTATCCCCAAGTACGAAAAGTTGGATTAGATTATAAGGTTAGAACGAAATTGGGCACGATAGAAGGATTTGTAAATGATTTTAAGGAAAATATTGGACTAACTGGATTAAGAGTAAAATCTCCTCTTATTAGTTCATTGCCCTTTGCAATTTCAATTGTAATTGATCGGAATCAGTATTTAGGTTTACGTGATGGTGATAGCGATGGTGTGCCAGATATTGTTGATGCGTTTCCTGCTAATTCAGATTTTTCAATGGACTCTGATGATGACGGTTTAGCTGACTTAGACCCAAATGAATTGGATAGGGATGGTGATGGGTATTTAGACGCTGGCAGCTTAGAAGATATTCATGCATGGTGGGATAATTTAGGTAATACAGTTGGTGTAGACTTTAGCAATGAATCGTACTATGATTCGTTACCAGATGGTAGTATAGAATTAGACTCAGATCCTTTAAATATAAATAAAAACTCAGATCCAGTTGGCGCGATTGCAGTAGATTTTGGATATCCCTTAATCACTCAAGAAAAATTATCTGTTAATATATATTCTCAAGCTGCGAAGATGTTTGGTAAAACTAAAATTAGGCAAGAAGAATTACCACTAGGTACTGGTTTAGTTCCTATTGGAGTATCAACTGTTTTCGGTCCTGCTAAACTAAATATTGAATATAGAATGATACCCAAAGGTCAATTTGAGTTTGGTTATTGGAATAGGTCCTATCAAATTGAAAGAGCATCTTTTTCTACAATTGATAGTGTTGGAATGCAAGTTATAACGAAGGAGAGCCGTTTAGGTCGTTATGGAAGACAAAATGGTTATTATGCAAGCCTAAATGTAAGATTAGGGAGCTTGCTTCGAGCAGGAGCAGCATACCAAGATCTTACAGGAGAGATCTGGAACAATACAATTGATGATTTTGAAGAAAATAAGAATAAGAATTTTGTTGCTTCTCTTAGTTTAACAAAGTCCATAAGTAAAATCAAATATGCGCGCTGGTTTTATCAACAACAAAATGTTCCAAACCCTTTTAAGTTTGAACCATCAGAAAGTACACTTATGGGCTATCGTATTGGAGTAGATCTTGGATCGGGAATGATATTAAATTATTCTTTTCAAAGAACATATAGAGATTTAAATGGAGATGGGAAAGTTGATGGGCCAGATGAGATGATAAATATTACTACAATAGAAACTAGTTTTAATTTATAAAAATGATGAATGCAAAAAAAATAAGAAATGACTTTATAAAATTCTTTCAAGATAAAGATCATCGTTTTATAAGAAGTTCTTCTGTAGTCCCATTTGATGATCAGACTCTTTTATTCACAAATGCAGGGATGAATCAATTTAAACCTATCTTTCTTGGAGCAAATAAAGCGGATTATCAACGAGCAGTTAATACTCAAAAATGTATTCGAGTTAGCGGCAAACATAATGATCTTGAAGAGGTTGGTATCGATGTATTTCACCATACTTTTTTTGAAATGCTTGGGAACTGGTCTTTTGGTGATTACTATAAGAAAGATGCTATTAAATGGTCATGGGAACTATTTACAGCGCTTTGGGGTTTGGATAAAGCAAGACTATGGGTAACAGTTTACAAGGACGATGATGAAGCGTATAATCTCTGGTTGGAACAAACAGATATTAAAAAAGATAGAGTATTACGTTTTGGTGATAAAGAAAATTTTTGGGAAATGGGAGATACTGGTCCTTGTGGTCCTTGCTCAGAGATTCATTACTATGTTGGAGAAGAAGTAGAAGACCAGGACCCGAATGGTGTAAATAATACAGATGAATATTGGGAATTGTGGAACCTTGTGTTCATTCAATATGATCGTCAAGGAGATGGTACATTAATTGATTTACCAGAAAAACATATTGATACTGGGGCTGGGCTTGAAAGAATTGTTACAGTATTACAAGATAAAAGATCAAATTATGAAACAGATTTATTTCAGCCAATTATTAAAGGTATTGAGGCTATTACTGGATCAAAATATAATAAGGATAAAGTCCCTCACCACGTTATTGCTGACCATATTCGCATGTTGAGTTTTGCAATTGCTGATGGAGCTATGCCTTCAAATGAAGGAAGGGGATACGTACTAAGACGTATACTTCGTCGTGCTGCTAGGTTTGGTAGGATACTAGGTAAAAAAGATCCTTTTTTATATAAACTTGTTGATCATGTTATAGAAGTTATGGGTGAGAGTTTTCCAGAATTAGTAGATAAAAAAATACATATTGAAAAGGTGATTGAATCAGAAGAAAGCTCATTTAATAGCACGTTAGAGCGAGGTTTAATTCATTTTGAAAAATATATAAGCAAACATAATGGAGATATTATTCCTGGAGAAGAAGCTTTTAAATTATATGATACCTATGGATTTCCATTAGATTTAACGCAGCTCATGGCTCGAGAGAAAGGATTAGATGTAGATGAAATAGGGTTTCATAAAAATATGAAAAAACAGAGAGAACGAGCTAAAGCTTCTGGAAATTTTAAACAAGTTCCTGCGAATCTATCTTGGGTAGTTATTTCAGATAGAGAAGATTCGACATTTCTTGGTTATGAACAAATTGAATCCCAATCTTATATATGTAAATATGCTAAAACAGATGATTACAATATTCTAGTTCTAGATCAAACCCCCTTTTATGCTGAATCTGGTGGCCAGATTGGTGATACAGGTATAATTAAAGTAGGGGATGATAATATGTTCGTTTTAGACTGTCAAAAAAATGGGCAAGAAATTCATCATATATGCTCAGGGGACTTTAATAATGATATTTTATCAGATCCAGTTTCTTGCAAGATAGATTATGATCGTAGACAAAGAATTCGAAAAAATCATACTGCAACACACCTCCTACATACAGCATTGAAAAAAACATTAGGAGATCATGTTCATCAAGCTGGCTCATTAGTGCACCCTGAATATCTGCGTTTTGATTTAACTCATTCAGAAAAAATCTCTACCGATGAAGTATTAGTAATTGAAAATCTAGTGAATGATGAAATACAGAAAAATATTGCATTAGATATTTCAATCAAAGATTTTGATGTTGCAAAATCAGAAGGAGCAGAAGCATTATTTGGAGAGAAATATGGAGATGAAGTTCGTGTTATATCTATTGGTGATTTTTCAATGGAATTATGTGGAGGCACTCATGTAACTAGAACCGGAGATATTGGTTTGCTTAAAGTGATTGAAGAATCGAGCCTTGCTGCAGGGGTGAGAAGAATTGTAGCTGTTACTGGTCCTGAAGCAATAAGCTATATACAGAAAAATGCAAATATTATTCATGAATTACAGGGTATTTTAGGTACAAAGGCAGATGAAATTAGCTCTAGAGTGAACCATTTGATTGATGAAAGAAAAGAATTAGAGAAGAAATTAAAACACAAGAGAAATAGCTCTACTTTTAGTGCAAATACATTGATGGAAGGGGCTGTAAAAATTAATGATTTTAATATTTTGGTTTCTGAGGTTGAATCTGAATCATTGGATGAATTAAAAGGTTTTGGAGATAAAATATTAAATGTATTAGGAAGCGGTGTGGGTATTCTTGGTTGCGATAATGGCGATAAGCCTTCTGTAGTAATTGTCGTAACAGATGATATAATAAAAAGAGGGATTAATGCGGGAGATTTAGCCAAAATTATAGGAAAAGAAATGGGCGGCGGCGGCGGCGGAAAACCTAGTTTAGCCACTGCAGGTGGAAAAGACTCCAAGTCTTATGCGATGGCAATGAAAAAAAGTATTGATTTAATTAAATCTGAATTAAAAAAAGTCGAGGATTAGTGTGCAGTTTGAACAAGATAATGATACGTATATTATTTATTTAGAAAAAGATGATCGCATTATGCATAGTTTAACTCAATTCTGTAAGGATCATAAAATTAATAATGGAAAAATTTCTGGTATTGGAGCGATTAAAGAAATTGAGTTAGGAGCTTATGATTTAAATCATAAGAAATATATTTCTCATTATTTTGAAGATATTTGGGAGCTGACTTCATTTCAAGGTAATGTTCAGTTAAAAGATGGTGATCCTTTTATTCATGCCCATATAAATATTAGCAATCATGATTTAGACCCTAAGGGAGGGCACTTGTTTGAAGCAACAGTAGCAGTAGTTGGTGAGTTTATTTTGAATAGAATTAATACAATGGGAAAAAGGGTTCTAAACCCAGATATTGGTTTAGCCTGTATGGTATTGGATAAATAGGGAAATATATGAAAAATCAAATCATTAATACTTCCAAGGCGCCTCAGCCGATCGGTGCATACAACCAGGCAATTATAAGTAATGGTTTTGTGTTTACTGCTGGTCAGGTACCAATCGACCCAGATACTGGAAATTTGATCGAAGGAATTTTTAAAGAACGTGTAAGAAGAGTTCTGATGAACTTAAAATCAATATTGGAAGAAGCGGGAACCAATCTATCTAATGTAGTAAAGTTTACGGTTTTTCTTACTGATATATCAAACTATACTGAAGTTAATGAAGTCTTTAATGAATTTATTAGAGATAGTGAGGCACCTGCCCGTTCTTTAATCGAAGTTTCTTCATTGCCTGCAGGCGCAGACATAGAGATTGATTGTATAGCAGCATTTTGATAGTTTTATTTTTTAGATCGCTATTTATAATTAGTTGTTTTTTATCATTATTGTTCAGTCAGACTCAACATGATAGTCTATCAATCTATAAATCACCAAAAAAGGCAGCATTATCTGCTTTAGCGTTTCCTGGAGGAGGCCAGTTATATAATGGAAAAAAATTGAAGGCAAGTCTAATTATGTCTATGGAGTTATATTCAATACTAAACTGGTATACTAATTCAGATCTTTACCATAATTATGATGAACAAAATAATTCAAAATACCCTCTTCCTAAACATCGATATTTAGAAAAACGAAACAAATATGTTTGGTGGATAGGTTTTATATATATTTATGGGTTGATAGATGCAGTAGTAGATGCACATTTACAGCCATTTGAAAATATTATGAGTGAAGATATATATCTAGATCAATCATCTATAAAAAGGAAAGAAAATAAATGAACACACCTAGAGAAAAGTGGGGATCAAAATTAGGTTTTATTTTAGCTGCTTCTGGCTCAGCGGTTGGCATAGGTAATATATGGAAATATCCACATATGGCTGGACAAAATGGAGGCGCAGCATTTACTTTAATATATCTTATATGCATCTTTGTTGTTGGTCTCTCCATCGTTATCGGGGAATTTGCTTTAGGTAGGAAAACACAGTTAAGTCCCGTTGGTGCTTATTTGACTATAGCGCCCAAATCTTTATGGAAATGGGTTGGCTTCTTAGGAGTTGCATCAGCGTATGTAATATTATCTTTTTATGGTGTAGTGGGCGGTTGGATAATGAATTATGCCTTTCTTTCTATGAAAGGTGATTTCTATTTGCTTTCAGGTAACCCAGAAGCTTCTAGTCAGTTATTTAATTCCTTTATTACAAGTACATGGTCACCTCTTTTTTGGCAACTATTATTTATGTTTATTTGTATATATGTAATTGTTAATGGAGTTAAGGGAGGTATTGAAAAATGGTCAAAGATCATGATGCCTACTATTATCATCATCCTTGTAGTTTTAGCAATAAGAGGATTGTCACTTCCAAATGGATTAAATGGATTAACTTTTTTGTTTAAACCCAAATTTGGAGATCTTTCTGCAACGGCAATTGTTTTAGCTCTTGGGCATTCTTTTTTCACCCTTAGTCTTGGTATGGGTACTATGATAACATATGGCAGTTATTTGAAAAAGAATGAAAACCTTTTAAGCTCTGCATTATGGGTGATTGGATTGGATACTATAATAGCTCTAATTGCTGGTGTTGCAATATTTTCAACTGTTTTTGCTTTAGGCGCTGATCCGGCTGAAGGCGCAGGGCTTATTTTTGTTGTTCTACCTTCAGTATTTCCTGAAATGCCAGGTGGACAGATTTGGGGTACATTATTTTTCTTAATTTTATTTATGGCTGCATTAACATCAGCAATATCAATTTTGGAAGTTGTTACAGCTTATTTTATTGATCAGAAAGGGTGGAGTCGTTCCCGAGCAACCATAATTTTTGGTGGAACTATTACTATTGTTGGGGTTTTTTGTTCTTTATCATTGGGAGATAATCTGAATATTACTTGGTTTCTAGATATGTCATTCTTTGACTTTATGGATTATTTATCTTCAAAGTACATGTTACCTATTGGAGGTATGTTAATGGCAATATTTATTTTAAAAACTTGGACTGTTGATGAATTTTTACGTGAAGTCCATGTAGGTATGAACTCTAAAAAGATATCTACTCAATTGATTACTATCCTTTTAAGTATTGGTGCTTTGGTAATAGCATTTATTATTTTAAATGAGGTTGTTGAAAAACTCTTTGGGTTACCAATTATAGGTTAAAATCATTTATGTTAATTAACAGAATAATTAAACCTGATAGTAATCTATATAGAGATCTATCAAATAAATCCAATCAATTTGATTATTTCATGAATTGGGATCCCTTACGTTGGTTTGGAATGTGGTGTATGGCTCTAAGTGGTTTTAATATTGTGAAAGGAAGTGAAAACAGGTATATCTATTGGGATTGGTCCTCTGGGACTGTTTTTTTCTATTTAGTTTTAATTATTGTAACAATTTGGACTGTTATGTCTTCTAATAATACCAATATACCAAAAAAAATTAATGGTCCAAAATCAGTGTTATATTTTTTTGTTCTTGGTTTAAGTTGTCTAATACTTGGCTCCTTAAGTCAAAGTGTGCATATTTATGTTTTTAATTATGTCCCCTACATATTGTATTATTTTGGGGTATTGTTTGTTTTCTCTATCCATATGAAATCAAATTATGATAATTCATCATCTATTGCAAATGGGAATAACAGACTATTAAATTTATTTTTTGCTAGCATTTTAACACTCATTAGTTCTCTGTTAGGATATCAATTAGATGATCCTATAATAAGCACCATTTCTACTGTGTATATGCCTTTCCTTATTGTCTCAATTATTATGCCTATCCATGTTAGACATTTACAACGTGCTAGGATGTATGGTTTATTTATCCCTGCAGTTTTTCTATCTATACGGTATCCATGGTTTTTAATTCCATTATGTTCTCTTTTCTTCATTTTAAGAATTTATCATTATTTTCGTTTTAACATTGTATTTCCAACATTCGCCGTTGACATCGATTAAATACCAATTCTTTTCTTATTTTTTAAATCAAATTTTTGAAATTTATTTATATGTCGTTTAATAAAACATATGATTTAGCAATTGTTGGTGGTGGACCTGCTGGAGCAACTGCTGCCCTTTATGCAAGCCGATTAGGTTTAAAAGCAATTCTTATTGATAAATCGATTTGGCCAAGGGATAAGATTTGTGGAGATGCTCTCTCTGGTAAAGCTGTTGATATGTTGAAGGATCTAGATATTTTAAGTGAGATTAAACTATTAGATGGATCAACAATAAATCGAATAGTGTTTGGTAGTCCAAAAAATAAAATATTTGAAATAGACCTGTCAAAATCTTTGAATGATAGACATATAAGAGAAGGATACGTGATCCCTAGAAAAACTTTTGATAATTTCCTATTTAATAAAGCTAAGGAAGTTGTAGATGTCTTAGAAGGATTTAACGTTCAAGATGTTCTTCTAAATAATCAATCAGTGGTCGGTGTAAAAGGACTTAATCAAAAAGGAGAGATGGAAGAGATATTATCCTCCGTTGTACTTGGTTGTGACGGATTTAATTCGATTGTTGCAAAAAAATTAAATTTATATAAAATGGATATGAAACATACTGCCTTAGGGATACGCTGTTATTTTGAAGGTGTACAAGGATTGACCGATCAGATTGAATTGCATTTCATTAAAGAGATTAATCCAGGATATTTTTGGATATTTCCTGCAGGAGATGGTATAGCAAATGTTGGCTTAGGTTTGTCAAAAAAAGATATAAAAAACAATAAAAAAGATCTTGTAAAATTACTTGATGTAGTGACCCAGTTAAATTATTTCAGAGACAGATTTAGTAATGCGAAACTCTTAGAGAAACCTAAAGGTTGGAATTTACCTATGGGAAGTATTCATAGAAAGAACCATGGGGATGGATTTATGTTGTTAGGTGATGCTGCTGGGATAATTGATCCATTTACTGGTGAAGGGATTGGCAATGCGATGTTATCAGCAAAATATGCAATAAAAGTTCTAAAGGAAGCGATTGATTCAAAAGATACGGGGGAGAAGAGCTTATCAGCATATGATAAAATGTTGTGGGATGAAATTGGTCCAGAATTGGGAATCAGTACGAATCTTCAAAAACTTGCTAGATCAAAATTTCTATTGAATTTTGTTATAAATAGGGCTTCGAGAAATGAAAATCTAAAAGATATTATTGGTGGTATGCTTGCAAATGAAGTTGCAAGGGGCGACTTAACTAATCCATTATTTTACTATAAGATTCTATTTTCTTAAATATTTATGGAGATAAAAAAGCTACTTAATCAATTAGGCCTTTCTGAGTATATTGCATTTGATTTTGAAACTACTGGACTGAGTTCGGATGATGATAGAATCATAGAAATAGCGGCCATTAAGTTTATTGATGGGAATCCAGTTGATCGATTTGTTACCTTAGTGAATCCACAAAGGCCTATTGATCCATTTATTACAGATATAACAGGTATATCGGATAAAATGGTAAAAGAAGAACCGATAGAATTAGATGTCTTAGATGATTTTCTTGAATTTTTGTCTGATTTACCTTTAGTTGCTCATAATATTTCTTTTGATAAGAGTTTTTTAGATGCAATCTGTAAAAGGTATGAAAAGACGAAAAAAAATAATCTATTATTTGATACCTTGCAGTTGTCAAGAACATTGCTTTTTTTTCACCCGGTTCATAATCTAGGTAGTATATCAGAATATTTTGGATTGTCATCAGATGGTTCTCATCGAGCAGAGAAAGACACAGAGAATTGTGGAATGATATTTCAGGAATTAGTATATGAAGCAGCTAGTTACCCATTAGAAACAATATCAAAAATTTTAGATATAACTTCATCAATAAATGCACCAAATAATGATTTATACTTAAAACTTGCTGAAGAATTACAACTTATAGGCAATATTGATTCAGGTATAACTAAATCAAAAATAGAAAAAACTAATTATAATAATATTTTTAATAATAAAGGGATAAATGATGTTAGCACCATAAGTGTAAGTGATGTTTTTAACGATGAAGGTTTACTATCGGATTTAATAGAAAATTATGAATATAGGCCTAGTCAAGAAAAATATAGCACTGAAATACAAAAGATAATAAATGGCCAAAAGAATATTGGAGTATTAGAAGCTGGAACAGGTTTGGGTAAAACTTTTGGTTATTTATTTCCTGCAATTATGCAGTCCAAAGAAAGAGGGAAATGTGTTTTAATCTCTTGTTATACAAAAAATTTACAAGATCAATTATTTTATAAAGATTTACCTATTTTATCTAATGCATTGGGAGTGAGTTTAAATGCGACTTTATTAAAAGGTAGAAGTAATTATATCTGCAAAACTCGATTAAACTGGTTAATGAATGAAAAAAATAAGATCCTATCTTCAAAAGATATTGAAAGTATTCTTCCATTAATTATTTGGTTATCATATACCAACACCGGAGATTTATCAGAATGCTCTGGATTTTGGAACTCAAGACCTGTAAAAATCCCTTCCTTAATTAAATCAGAAAAAGGTTATTGTACTACAGCAATATGCGGACAAAATGATGGGTGTTATTTTGGAAAAATAAGACGAGCAGCTCAAAACACCGAATTACTTGTAATTAACCATGCTTTATTATTTGCTGAAATTGAATCAGAAGGGATTTTACCTGAGCATGATACAATAATAATTGATGAAGCTCATAATCTAGTTGATACAGCTTATAATCAATTACAGAAGTCCATTAATGCAATACCAATAATATCTGCTATTGAAAGAATAGATCCAGAAAATAAATCAGCTACTTTTTGGAAGAAGCAATTGGATTATGTTTCAAGCAAGAAAAAGTCATTATCAGATTTAATTATTGATTTACATGAATTAATTGCACGCTGTAAACTAAAAGCAAATACTTTATTTGATGAAATTATTTTCAATGTTAAGAGCAGGTTTAATTCCTCATCAAAATATGCAGAAAAATATATTATTTATGATTTAAAAGAAGAATATGGAATATTTGATAATGAGTTTCAATTATTAAAAGCTGATATTGGTTCTATATTAGAGATTTTAAGCAGTTTTAATATGCAAATAAAGAGCATAGATGAAATGAATAGTGAGTTTTCTGAAATATTAACTCAAATTGAAAGTCATGTAGATAATTTAAATACTATTCTAAAATTAATTGATGATTTAACTCAAGATCAAAATCTGGATTGGGTATATTGGCAGGAAGGGACATATCGCAAAGGGGAAGATTTAGAATTAGTTCTCTATGGATCTCCAATAGATATATCTAAAAATTTGGTTAAAGAGTTTTTTAACAAAGTTGACTATTGCATTTTGACATCTGCCACGCTACGTGTAGATGGTTCATTTGAATATTATTATACTAGGACAGGATTAAATCTTTTGGATTTTGAAAATGTTAAATCAGGGGTGTTTCACAGTCCATTCTACTATGAAGATCAAGTGACTTATTTTCAATATACTGGTAGGAATGGACAAGACCCTGTTTTACAAGCAAATCTAATTTATGAACTACATAAAAGATATAATAAAAGAATTCTAGCTTTATTTACTTCAAAATTTGCATTGACTAATGCATATCAAGAACTTCGAAAGAAACCAGATAGTAGGAATATGCCTATTTTTGCACAAATAAGAGGCAGTTCTAGACATTCTATCATTAAAGGAATGCATGCAACAAAAAATGGAATTATCCTTGGTACAAATACTTTTTGGGAAGGAATAGATTTGCCAGGAGAATTATTAGAAATTTTAATTCTAGGTAAACTGCCTTTTGGTGTCCCTACTGAACCAACCAATAAAGCATTTAGCGATTTACTTGAAAGTCAAAATAGAAATCCATTTCTTGAGTTTAATGTTCCAGAAAGTGTCATCAAGTTTCGTCAGGGTTTTGGAAGACTAATCCGAACTACTAAAGATAATGGGGTATTCATTGTAATGGACGAAAGAGTAGCAAAAAAACGATATGGAAAATCATTTAGTGACGCAATTCCCTCTGAAATGCTTCCCTTTTCAAATATTAATGAGATTCATATATAATAATGCCTTAGTATTGATTGGCATAGGTTTGCAAAGTTAAATTGATCTATGTCAGCACTATCTATTACTAGCAAAACCTGTTCATTGGATTATTTTTCATCTTGCCTAAATGGGCCAATAAAAGTTCGATTAGATTCTGATTCTAGAAAATCAATTCAACAATCTCATAAAATATTTTTAGAATTATTAAATAACGGTGAAAAAATATATGGTGTTACAACTGGCTTTGGAGATTTAAGCTCCATTTCTATTGATGATAATGATCAGAAGAAATTACAGTTAAATCTTTTAAGATCTCATGCAACTGGGGTAGGTAAATCATTTGATTCCGGCGTGACGAGAGTAATAATGTTATTAAAATTATTAAACTGGTCTAAAGGCGTTAGTGGTGTGAGAACAAAATTAGTCCAGTTGCTTAAAGAACTCTTAAACCACGATATTTTACCTGTCATCCCAAGGCAGGGATCTGTAGGTGCAAGTGGAGATCTTGCTCCACTTGCTCATATGGCATTGCCTTTAATTGGTGAGGGCTTGGTTAACTTTCAAGAACGTATTATGCCCGCTATGCTAGCTATGAAGGAAGTTGGGCTTGAGCCAATTGTTCTAGAACCTAAGGAAGGTTTGAGTTTAATCAATGGTACTCAAGTTTCAACTGCTATTGCTATAAAAGCTTGTCTCGAGGCTGAAAATATTTTGAAAGTTGCTGATTTGTCAGGAGCTATATCCGTCGAAGCATCATTGTCTTCGCGAAGTGTATTTAGATCAGAAATCCATAAACTAAAAAATCATCCTGGTCAAAGAATTGTTGCTTCAAATATTTGGAATCTACTTGATAAGAGTGAAATAGTATTATCACATAAAAATTGTGATAAGATGCAAGATCCCTATAGTTTCCGTTGCATTCCTCATGTACATGGTATAAGTAGAGAAAATTATCAATGTGTTAAAAAGATTGTGGAGAATGAAGCTAGTAGTGTTAGTGATAATCCACTAATTATGCCAAATGGAAAGATACTGAATTCTGGACACTTTCATGCTGAATCTATTGCACAAGCAATGGATAATTTAGCTATAGCTATAGCTGAGATCGGATCTATTGCTGAAAGAAGGATTCATTATTTTATGAAAGGTGTTGGTGATAGCGTTCCTCCATTTATTGCTTCGAACCCTGGTCTAGAGTCAGGGTTTATGACAGCGCATGTAACTGCTGCAAGTCTTGTATCTGAAAATAAAGTGTTGACACACCCAGCAAGTGTTGATAGTATATCTACTTCAGGTGGTCAAGAAGATTTTGTAAGTATGGCTCCATGGGCGGGAAGAAAGTGTTTACGTGTAATTGATAATGTGAGGAATATTTTATCCATTGAATTACTTGCTTCTACTACAATTAATGAGTTATTTCATGCCCCTTTAAAAACGGCCAATGCTTTTTTACCCGTATTTAAATTAATGAAAAAACATGTACATTATTCAAAAACTGATAGGCCACTACACTCTGATATTAAAGTGATAAATGATCTTATTAAATCTAAACAGATTTTGAAATGTGTTAAAAATTATGATATTGATTAATTATGCCGAATAAACCCCCATTTATTTATAAATATACTTTTGATGATGTTTTGCTTGTCCCTCAATCTTCTCAGGTTTTGCCTAAAGATGTAGATCTCTCTTCCAGGATTACTAATAATCTAAAAATAAATATTCCTTTATTAAGCGCTGCAATGGATACTGTAACAGAAAGTGACATGGCTATTGCATTAGCAAGGGAAGGTGGTATGGGAGTTATTCATAAAAACCTTTCAATATCTGATCAAGTTGCTATGGTTGATAAAGTAAAAAGATCAGAAAGTGGAATGATATTAAATCCTTTAATTATGGATCCAAGTAAGACAATACGCAAAGCAAAAGAAATGATGGATTATTACCATATTAGTGGGTTACCTGTTGTTAAAGATGGGAAATTAATCGGTATTATTACTAATAGAGATATTCGTTTTGAAACGGATTTAGATCTTTTAGTAAGTGATCGTATGACTACAAATAATTTAGTAACAGTACCTGTAGGAACCACTTTAGATAAAGCAAAAGAAATACTACAAGAACATCGTATTGAGAAACTATTAGTTGTTGATGGCGATGGTTCTCTTGCAGGTCTAATAACTGTAAAAGATATTCAGAAAAAAGAACAATATCCTCATGCGTGCAAGGATGAAAATGGGCGTTTAAGAGTTGCTGCAGCTATAGGAGTTAATAATGAAGCTATTGAACGCGCACAGGCATTGCAGGATTCGGGATTAGATGCATTAGTAGTTGACACTGCTCATGGTCATTCCTCTGGTGTATTAAAGTTAATTGAAAAATTAAAGGTAAATACAGGTTCAATGTCTCTCATTGCTGGAAATGTAGCAACTAAAGAAGGGGTAAAATCTTTAATAGATGCAGGGGTTGATTGTCCCAAAATAGGGATAGGTGCAGGTGCTAGTTGTACAACTAGAGTGATTGCTGGTGTTGGTGTCCCACAACTATCTGCAATTATGGATTGTGCAGAAGAAGCTGAAAAAAATAATGTCCCCATTATAGCGGATGGAGGAATACGCTATAGTGGTGATATATCAAAATCTATAGCCGCTGGAGCCAGTTCTGTAATGTTAGGAAGCCTACTTGCTGGTATGGATGAAAGTCCGGGAGAAAGTATATTATTCGAAGGTAGACAATATAAATCTTATCGTGGCATGGGCTCTCTTGGAGCAATGAAAGAAGGAAGCGGGGATAGATATTTCCAAGAAGGTGCCGAATCAACAAAATTGGTTCCTGAAGGCATAGAGGGTATGGTACCTTATAGAGGGCCTGTTAGAAATACGATTCACCAATTAACGGGAGGTTTAAGGTCTTCAATGGGTTATTGTGGAGCAAATACAATCGCAAATTTTAGTAAAAATAGTAATTTTATTCAAATTACAAGTGCAGGGGTAAAAGAAGGACATCCGCATGAAGTTAAAGTCGTTAAAGAAGCTCCTAATTACCAAATTTCTGATGAATAATATTTGTGATTCATCAGATCATAATTTTATTTAAAATCAGTTTATTTTGATATTGAATTTAAATGACGAGTAATACGAGATTTTCGTCTGGACGCAGTATTCTTTTTAATTAGACCTTTACTAGCCGCTTTGTCAATCTGCTTTACAGTATTTCTATATAAAGTTTTTGCTTCTTTTTGATCACTCATAGAAAGGATTTTTTTTATAGAAGTTTTTAACTTTGACATAAGAGCAACATTATTTAAACGACGTTTTTTATCTTGACGCTCACGTTTTATCTGTTGTGGGTGTCTATCCATAATTGTTTATTTTTTACCTATAATTTTTGTTTAATTATTAAAACTTGATCGGGAACTTATTTTGAAACAAGATAGGAGTCAATTTTTTTAAATAAGTTTTTCAATCCAAAATTTTGAATTAACCCGTAGAAAACGTATCTTTCTATATGGATAAAATATCCTTGTTAGAGTCAGTGCCGATCTTCTCAGATTTATCTAAGTCAGATTTGACCAAAATATCTGATAGAATGACTCATAGAAAATTTACTAAAAATCAGATGATTTTATTAGAAGATGATTTGGGGCAAACATTTTTTGTTATTGCAACAGGAAGCGTGAAGATTACTCGGCTTAGTGATGATGGCCGAGAAGTAATCCTCGCAATGTTGGGTGAGGCTGACTTTTTTGGAGAAATGTCTTTATTAGATGGTGATGGAAGATCTGCTAATGTAGTAGCATTAGAGGCATCTGAAGTTTTAACATTAGCAAGGAATGAATTCTTAGATATCCTTGAGCAGTATCCAAAGATATCAATATCTCTATTAGAAGAACTTACAAATCGTTTACGGAAAAGTGATCAGCAAATAGAAAGCTTATCTCTTAGCGATGTTGAACAACGTATTGGAATTACATTAATTCGATTAGCTGAGGAATTAGGTACAATAAAGCAAGGAAGTGTGAAAATAAAAAACTTACCTTTCCAACAAGATATAGCAAATATGGCTGGGACTTCCAGGGAGACAGTATCACGTACTTTTAAACTTCTTGAAGAGAAAGGACTTTTATCTCGCCAAGGTCGTCAGCTAGTTATCCATAATTTCAATCAGTTTTCAAAAACCTTTTCATAAAATAATTATAAAATTAAAAGCTTTTAATATGTAATGGATAAAGTTGTAATCCAAAATTTAGAAGTTAATAATCAACGTGATTTATCCCGTTTAATAACAAAAATAGAATACGATGGTAAAATCAACAATGTCACGTTAGATAAGTTATTCAAAAAAACTAACCAAGAAATTCGTATTGGCATAACGGGCCCCCCGGGTGCAGGAAAGAGTTCAATAACTAATGAGCTTATCAAATATTTTATAGATAATGATCAAAAGGTTGGTGTAATAGCTATCGATCCAACGAGTCCAATTTCAGGAGGATCTTTGTTGGGAGATAGAGTTAGAATGAATCAATATCATAATGATAAAAATGTTTTTATTCGAAGTATGAGCACCCATGAACATCTTGGAGGTTTATCAAGAAAGGCACAAGATATAGGAGACATTTTAGCAATTGCTGGAAAAGATGTAATTATTTTTGAAACCGTAGGTGTTGGACAGGGAGAATATGAGATAGCTAATGTTGCTGATTTGACAATAATAGTATTAGTTCCTGAATCAGGAGATGAAGTTCAATTAATGAAAGCTGGATTAATAGAAATTGGAGATTTATTTGTAGTTAATAAATCTGACAGAAAAGGTTCAGAACAATTAACAGAAAAACTAAAATCTACAATTAATATAAATAAAGAGATAACTAGATCTGTTTATAATACAATAGCGAAAGAAGGTAAAGGAATAGAAGAATTGTTTAATGGAATAATGAAAAAGTTTAAAGAATTAGAAGATGCAGGATATCTTTTGCAAAGAAGAATAGATCGTTATAAGGTGCGTGTTAAAAATATTATTCAAGAGAATCTATTAAGTGAATTTTGGACTAGTAATAAGAAAGAGAAATTGAATCAAGCAACTAATTCGTTACAAAATTTCAAAAAATCTCCAATGGCTGCAGCGGAAGAGATTATGGAAAATATTGATTTATGAATACATATGAATCAAGCCAGATGTCATTTCTAGAGCATCTTGAAGAACTACGTTGGAGATTAATAAAGAGTATTGTAACCATACTCTTGGGAGGGGCGATATCTTTTTTATTTATTGATACAATTCTGCAGTTTCTAATCTCACCCATAAAAGATTTATCAAACCCCCCAGACTTACAAGTATTGAAAGTCCAAGGTATGTTTATGATTAAGTGGGGCGTTGCATTATTAGGAGGGGTAGTCTTAGCGATACCAGTTTTAACATATCAGTTAACAAAATTTATAGGCCCTGGACTTCATAACAATGAAAAAAAGATTATGTTTCCTTTGGTGTTTTTTAGTTATTTAGCTTTCTTAATTGGTGTTGTATTTGCTTTTGTAATCTTAATACCATATTCATTGAATTTTTTTACTTCAATGGGTATGGTAGAAGTAAATAATAATTTTTCAATAAATTATTATTTTAGTTTTATTACAATGTTGTTATTAGGTAGTGGAGTAATTTTCGAATTACCAATTATTGTATTCATATTGAGTAGTATGGGAATTTTAACACCTGCATTTATGCGCCATTACCGTCGACATGCAATAGTATTCATTTTATTTCTTTCTGCGTTTATAACTCCCCCAGATCCCATTAGTTTAATTTTTATGTCAATTCCACTTGCTATATTATATGAAATAAGTATTGTGGTATCTTGGATGGTTAAAAAAGATAAGTAAAATAGAAATAATGAAATAAATATGTCTAAGGATTTAAAAACATTAAAAGAGATCATTTATCCAATTATTGAGGATATGAAACTTTTTGATGTTGAGTTTCGTGATGCTCTTAAATCTGAAGTGCGGCTAGTAAATACAGTTGGCAAATATATTTTAAGACATAAAGGAAAACATATAAGGCCTATTTTAACTATTCTATCAGCAAGAGTCTGTGGAAAGCCATGTCTAAATAGTTATAAATCTGCAGCAATGATTGAATTGTTGCATATTGCTACATTAATACATGATGACGTTGTTGATGAAGCTACAACTAGAAGAGGATTTCCATCAATTAATAGAATTTGGAAGAATAAGATAGCTGTTTTAATGGGAGATTTCATTTTAAGTAAAGCACTTATTAATTTAGTAGGTATAAAAGATTTTGAGGCACTTGATTTAATTTCCCAAACAGCAGAAAAATTAAGTTCAGGAGAAATATTACAGATAGAAAAGAGCTTAACTAGATCTATGACTGAAAAAGTTTATTATGATATGATTAATAAAAAGACGGCTAGTCTTATTTCAACCTCATGTGAACTAGGTGCAATCACATCATCTAAGAAAAGAAATGACCGAAATAAAATGCGTCTTTTTGGTGAAAAACTTGGAATGGCTTTTCAAATTAAAGATGATTTATTTGATATGTTGGGTATAGAATCAAAAACTGGAAAGAATATTGGTGCTGACGTAAAAAAGAATATGATAACTTTGCCCTTAATTTATTCCTATTCTAATCTGAAAAAGCCAGAATCAAGATTAGTAAAAAAGATATTGAATATTAAAAATAAATCAAAAGATGATATTAGTAAGTTAACTCAATTAATTCATTCTTCAGGTGGTTTTGAATATGCAAAACAAAAAATAGATGAATTTAGTAATCATGCTATAGAATCTATAAATGACTATCCTGAATCAGTTTATAAGCAATCATTAATTGATCTGGTAGCATTTAATTCCAGAAGAAACTATTAGTATGGAAAAGCTACGGACCATTTTGGTGTTCCGGTTTAGTTCTATAGGTGATATCGTACAATTAACCTCACCACTACAGACCCTAAGAGATCAGTTTCCAAATGCTAGAATAGATATTATCACTTTAGATGAATATGCTGAAATTTTGATTGGAAATTCATTTGTAAATCGTATCATACAAATTTCTAGAAATTTTAGATATAGTCAGTTAAAAAATATAGGAAAGAAGATAGCTCTACGTAAATATGATTTGATAATTGATCTGCATAATGTAATTCGATCTAAAATCATTCTAAAGCATATTAAAGGTAGTAAGAAAATTATTTATAAAAAGCCAAGATGGAAGAGGTTTAAGCTGGTTGAATTTAAAAGAAATGATTTTAAAGATAATTTTTCCCAGAGATGGCTTTATCATCAGTGTTTAGATAAAATATTGAATAATCAATATGAAATACCTGATAATAAATTAGAAATTAAAGGTAGCGAACAAAGTGAAGCTAGATTATTGCTTGATCAATATGGTGTGGATGACTCTTTCGTAACTATAATACCTGGAGCTGCATGGAAACAAAAAACCTGGTTATCAAAAAGGTATAGTGAAGTAATAGATTATATCATTAATGATCTAAGATATAGAGTTGTTATGTTGGGTGGGGATAATGATGATATTTGCAACTCAATCAGTAAAACCAATAGCAATGTAATTGATCTTCATGGAAAATTAACTTTGAGAGAATCTATAGCACTGATTTCCTGCTCAAATTTGACTATAGGTAGTGATACAGGATTGATGCATGCATCTGAAGCAGTTGGTGTGCCTGTAGTAATGATTATGGGTCCAACTAGCGTTCAAATGGGAGGTGGTGTAATGCTTGAAAAATCATCAACCATAGAACAAGATATCTGGTGTCGACCTTGCAGTCAAAATGGGCAAAGTCCTTGTTTTAGATCACAGCAATACTGTATGAACAAAATTTCTAGTTCTAATGTAATTGATATTGCAAGAGGCATCTTAAAGAAATGAGATATATATGGTATATCATCTATAATTTTTTCTTATTACCCATCATGGTGTTTATTGGAATCATAGGTGTTATTTTCAATAAGAAAATAAGAGAAGGTTTTTTTGGTCGATTCAATACTGATGGAGGATTGGATGATTTTATCAGTTCACTAGATAGAAATAATCAAACTATATATTGGTTTCATGTTTCTTCTCATGGAGAATTTCTTCAGACTAAACCAGTATTAATAGGATTAAAAGAAATAGAACCTCACATAAAAATAATTGTTAGTTTTTTTTCGCCCTCTGGATATAATAATATTGATGATAATATAATTGACTGTAAAATTTATCTACCCTTTGATTTTCCTTGGTTAGTTAGGAAAGCTCTCAAAACTATCAAGCCCAAAAAGCTAATTTTTGCAGCATATGATATTTGGCCAAATTTGATTTGGACTGCTAAAGCAATGAATATCCCTACTGTATTATTTGCAGCTAAGTTTAAACGAAAAACAAAGAAATTAATGCCTTTAGTTAGAAGCTTTTATCAGCATGTATATAATAATTTTTATTCAATTTATACAATAACAAAAAAAGATGATGAAAAACTCCGATTAATTTTAGATAAATCTAAAAATATGATTATTCGTGTTTTAGGTAATCCTAGATATGATCAAGTAAATAGGGTTTCAGATCAATACTCTATTGAACACTCAAAAGAGATATTAAACCGAAAGAAAAGTATCATCTTGGGTAGCATGCACAATGAAGATAAAAAAAATATCCTAGATGGTTTAATGAACTTATTAAATGATAATAATGATATATATATTATCTGGGTTCCTCATGAGCCAATATCTAAAAATATTAATTCAGTTTATGATTATTTTTTAGATAAAGGATATTCAGTTAAACTCTATAGTGAGCAAAATAAACTTGGTACAGATCATCCAAGAATCATTATTGTTGATGTAGTTGGTGTATTATCAAAAATATATTGGAATGGTATAATTGCCTATATTGGGGGAGGATTTTCTACTGGAATCCATAATGTTATGGAGCCTGCAATAGCAAGATTGCCAGTAATTTTTGGTCCTTATTACGATAATTTTCAAGAGGCAATAGAATTAATAGATTTAGGAGGAGGTTGGTCCATTAACAACAATAAGGAATTTTATAATATTGCAAATAAATTAATAAATAATGAAAATTTTTTATTAAATGCCAGTGAAGCTGCCACAGATGTTATTCATAATAATATTGGGGCGGCAACAAGAGTAGTAAGAGGCATTATTCGTGACTGAATTTTTGACTTTTATTAAGACATATAAAAATAATTATATTTTATTGTATGGATGAAAAAAGATTAAAAACTAAGATCACAGATCCATCAAGGATACTAACTTTAGCTAATTTTATTAGTCTATTACGGGCAATATTAGCGATTCCAATAATATATACCCTTCAAGATGATCAATATCTAAACTTTACTTTTTGGTTGATAGTAATCGCAATATTATCAGATGCTTTAGATGGATGGGTAGCAAGAAAATCTCACAATGTAACTCATTTTGGCCAGTGGTTAGATCCAGTATCTGATTTTATTGTTATACTTGCAGTTACTGCTTTTATGGTTTATGAGGGAAGATTCCCTACTTGGTTCTTTATTTTTTACATTTTTAGATACGTTTCTATAGCGTTACCAGCTATATATCTATTAAACCATACTCATTTTATTCTTCATTCAAACTGGTGGGGTAAATGGGGTGCAGGTATTACTGCTATGGGAATATTTTTTCATATTTTTATGATTGAAACGATTCCTTATTTGCCGTTCTTATGTCTAGTTATTGCCTCTTATTTATTAATTATAAGTTGGATAAAGTATTATAGAACGTTTATTCAAGAATATAAAAGTCTTCAATAATATTATGATTAGTAAGTTATTTAATGCATTAGCAAAAACACGAAAAAGCATAGCAGACTCCTTTAATATTTTACAAAAGAATAAAGTCTCATCTGAAACCTTAGATATTTTGGAGAGCACCCTGATTTCTGCAGATATTGGTGTTGATACGACTTCAGAAATAATTAATTTAATAAAAACTAGTTCAGGGGATAATTATATTCAGTATGTGAAAGACTATATGTTATCAATATTAAATTCAAATAAATTAAATACTCAATCTTTTCCTTTTGTTAAATTAATTGTTGGTGTTAATGGAACAGGGAAAACAACGACAGCAGCAAAGCTTGCGCATTACTATAAATTAAAGGGAAATGATGTTGTATTAGTTGCTGCAGATACTTATCGAGAAGCTGCATTAGATCAATTAGAAATTTGGTCCAATAGAATTGATGTTCGATTAATAAGTAACCAATCAGCAAAGGACCCGTCTTCAGTTATTTATGATGGAATGAATGCTTCCAATGGTCAAGATTCAAAAATTGTAATTATTGATACAGCAGGAAGGCTTCATACAAATAAAAACCTTATGCTTGAACTAGAAAAAATGAAGCGTATAATTTTAGAGAACTTTAGTAATTATTCTTTGGAAACCATGGTTACAATTGATTCTACTTTAGGTCAAAACTCATTATACCAAGCAAAAGAATTTCTTAATTATATAGATATTAATTCAGCTACGCTTACTAAAATGGATGGTACAGCAAAAGGTGGGATCGTTTTTGGATTAAATAAAGAATTAAATATTCCTATAGAGTTTCTAGGAATTGGTGAAAATATTGAAGATTTGGAAAAATTTGACTACAACCATTATATAAATTCTTTATTAGATATTTAAGATGGATAGTGATAGAAAAAAATTGCATCTCATAAGTCTTGGATGCGCGAAGAATCTTGTAGATTCTGAGATACTTCTTGGTGGCTTAAGAAACACCCAATATGATGTAACAGAAAACCCAGATAATGCAGATACAATTATCGTAAATACATGTGGTTTTTTAGATATAGCAAGAGAGGAATCAATTGACACTATACTTCAAGCTGCAGAACTTAGAAAGAAAGGTTCAATTGATCAATTAGTTGTTATGGGTTGTTTATCAGAAAGATATCATAATGACTTAAAAGAAGAAATTCCGGAAGTGGATCGGTTTTTTGGCACCAATGATCACAGACAAATTGCTTCTTTTATAACAGGAAAAGATTATGGAAAAGATGACCCTTTATTTTTCAGATCTATTCTTACTCCTTCTCATTATGCATATCTCAAAATTGCTGAAGGCTGTGATAATGGATGTTCATTTTGCAGTATCCCTATTATGAGAGGTCTGCAAAAAAGTCGAACTATTCCAGAATTGATTTCTGAAACTAGTCGATTAGTTGATAATGGAATAAAAGAAATAATGATCATTGCTCAGGATACGACATCCTATGGTTGGGATCTAGATAAAAAAGTTTATTTAAGCGATCTAATATCCCAAATGGATCAAATTGATAATGGCCCTGAATGGATACGAATACACTATGCACATCCGGCTCACCTAAGTCAAAAAATTATTGAATCTATGGCAAAATCAGATAGAGTGTGTGACTATATAGATATGCCAGTACAGCATGCTTCTGACCTTATATTGAATTCTATGCGAAGAGGACTAAACCAAGAGGGAATTCGTAATAAAATTGATAGTTTACGAAATGCTATTCCTGATATTAGTATTCGAACTACCATAATAGTTGGATACCCAGGTGAAGAAGAAGAGGACTTTTTAGAATTAACAGATTTTATTTCAGAAACTAAATTTGATCATTTAGGTGTTTTTACTTATTCTGAAGAGGAAGGTACAATTGCTGCTAAACTAAAAGATAATATCCCAAGAGAATTGAAGGATGAAAGAAAAGCGATAATTATGGATCTTCAGAATAATATAGATTTTGAAAGAAATAGTTCAATGGTGGGTAATTCTTATGAAGTTATTATTGATGAAGTTGGTGATAATATTGCGGTAGGTAGAACTCAGTATGATGCTCCAGAGATAGATAAAATAGTAAGAATTAATGATTATGTAAAAAAGGGTGATATTTATCAGGTCAATATTGATGATTTTAATGAATACGAGTTAATTGGATCACTAAAAAAATAATATATATTATAATTATTTCGCTGACACACTGATTGCATTTTTGTAAATTAAGTATAGTCCACATGCATTATTCACATACCAGATGGATTGTTAAAATAGTAATATTATTATTATTTACTTCAATTCTTCCACTTCAATCATCAGAATTATATGCACAGAGATCAAGTAGCTCTAAATCAACTACTAAAAAGAAAAATAAGTCCAAGAAATCCAGTCGTACAAAGAAAAAATCTTCTTCAAGAAAGAAAATTAAGTCGAAGAAAAAAACCAAAGGAAAGAAAAAGAAATCTTCAAAGTCCAGCCTGCAATCGAAAAAGTATCTTGATAGGGCGAAAAAAAGATATAAAGCAAAAAATTATAAGGCAGCATTGGGTGATTTTAAAAAAGCACATAAGTTAAGACCTTCAAAAACTACTAGTTCTTATATTTCAAAAATTAATGGAATATTAAAAAAAGGATCTAGTATTAAAGCTTCCAGTGTTAAATCTAAGAAACCAACTTTAAGTGCAATGCAATTAGCTGGTGAACTTTATGATTTAAATAATGATCTCTCTGATTCAAGAAGAAAGATGGGAAGAGCTATGAAATACATAGCACCTCGTAAGGAAAGACAGCTTACAAGGTTAGAGTCTAAACCCGCTTATAGCACAGTTGACTTTGAACAAGCAGCAGATAGTTCCCCTGACGATTTGCGTATTCAAAGACAGCTTGGTTTACATTACGAAGTTAATGGTAGTTGGTCTAAAGCAAAGGATGTATATCTTCGACAAGTTGCTAGACATTATAATAATCCTGATTCTCATTTTTATCTTGGATCTCTATATGAAAAATTGGGCGATTATCAAAAAGCAAGACAATCATATGAGGAAGCATTAGATCTAGATCCTGATCATAAGGGAACATTGGATGCTATGGCTATAAAAGAAGAAGGTTCACCTGCTTTAAAGATGAGTAGGCAGGTCCTAGTACGCACTGCTTCAAAAGCACCTGAAGGACCAGCTAAAAAGCTCATATTAATTCACGAGAAGATTAATGAAAGTAAATTTGATGAAGCTATTTCTATGGCAAAACAAGCAATAGAAAGTTATCCTGATCAAAATGGATTTATTTATTTACAAGCAATTGCATATACTGAATTAGGTGAAATAGATTTAGCAAAATCTTCTCTTCAAAAATCAATAAAAATGGATCCTAAGCATACGCAGTCTCATTTAGGCTTAGCGAATCTATACTACAATATGGGTAAATATATATATGCTGCTTTAAGTTTTGGGGATGTAGTGTACCTTGACTCTCAACATCGTGATGCGAGATATATGCAAGGTTTAAGTTATTTTAACGCACAGGAATGGGGTCTCGCTGCATCAGTATGGGAAGATTTGTTGCATTATCAAAATCAACATCCTCTTGTTAGAAACCTATTGCCACAAGCATATTATATATTAGCTGTTGAGTATAATCGATTAGGTGAGCCAGGATTAGGCAGAACTTCTTTTGAAAAAGCACTTAGTGTAAACTCTAATTCATATGCTTGGTTACCAGGCGCTTTTAGGACATTAGGAAGATTCTATCAAGATAAAACTATGTATAAAGAATCACTCTCTGCTTTTCAAGAAGTTTTGGAATTACGTCCAAATGACTCAAATGCTTATACAGGTATGGGGGTAACCTACTGGAAAATGAATGAGCATCAACTTGCAAAAGCTGCATGGAATAGAAGTTTACAAATTAATCCAGAAGATAATGATGCAAAAGGTTGGCTGATTTTATCAAAGCGTCTAGGCTCTTAGTCTGGATAAAAATCTAGTCTATTACGCTTCTGTAGATCTTTATTATTCATCATAGATGAAATTTTCTTATTTTAGTCTTTTATATCTTGTTTGTCTTTTAAATGCGCAATATTCTGGTGATGAAGTTATTTGGAAAGCTGTTAGATCATTTTATAATTACGATACTGGAAAAGCTATAACGATATTAAATAATGCGAGGATAGATTACCCAGAAAATCCTACAGTGCATTTGACTTGGGTAGCAGCAAGATGGCTTCATAGTCAAGCTCATGATCCATTGGATGTTACATGGTATACGTTAAATAAAGATATTGATATGGTTATACCAATTTATAATGAATTGATAGATAAATTTCCTGATAACCCTAATTATAAATTATATCTTGGTTCGACAATTGGGTTAAAGGCTAGAGTCTCTTTAGGGAGAAAGGAGTGGCTGAATACATTGTTATGGGGTTACAGAGGATTTAAAATAATTTTAAAAGTTGCTGAAAATAATCCAGAGATTGTAGATGCACAATTACCCTTAGGAATTGTTGAATATTATTCTGGTATGTCTAATGCTCTTGTGCGTTGGGCTGCATCAGGAATGTTTGGTCTAAATCCATCAACAATGGCTGGTGAGAAAAAGATTTTAAAAGCAGCAGAGAAGGGTAGATGGTCATGGATTGAAGCTAAAGGAACTCTCGTATTTATGCATCTTTGGATAAATCCTAAACCAAAATTTGCTCTTCTTTTTAGTCATGATCTTGTTTCAAACTTTCCTAAGCGTTATTATTATAGAGTACTTTATACTGAAAGTCTTCTAAATAATTCGTTAATGTCAGATGCCTATCAATCATTGCAAATGCTTGATTCAATGTTCTCTGATCTAACTGATATTCATAAAGATTGGTATTTAGCATATAGAAAATATGAGTGGGCGTTATATCATTATTTAAATAATGACTATCCTTTGGCCTTATCTTCTTTAGATGTTGCCATAAATAATTATGGTGCAGAATTAGATATTATCTTAGGCAATGCATTGCTTTTAAAAGGTAAAATTCATGATCTTCTTGGAGAAAGAAATACTGCAGTTGGATATTACCGTAATTGTATTCAATTGGATAATTATTCTTATGCAATTAAAGAAGCAGAACAATATATTAATAACCCTTTCAGAAAATAGGTTTATAGATCATGACAATTACTCCAGATGATTATTGTAATAGTCTAACTGACTATTCACGTTTTAAAACAAGAGAAGTAATAGTAGGAACAATAGGTATCGGAGGTGATAACCCTGTTCGAATACAATCAATGACAACAACAGATACAATGGATACGAAAGAAACTGTTGAGCAGTCAATAAGAATGATAAAAGCAGGATCAGAATTAGTTCGAATTACCGCACCAAGTAAACGTGAGGCTGAAAATCTAATAAATATTAAAAAAGAAATTCGTAATCATGGATATAGTACACCATTGGTAGCAGATATACATTTTACGCCTAATGCTGCTCTCATTGCAGCCGAAATTGTTGAAAAAGTTAGAATTAATCCTGGTAATTATGTGGACAAAAAGAAATTTAATCTCATCGAATATAATGATGAATCTTATGCGCTTGAATTAGATAGGATTAAAGATAGATTTATTCCATTAGTTAAAGTATGTAAAGAAAATGATACTGCTATGCGTATAGGAACAAATCATGGCTCTCTATCAGATAGAATCTTAAGTAGGTATGGAGATACTCCGTTAGGAATGGTGGAATCCGGTCTAGAATTTGTACGAATATGTGAAGAATTAAATTATTATAATTTGATAATATCAATGAAAGCAAGCAATACTCAGGTAATGGTTCAAGCATATCGATTAGCTGTGGCAATGATGAAAAAAGAAGGTATGAATTATCCGTTACACTTAGGCGTTACAGAAGCTGGTGACGGGGAGGACGGTCGTATAAAATCTGCTGTTGGAATAGGGTCTTTATTAGAAGATGGTATCGGAGATACTATTAGAGTTTCATTAACTGAAGATCCTGAATTAGAATTACCTGTAGCAAAACAGTTAATTGATCGTTATAAAAGCCGCGGTAAACATGCAAATATACCTTCAATTGTTGAGCCCCCATTCCAACCGTATAATTATTCAAAAAGAAAATCTTTATTAATAAATAATATTGGAATGAAACAGGTTCCGCGTGTGATCCTTGATATTTCAAAAGGAGATAAATTATTATATAAAGATTTACAAAATGTTGGTTACAAATATTCTAAAAATTTAGATAAATGGGTAATTGCAGATCAAGCTGTAGATTATATCTATATAGGTAACAAAAAATTAGATATTAGTTTACCTGGTTCTCTTTATGCTATTCAAAATATGCAATATTGGGAAAAGGATAAGCAAACATTACCATTATTTTCATTAGAAGAATATTTGGATTATGAAGGGCATAGAGGATTAATAAACTTTATTAATATCTCAACTAACGAATTTTTATCAAGCGATATCTTAAAATTAAAAAACGATGATTCTATTGTTTTATTAATTAATACTCAAAATGATCATGTGGCGGCAGATATTAGGAGGATATTTTTTGAGCTTATAAAAATTGAATGGAAAGTCCCTGTAATCATTAAGAAAGAATATTATAATATAACTAAAGATGAGTTTCAACTATATAGCTCTACAGATATTGGTTCGTTATTATTAGACGGTTTTGGTGATGGTATTTGGTTGTCTTCAGATTTTTCAAATGATACAAATACAAAACAGAGTTTTGGTATTTTGCAAGCAACACGAACACGTATTTCAAAGACAGAATATATATCCTGTCCCTCTTGTGGTAGAACTCTATTTGATCTTCAAAAGGTTACAAGTGAAATTAGATCTCGAACAAATCATCTTAAAGGGGTTAAGATTGGAATTATGGGCTGTATAGTAAATGGTCCAGGAGAAATGGCAGATGCAGATTATGGTTATGTTGGCACAGGCGTTGGGAAAATATCTCTATATAAAGGGTATGAAGTAGTGAAAAGGAATATTTCTGCGGATATAGCAGTTGACGCTCTTATAGAATTAATAAAAGCGAACGGCGATTGGGTTGAATCAATATAATATTTTATTAAACCTAAAGTTAGTTTTGGTTGCTTTTATAATATGTTTTATTCGTAAAATTGAAACAAGTAACTATGAAAAAATATAACATTTTATTTTATATATATCTATTTGCCTTATTTCTATCTATCAATACAATAGTTGATGCACAGGATAACAATTGGGATTTTGAAGAGAGAAATGTTATATCTATTTATTGGACAACTTTAAACCAAGAAGAAAAAAAGATATATTTATTTTCTTATATGACTCAAGTGTATGAAGCTTATGATGCATTAAAAAAAGAAGTTGGTTATGAAAAAATAACACAATGGTACTATGATAATAAAGCAGAGACAGTGTTTGGAATTTTTGATCAACTAGAAGAAGTAAATCTTGTAGAGTATATTGGATGGATTGATGAATATTATAGCCATAAAGAATTTCAAAATAATTCATTTATGGATGCTCTAGTTTTTGCTTTTCGCTTTCAACAGGCTTCTGGAGAAACTATTTGGGAGAAATACGAGAATTTGAAATTTGATAAAATTAAACTCAAGAATGAATGAAAATATTAATTCCTAATATTATTCGTGAATGGAATAATATTAGGAAAGAAGGTGGTCTAATTCATCTTTTTAAGCAAAAGGGTTCAATTGTCCTTTTAGCTTTTTTTCTATTCTATCTTGTTCGTGATTCAATTTTATACATTTTGATACCATTACTTGTTGCTAAGGGAATTATTACTTGCGTTTGAATGTTGACAAAAAATGTTAACATTGTAATTATTTTTTATAGCTTATCTTTATTTAGTTGCGCTCCAAAAACTCAAATTTTAGATAGATATGATAATGGTCGAATGAAACTAAGTCGTGAATACAAAGTAATGAAGGATGGAGTAAGTTCAGATTCAGTAACTATTAAATTGGTCAATTATTATCGCAATGGTATGAAATTTTATGTTCAAGATATAAAAGAAGGACAGCCAAATGGAAAATATCTTTCTTGGTACCAATCTGGGAGAAAATTTGCTAAAGGAAATTATGTTGATGGTGAATTATCTGGGAGATGGACTTGGTATGGTGATGATGGCGGACTTGATTCTGTGAGATCTTTCCATGAAGGTATGTTTAATGGTGAGTATATTGATTATTTTAATAATGGAAAACCTCAATTAATCATTGATTATGTTGATAACAAAAAACATGGTAATTATAAAGAGTTTGATATACTTGGTAATAAGATTTCTATTGGTGAGTATCTTGAAGATATTCCTCATGGTCAGTGGGTTTGGTGGAATAATAAAGTTAAAACAAGAGAACTCTCTTATAATAATGGATTGAAAAATGGCCCGATTCAAGTATTTAATAATCTAGGAAAGATAAAAATAAAAGGCGCTTATTATAATGACCAAAAGGATGGTCGTTGGAAATGGTTTAGTGAAGAAAAAGGATTAGATTCATTAATATCCTATTTGGATAATAATTATAATGATGAATATAAAGTTTGGTATAACAATGGCGCGTTATCTGTATCTGGTAATCATGTGCTTGGGAAAAGGGTTGGAGAATGGAAATGGTTTAATAGGAAAGGAAAAAAAGATTCAACTAAAGTCTATTATGATGGACAATTATATGGGTTAAGTACTATTTATTATGATGGAAAACAACCATATAAATTAATGAATTATATTAATGATAAGTTGCATGGGGAAATGAAAGTATTTTATAAGGATGGAAAGATACAGTCTGTTCTTACTTTTAAAGAGGGTAAGCGTTCAGGTGATTATGGATATTGGGATGAGAATGGAGTAAAGGAAGAAGAAGGAATTTTCCTTGAGGATAAACTTCACGGCTTAATTACTAGATGGTATGGTGAAGAACAAATATCAAGTATTACCATGTTTGCAGATGGAAATTTACAAGGACTAATGCGTGTTTTTAGCCCATCCGGTTCGACAATGAAAGAAGGATATTATTATAATGGTAATCCTGTTGCATTATTTGAATATTATGAAAATGGAAGATTCAAACGTATTCAAGTCTTTAGAGGAGATGAAATAATTGAAGAGAAGCTATGGACGGAATCCGGCGTAAACATTACGAGCCCTACTCTTGGGTTGAGAACGAAATCAAATGTTCATTCCAACGGTAATCCAAAGTATGAGTGTACATTTATAAATAATAATAAACATGGAATTGAGTGGTATTGGGGTGAATATTTTGATTTACAATCTTTAAATGTTTATGATCAGGGTATACTAGTATTATCAAGGAAATGGAAATCAACTAGTGAACCAGATATTGATATACTTTTTCCCGGTAATAATAAAGAAGTGATTATTGGCTCATATTCAAGTGTAGATTTGAACTAATAATCTTAATATAAATTATATATGTTAGATAAAATAATTGATCAAATATTTATTTGGGGAAGTCCAATAGTAGTTATTTTTACTGGTGTTCTATTAGGTTGGATAATTAAGAAATATTTCCATAAACGCTTGTCTGCATTAGCCGATAAAACAAAATGGCGTGGTGATAACATAATTCTAAATTCACTTGAGCCACATATTATTCTATGGTTCTTTCTTATCTCTTTCTCAATTGCTGCGGATAGCATCATTTTACCTGAATCATTTGATTCTTTTAAAGAATCTTTATCTACAATTATACTTATTATTTTAATTTTATCCATCACCTTATCCATAAGTAAAATGTTAGTTGGTCTTTTTAATCTATGGGCTGAGAAACAAGGCCAGGGTTTCCCATCAACAACTATGTTTACAAATTTTGTATATATAATTGTATGGGGTATAGGTGTTATGATAATTCTTGATTCTTTAAATGTGGCTATTACTCCGATCTTAACAGCTCTTGGTGTTGGTGGATTAGCTATTTCATTAGCTTTGAAAGAAACACTCAGTGATATTTTTAGCGGATTACATATTTTACTTAGTGGAAAAGTGCAGCCAGGAGATTTTGCTCAACTTGATTCTGGAGAAAGAGGTTACATTACTAATATTACCTGGCGTAATACAACAATGTTAGAACGTACAAATAACATTATAAATATACCAAACTCAAGGTTGTCTAGCGCTATAATCAAAAATTATGATACTAGAGAGTCCTCTTTTTCTGTAAGAGTACAGATTGGAGTTTCATATGATAGTAACCTTGAAAAAGTTGCTAAAGTAACAAAAGAAGTTGCAGATACCGTAGCAAGCAATGTTGAGGGATGCAATAAAGATTCAGAGCCAGTAATTCGTTTTTTTGAATTTGGTGATTCAAGTATTAACCTTAAGGTATATTTTAAAGCTGAGAAATATGGTGATCAGCATAATATTAAAGATATATTTATAAGACGATTGCACGAGCGATATAATCAAGAGGGGATTGAGATTCCGTTTCCTATACGTACCTTAATTCATCAAAATTCACCAAAATGAAAATATTTATAGTTTCTGGATTTTTACTTATGGCTCTAACAGTTTTAATAGGGGCTTTTGGAGCACATAACTTAAAAGATAAATTATCAATGGATAATATGAAAATATTTGAAAAAGGTGTTCAATACCAAACATATCATTCTATGGGGTTAGTAATAATTGGATTATTAGGTTTTAATTTCCCGCATCATTTATTATGGTTACCAGCACTATTATTTATTTTTGGCATTATTCTTTTTTCTGGTTCTTTATACATTTTAGTTATGAGTAATATTAAATGGTTGGGTATGGTAACTCCATTAGGAGGAATATCATTTGTTCTGGGATGGATATTTCTAGGTTGGGCTGTTTTTCGCAATTGATTTTATGCATTTAAAAATAACAACCTTATCAGAAAGTGCTCAAGATTTATATAAGAATCATGGACATTTTCACCAAGGTGATGCGGGGCTTGATTTATTCATAATTGATGCGTTAACTATAGCTCCAGGTGAAACTGCCTTAATTAAATCTCATATTGCTTGCGAAAATAGAGATGGAATTCCTTATTTATTGATACCTCGATCCAGCATATCTAAAACTCCATTGAGACAATGTAATTCTGTTGGTTTAATTGATGCTGGATATAGAGGAGAAATTATGGCTGCAGTAGATAATATAAAGGAAATTCCATTTACGGTTGAACCAGGTCAAAGATTATTTCAATTAGTATCTATGGATGGTGGTCCAATAAGTTTTGAGATAGTATCCGAATTATCTAAAACGGATCGAGGGCAGGACGGATTTGGCAGCACTGGAAAATAGAAATTGATGTTTTAGCACTCTTTTTAATAGAGTGCTAAAAATATTTGTTTTTTTAACATTTAGAATTATAAATTCCGCGCTGCTATAAATGCAGATTTTATAAAATAAATGCAGATTTTATAAAATATTAATATAACTAATTAATAAAAAGGAGAGATAAGAAAATGGCTCTTAAACTAAAACCTCTAGGAGATCGTGTGGTTGTTGAAGCTGCTCCAGCAGAGGAAATGTCATCAGGGGGAATTATACTTCCTGATACAGCTCAAGAAAAACCACAACAAGGAACAGTTGCTGCGGTTGGACCTGGAAAAGTAAATGATTCAGGAAAAGAAGTCGCAATGAGTGTAAAGAAAGGCGATAAGATACTATATGGTAAATATAGTGGAACAGAATTTGCCTTCGAAGGAATTGAATATTTAATTATGCGCGAGAGTGATATTCTCGCTATCCTTTAAG
>CEVM01092495.1_pt1 | contig 36994 bp, 28 predicted proteins | sample 531481 | NCBI WGS metagenome assembly CEVM01 (sample SAMEA2623649, study PRJEB7988) | marine metagenome | biome: marine biome (ENVO:00000447); feature: mesopelagic zone (ENVO:00000213) & marine oxygen minimum zone (ENVO:01000065); material: "saline water (ENVO:00002010), including plankton...
AATTGGTAGTTTTCTTTCCAGGCAACTTCTTCTTCAGTTCCCCAAAAGTGCCAATAGCTGCCATGACTAATTTTCGAAGGTTGGTAAAAGCGCCAAAGGGAAGGGAGTGTATACTCTTCGTGCCACTCGGCTCTACGGGCGCGATGTAAATCTCTACTAGCTTCGTAAATATTGAAGGTAGGATCAATCGTAAAATCTAAAGAGATCAATTCGTCCATCACCGCATTCCAATGTTCACTGTAGGGTTTCGCCGCTTGCTTCCACAGTTTTCCTGCCTCCCCAAAGCGATGTTGTTCGTTATTGTAGTTGTAATCTAATGGATAATCCTGTACCGTGCGATCGTCGAACAAGGCTTCTGGGAGTCCGTACCAATGCTCCATAGACGTTAATCCTGCACGAGCAGAATGCAATACATTCCATTTCGCTACGCTTAATTGCGCATGATGCATGGCCGAACGCAATCCTAATTTTTTATTCTCATCGAGCGCAGCGGTCATGATCTTTGGTTCAGCACCAAAGAATTTAATACCATCGGCTCCTTTTTTAGCATTCTTCCGAACCCATTCACGTGCTTGTTCTTCTGTGGTAATAGGTTGATCACTTCCTTGGCCAAATCCGGTATACGCCAACACTCTTGGTGCGATGATCGCATTAGCGTCACTTCGCTTTTTTAGATCAAGTGTCCAATCAACTCCTCGTCCCGAAGGTTCACGAACGGTCGTAATTCCGTGTGCCATCCATAGTTTAAAAACATACTCCCAATCAGCACCTTGTGCATTACCCCCTATATGCCCGTGCATGTCAATAAACCCGGGTAACATATACATCCCCGAAGCATCAAGTTCTTTTCCACACGACTTAAGTTTTGGCCGTTTCGCTTGATCGATCGCAACGCCCGGATATCCCACCACCTGAATATTGGTGATGCGATTTTGTTCCACGGTAATGTCTACGGGACCAATCGGTGGGGCACCATTTCCATTGATTAGTGTCACACCGCGAATGATCAATTGTGAAAAAGGCCCCTCTTGTCTAGGTTGCGCGAATAGCGAAAACAAACAAAAAAGCAGGAGTACTGAAAGGGAAATGGTTTTTTTCATGGGTTGGTTTTATTATACTAAAATAGGGAAATATAACGAGCCCACTTACTTCATCACATCCTGTGAAGGAGTTCTTTGGTTGGAACGATAGAAAACATAGGCGGCAATGGCTCCGATTCCCGCAAAGATTCCTAACATGATAAAAACATGTTGATGTCCTTCCATTCCGGGAGAGGCATCGAGTAAATATCCCATGGCGGGTCCGGCAAAAATATCCGGCGTATAGCCTACCAAAGAAATGATCCCTACGGCAGTTCCGGTAAGGACCACCGGAATATGCCCTTCTCGCAAGGTGGCAAAATATAAGGCGCGCACTCCGTATATCCCTGCTGCAATAATTACCAGTGATAATAAAAACAAGGCTTCTAGGGTAGGTGTGATAATTCCCGAAGCAAATACCGCTGCCCCCAAAACACTTAGTAAAAAACAAATAATGAGCCACTTGATAACCCCTGAACGGTCTGCGATAAAACCTATGGCAATACCCACAACGGGTCTCGTGAATAGCAGGAGCGTACCTACTTGCGCACTTTGCACACTGTCAAATTGCATGACTTCGTAAGCGTATTGCGAAAACACATCCGTTATCTTATAACCCACGTAGCCACTAAGAATGATGATCATTAAGAGCCAAACCGACCGCAATTTGAGAACGGCTCTTATGTGCTGCCACGAGATAGTCTCGATGATCACCGTTTCACTTTCTTCGGAATCTTGCTTCATAAAAAACCACACGAGAAACCCGATAATAACCACGATCACAGAGGACACCCAGATCACCCAGCGAAATGCTTCCGTTCGATCTTCAAGGGTCGCTTCCGTTAAGGCAACGGTAATGAACAACGAGAATATCAACACTCCCAAACTTCCGAATAGCGCACCTACGAGTCCGCGTCCTCCATCCAAAAACCCAAAGGCTTTCCCTTGATTTTGGCTTCCGCCCCAGATACGGGTTGCTTTGATCATGGCTGCCCAGAGCAGAAAAATTGTCGTGAACCCCCAATATCCATATAAAATTTTAAGGGTTTCGTAAGAAGGAAATTGTGCATAGACCCACCCTCCGGCTGCCGTAGTCCACAAGGACAGTGCGATTAATTTTCTTGGCGGAAACCGATCGGCTAGGGGACCGCCCAAAATGTAGGCGAACAGGGCCACGATGCCATAAACCGAAAAACAGGTTCCCAGTTCCCAGTTCGTCAAGTGAAACACTTCTAAAACAGTGGGACGAAAAATTCGGGCCAGTACGAAGGGGAGAATAAAAACGGCTTCTCCTGATAGGATCAGGAGGAGGATAATATGAAGGTTTTTGGTTCGCTTTATGGCAGTTAGCATGAGCTACAAGGTAGGCAATTCTCTTCTACACTTGCAACACCCCCATATTAAATTGTTTTTCGATTGGAGCCTGATCGGCAGCTTCGATCCCCATAGAAATCCATTTTCGCGTATCTGTGGGCTCTATGATCGCGTCGGTCCATAATCGGGCCGCCGCGTAATAGGGGGAAATTTGTTCGTCGTAGCGTGCTTTGATCTTTTCGTACAGTTTTTTCTCTTCTGCTTCGGAAAGCTTTTTTTCTTCCTTTTTTAAGGAGGCGGTTTCAATTTGAAGCAATACTTTAGCGGCACTATTTCCGCTCATCACAGCCAACTCGGCACTCGGCCAAGCGGCGATCAACCTAGGGTCGTATGCTTTCCCACACATAGCATAATTTCCGGCGCCATATGAATTTCCAATGACGATCGTAAATTTAGGAACAACACTATTGCTCACGGCATTAACCATCTTTGCACCGTCTTTTATAATTCCGCCGTGTTCGCTTTTACTACCTACCATAAATCCGGTGACATCCTGCAGAAATACCAAAGGAATTTTTTTCTGATTACAATTTGCAATGAAGCGCGTGGCCTTATCGGCACTATCACTATAGATCACACCCCCGAATTGCATTTCACCTTTTTTTGTTTTTACCACTTTGCGTTGGTTGGCAACGATTCCTACGGCCCAACCGTCAATGCGTGCATAGCCCGTGAGAATCGTTTTACCGTACCCTTCTTTGTATTCCTCAAATTCTGATTTATCTACTAAACACTTGATGATCGCGCGCATGTCGTATTGTTCGGTACGAAGCTTCGGTAGAATTCCGTATACATCTTCTATTTTTTCTGAAGGTTTTTTCGCGGCTTCTCTGTTGAATCCTGCTGAAGCGGGAGCACCTATTTTTGAGATAATATTTTTGATCGTATCGAGGGCATCTTTATCGTCTTCCGCTTTATAATCGGTCACACCACTAATTTCACAATGCGTCGTGGCTCCGCCTAGGGTTTCATTATCAATAGATTCTCCAATGGCCGCTTTCACGAGGTAACTTCCTGCTAGAAAGATGCTGCCTGTCTTATTGACGATCAGGGCTTCGTCACTCATGATCGGTAAGTACGCTCCTCCGGCCACACAGCTACCCATGACTGCCGCAATTTGAGTGATTCCCATACTGCTCATTACAGCGTTGTTTCTAAAAATTCGCCCAAAATGTTCTTTATCGGGAAAGATCTCATCTTGCATGGGCAGATAGACTCCGGCACTGTCCACTAAATAGATGATTGGAAGTCGGTTTTCGATGGCAATTTCTTGCGCACGAAGGTTCTTTTTTCCGGTGATAGGGAACCAAGCTCCCGCTTTTACTGTGGCATCGTTTGCCACCACCATACATTGTTTGCCTTGGATATACCCAATTTTAACGACTACACCTCCTCCTGGGCAGCCACCGTGCTCTTCATACATTCCTTCGCCGGCAAAAGCACCAATCTCGATACTGTTCTTGTGTTCGTCTAATAAGTAATTGATACGCTCTCTAGCGGTCATTTTGCCTTTGGCGTGGTGTTTATCGATCCGTTTTTGTCCGCCGCCCAATTTTACCTGAGCCAGACGTTTTCGTAAATCGCTTACTAATAATTTATTATGGTCTTCGTTTTTGTTGAAGGTAATATCCATTGCGGTCTGCGGTTTGTTCAAAAATACGAAATGACCGGGATTCGTATCGAAATTCTATAAAGAATTCCCGATATTTGTTAGTTGTGCTGTAGGTTGATAAAAACACTACAGTTTGCGTTACGGATTGACGGAAGCTACCCTGCCAGAGGCCGGTAGCCCAGAAAGCCGGACCACGCGATTCGCGTGGGAACGCCCAAAAAATAACAAATATGATGAATAAGAATACTGTATTGGCTTGGGCCACTTTTATCATGATCGTGGTAGGGCTTGGATTGATCGCGCTAGGCGCTTTTAAATATGATGACGTCGCCGGTTGGGGATTTGTATCGGTGGGCATTGGTTTTTTCGCTATCGCTTGGGTTTTTAATGCCCTAAAAGGCCGCGTATAACCTTTCCGCATTTTTTTCTAATTTTTTAAACAGCAACACATGTCAGACGATAAGAAGGTTATTTTTTCCATGTCAGGCGTCAGTAAGACGTACCCGAGCGCCCAGACACCCGTCTTAAAGAATATTTATTTGAGTTTTTTCTATGGAGCGAAGATTGGGATCCTCGGACTCAACGGCAGTGGTAAATCTACCCTACTAAAGATCATCGCCGGTGTCGATAAGAATTACCAAGGGGATGTGGTGTTTTCTCCGGGGTACACGGTAGGATATTTAGAGCAAGAGCCGCAACTTGATGAAGAGAAAACGGTCTTGGAAGTGGTTAAAGAAGGGGTAGGAGATGTTGTCGCTGTCTTGGATGAATACAATAAGATCAATGATATGTTTGGCCTTCCGGAAGTGTATGAGAATCCGGATAAGATGCAAGAGCTTATGGACAAACAAGCCAAGTTGCAAGATCAGATCGATGCGAGCAATGCTTGGGAGCTGGATACGAAACTTGAGATCGCCATGGATGCGCTTCGTACACCGGAAGCTGATAAGAAGATTGGCGTCTTGTCAGGAGGGGAGCGACGCCGTGTTGCCTTGTGTCGTTTATTGCTGAAAGAACCTGATGTGTTGTTGCTAGACGAGCCTACCAACCACTTGGATGCAGAGAGCGTTCATTGGCTGGAACATCATTTGGCACAGTATAAGGGTACTGTGATCGCCGTCACGCACGACCGTTATTTCTTGGATAACGTAGCGGGTTGGATCTTAGAGTTAGATCGAGGAGAAGGGATCCCGTGGAAAGGGAACTACAGTTCTTGGTTGGAACAAAAGTCGAAGCGACTGGAGCAGGAACAAAAGCAAGCGAGCAAGCGGCAAAAGACGTTGGAGCGTGAGTTAGAATGGGTGCGTATGGCGCCGAAAGGGCGACAGTCGAAACAAAAAGCACGTTTGAACAATTACGATAAGTTACTGAATCAAGACCAGAAGCAGCTGGATGAGAAGTTAGAGATCTACATTCCTAACGGACCCCGGCTAGGAACCAATGTGATTGATGCCCAAGGAGTTTCCAAAGCTTTTGGGGAGAAATTGTTATACGAAGATCTCAACTTCAAGTTACCACAAGCAGGAATTGTAGGTATTATTGGGCCCAATGGCGCCGGAAAAACCACCATCTTCAAGATGATCATGGGAGAGATCGAGCCAGACAAAGGGAGCTTTGAGGTAGGGGAGACGGCAAAGATCGCTTATGTAGATCAGGCGCATAGCAATATTGATTCTAATAAAACTATTTGGGAGAATTTTAGCGACGGACAAGAATTGATCATGATGGGCGGCCGACAAGTTAATTCTCGTGCCTACTTAAGCAGGTTTAATTTCAGTGGCAGCGAGCAAAATAAAAAGGTTTCGATGTTATCGGGAGGAGAGCGTAACCGCCTCCATCTCGCGATGACCTTAAAAGAAGAAGGGAATGTACTCTTACTAGATGAGCCTACCAACGACCTTGACGTGAATACGTTGCGCGCACTGGAGGAGGGGCTGGAGAACTTTGCAGGATGTGCTGTAGTTATTTCGCACGACCGCTGGTTCTTAGATAGAATTTGTACCCACATCTTGGCGTTTGAAGGCAATAGTCAGGTGTATTTCTTTGAAGGCGGTTTTAGTGATTACGAAGAGAATAAAAAGCAGCGTTTGGGCGGCGATCTGCTTCCGAAGCGTATCAAATATAAAAAGTTGATTCGTTAATGAAGTACGATTCGATCAAGGTCATTGCCTTCGATGCCGATGATACCTTATGGGTAAACGAACCGCTGTTTCGCGATGCGGAAGAACGCTTCTGTGAGCTAATGAAAGATTATTTGCCTTCCGAAGCATGCCAAAAGAAGCTATTCGAAGTGGAGATGAAAAATTTGCCGCTTTACGGCTACGGTATTAAACCTTTCATACTATCATTGATCGAAGCGGCAATTACGCTTTCAGAAGGGACGATTCCCTTATCTGTTATTCAACAATTAATGGATCTTGGGAAAGAAATGCTGCAAGCTCCGGTGGAAGTATTAGACGGAATTGAAGCCACCTTGAAAGCGTTGGCACCACACTACGAGTTGGTGATGGCCACCAAGGGCGATCTGTTAGATCAAGAGCGGAAGCTGAATAAAAGTGGGTTGGCCTCCTACTTCCATCATATTGAGATCGTAAGCGATAAAACGGAAACGCAATATCAAAAGCTCGTAAGCCAGTTAGACATTCATCCTGAAGAATTTTTAATGGTGGGGAATAGTGTAAAAAGTGATATTCTCCCGGTCCTAGCGATTGGGGCGTATGCGTTTCACATTCCGTTTCATACTACTTGGGCGCATGAGCTCGTGAAAGAACCGGTGGAACATCCTAATTTTCAATTGCTCTCAAACGCTACTGAATTAAAGGCAATCTTGTCACTAAAAAAATAAGGGACGGTCCTCTAAAACATCATTCCAAGCGCTCGCGATAGTTCTCAAATACTTGAATAAATTCTCGGTTCGGTTTTAATTTTCGCATGGCTGTGTTGAAATAGGCGATCAGTTGTGGCCGGTTGGGGTGGTTCGGGGCAAGCGCATCGTTTTGCTTAGCGTCTACAATGCTAAGTGTTGCAAAGTATGCAGAGCTTGTCTCGGTGCCGCTTGCGGCTATGGTAAAAGCGTTTCCGCCTTGAAATAATGCTTTTTCATTCCAAACCAATTGCGGAAGCTGGTCTTCATATCTTCCGTAGAGGGACAAGTCCCATGGGCCAAATTCGTTGTAAAGCAATTTCATGCTGTTTCTAACATCTGCGACTTGATAAAAGTGGAGCTCATAAAAAGTGAGGGTGTCACCACCATTGATCACGGTCACGGGAGTTACTTCGGAAAAGGGGAGTGACGATCGCGCCGGTCGGCAACTCTCCATGGTTGTGAGGAAGGAGAAAAGTCCAATGAACAGCAATATTGTTAAGGATATATGAGATGCGAAACGCTTCATACATACTAAGATACGACATAAACGTGCAACAGGAGCAGAACGATTGCTAATATCGCCGGAACAGCCTGCACCACAAAGATCTTCTTTGACACAGTGAGTCCGCCAAAGATTCCTGCCACTGCCACACATGCTAAGAAAAACAAGGTAACTCGACCCCACCAAATAGGATCGTCTATAAAAAAGGTCCATACCAATCCTGCAACCAAAAACCCATTATACAAGCCTTGATTGGCGGCCAGGCTTTTGGTGAGCGAGAAGAAGTCCCGAGGAAATCCACCAAACGTTTTAGGCCCCAGTGTTTCCCAAGCAAACATTTCTAAGTACAAAAAGTAGGCATGGAGTAACGCGATGACGGCTATGAGGATTTGAATCAGTAATTCCATAGAAATAGCAATTAGATACGTACAAGGTAGTTATTTTTCAGGAGTCATAACGAAACATTATTCTTAGGGCAATTAGCCGTAATACTACTTTTAACAGTGAAGTTCTTTGATTATGGAGTCGAGAAAAAGTATCTTTATGCTTTCCCTAAAAATGCAATATGAAGCGAATTTCCTTACTCCTTTGTTCACTTTTAGTCGTTACTTCCCTTACGGCACAACTTCAGAAAAAATTTGAACCCTTAGATGTTTTCCAGTTGGAATATGCCGGTGACCCGCAAATCTCACCCGATGGGGCTCATGTGATCTACCGTAGAACCGGTTTTGACATTATGAAGGACCGTGCTGTGGGTGATCTTTGGATCGTAAATATTGAAGATAAAAAGAAACACCACAAACTCACAGCCCTCGAAGGAAGTGAGCGATCGGCACGCTGGTCTCCTTCAGGAGATCGGGTGGCGTTCGTACGAAGCACGGAGGAAGGTAGCGAAATTTATGTGTATTGGATGGAATCGGGTGCCATGGCAAAGCTGACACAGTTAGATGGTTCTCCTTCGTCCCTTACTTGGTCTCCTGATGGAACACAGTTAGCGTTTAGCATGAAGGTGAAATCCAAACCTCCTGTGTTGGCAAAAATGCCTTCCAAACCTAAGGGAGCCAAGTGGGCGAAGTCGCCGAGAATCACAGACCGACTCAAGCATGAGGCAGACGGCGCCGGGTATATTGCTCCCGGGTTCAATCATTTGTTTACCATTCCTGCTGAAGGAGGTTCCCCACGGCAACTTACTGATGGAGAGCGAAATTATCGTGGCAGTTTATCTTGGTCGCCGGACGGACAGCGCATTTATCTTTCTGCTAACCTGAATGAAGACTGGGAATATGACTTCAGAAACAGTGAAGTCTACGCCATAAACTTAGGAACATTGCTGTATGAGCAATTGACTGATCGCCCTGGGCCGGATGGATCGCCCATGGTATCACCGGATGGAAAGCATATCGCCTACATTGGTTTTGAAGATAAAGTACAAGCCTATCAAACGCGAAAATTACATCTGATGGACGCCAACGGAAAGAACCAACGGGAATTGTCAGGCAAACTAGATCGAAGTATTTCTGATGCCCAGTGGGCTTCTGATAGCAAGGGACTCTACATTCAGTATAATGATATCGGGAAGACAAAGATCGGTTATATGGACCTACAAGGAAATGTAACCGATATTGTTGACAACGTGGGAGGAACCACTCTTGGTCGCCCCTATGCGAGCGGTAGTTTTTCAATTTCGAAGAACGGAACGATTGCCTATACGCTTTCAACGACAGATCGTCCTGCGGATGTAGCGATTGTAACCAAAAGGAATACAACTCCAAATTTGGTGACGAACTTAAATAAAGATCTTCTTGATTATCGCTTGATGGCTCCTGTGGATGAAATTCGGTATACGTCTTCAGTCGACGGAAGAGAACTACAAGGATGGGTTATGTATCCGCCTGATTTTAATAAGCGAAAGAAGTATCCTTTGATCGTTGAAAATCACGGAGGGCCTATCTTGAATTACGGTCCGCATTTCTCTGCGGAAATGCAACTGTACGCGGCCGCCGGATATATGGTATTCTACCCTAACCCGAGAGGTAGTACTAGCTATGGAGAAGAATTTGGAAACTTGCTCTATAATAATTACCCGGGGGAAGACTATAATGATGTGATTGATGGAGTAGAGGCGGTCATTGCTCGTAAGAAGACCGATCCCGATCGATTGTATGTCACCGGAGGAAGTGCCGGCGGAATCATGACTGCTTGGATCATCGGAAAAACCGATCGTTTTAAGGCAGCCGTCGTAGCGAAACCCGTGATGAACTGGATCAGTAAGACATTGGTGGCCGATAACTATTATGGGTATGCCAATTCGAGATATCCCGGACAACCTTGGGAGAATTTTGAAACCTATTGGAAGTTTTCGCCCATTTCATTGGTTGGAAATGTAGAAACGCCTACGATGGTCATGGTGGGAATGAATGACCTGCGAACACCGCCTAGCGAAGCCAAGCAGCTGTATCACGCGCTAAAGCTTCGGAAGATTGAAACGGTATTGGTGGAAATTCCGGAAGCTTCTCATGGCATTGCTTCGCGCCCCAGTAACCTCATTACGAAAGTGGCGCATACCTTGGCATGGTTCGATAAATTCGATAAGGAAGATTCCGAAGAAAAAAATTAAGAATAACTACGTTAAGGCTTAATTGATCTTTAGTACTTGTACTGATGTTTGATCGCCTGCTTTCGTCACAATAAATAGACTGGAGTTGTTATTATCGTCCATGGAAGCATAGCGTTCTTCTCCTATGATCTTATTTACCAGTTGCGGCGTTGTGTTGCTGTGGCCTACTACCAAGACAGTTTTTCCGTGAGTAGCTTCTTGAAAAAATGGATTGTAAAGATCGTTGGCGTTGTAGGTCGTGATCTCCAGATCTTTACTTTTTGCCGTGGGAGAAGCCGTCATCAGCGTACGTGTGTATTCGGTAGAGTAAACGGCATCTAATGGTACTTCCGACAAAACCTCTGCCCAGTTTTCGGCACGAAAGAAGCCTTTTTTTGTCAATTCAGGGTCTGAATTATTCGGATTACTACGGTCTTTTTCTGCATGGCGAATAAGATAGTAGGTAGTGATTGCAAGGGTAGGTTTCGCTACAATAGAATCGGTTTCAGTTTGCGCATTTCCGTCCATTAGGAAACAGAGACTAAGGCTAAGAAATAGGATCAGCTTTTTCACGTTCAAAATTTTCCTAAAAATACAAAAACCACCGAAGTGGTTTCTATATAGGGAGCAAATAAATATGGTTTTTTTAAACGCTAAAAACCTCTGAGCAGATCATGATCCATTCAGAGGTTGTGTGTTTACAGGTATTGAGAGGCGGTGATCAAGGTGTACGAAAGTACGACCAAAGTGATAGAAGCTACATACACGGCCAAAGCCTGATTTCTTTTCGGTTGGATTTTAGTTTTCATTGTGTTTAAGTTGGTTTTCATGATTAATTTTCTGTTGATTGATGTACTTAATAGACGAGGCAAGCACAAAAATGTTACAATTCATCTATAGAATAAACGTGAATATTATGGTTTAAGCTACTGAAATGTAGTTTTTTAAGGTTGAATTGTAGCCTTGAGGGATATATTCCGTTTTGATAAAACAATAACAGTTTCTTCAGAATCTTTGGCTTTTCTTTATCACATTATTCGAAGTGCATCAGGTATCTTTAGGTATATGCTAACAATAAATAATAATGCTATGAATTCTGAACAGATTAAAGGAAAATGGAATCAGATTAAAGGTAAAATGAAGCAAGAGTATGGCATTCAAGCCAATGACGATGAAACCTTTTCTGAAGGAAAGTTTGACGAACTTTTAGGTCGGGCCCAAGAAAAAACCGGAAAGACCAAAGAAGCGATCAAACGCGAAATTTCTAGTTGGTAGACTATTTGAAGTACCAAGAAACCCTCATCACTCGGTGAGGGTTTTTTTATGAGGTTCGGCCAAGGTATAATTTAAAAACCCGATCAACATCTCGTCAGTACTTTGAATTCCAAAATGCAATTCTTTCGAAGGATCTGGATTTAAAGGGTTCTGCCATGAATTGTCATAGGTACCTTCCACAAGAATAACAGAACCTTTTGTTACGCGAATCGGTTCTTTCAACTTGTATAAATATTGCCAATTGAAATTATAATCGGGTACGGAGATCAATGTTTGCTGTTCTCCCGAAGGGGCTATAACAGACATTCTCATACGGGTACCCCGATAGTGCATATGCGGTACCAGATAATGTATATCGATATCTTTGGTAAGGGTGTCGGCTACCGTCAGTGTAACATTACTACTGTGAGGAGGAATTGTAAACGTTGTATTGGAGGGGGATAAGGCATAGAACTCTTTCTCAGGCGGAGTGTCATAGTAATAGAAACCGAGTTGTGTGCGATCTTCTTCTTCTTTTCCTGTGGGAGTGTAATGAATTTGAATGGTCAATTCGGTTCCTTTTTTAAGAAATACTCCGGTTCCTTCCGGAAACATAGTGCTTTGATCGATCCCGCCCCCCAAAGCAATATAGTTATCGGTCCAAGGTCGTGCCGGCCGATTGACGATCAGACTTTTTTTATTGGTTTCTTTATTGGTCAATACAATGTGATGCACTGCTTTGGTACTTCCGGGTTGGATGCCCACGCCTTGTAACCACGTATCTTCTTTTAATCCCAATGAAAACGTTTGATAACGATACGGAATGATCCCTGTGGCCGGAATTGTTTCCGGTTGCAGCGTAATGATCGTATCAGGCGTTCCTAACGGCCATGCTTTTGTTTTCTGCGGAAGTTTTGAAAGCGTATCCTCACCGTGACCTCGTTCCATCCCCGTTTCAATCCATCGATACAATGCATACGCACTACTGTCTGCTAGTGAAAAGTCATTTTTAAAATCACCAATATGCGGATCGGCTTTCCAAGGCGGCATCCGTTTGCTCAGCAGCACTTGTTTGATTGTAGAGGACCATCCGCGAATGGTTTGATAATCGGTCATCGACCATGGGGCGATTCCATCGTCTTTGTGACAGCGAACACAGTGGTTGGTGAGAATAGGTGCAATATCTTCTGTATAAGTGAAAGATTCTTCGTTTATTTTTGATGTTCGGGTGACCGTACAACCTTTGGCCATTGCAGCATTTTCTGGCAAAGGAGTATCCTTTAGAATTGCATTTAATGCATTTCGGGCATAGGTTTCGGTAGGCGGCCGTTGCGCTTCATAGTCCAAACGATTATTAATGGGGCCTCTAAATAATACTTTGCGTGTGGTAGGATGTAAAATAAGTAGCTCTGAGGTGAGGGTAATGTCTAAGGCTTCCGCAAGGAGTTGTGCTTCATCCATTAAGACCGGAACGGGAAAATCGTATGCCTTTGCTTCAGCTTGAACCTTTGCCCGATCATCTTGCAGATTGCTATTCAGCATAAAAAAAACAACATTTTCCTGCTCGTAATCGGCGACGAACTGTTTGAAATCTGTCATTGCATTTCGAACAATGGGACAGCCATTTCCTTGTACCCAAAGCACAATGGCTTTATGGTCGTTGTATCGTGAAAATCTGTGAAACCCACCGTTGGCATCGAAAAGAGCATAGTCGTTTTGGCGACTATCAGCAACGGGTTCCGAGGGATTCTGTTGGCATCCTATAGTCATTAGGAGCATTCCCAATCCCATGCAAATTGACATCACTTTCATGATTGCGAAAATACGCAATTAATATGGGGTGTAAGTACGTTGATCATCCGTATCAACTTCTTTCAACGCTTTTTTGAAATTTAAAAGAGGGGTTTTCTGAAGATAAGATGAAAAACCCTGTTTGAATTGCAGTGTATTCCCTTTTGAATTTTATAATTATTGTAGTATGTTGTGCTTCAGAATTTTAAATAATTAAATCACGAATCCAACACTTATGAAACTTACAAGATTACTTCTAATTATTATTTTGACCACGGGCAGTATGACGCAGGCCAACGCGCAATTCTTTAAAAAACTAAAGAAAAGTGTAGAGCGGAGTGTAGAAAACACCATCGAACGAAAAACTTCTGATAAGGCTGCCGAGAAGACCGGTGAAGCTATGGACGAAGTATTGGAGGAAGACAAGGATAGCAAATCTTCCAAGAAGAAAAGCGAGTCAAGCACATCGACTATGCCCATTGGGTTGGGTGGAATGGAAGGCGTTCCGGGTGTATATGATTTTGAATGGGTATACCGTTTGAAAATGGTTTCTCCTCGATCTCGTAACAATATGGAGCTTGAATATTACTTAAAAGAAGATGCTGCTTATTGGGGTGCTCAATTTTATCAAGATGGGGAAACGGTGAGTCCTAATTTCATGGTGTATGACACAAACATCAATAAAATGGTCATGTTCATGGATCAGGGAAGTACGAAAATGGCCATGGCTACAAAGCTTCCGAAAGGTATTGTAGATGCTGCTGTTGAAGAAAGCGACTACGAAGATTACACCATTAAGGAAATTCCCGGCAAAACCATTTTAGGTTATGATTGCGAAGGGTATGAAATGGAAAATGAAGACTATAAATACGTTATGTACATTACGTTTGATGCTCCGGTAAGCTTTACGGATATGTTTGGCAGTGATAAAATGCCCAAAGATTTTAATCCGGAATGGCTTATGAAAGGCGATGTGGAAGGAATGATGATGGAAATGGATATGGACGATAAAAGCTCTAATCGCAATGACATGAAGATGTCGTGTATCAAATTAGAGAAGAAGAATTTCAGCATCCGAAAATCAGACTATCAGTAGGCGGAATAATTTTCCTATAAAAAACCACCCGTAACCAAGCGGCTACGGGTGGACTAACCAACCAAATATAGGGTTGCATTTCCGGGTATCTCACGTCCGGCAGGCGAACCCAGACCTGTCTAGTTTAGTGGGTAACCAGATCGTTCTGATTTCTAAAGACCAATTCATCATTAAAATTATCGATCAAAATGATGCTCTCGATCGTAATCTTTCCTGCAAGTATTTCTTTGGAAAGTTGGTTGAGTACTTCCCGCTGGATCACTCGTTTTACAGGTCTTGCACCATACTGAGGATCGAATCCTTTTGCGGCCAAGTAAGCGATCGCTTCGTCTGTAGCATCTAAGGTTATGCCTTGTTTTGAAAGCATCTTCGTCACATTTCGAAGTTGTAATTGTACCACAGCGGTAATATCTTTTTTCGATAAAGGCGTGAACATGATGATGTCATCAATTCGATTTAAAAATTCTGGTCGAACCGATTGCTTTAACAAGCCCAGTACTTCGTGTTTGGCACCTTCCATTGCTGTTGCTGGATCTTTGATCGTTTCAAACTTCTCTTGAATGATCGCACTTCCCATGTTGCTCGTCATGATAATAATGGTGTTCTTAAAATCAGCGAGTCGGCCTTTATTATCTGTCAATCGACCTTCGTCCAATACTTGAAGAAGGATATTAAATGTGTCCGGATGCGCTTTTTCAATTTCATCCAACAGCACTACCGAATACGGGCGTCTTCGCACAGCTTCGGTAAGCTGTCCCCCTTCATCATAGCCTACGTATCCCGGAGGTGCTCCAACGAGTCGGCTTACGCTATGGCGTTCTTGATATTCACTCATATCAATGCGCGTCATGGCATTTTCATCATCAAAAAGGTATTCAGCCAAAGCCTTTGCCAATTCGGTTTTACCAACACCGGTGGTTCCTAAGAATAGAAAAGAACCGATCGGCTTTTTCTCGTCTTGGAGGCCAGCCCGACTTCTTCGAATGGCATCGCTCACGGCGATAATGGCTTCATTTTGTCCTACCACACGTTTGTGAAGCTCTGTTTCCAGCGACAATAATTTTTCGCGTTCACTCTGTAACATCTTCGTTACGGGTATGCCGGTCCATTTTGCCACCACTTCGGCGATGTCCTCATTAGTTACTTCCTCTTTGATCAAAGAAGTTTCGTCTTGATTTTCAGCCAAGCGACGTTCCATATCAGAAAGGGATTCTTGCGCTTCTTTGATCTTTCCGTAGCGCAATTCGGCCACTTTACCAAAATTTCCCTCACGCTCGGCACGTTCTGCTTCCAGCTTTAATTCTTCAATTTCTTGCTTTGTCTGCTGAACACGATCAACCACTTCTTTTTCGCTTTGCCAACGCGCATTGATCTCATTGCGCGATTCTTTCAGATTGGCAAGATCAGCGCGAAGCGATTTCAGTTTCGTCTCATCCTTTTCACGCTTGATAGCCTCAATTTCGATCTCTAATTGCATGATCTTACGATCCAACACATCTAATTCTTCGGGTTTGGAGTTGATCTCCATTCGCAATTTAGATGCTGCTTCATCCATTAAATCGATTGCCTTATCCGGTAAAAATCGATTGGTAATGTACCGTTGCGACAGTTCTACTGCGGCAATAATGGCTTCGTCTTTAATACGCACCTTATGATGGGTTTCGTATTTTTCTTTGATGCCTCGTAAGATGGAAATCGCACTTTCGGTATCAGGCTCATTCACCACAACCTTTTGAAAGCGGCGTTCTAGGGCTTTGTCTTTTTCAAAATATTTTTGATATTCATCTAGCGTGGTGGCTCCAATAGCGCGAAGTTCCCCTCGGGCTAGTGCAGGCTTTAATATGTTGGCCGCATCCATAGCACCTTGTCCGCCTCCCGCACCGACCAGTGTGTGAATCTCGTCAATGAATAAAACGATATCGCCATCGCTATCGGTTACTTCTTTAATCACAGCTTTAAGGCGTTCCTCGAATTCGCCTTTGAACTTAGCTCCCGCAATGAGTGCTCCCATATCCAGTGAAAAGATCTCCTTGCTTTTAAGGTTTTCAGGGATGTCACCATCCACAATACGATGGGCAAGGCCTTCTGCAATCGCGGTTTTACCTGTTCCCGGCTCTCCTACTAACATAGGATTGTTTTTAGTACGTCGGGAAAGGATTTGAAGAATTCGTCGTATCTCTTCATCCCTACCGATCACAGGATCCAATTTTCCGTCTTGCGCTAATTGGTTTAAGTTTCTAGCGTACTTATTGAGGGAATTGTAGGTGTCTTCCGCACTTTGGGAAGTGACACGATCTCCTTTCCGCAATTCTTCAATCGCTGCGGTCAGTCCCTTTTCGGTAACACCTTGGTCTTTCAAACTCTGTGCGATTCCGCTTTTCGATTTTAAGATCGCTAAAAGTAAATGTTCTATACTTACAAACTCGTCATCCATCTTTTTTGCAAGAATACTTGCTTCCGAAACCGTTTTCCCAGCTTCTCTGGACAACATGATGTCGCCACCACTTACCTTCGGAAAACTTTCGAGTTGTTCGTCTAAAATTTGTTCAAGCAATGGTACATTTACGTGCAGCTTCTTTAGCAAGAATGGAGTCACATTTTCGTCCACGTCCAAAATGGCTTTTAGCAAATGTTCATTTTCAATTTGCTGATGTTCTGAAGCTTGTGCCAATTGCTGAGCACGCTGTACTGCTTCTTGTGATTTTATAGTGAAATTATTGAAATTCATATGTTCTTTTTTGAACTACTCCAGTCAAATTCCAGACCATATTAAAGTTAAGACAAACTGTCTGTAAAACCCTGGTTTTAACAGACATTATGACGTTAATTAACGAATATTTAGCGGTCAATCTGACGGAACTGAGAGAACCATACTTTAATCAAAAAGGTTTTAGGAATTAATTCAGAAAAAAATAGATCCTAAACCGTAGTTTTGTGACAAAACAATTTGATATGGGACTGTTCGACTTTTTAAACAAATCACAACGCGATGTTGCCAAAGAGGAGATTATTGAAACCCCTTGGCATGTGCTTTCGAAGCCCGAGCAATTAGATGCCTTATTAAAAGAATCTGAAAACCTACCTGTCATTATTTTTAAACACTCTACACGGTGTGGGATTAGCAGAATGGTATACAAGCAATTTGAAAAGTCTTACAACTATACCGACGAACAAGCAAAACTGTATTATTTGGATTTGCTATCACATCGCGAAGTGTCAAATGCCGTGGCCAATAAGCTTCAGGTGCATCATGAGAGTCCGCAACTGATCGTTCTCCAAAACAGAGACGTTGTGCATCATGCCTCACACCACAGTATCAGCACTTCAGACATAGCCAAATTCGTTAATTAATCGAAGGATTGACGCTCGATCCTTTCGCGTAGCTGCTGTTTCAACTGTGTGCCAGTATCTACTAGCATTTGTTCTTCAGAAGGAAAAGGAATAAAATTTCCGGATATAAATCTACGGTCTTCATCCGTCAAGGCGCGTTCATCCCCTCTAAATTTAGCAAATCGATTTTCAAAAATGAATTCACTCCCCAGCGGATGACGATCTATTTGTTGATTCCCCAATAAATCAAAATACATTACTTCACCTCCTACGCGTGCGGCTTTTTGTTGTATGGTATACGTAACGCTTGCACGAACGGTAATAAGGCGTTCCTGTTGTACTGGGTTTCCTAGGCTATCTCTCACAACATTCCCATTTCTGTCCAGGCGGGCTTCATAGCCGTCCACCACTTGTTTTGAGCGTCTAAAAGTTTGTTCTGAAACTTGGTCTGGCGATACCCACAATTCCCGAAGTCGGAGATCGATACCATAAGTATAATCCACAGAAGGGTTTGGAGACGCGTGAAATTCAGTCCAAAACGTATCCAGTCCGTAGGTGTTGAAATCCAACAGGTCACGTTCTAAACGATAAGGTAGAAAAGCACCACTTTGATTGACAAGCGATACGATCACAAAATCAGTTCCGCCAAATCGTGCGTCGTCTCGCAGTTGTCGCGTGTCTTTAAAATTGGGCGAAAGCTCTTCAATTTCACAAAAAATATTATAGGCCGTGCGATAATCAGAAATAGTTTGCAAACCGTAATAATAGTTGGCTTCATCGTAGAGGTAGTCGATCAAAGCCCGTTTGGAAGCTATGAGTTCGTCCGTATAATCTATCATCACAAAGGATAAGGTTCTATTCTGAATAGCGCTGTTCAGCGGAAGCAAAGGTCTAATTGCTTGTTGACGCGCATCTAAGTCGAGATAGCGATAATAAATAGCTCTACTAAAGGCGGGATTGGATTCTTGCTGAAGTTTTGTCAATTGGCGCTTATCATCAGCTACCGCTTTTCGAAAAGCCTCTTCCAACAACAATTTTTGTGCTTCACTCTTTTCTGAAATACGATCCTTCTGAAGTTTTTTTACGGCAAGATCGATAGCGCGGTCATATTCACCACGCGTTACCATTTTCTGGGTGCGTTTTACACTGTTGCATCCTATAAAAAGGAGTACCACAATAACGATGAAGTAGTTTGTTTTCATATCAAAATCTCCTTTGGTTCTATAAAGAGAATTTCAATAGCTGTGCCAAACTTAACTCTCGCGTGCCGGAAGTACTTTTCCACTGCAATCTCCGAAGCCAATTCTTACGGTATCATTTTGGCAATACCCTCTTAGGATGACGGTGTCATGATCATTGATAAATTTTCGTTGGGAACCGTCATTTAAGGTCAGTGGCTTAGTACCTTTCCAACTCAATTCCAACATAGAGCCGTAACTGTCTGGCGTAGGTCCGGATATAGTTCCGCTTCCCATCATGTCGCCACTCCGAACATTACATCCGTTCACGGTATGGTGGGCCAACTGTTGGGCCATTGACCAATACATATACTTAAAGTTAGAGTTGGCTACAACGTTCTCGTCGCCATTCTCAGGCTGAATGATCGCTTGTAGGTGAATATCGTAATTCTTCTTTCCTTTTTGTTGCAAGTAGGGTAACGGAGTAGGATCTTGTTTTGGGCCTTCCGTTTTGAAAGGATGCAGCGCATCAAGCGTGACGATCCAAGGAGAGATGGTAGAGGCAAAGCTTTTTCCTAAAAATGGCCCTAAGGGTACGTATTCCCAGGCTTGAATATCACGCGCGCTCCAATCATTAAAAAGTACGAGTCCGAAGATGTTCTCCTCTGCTTCGTTAATAGGAACATGCTTGCCAAGATCATTAGTGGCGGTGGTAATGAAGGCCATTTCCAATTCAAAATCCAATAACTTACAAGGCCCAAATCCGGGCGTACCATCATCGCCGGGTTTCATTTGCCCTACCGGGCGTTTGATAGGCGTTCCCGAAGGGACAATAGAAGAACTTCTACCGTGATACCCGATGGGAATGTGTAGCCAGTTTGGCAGTAAGGCGTTTTCCGGATCGCGAAATAAAGAACCAACATTGGTGGCGTGCTCCTTACTCGCGTAGAAATCGGTATAGTCGCCCACATCTACCGGTAATTGCATTTCAATCTCTTCCATTGAGAATAATACTTCTTTGCGATGTTCTTCATTATCGCGAAGTTTTGGATTATCTTCTAAAAAAAGATCTGAAATTCGATTGCGAACTAGACGCCAGGTTTTGCGACCATCCGCAATAAAATCATTCAAACTATCCTGTAAAAAAATGTCGTCGGTAAGATCAATACCTTCAAAGTACCCCAGTTGATGTAAGGCACCTAGATCGATGGCAGTATCGCCAATGCGGGTACCAATAGTGATGATATCATCACGGGTTAGAAATACACCAAAAGGAATGTTTTGTATGGGGAAGTCGCTTGCTGTGGGAACAGGAAGCCAGGTTTTTCGAGAAGGGTCGTTTGCAGTTAAGGGCATGTTCGTTTTTTTGTTGGTAAAAATGTTAATCAAATATAGGATTTCTTCTGTACTAACCTTACAGATTTGCTATTTTTGGATTTTATTAACGATTTACAACGATGATAGCACGCGACCACCAGATTTTTGAACTGATCGAAGCCGAAAAACAACGGCAATTAAACGGTTTGGAATTAATTGCTTCCGAAAATTTTGTCAGCCCACAAGTGATGGAGGCTGCTGGTTCTGTATTGACCAATAAATATGCGGAAGGATATCCCGGAAAACGCTATTACGGCGGATGCGAAGTGGTGGATGAAGTGGAACAAATTGCCATCGATCGTGCGAAATCCCTGTTTGGAGCGGAATATGCCAACGTACAACCCCATAGCGGATCGCAAGCAAATACGGCAGTCTTCGCAGCATGTTTGAATCCGGGGGATACTTTTTTAGGTTTTGATCTATCTCATGGCGGTCATCTTACCCATGGTTCTCCGGTGAACTTTTCTGGTAAGTTATACCGCCCCGTGTTTTACGGAGTGGATGCCGACACCGGTCGCTTAGACTATGAGGCTATTGAAGCGATCGCGGTACGCGAAAAACCTAAGATGATCATTGCCGGTGCTTCTGCCTATTCTCGAGAGATCGATTATGCCAAGTTCCGAAAGATAGCCGATAAAGTAGATGCTATTTTGATGGCGGATATTGCACATCCAGCGGGACTGATCGCCAAAGGGATCATCGCAGACCCCATTCCGCATTGCCATGTGGTCACAACCACTACACATAAGACCTTACGAGGCCCAAGAGGTGGCTTGATCTTGATGGGGAAGGATTTTGAGAATCCATTCGGACTCACATTAAAAAGTGGCAAACCAAAAATGATGTCTTCTTTATTGAACAGTGCAATCTTCCCTGGAAATCAAGGAGGACCCTTGGAACATATCATTGCGGCGAAGGCAATTGCTTTTGGAGAAGCCTTGACCGATGACTTCTTACACTATATGGTTCAGGTAAAGAAAAATGCCGCTGTGATGGCAGAAGCGTTTGTCGAAAAAGACTATAAAATCATTTCAGGGGGTACCGATAATCACATGATGTTGATCGATCTTCGGAATAAGAGCATTTCAGGAAAAGAGGCAGAAGAAGCCTTAGGAAAGGCTGAGATTACAGTGAATAAGAATATGGTACCTTTTGATGACAAATCACCTTTCGTGACGAGTGGGATCCGTGTAGGAACCGCTGCGGTAACGACACGTGGATTGAAAGAGGAGGACATGAAAACTATTGTTGGATTAATTGATGAGGTAATTACTCACTTTGAAGATGATTCTCGTCTTAAAGAAGTGGCAGAAAAGGTAAATGCAATGATGGAAGGGAAGCCATTATTTGCTAATTAGAAGCACTATTTTTAACCGTTAGTTTTCAATAACGTTTGTTTTTCTAGGGATGCATAGACGGCATAAAATTTTGTGAATGTTGTTCGATGGACATTTTGTATTTTTAGCTGACTAAAAATACAACCATGACAAGACACTACGCATTTTCTATCCTTACGCTTTTTATTTTCTTCGGAATCACCGCTCAAGAGCGAAGCCTACCAATTGACACTACAGTCGTCACCACACATTCAGCAACCATAAACGGGTCTAATGTAAATTATACTGCCACCACCGGAACACAACCGGTGTGGGATGAGATGGGCGAACCGATCGCCAGTCTGTTCTATACCTATTACAAACGAACGAACGGAAAAGCAAATACAGAGCGACCATTGTTGATCTCCTTTAACGGGGGACCGGGTTCCGCTTCGGTGTGGATGCACATCGCATATACGGGGCCTAAGGTTTTGAAAATTGACGAAGAAGGCTATCCGGTACAGCCCTATGGAATTCAGGACAATCCCTATTCGGTATTGGATGTAGCCGATATTGTATTCATCAACCCGGCAAACACAGGGTATTCTCGTACCATCCCGGCGAGTGGAAAGGATGTAGACCGAAAAAAATTCTTCGGGATCAATGCTGATATTAAGTATTTAGCCGAATGGCTTACCACTTTTATGTCGCGACACAACCGATGGAGCTCTCCCAAATACCTCATTGGAGAAAGCTATGGAGGTACGCGTGTGGCGGGCTTAGCACTAGAATTGCAGGAAGCGCAATGGATGTATCTCAACGGAGTGATCATGGTATCTCCGGCCGATTACAAAGTGTTTGAAAGTGATCCGGCAGTTTCTTCGGCGTTAAACCTTCCGTATTTTGCAGCTGCTGCTTGGTTTCACGAAATGTTGCCGTCACGATTGCAACAAAAAGATCTTACCGAAATGCTTCCGGAAGTAGAGCAATATGCAGTCAATACGCTTATGCCGGCCTTGGCCAAAGGCGGATTTATTTCCGAAGCAGAAAAAAATCAAGTAGCCGATAAAATGGCAGAATACACCGGACTCTCAAAAAAAGTGATCTTGCAGAACAACTTAGACGTTCCCACACGTTTCTTTTGGAAAGAATTACGTCGCGAACGTGATGGCTATACCATTGGTAGACTTGATTCACGTTACTTAGGAATCGATAAGACCGATGCGGGAGATGGACCAGAATACAGCGCAGAGCTTACTTCCTGGTTACACTCGTTTACGCCTGCGATCAACTTCTATATTCGTGAGCATCTTAATTTTAAAACGGACATTAAGTATAATATGTTCGGACCTGTACATCCATGGGATCGAACCAATAATAATGTGCGCGACGGATTGCGTAAAGCCATGGCAGAAAACCCCTATTTGAATGTCATGTTCCAATCTGGTTATTATGACGGGGCGACCACCTATTTCAATGCTAAATATACCATGTGGAATATTGACCCGAGTGGTAAAATGAAAGACCGTTTGAGCTTTAAGGGATATCGCAGCGGTCACATGATGTATTTACGAAGAGCCGACTTGGAAAGTGCTAATAATGACCTTCGCGCGTTCATTAATAATACACAATCTAAAGGAAAATCGGCAAAATACTAGCGGTTTCGGATCATTTCTAAAAAACTGCTTCGGCGGTTTCTGGAAACAGGAATTTTATGCTCGCGAATGATGAGATAGCCTTCGTTGAGGTATTTATCAATATGATGCAGATTCACTAGATGTGATTTATGAACTAAGAAGAATTCTTGTTCGTCAAACATTTTAGCAAAATGACCGATGTTCTGAGAGCTTAAGATGGGTTTTCGATTGGTGAAATGCAATTGCGTATAGCCGTCTTTTCCTTCGCAATGTAGAATATCGCTTATCGCTAAGAATTCGAGTCCGTCTTGCGTAGGAACAACCACTTTCTTTTCCTGAAATTTGGTGATCTTAAGGTTTTCGATCAAGGCTTTGTTTTTTTGCAACGCGGTCTTTTCGGCTATGTTATTGCGTGCTTTTTGAACCGCAGCGATCAGGTCGTCATTGTCAATAGGTTTTACCAAATATCCAATGGCGCAATGCTTGATCGCTTCTACAGCGTATTGATCGAAGCCGGTAGCGAAGATAATTTCAAAACCGGGCTCTTCAATGTCGCGCAGTACATCGAATCCGCTCATTTCTGGCATGGCAACATCTAGAAAAACAAGATCGGGTTGGTGTTCTTCTAAGAGCTTCTTTGCCTGTGTAGGGTCTTGGGTACTACCCACCACGGTTACATCTTTACAAAACCGATTGAGTTTATGTTGAAGAATTGAAATCGATTTGGGTTCGTCGTCTATGAGAAATGCTTTGATCATGAGCGTATCGGTTGAATGGTTAGTGTGACGCGGGTACCTTTTATTTCGGAAACCGCGGTGAGGTCGGTCATACTGTATTGAATGTCCCATTTATTAGCCTCTTTTAAGAGTTGTAGCCGTTCTTGCAATACTTGTGAAGAATTAGAGCGGTGCGAACGCGTACTTTGTTTGTACAATCGTTTTGAAGCGTCCAGCCCAATTCCGTCATCTTGTACCATAATTTCAATTCCGTCTTGGTTGGGTAAGGCTGAAAAGATTATTTGTATCGTCCCAAGGCCTTTTTTGTGGAATACACCATGATTTACAGCATTTTCTACAAGCGGTTGTAATAGCATAGAGGGAAGAAAGGTTTCCTGCACATCTAAGCTTGTGTCGGTAGTGATGTGGTATACAAACTTGTCTTCAAATCGTAATTTTTCAATGTCTAGGTAATTTTGAAGTAAATCGATTTCTTCGGCCAAGGTGACTTCTTGTTTTCTGGAATATTCAAAATATTGTCGGATCAATTTCGAAAACGTGGAAAGATATTTTTCAGATTTATCCACATCGTTCTGCTGCACATAATATAGAATGGCATTGAGGCTGTTGTGCACGAAATGCGGATTGAGTTGCGCACGAAGCGCTTTCAGTTCGGTTTGATACATCCGCTTCTGATATTCCAGTTCTAAGGTTGCTTTCTCGTTGATGAGCTTATTTTTTTTGTTCAGAAATACTGCGAACAAGAAGATCAATGCCAAAATAATGGCAATTGCTATAAAGGTTAGCAAGAAGTAGGTATCTATTTTTTCTGTGGGCATAAAAGACCTTTTGAAATGAGGGCATATTGAAAGATGTTCAATATCATTATGGCAAATTGAAAATGAACTCTGTTGAACCCCGGAAACTCTAATAAGGCCATTAAGGGTAATATTCCAATGTAGTAAATAAGCAATCCGGTACAGATCCAAAAAGCTTGAATCTTGTAGAAATGAATAGATTCTTCGGCATTTAACAAACGATAGAAATAAGCAATCGTGAAGATTAGAACCAGCACCGCACCTGAATAGAGCGTAAGGTAAAGAAATTCCTTTAGCGGATGTACCGTGACCAAATTGTAGAGTGTAATGATCATGAAGCCGCTGGAAAACCACAACACGAATGTTTTCCGAAGTTGTGTGTAGAACCAATAGAAAAAGAATAAGAAACTTACCACCGTAAATAGGTTATACACGGGGAGGTTGCTGAGGTTGAAACCAATTCGCATGGTATTCGCGGTTGCTTCAATCAAAAGCACAAACCCTAAATAATAGGCAAAATGGCGTTGCAATCCTTCCCGATTGGCGCGATGGCGATATACCGCCGTGACAAACGCAAAGGATTGAACCCCATAAAGAATTATTTTCAGGAATAGAATCATGGATTACAGTTAATGTCGCCACCGTTATTCCCGATGTCTCCGTGATCTTTTAGAAGCTCTCCCATCACAAAAGTATCACCACCCGATTCATATGTTGGGGCGAAGAAAACGGTATTCACAATTTCTCCATTTGGGCCCGGCGTTCCTGCAAAATACACGCGGAAGCCCAGATTGGTATAGCTACTGTCTTTCGCTATTTCTTCAATTTTACAGAAATAATCCTGCATTTCTTTAAAGTCGAATGTAACATCGCCGGTATTCCCGGGATTGGCACTGAGGTATTGTTCGTGCATTTCTACTGCAATGGAACAGTCAATTAGTCCGGTAGGCTCTTCCGCATCATTACAACAACACGATTGAAGCATTAATAAGAAAATGAGGCATGCGCTAGTTAAGATGTAATTTTTCATAAAGTTGGTTTTTAGAGTGTTAAAGATAGAATTATTTATCAGCAGTTGGATTGCATCACCTTCTACACCAATTTGTTTCTTTACAACAACTCTTCCGTTTTAGGATACGTTTCGAAGAAAATAGAATCCCACCCAAGCCAGGGTGGGATTCTTTCTCAAATACCACTATTGTTTAATAAACTTCTTAGTAATGGTGGTCTCACCTATTTCTAGCGTTATAAAATATAATCCAGACGTAAGGTGTTCGATGTTCGCTTCCGTAAATGGAGCAGTCAATTGTTGAACGCGTTTTCCATTAACATCCATGATGGATGCAGCTTGAATGATAGCTCCGTTCTTGCTCGTAATATGAAGCGTTTCTTTCGCAGGGTTCGGATATAGCGTCACTTCTGAAGACGATACCGTATTTCCGGCCCGCATTGTATCAGCATTATCTTCCGAAGGAATCGCAGCTTTTCCACCTAATACACTTCCGTAAGTTCCCAACCAAGATCGGATCCAATCCTTCTGGGCTTGGGTAAGTCCTTCTTCAATACCTAGAGGCGCTTGATTGTTATAGATTACCTGATACGTAAACCCGTCATCGGTGCAATCTTCACAACAACTAGGAGTTGTCATTCCTACTAAATATAGGGTGTTCTGCTGGAAAGGGAACGGAATGAAATTCGTGGTCAGATCCCAAGGTGTTGCTCCTGATGTTGTAGGATTGAACAAACTATACCCCGTATTATTCCCCCATCCGTAAGGCTCAGAAAAATCGATTACAAACGATCCTCCACTAGCACTATCCAGTGTAATGACATACCAATACCAAGGCTCTCTACAAAGATCCGGGTCGTATGGAAGCACATCGTCTGAGGTACTAATAGTGTTGATAGAACCTGTTACTTGCTGTGGATTTCCTTGATGCTGAACGGTAATACTCAAGTTTGGATCTACCAATTCTTGTACTGAAATATCATCGATGGCGAGATCGTTACCGTCACCCAGTCCGTCTTCTGAAAGTCGAATTCTGATGGCCGTACGTCTATCGCCTTGAAAACAGAAACTTTCCATTTGCCAGTCACAAGGGTCTGAAGGATCTGTATTGATCGTCACAGTTTGAGAATATCCCGTGTTGGTTTCAATAATGAGTTCCGGAAGGATATCAAAGGTACACTGAGGAAGATTTTTGAAATTCGCACAGAAACGATATTCTTTTTCGGGATCCAACTGAAGACGTTGCCCCCAGATAAGACTACTAGTTCCGGCGGGTTGAGTGGTTCTTCCATTCACCAATAAAAACTGATCATTGTTTGGATAGGCAACAGGGTCTTCACAGAAGGAATGATCGGTCACGGCAGTGCCAAAGGCAGCAGCCGAATTGGTCACATTGTACTGCCCCGGTAATGTTGCGGCATTCTGTGTGTAGGAGCTGTTAAAGCCGGTGTTTCCGTATTCAAAATTACCGTTATCCACTAAATTGTCACTTTCATCACAGCAAAAAGCACCATCCGGTGTCGGCTCAGGTTCGCCTCCTACTGTAGCATCACAAACCTCGCTGATACAAATATTGTCAATACCCCAGCGTTCATCGCCACTGGCTACGTCTACACCAAAGGCGAGTGAACCCACATTAAGCATCAGCGCATCCCAGTCGGCTGCATTCCCCGTATTCACGGTCCATTGGCCATCGGCATTACTCGGTAAAACCCCTCCGCTGCTCAGCGCGATAGGGGCACAGATACGTACCCAACCTTGTGAGACATCAATGGGAGTAGTCAGTGTGAAGACCGCTGAAACGGTAGAACTTCCCGGATCGGGTCCGTTGTAAATTCGCAAGCTGTTATAGCCTGTGATCGTTCCGGTTTGAACGAAGAACACTCGTAGATCAAAACAAAAACAGCCCTCTTCTTGAGGCACCATAGTGAGCCAATTTCCGGAATAATCTACATCGTTAAAGGCAACGGTTCCACCGTTTCCGCAGGAACCATCATCCAAGAATAAATAGTAGTCACTAGCGCCCCCTTGGCTATTGACGTTTGAGTATTGTAAGGCATCAATGTTTTGAGCGCCCCAATTGTCGAGCATACCCGGTTGGTATACTCCGGTACAAGCATTCCCAACCGGTGTGGTAGAGGAAGGATTGCTAAAGTCTTCGCAAAACCCTTGCGAAAAACTTTGTGTTGAAACGAGGATGGTACAGCATAGCACCAACCATCGAAAGGTAGTAATTGAATTCATAATGAGAAATTTATGGTTAATACCACAAATATCTCATAACAAGATAGTTATGTAAATATGGAATTGATGATCAGTAGCTCCCAATGCACGAAATGCACTTCTGAATATACGATTGGTATGAATTGGATTCAGGGAAAACTAAAGCCTATGGATCATTTCTAGAAACTCGTTCCGTCTGCTACGTGAAACGGGAATTTTACGGTCATTGATCATGACGTATCCTTCATTGAGATACCTTTTAATAAAGTTCAAGTTGACCAGATGCGATTTATGAACTTGAAAAAAATCAGTTTTTTCGAGGGATTTTACAAAGTGACCAATATTTAAAGAACTTAATAATGAGGGGTTATCCTTGATATGAATTCGGGTATATCCATCGACGCCTTCACAATGAATAATGGAATTAATTTCTAAGAATTCTAGTCCTTCTTGAGTGGGAATCACAATTTTCCTATCCTGAAATCTTTTAACGCTTAGATTTTCTATGAGTTGTTGATTTTTTGCCAACGCATTCTTTTCTCTGATGTTTTCCGTTGCAATCTCTACAGCGGCGATCAATTCATCATTATCTATAGGTTTTACGAGATAACCGATCGCACAATGTTTGATAGCGTCTATGGCGTATTCGTCAAAGCCCGTAGCGAAAATGATCTCAAAATTTGGGGCATCAAACTGTTGTAGCACTTCGAAGCCATTGAGTTTGGGCATGGCAACATCTAGAAACACCAGATCAGGTACTAGCTTAGGAATTTCTAGTAGCGCATCGGTTGGTTTTTGAGTGCTTCCAACAATCGTAACGTGAGTACAGAGGCGTTTGATTTTATCTTCTAGGATGGCAAGCGCTTTCGGTTCGTCGTCTATGAGGTAGGCTGTGATATTCATGTTAAATAGCTAAGGTAATGATTACACGGGTACCCGTTTTTTGGGGATATTTGTTAAGGTCTTCTACGGAAAAATGTATGTTCCAGCGTTTCTCTTGTTGCAACAATGCAATACGCTCACTCAATACATGAGAGGAGTTTGAGGTTGGGTCTTTTCCAAAATTTACATTCAATTTTTTAGCTTCGTTAATACCGATGCCATCATCTTCAATAACAATAGTGAGCAGATGTTCGCTTTCTTTTTTAAAATTAAGCGTGACCGTTCCTTGCGTTTCTTTATGAAATATGCCGTGATTGATCGCATTTTCAACCAAGGGTTGTAACATCATGGAAGGGATCTTAATTTGATTAGTTTCTAAGGTAGGATCTACCGTAATGCGGTATTCCATTTTTTCCTCAAACCGCATTTTTTCAATATCAAGATAATTTTTCAGTAGCTCGATCTCTTCCGAAAGAGTGATAGATTGGGTGCGGGAATGCTCAAAAAACTGCCTAATTAACCTTGAAAATTGCGATAAATACTTTTCCGATAAGGCAACCTCATTCCGCTGTACGAAATACTGAATGGCATTCAACGAATTATGCACGAAATGCGGATTCATCTGGGAACGCAAAGCCTGAAGCTCTAAGCTTGAGATCTTTTGCTTTCTGGCGGATTTCAGCTGTTCGCGGCTTTTTATTTGTCTGTAGAAAAAATAACCGATTCCGATAAGAGAAAGAAATGTGATCAACACTAGAAGGAGACGAAACCATAGCGTTTGATACCATAAAGGTAAGATGGTAAGGGGAAGTCGACGGCTGGAAGTGTTCTTATGCTGATCGACAACCTGTATTTCAAGATTGTATGCTCCCGGAGCTAAATTTGCAAACGTAAGTTCTTGATTTTTTACTGATTGCCACGTTTGCTGTTCTGGAGATAAACGATAATAGTATTTAAGATTTGCTTGGTTCGTGTAGGTTAAGGTATTGAAGGCTATGGAGAGTGCTTCCGCATCTTTATACGGAAAGACAAGGCTGTCTGTATGTGTTTCAAAATAAAGCGAGGGTTCTTTGCCGTAGTTTCGGTTTTTCAAATTCAATTCAGAAAATCCAAGATCAGTAGCTACAAATAAAAGGCTGTCTCGCAGGGCGATGTCATTTATATTTCGATCTAGAATTCCGTCGGCTTGATAGTAGGAGTCCACGATCTCTGAGGATTGAATGTCAGCTTGAAGTTTAAGAACCTGAACACCGTTTTGAGTTGCCAGCCAAAGGTGATCATCCCGCTCGATAATTCGGTTTACTGATAGTCCCTTGGTTGCAGGTATAGGAATTATCGATTCCCCCTGAAGCACATGAACCCCAAACCCATCGGTTCCCAGCAAGAGCTTGTCTTTATAGGAGGTAGCGATCAAATAAGGAATAGGCCGATGCCGGTCTTGCTTCGGAAAAGGTACGAGGGTGTCCTCTTGAATAAGATGCAGTCCGTCACTAGCCAAAAGAAGAAGACGATCTTGGTAAGGCGTGATGGCAATTCCTCCATTGAAGGGGAAAAGAGGCTCAAAATACGAATCTCCAACCGTTCTTGCGAACACATGATCATGGGTAAGAAGATAGTGTGTATTTCTAGTTTCGTATAGATCGATAAGACCTAAGGGTTGTTCTCGTTTTGAACTTGGAAGCGCTCGCTCATCTTCAAATACGTCGCTACGAAGAAGCGTATTTTTTTTAGCCGAAGCATGCGAAGCCCCTAACACATAGGTGCCATAATATTCAGTCAATTTGATATCGTAAATATTCCCTTCAGCTTTTAATTTCGTTGGAAAAACTTTTTCTTGAAGCTTATAATACAGCGGTTCATTTCTAACACCAACATAGAGAGTGTCATTGGCGAGCCGCAACGCGTGTACTTTTTTATTCTCAAAGTGGTGTGACGTTGTTAAACTGATGGCAGGGATCATTTTGATTCCTTTGGACAAGCTTGTCATCCAAAGATTTCCATCGCTATCTTTTATTGCGCGATGATACGCACGAAGATCGTTATGAGTGATGGTTTCAACGGTTTCGAAAGCGTGATTAAAAATGATGAGTTGATTATCCACCTTCCATTGTATAGTGCGCTCATTGGCCCAGACGAATGGTCTTTGGCTGGTGTTATTTTTATGGGAAATAATACGATGCTTGGAATGTTCGAAATCAACTAACAACAAAACATCTTCAAGTTGTTGCCAGATCACGTTGTTGTAGACACCATAAGAAATCATATGAATGCTCAAAGAATCAAAGGAAGAAGTGGTCTCGATACGTTGTAATTTTTTTAGGACCGCATTCTTTAATTGGTAGATCTCAACATGTGATTGCTCATTATTCATGATGATACTATCATTTATATGAAGGGCCAACTTTGGTCTTTCACCAATTTTAGCGGGGGGCGTCCTCTTCCAAACACCTTGTTGTAAATCAAAGGTGCCCCCTCCATACAAGACCAAATTGTTATTTTCTATGCCAAAACTTCTCGGACTGATAGTCTTATTATTTTCTATCGGAAAACTGTAAACACTATCATTCGCTATAAAGCCTTGCCTATTGCTTTTAGAGACGTACCAAACATTGCCGTTAGGCGTCACTTCTAGTTTCCAAGTGTCATTGTTGGGAAGTCCGTCTTTTACGGTAAAAGTTTTGAAAGAGGTGCCATCATATTTTACAACTCCCTTGCTGGTAGCTATCCAAATGAACCCGGCACTATCTTGGACGATATCATAGACGGTATTTGAAGGCAGTCCATTAGCCGTAGAGAATTGATACTCCTGTTGCCCCAATAGTAACCAGGGAAGAAGGAGAAAAATTGCTAGTAGTCTGCCGTGCATTGGGGTAAATTAAGTTAAATCGAACAGGTTTGCAATCCATAGAAAGAATTGACCTGATTTTCAGGCCAATTTCTTCTGTGGTGACATTAACTAAAACATAGAGCTCTTCTCATTTTCAAGATTTGATCAATCGAATCGTTTTTGTGAGGTTGTTTGTGGCGATACGAACAAAGTAGATTCCGGAAGGTAATTCTTCAATATCGATTGTCGTATCCGAATTTTGGGATGTAATCATCAAACGACCGGTGATACTATAAATTTCTACTCGCTTTAACGGGTTCTCGCTAACAATCTCAACGTAATTTTCTGCCGGATTAGGATATAAATATATCTTCTGAGTGTCATTAATTTCTGAATGCTCTTCGATGGCAAATACAGACGTTCCTGTTCCTTCACAGCCACAATCTTGATTATAGAAATAAAACTCTTCGTCGCATAAATTGTAGCTAATGGCAATAGGGCAATTTGGGTTAATGAAAGGAACAATTCTCGTAATGAGCCAGTCACAAGCCAGCGGAGAGGAGGTGCCGGGGTCGTCGCTGAAACCAAAGGGATTATCCACTCCGGTAATATTCACATCCGGAAGCGTACCACTGGTGCTGTTCCCGTTGTTTTCATGAAAGTACATTCTACCACCACCGAAAGTCGGACTAGGTAATAACGGATCACTAATGAGCACATCCAAGTCGCCATCACAATCTGCATCATAAATTTCAGGCGTATGATAACTCCCGCTATCGTCCGGAAGAAATGGATTTACGATAGTACTACCATTGAATGTTTGCGCGCCGGTCAGCCCGAAATAGGGCGGTATCGTACTATTTAAATTCTCGAAATACGCTGTGCCGTCTAGGGTGCCACTCTGATTGCTGATTAGAATATCATGTAGTCCGTCATTGTTCAGATCACCCACGGCGATGAGATCAAGATTGCTAAATGCATATTGATCTGGTATGGTGAGTCCGGCATTGATGAAGGGAATTCCATTGGAAGGAAATCCGCCACTTCCGTTATTAATAAATAGCCAAATGCCAGCATTGCTCGTTGCCGTATCGATACCTGAAACTAAGATATCATTCCAACCATCACCGTTCCAGTCGATAAAGCGATAGCTATAGGCTTGAAAAGCTGGGCCAAAGGCTGAAGTGCCCGGCACGTTATAGATAGGCATCACTCCAGGACCTGCCGTATTTTCTAAAATGTGAAGTTCATCATTGTTCTTTGTGTACAAAATATCAATATCACCATCATTATCAACGTCTCCATATTCTTTATCCTTTCCGAAAAAAGAATTATTGTTCAATTCATTTTTAACTGCTGCGGAAATAATAGTGGGAGCTGCATTGGCGAAAGGGTCAAAATCTAAGCAACTCGATGGGGCGACCTCCCCAGAAATGAATGTGGGCAACCCCAAATGCCCTACTGCTCCTGCGGTAAGTGTAACAGCTGTTGCCACAAAATTTGAAGCACCGCCTACATCGGGATTGTTGATGGCGGCTAACGAATTCTCTCCATCTTTGGTGATCAATATTCGCGACGGAACTTCAGGAGTAAGTTGCATAGCTCCTACAGCATAGCGCCCTCCCTGATTTGGTATGGTCCCAATTTGTACCGGAGTTCCAATGGTAGGGGATAGTGACACCTGATAGATTCTTCCTGTTCCCGTTCCGTTGCTGTTGGCAAAATCAGTGTAATATAGAATATTGCCGTTCGGAGAGAATTCGACTCCATAGGGTCTTACCGGAGCATTTCCTACAAATTGCGGATTAGAAATTACTCCTGTGGCGGTATTAAAATCATAGAGATACACTTCGGCTGCTGTGCCATCAGTTCGTGCAATTTTTCCGCCACTGGGAGAATGTTTCATATAATATCCTGCAGACATGGTAGGGCCCACCGATTGTATCTGTGGCGTTGTGTTGACACCACAAGGAGTAATTTGATAGGTATAAAAGGTGTTCGTGTTCTTTTCTGTAGCTGTCACCCAGTAGTCTTGCCCATTACTGTGTTTAACCGCGCAAATGCGTTCTCCTGTGGGGCCGGGCAGATTTATATTTTTTAAACCTGCTGGAATTTGCCCAAAATCAACTCCGGGATCATATACCCCGTTACCATTATCATCCATATCTACAATACTGTAATTGATACCGTTCGTTCCGTTTACAAAATCTACGGAAAAGATAATGTATTGAGTGGTGCTCTGCGGAAGGGGTACAATGATGGCTGATGAGGTAGAGGAGGGGTTTCCTAACAGGCCACCCCCATTTGTCATCGGACTTCCAGACGGGTCATATACTGTGATCCCATCGGTGTAGAATAATAAGTCTCCCGCCGATGAGGCTATGGAAGCACAGCCTTCAAAAGTGTTGAGATTTCCGGAAATTGCTGTTGCTGTCCCGGAAGAAAAATCGAGTCCGGCATTATTGCCAAAAAACCAATAGTTTTTCTCTCCTTGTGCAAACGAGCTTGAGAGGCAAAAATAGAATACTATTACAATGAGATAGTTGCATTTCATAATTGAAATTATTTGGTTGTTATTCCAAATATCTCAATACTGTAAGAGGTATACTATACTCAATAAAACAACGTCTTCTCTGAAAGAAAGAACGGCATAGTTCAGTTAAAGAACGGAAAAGGATTAATCTTCCGGAAAAACAGTGGCTTCGTAAGCCCCGGCATCTGGTGGGGTTTGACGTGGAACTCCATTGAGGTCAAGCATCGGTGGGATGCCTGATGCACCAATGTTCTCGGCGCCGGAAGCCCCTATCTCAATATTAAAATTATTCAATTCAGTATTCTGAAATACAGGGTCTTCATTGAACACACAGCCGGGATAGAAGTCCGGATTGTTATAATTTTCATCTTCTGCGAATTCACCGGCAGGATCATCAAATTGAATAAGCGAATTGTTGAAGCTGAACACGAACGCTTCACTGGTATCTTCAATCAAGCCAATTTCTCGTTGCTCATTTCCGTAGATGATACAATTATTGAACGTAGCGTTTAGCGGTTCTGTTAGAAATTCGGTTTCACTCACTTGCAACACGTTATCTAACTGAACACTAGGAAACGACCTAAATCCGTTCGTCCAATAATTTGCAAAGGTACAGTGATTAAACTCATAGGTGCCCCCCAACGAACAGGCGAGAGATGATTGCCCGCTGTTATTGATCACCATATTTTCGCCATAGACATTTCCGGTTCGTGCCAACAACCCAACATTAGAACTATTGTAAATCTGCACATTCTCCAATCGTAGAGTTTCGTCTCCATCATTGCTATCCATCAGGATGCCTACGATACCATTTTTAATGGTGGTGTAGCGAAATTCATTGTTGGTACTTCCTGCTGTTAACCAAATGGTGCCCCATTGACCGGGTATCGTTGCGAAATCAGGCTCCAATCGGTCGCCTTCAAAGATCACTTCGTTCTCCAAAGCTTCAGGGTCGGTACTCGGTTCTCCATTCACTTTCATAGAACCGGTATTGGCTACCAAAATGCCGCTATCGCGGTGAAAGTGAATTCGCGCCCCTGCTTCTACAGTCAAGGTTTTTTCTGGAGGAACGGCCGCATAGCCGTAAATTACATAGGGTTTTTCGTTGGTAAAAGTGAGTTCGCTGTCGTCTAAAAAGAACCCTTCAATGAGAACATCATTACCGTCACCATCCATTCCTAAATTCAGTGTTTCAACCGTGCCATCTGCAAATTGTTCGGGAAAGAGGAATACCGCATCTTGCACCAAGGTTACTAATTCTACCTGTTGTGCGCCTCCGCCGCCTTCAAAGACCAACTGATCGGTATATAAAAATTGTGTGTTTCCACCGTTAGGAAGGTTATTGATGTCGAGCGTTGTTTCTATAAAGATGAAAATACTGTCCTTGGCCAAGATCTGTACGTCCTGAAATTCTTTTCCGGGAACTCCATCCACATTCAAACGATAGTTGGAAGCCTCCCCTTGGGAGAGTCGAACCGTAGGGACATTAATATCTTCATCGCTTCGGTTATAGACTTTAAGATTGTAGGTGCTAGAACCAATATTCGTGAAAACCGTATCTAAGAATACAGTATCGCGAGAGAATTCAAGATTTCCGCTGGATGCAACGGTTTCAAAATCATTCCGACAAGAACTCCAAAGGACCAAACAGGCCAATACCGCAAGGGTGTATAGGTATTTCATCAACCAATATTTTCAGTAAAAATATAACTTTTTAAATAGGTTCTTATTGTCTAGGCCTTAGAATTTCTTAGAGAACAATAACACAACGACAAGGTATTCAATCTATTTCTTCAGAATACGAACCTTGAAGAGCTTATCCCAATTTTTTCCGGTGAGATAGAGGATGTTTGGTTCGCCTTTGTACGCAATTCCATTTAAAACATTCAACGCGTCGTGTTGCGTGACCTCGTCTTTCAAACCTTTACAGTCAATCACCCCTTCTACAGCACCGGTTTCTGGGTTCACGATCGCAATGCCTTCGGCTTCATAAATGTTTGCGTAGATCTTACCGTCTACCCATTCCAATTCATTAACACTTTTAATACGCGCCTTATGGGTATACATTTCTATATAATCTTCTTCTTGTAAAGTGCTAGGGTTCAATCGCCAAATACGTTGGGTACCGTCGCTTTTATAAAGTACGTTTCCATCATTGCACAGTCCCCATCCTTCCTTGCTCTGCCCATAGGAAAAGGTCTGAATACGATCTAAGGTATTGACGTCATACACAAATCCGGTATTTTCTCGCCAAGTCAGTTGATAGATCTTATCGTTTAGGATGGTGAGGCCTTCGCCGAAGTAAGTATCTTTTAAGGTTACTTTCTGGAGAACTTCACCACTCTCGAAGTCGGTTTTTCGCAGGGAGGATTTTTCATATTGTCCCGTGCTTTCATAGAGCGTGTCTCCTTTAAATTCTAAGCCTTGCGTGTAGGCATTGATATCGTGAGGATATGCTGCTAATATTTCGTAGGTGTACAGGGTTGGTGGGGTATCTGATAGTAATAGGACCTGCTGACTTATTTCGTATTGTTCTCCTTCGGAATAAATGGTTGCGCTAAGTGTTCGGGAACCTAATCGTTGCTCTTGTAACGAAACGGTGGTAGCTTTTGTGGGTTCTCCGGTGGCGAGACGTTCTTCTTGAAGAAAATACACTACAGAATCGAGTTCTTTTCCTTTTTTATTCTGAAGCGAAACTTCCAACACATCTGAAGGGCGATACGCTTTCTTTTTATTTTCGATCGTTATGGAAAATAATTGATTTGGATCGTTGGTTTGGTTTCCACAACCTCCCACTAAAATTGCCAAAATCATGAAAATGATATAGTTGTATGAAGACGTCATCCCAGGGACATTTTTTGGCAAAGTACGAAAATAGAATCGTTCGAAAAAATCCTTGGAGAAGCTACAAAATGAGCGTATATTTGCAGTGGCAAGTCCTACACAACCAGCTCCTGTTGAATCCCCCAGGGCGGGAA
>CEVM01127873.1_pt1 | contig 35857 bp, 38 predicted proteins | sample 531481 | NCBI WGS metagenome assembly CEVM01 (sample SAMEA2623649, study PRJEB7988) | marine metagenome | biome: marine biome (ENVO:00000447); feature: mesopelagic zone (ENVO:00000213) & marine oxygen minimum zone (ENVO:01000065); material: "saline water (ENVO:00002010), including plankton...
CCATGTTAATTCTATATGTTCAATTCTTCCGCAAGAAAGAGGACCAATCGCGTCTTGGTGTTAATATGAATTATATTATCGGAGCGATCACGGCAATTATATCTGTGATTACCGCATTTAAAATTTTTGGATGAAACAAGAACCGTCTTTTTTTCAGCGCGTATATGACGTAGCAAGAAAAATCCCCCACGGAAGAGTTACCAATTATGGAGCTATTGCAAAATATTTGGGACAAGCAGGAAGTGCGCGTATGGTGGGTTGGGCTATGAATGCCAGCGGAACAGAAGAAGACGTGCCGGCACATCGAGTGGTGAACCGAAACGGCCTGTTAACAGGAAAACACTATTTTGACGGCACCAATTTGATGCAACAGTTACTGGAAAGTGAAGGAGTTACCGTGGTAGAAAATAAGGTCACTGATTTTGAAAGCCTTTTTTGGGATCCAATGAAAGAACTACCTCCCGGAATGTATTAAATTTTTTTGATCAGACCGCTTGATCGAGGCATCTATCATTTCGATAGAGTAGCTTCGTAATCCGAAGATTAACCGTTATATTTGCACTTTAGAATGAATCTAAATTTTGGCAGTGATTTATGAAGTTTAAGAAGCAAGAAATCCTTGATGCATTAGCAACTATTTCGGTAGCGGGAGAAGGAAAGAACATGGTGGAAAGTGGTGCCATTAAGAATGTGGTCACATTTGCCGACGAGATCATAGTAGATGTGGTCTTAAGCACTCCGGCAATGCACATTAAGAAAAGAGCTGAAGCCGACATAAAGAAAACCATTCAAGAGCGAATTTCAAAAGAGGCTCAAGTGGAGGTGAACATCAAAGTAGAAGCACCTGAAAAGAAGCCGGCAAATTTGATCAAAGGAAAACCTATTCCCGGAATTAAGAACATCGTGGCGGTCGCTTCCGGAAAGGGTGGTGTGGGAAAATCTACCGTCACAGCCAACCTGGCAGTCACCTTGTCTAAGATGGGCTTCAAGGTGGGGATATTAGATGCTGATATCTACGGTCCTTCTATCCCTATGATGTTCGATGTATTTACAGAGCGCCCCCTTTCTGTTACGGTCAACGGAAAAAGTAAGATGAAGCCCATTGAAAACTACGGCGTCAAAATATTGTCAATAGGATTTTTTACACAGCCCAATCAAGCCGTAATTTGGCGCGGACCGATGGCGGCTAAGGCCCTCAATCAGTTGATTTTTGATGCCGATTGGGGAGAACTTGATTTCATGCTGGTAGACTTGCCTCCCGGTACAGGCGATATTCATTTAAGTATTATGCAGTCTTTACCTATCACCGGTGCGGTTATTGTTAGTACGCCGCAAACGGTAGCACTGGCAGATGCGCGAAAAGGGGTGGCAATGTTCCGTCAGGAAAGTATTCAGGTACCGGTGCTTGGTGTCGTTGAAAATATGGCGTATTTTTCTCCGGAAGAATTGCCTGAGAATAAATATTTTATCTTCGGAAAAGGAGGAGCTAAAAACCTTTCGGAAGATCTTGACATTCCTTATTTGGGAGAGATTCCTTTGGTGCAAAGCATTCGTGAAGCTGGAGATGTGGGACGGCCGGCGGCCTTACAAACTGCCACTACCACAGAGGAAGCCTTTGAGGACGTTACAAAACGCGTTGTTGAGGAAACCGTTCGCAGAAACGAAGATCTTCCCCCAACGGAAGCAATTAAAATTACTACAATGGCTGGTTGTAGTGCGGTAAAAAAATAATATGACAGACAACGAATTAGAACAGAAAGTGCAGATCGCTTTAGAGGAGATTCGACCCTTCTTGCAAAGCGACGGAGGAGATATCTCTCTGCTTTCTATTGATAACGGAACGGTAGTTCGGGTTCAGTTGGAAGGAGCATGTGTAGGTTGCAGTGTAAACCAAATGACCCTAAAGAGCGGTGTTGAAATGACGATCAAAAAACACGCGCCACAAATTGAGCAAGTAATCAACGTCGAAGTGTAGTGATTGATGTACGAATGTCGATCCGGGCAAGGTATTGTCGCGCTTGCATGTTGCTAGAAATTACACAGAAAAATTCATGATTACCACAGATATACTTATTATTGGTGCTGGCCCTACGGGGCTTTTCACCGTTTTTGAAGCTGGATTGTTGAAGTTGAAATGCCATCTCATCGATGCCTTGCCGCAGCCGGGAGGACAATGCGCTGAGATCTACCCCAAAAAACCAATTTATGACATCCCCGCCTTTCCTGAAGTACTTGCCGGAGATTTGGTAAAGAACCTAATGAAACAAATTGAACCGTTTCAACCGGGATTTACCTTAGGGGAACGCGCTGAAACCATCGAAAAACAGGAGGATGGCTCGTTTATTGTCACCACCAATAAAGGAACGCGACACCAAGCGCCTGTGGTGGCGATTGCCGGAGGTTTGGGTAGTTTCGAGCCCAGAAAACCCCCTATTACATCATTAAAAGATTACGAAGATCGCGGAGTAGAGTATATGATTCGAGAACCCGAGATGTACCGTGATAAAAAAGTGGTGATTGCTGGGGGAGGTGATTCAGCTTTGGATTGGTCGATTTTTTTAGCAGATGTGGCCAAAAGCGTCACCTTGGTACACCGCCGTAATGAATTCCGCGGAGCGTTAGACAGTGTAGAAAAAGTACAAGACCTTAAGGATCAAGGTAAAATTAATTTGATCACTCCAGCCGAGGTCGTTGACGTCTTTGGAGAAGGCCGTGTAGAAGGGGTCTCGATAAAACGCGGTGCGGAAGTTTCTAATCACGATTGCGATCATTTTGTGCCGCTTTTTGGACTGGCACCTAAGTTAGGGCCTATTGCCGATTGGGGCCTTGAAATTGAAAAGAATGCTATTAAGGTGGATAATACGTTAGATTATCAAACAAACATTCCCGGAATCTACGCGATTGGCGATGTAAATACCTATCCCGGAAAACTCAAATTGATCCTTTGTGGCTTTCATGAGGCAACACTCATGTGTCAAAGCGCATACCAGCGCATTTTCCCTGATAGACGTTATGTAATGAAGTATACGACGGTAGGCGGAGTAGAAGGTTTTGACGGCACAAAAAAAGAGGCACCGAAAGCCGTGGTTAAAGCGATTAATTAATGCAGGACATCAAAGTCACGATTATAGACCGGCAAGGTCAACATCATACGGTGGATGCCCCTACCGATATGAATATGAATGTCATGGAGTTGGTTCGTTCTTATGAATTAGCTCCAGAAGGTACCATCGGTATCTGTGGTGGCATGGCGATGTGTGCTTCTTGTCAATGTTACGTATTGAGCGATCATGAACTTCCGGAAATGAGCTATGATGAAGATGCGATGTTGGCAGAGGCCTTTCACGTACAAGAGAATAGTCGCTTGGGCTGCCAGCTTCATATTCACGACGCTCTTAATGGGCTCACCATTGAACTAGCGCCGGAAAGCTAATCCACTAAAATTCCTAGTGCATTTAAATAAATTCTCTCAACAAATAAGCGGTACGCTTTACGAGAAGGATGCAATCCGTCGCCGGAAACTAAGTCGGGTTCTTCAACCCCTCTTCGTGTGATATCTGTGATGTTCAGATAGGTGACTCCACGCGCCGCAGCTGTTTGTAAGGCAAATTGATTGTATTGATCGATCTCTTGAGAGACTGCTTCTTTATTTGAAAGTGTTTGCCCGAAAGGAGTATAAACATAATCCGGGATTGAAATCACAATAACATTTGATGCCTCTCCTCTGGCTAAAGTAATTGCCTCGTCTAGCAAACGTGGAAATTCTTCCTCATATACCGAAAAGGGCCGACCTTGATATTGGTTGTTGACTCCAATTAAAAGCGTTACGATATCTGCATCTGCAGAGGGATCTGATCTTTCAATTGCTCTAAGTAAATCGGTGGTTGTCCAACCCGTTTGGGCAATACTATACAGGCTTCCATTGTAATCAGGTTCTTCATTAATAGAATCTAATAACTGACGGGGAAATCCACAATTACTACAAACTCCTTGTCCGTAGGTGTAACTATCTCCCAATGCCACGTATCGGAAAGCAAGCGCATTTTCATTGTCGGTGTTCGAAGGTTTACCTTGGCTGCTTGTATTTTCCTGTGAACACGCAACACATAGCACCAAAAGACAACCGAGGATTGTCGTGAATAGGGTTTTTATAGATCTCATAGCAACTTATATACGTGCTTTAGGCAAGTTTCGTTTTAATAACCTTCTTAAAATTTATATAAATCTTGCTAGGTTTGGTAACTTGCCAAGGGTTGAGGCCCTTCAAGGAGTACTCTAATGATCTTTAATGTACCGCTTTCCGTAGAGGCTATTTGCCATTTTATAAGGGATATGGCACCCTTTTCAATTTCAATTCCGGTAATGCTTCTAGGGTGGACGCAACTTCCATCGTTGAACAACGGAATTTCATTCGGTTCCGGAAAGCGAGGTCGATGCGTATGTCCTATGATGGTTATCTTATTTTGATGTTCAAGGATCCATTTTTTGAATCGACGTTCTACCTTCAAGAGCTCTAGGTAGTTTTTCGCCGGACTCGTAGGATCGCCAATACCAAAGATCTGAAGTTGTCGCCATAAGGCACGCACCATAAATCGATTCCATTTCCAACCGCGATAATTCATCCATTCCGCTTGATGTCCATGGAGCATAAAGATCTCTTGACCGGTCTCTTCGTGCTCTAATACCAGTCCTTCAGAGAATTCAATACAAGGGAAAAGCGGGTCTTCTTTTCCGGTTACTTTGTTAAAATATGAATGTAGATGCTTAGATACATAGCTTTCTTCACGATACACCATGTCATGATTGCCTAGTAAGCGATACAGACGATGCTCTTCAAAGAATTGTTTCATCAGCATGAAGACATTCTTGTGGGCTTCCAGAATAGATGAAAACTTCCGATTCTCCCACAGTTCGTCTCCATCCCCTAATTCACAATAGGTAAAACCTTCTTTATAATAATGGGTTAGCGCGTGAAAATAGGTGTTTCCGTTGTTTGCAAAATCATCAGCAAAGCTATTATCACCTCGATGACAATCACTAAATATGACGAATTTAGAAGTGTCATTAAAAGGGATGCGTCTTGCAGTATTATATGCTTTTGAAATCCTACGCTGGGAAGACATGGTTTATCTTTCCCTAAAGATACGATAAGGGAATATGGTTATGCGGTTTGGAGTGCTAAAATTTCCGAAAGCACGCCTTCCCATAACTGTTCTCTGGCCTGAAGTGAAGCAACTACAGTGTGTTCCACCTCGCGCCATTTCGCACCGTCGTTACCACAAAGTTGTTCGATCATCGCCAAGGCCATAGGCCCGTGTTCATCTCCGTCCAATTCTATATGCCGATCAAAATAATATTTGAAATCAGTGAGGTCTTCCTGCGGAAAGTTTTGCTGAATGTTTTTGATGATTTCTGAAAACATGTCGGGAATCAAATCTTCACGTCCAAAGGTAAAAGCCGCGGCGATCTTATGGTCTTTGTCCTCGGAAATCGTTTGAAACGTAAAGCGTAAGAATTTTTTCACTGCACTAGGAAGCCCACTCTCTTCAAGTAATGCTTCAATTTCTTGTGTTTCCAATTGGGTTAAAAAACCGGTGATCTCTTTGGTGTTGGCTCCGGCTTTCTCCATAGCATCCAAATACATTTCAAAATGACTTTGGCGCTTCCCAGCCCGATTGATATCGGTTTCTTCTGCTAACACAATTTCATTGATCAAATAGCGCGTTTCAGGATTGCCTTTGGGTTTCCACGGCACTTGAGTGCAGGTGAGGTTGTTTTGTAATGCTTTCAGCAACGACATAAAATCCCAAACGGCAAACACGTGATACTCCATAAAAAGCCGCAAGTGTTCCGGAGTTTTTATTTCTGAATATAACGGGTGATGCAACAACGTGTCACGATACGGGGCAATTTTTTGTTCAATTTGGGAGATCATAAATAGGGATGCTAAAATTCAACGTTCTGCTGTGGGACGGTTATTGGAATTATTGTTTTGGTGATAGTTTTTTTCCGTGAAAAGGGCAATAGTTCCATTTGCCCGATAGTAGGGCGTTGTCTGTTGGGCAAATTTTATCTTCCAACAAACTTCCTAAGGGCAAATCAATGGTTCTTTGAAATTCTCCCAATTGAAAACTGAAATCCCCATTACCAAGAGGATCGATGGCTCCTTTAGGAGATCCCATGAAGATAAAATGCATATTTTCACCTAAGGGCCCAAGCATTGAGGCCATCATGGGCTGCATGAGGTTGGCAAACGACTTAAGGTCTGCGGAAAGGTCATCTTGAGAAATCGCTGTTAACGGACTTCCTTGATAGGTTACAGAGAAATCTTTCAGAATAGCATCAACGGTTTCGTAGGTAACACCACCAAAGTAACCGATATTTCCTTTTACTACCGCAAAGAGGTTGTATTCACTTACCATATCTGCGATTGCCAAGTAATCTTCTTGCCGCAAGGTTTCGTCTTGTGCTACCGAAACCTCCCAAAATGCAAGCGGAAGCCAGAAGACTAGTTCTACAGCATCTGGGTTGTCACTGCTGTATTCAACCTCAGATAAAAAAGCATCGAGTTTTACTTCTTCAGGCGCTTTCAATTGCGCTTGTGCTTCAGAACAAAAGCCTACAGCAAATAGCAGACTAATTAGAATTATTTTTACCATTATTTAAAAGCATTGAGTCCGGTGATGTCTAGTCCGGTGATCAACAAATGAATGTCGTGCGTACCTTCGTAGGTGATCACACTTTCTAAGTTCATGCTGTGACGCATGATGCTGTACTCTCCGGTGATTCCCATTCCACCAAGGATCTGTCGCGCTTCTCGTGCAATGTTGATCGCCATATCTACGTTGTTTCGTTTGGCCATCGAGATCTGTGCGCTGGTGGCTTTCCCTTCGTTTCGAAGGACACCAAGACGCCACGCTAATAGCTGGGCCTTTGTGATCTCCGTGATCATTTCGGCTAATTTTTTCTGTTGTAATTGGAAGCTTCCAATAGGTTTTCCGAACTGCATGCGTTCTTTGGAATAGCGCAAGGCCGTATCATAACAGTCCATCGCAGCACCAATGGCTCCCCAAGCAATTCCGAAGCGCGCAGAATCCAAACATCCAAGTGGCGCACCCAAGCCTGATTTGTTCGGTAATAAGTTCTCCTTGGGAACCTTGACATTGTCAAAGATCAATTCGCCCGTAGCTGAAGCACGTAATGACCATTTGTTATGGGTTTCAGGAGTAGAGAAGCCTTCCATGCCGCGTTCTACGATGAGTCCGTGAATACGCCCTTCCTCATTTTTCGCCCAAACCACAGCTACTTGCGCAAAAGGCGCATTGCTAATCCATAGTTTGGCACCGTTGAGCAGGTAATGATCGCCTTTATCTTTAAAGTTGGTGGTCATGCCACCGGGATTGCTTCCGTGATCCGGCTCTGTGAGTCCGAAACACCCCATCCATTCGCCACTGGCCAGTTTGGGAAGGTACTTTTTACGTTGTTCTTCGGTACCGTATTTCCAGATGGGGTACATTACCAAAGACGATTGTACCGAAGCGGTAGAACGCACTCCACTATCGCCGCGTTCGATCTCCTGCATGATGAGTCCGTAGGCAATCTGATCCATCCCTGCACCACCGTATTCTTCCGGAATATAAGGTCCAAAAGCACCAATTTCGGCAAGGCCGCTAATGATTTGTTCAGGGAATTCCGCTTTTTGGGCGTATTCTTCAATGATGGGAGACACATCACGCTTCACCCAGCTGCGAGCGGCGTCGCGAATGAGCTTATGCTCTTCGGTAAGGAGTTCGTCTAATTGGTAATAATCGGGAGCTTCAAAAAGATCGGGCTTCATAGAAATATGATTTGAAGCACAAAGGTAAAAAGAGCGGTGCGACTGACCTACATTTTCAAATAAAAATCTTTGACTAGCGCGATGTATTCTGAGGCGTACTCGTGGCGGTCAATTTCGATGGTAAGATGTTCAATTGTGGGATCGCTTTTCAGAAAAGAAAATTCTATCAAACAGCGCTTCACCTCGCTATCGACATGGCCTTTTACAAAGCAAATTCTCTTTGGATATAGCTTGAATGCCTCTGAAACCGCCACAAATGCTTCAAAAGCACTACGTGGAATGACTACTGCAAATAAACCGTTTGGTGCTAAAAGGTCAGAAACGCCCTCCATCAATTCCTCAAAAGGGAGCGCATCAGAGAACCGTGCCATGTCCCTGTCTGGATGTTTTGTTTTGTATTTTTCAGAATAAAACGGAGGATTGGAAATGATGAGGTCGTAGTGCTCGTCCATTTCGGCAACAAATTCTTGAAAGGAGGCATGGTAACAAAAGAGACGGTCGCCCCAGGGAGAACTCTCAAAATTTTCGGTGCATTGTTCGTAGGCATTGGGTTCGAGTTCAACGGCATCGATCACCGAGGCATTGGAGCGTTGCGCTAGTTGTAAAGAAATGATGCCCGAGCCAGCACCAATATCGAGGATGGTTTCGGGGTGCCTTTCGAGGGATGCCCAGGCGCCTAGCAGCACACCATCGGTCCCGATTTTCATGGCGCAGCGGTCGTCTGCGACTTCAAACTGTTTACAGCGAAACATGGCTTAGGAAAGGTAAATGTCAATCAATCCTTCGGGCGCTTCGATGCGAATTTCTTTCGCATTGCGGTCTACCTTTTGAATAATGTCGTCGTTGATAGGAATGAGTACTTCCGTTCCCTGATGATCAATGACAAATAGGTGCTGCGGCGTGCTATCATTTACGGATTGTAAGGTTCCAACGGTTCCGAAGTGCTTATCGATGATGGTAAACCCGATGACCTCATGATAATAAAATTGATTGCCTTCCAAGGTAGGAAGAAGATCGAGGGGGAGGTATAGTTTCTTTTTTAGGAGTCCGTCTGCCTTACCTTCATCATCTACCTCTTCAAACTGAATGCGAAGCAGGCTGGATTTGTGTAAGGAAAGTGATTCAATAAAAAATGGAATCAATTTGTTGTGGAGTTCCACAAAAACTGATTCCATTTCTAAAAATTGTTCGGGGTCGTCGGTATCTAATTTGACGAGGACTTCCCCTTTAAAGCTGTATTTTTTTACGATCGTGCCAACGAAGAAACAGTCCTTCTTTTGCATCGCAAAAAATTTACTCTTCTTCTTTAGAAGCTTCAGCGTCTACTGCAGCTGCAGTTTCTTCTGTTGCCTCTTCGGTAGCTTCTGCTTCCTCCTCGACAGGAGCTGCAGCAGCGATACGAGCTTCGTTCACGGCTTTTTCAGCAGCAAGGGCTTCTTCTTTCGCTTTTTCTTCTTCTTTCGAAAGATTGTCTTTCTTAGCGTCTACTTTCGCTTGCTTATCATCTAACCAAGCATTGAATTTCTTCTCCGCTTCTTCTTCGGTCAATGCCCCTTTACGGACACCACCAGCCAAGTGATTTTTCAATAAAGCACCTTTGTAAGAAAGGATAGCACGTGCTGTGTCGGTAGGTTGTGCACCATTTTGTAACCATTTTACAGAACCATCTATGTCTAGATTGATCTCCGCAGGGTTTACGTTTGGATTGTAAGTTCCTAGTTTTTCTAAGAATTTACCATCTCTTTTAGCACGGCTGTCTGCCGCTACGATCCAGTAAAAAGGATTCCCTTTTTTACCGTGACGTTGTAATCTGATTTTAACAGGCATAGTAATTAATTTTTGGGGTACCCGACCCCGGTTATAATTTTTTCGGACGGCAAAGATACCACAATTTTTAAATTGAAAGTCAAGAGTTTCTACTTTTATTTTATATTTGTGACACCCAAAACTCCCTAAAAAAGAGCATCATGAGAATTTACCTACTACTTTTTGCCTTGCTAGGACTGTCATTTTTTTCTTGCAGTGAAGATGATGAGCGTATTGATACGCCTATGTTCGCTAGAAATTTCGAAAAAAATTATTTTTTTGTTGCCGACAGTCTCTCTGCAAATAAGAATGAAGATGGCACCTATACCATCAGAGGACAAGCAGATCAAGGTGTTATTGAAATGACCATTAGCAGTCCCACCCTGAACCGCTACAACTTTGGAAAGGATAGTGAGAATGTAGCTGTCTTTAGAAGCGCCTCAGGATCTATATTTACCACAGATCATCCGCAAGGTGTAGGTTTTGTTGAGATCACGAGATGGGATACCGGAGGGAGAACATTGAGTGGTGTATTCGACTTCACTGCAATTGTAGGTTCTACCGGAGAGAATTTTAATAAATTCAATTATGGTGAATTTACGAACGCTCGGTATCAACAAGAGGAGCCTATAGATGATGAAGACCCGGATGGCACGGGCGATTAACCCCAAACTATTCTTTTTTTCTGTTAAATCACCTTAACGTTTTTAAGGCACATTTCGCCTTCTCGTTAAACCCTGTTAATTTACTTTAAACTAGGGTTAAATACTTGATATGAACGCTCTGATATCCTTACATTAGTATTGGAATAAGGATAAACAAGAGTCCTACAAAAAAACTTTTCTTGTGTAATTTAAAAGATAAGATGATGAAGTATACAGAAGAAATGTCGAATAAGTTAAATGAACTTTTAGAAAAGAATTACGATGCTGAAAAAGGCTATAAAAAAGCAGCCGAAATTGTAGACAACGCAAAGCTGCAACAATTCTTTTCGCAACAAGCTCAAAATCGTTATGATTTTGGTCATGAACTAAAAACAGAAATCAGAAATTTTGGAGAAACTCCTGATAAAGGAGGAAGTACTACTGGTGTTGCACACCGTACCTGGATGGATATTAAAAGTACCTTTACTTCTAACGATGAAGAAGCTATCCTGAATGAAGTGCAAACCGGAGAAAAGGCTGCAGTCGAAGAATATGATGATATTATTAACGACACGACGTTGCCGCCAACCACTAAAAAAATTCTAACGGAACAACGCGAGAGTGTCAAAACCGCCTTGCAAAGTGCCAAGAATTTTGAGGTTGTTGTCTCCTAATTTTTGAATATAAAATGATAAGCCGCTCTTGTGGGAGCGGCTTTTTTTTGTTCATAATTTCAAGGTATTGTGCACAACTTTCTTTCGAGGTGCCAAGGGCTTTTTTTATTTTTACTTCGGAAGAAATTCCTAACATCCTCTAAACTCACAGCCCAGCTATGTACCTGATTTTTGATACGGAAACCACCGGACTACCCAAGCGTTATGATGCCCCCTTGAGCGATAGTGACAATTGGCCACGGTGTATTCAGATCGCATGGCAACTGCACGATGCGATGGGGAATGTTATTGAGCATCAAGATTTTCTCGTCAAACCGGATGGGTTTAATATTCCCTATGATTCTGAACAGATTCACGGAATTTCTACGGCCCTTGCCGAAGAACAAGGGGTGCCTCTAGCGGAAGTCGCAACAGCATTTCAAAAAGCATTAGAAAAAACCACCTTTGTGGTTGGACAGAACGTTGATTTCGATGTGAATATCATGGGAGCTGAATTCTACCGACTCAGTCAGCCGAACCCACTAGAAGAACTCCCTGTCTTAGACACCTGTACCGAAACCACAGCCGAACTCTGTAAGATTCCAGGGGGTCGCGGTGGAAAATTCAAGTTGCCTACACTTACAGAATTACATGAGTTTTTATTTGGTGAGCCCTTTGCAGAAGCTCATAATGCTACTGCCGATGTGGAAGCCACTACGCGTTGTTTCTTTGAGTTGGTACGCCGACGTATTTTTACTGCGGAAGCGTTAGATGTGGCTCCAGATTATTTTGATGAATTTTCGGAAGCCAATCCTAAACCGATTGCGCTTATCGGTCTCAAACATCTCAATCTGAAGAAAGCCTCAGAAGCCATTCATAGAAAATTAGAGGCACAGGAAGCTACTGAAACTATTTCTTCCGAAGAGATTAAAGAAAATCTCGCAACGCTCGAAGATACCGCCTTCGCACACCTTCACAACCATTCACAATTCAGTATTCTTCAATCCACTTCTTCTACACAAGACTTGGTCAATGCTGCCGCCGCTAATGAGATGCCCGCAGTAGCCTTAACCGATTCAGGGAATATGATGGGTGCGTTTCACTTTGTGCAAGCTGTCAATAATTATAACAAAGGATTAAGCGAAGAGGAACAACACAAACAGCTAAAAGCAATCGTTGGGTGCGAGTTCTTTGTGTGCGAAGACCATACCAACAAATCTCATAAGGACAACGGCTATCAAATAGTGATGCTCGCCAAAAACAAAAAGGGCTATCACAATTTGGCAAAAATGGCGTCTATTGCCTATACCGATGGATTCTACTACGTTCCGCGTATTGATAAGGAAGTGGTGACAAAATACAAGGATGATATCATCGTACTTACCGGAAGCTTGTATGGAGAGGTGCCTTCCAAGGTGTTGAACATAGGAGAAAATCAAGCGGAAGAAGCCTTGTTGTGGTGGAAAGAGCAATTCCAGGACGATCTTTACATTGAACTGATGCGACACGATCAAGAAGACGAACGTCGCGTGAATGCAACCTTGGTCGAATTCTCCAAAAAGCACGATGTGAAGCTGGTGGCCTGTAACAACACCTATTACATTCACAAAGAGGATGCTAATGCGCACGATATTTTATTATGCGTAAAAGACGGGGAAAAGCAGGCCACCCCCATAGGTCGCGGTCGCGGGTATCGTTATGGGTTACCCAATCAAGAATACTATTTTAAGTCTCAAGAAGAGATGAAAACCCTCTTCAAAGACCTGCCTGAAGCCATTGCTAATATTGCTGAGGTCATTGAAAAGGTAGAATCCTTTACCCTTCAACGCGATGTCTTGCTTCCGAAATTCGACATCCCTGAACAATTTCAAGATGCCCAAGATGATGCTGACGGCGGGAAACGCGGAGAAAACGCCTATTTAAAGCATCTTACCTTTGAAGGTGCTGAAAAACGCTATGCCGACATCACTCCCGAAATTCGACAACGTTTGGAATTTGAGCTGGAAGTGATCGCAAATACGGGATATCCTGGCTACTTTCTTATTGTTCAAGATTTTATCGCAGAAGCCCGCAACATGGGCGTCTCTGTAGGTCCGGGTCGTGGCTCGGCAGCAGGGAGTGCGGTTGCGTATTGCCTAGGAATCACAAATATCGACCCCATTGAATACGATCTCCTTTTTGAGCGGTTCTTGAATCCGGATCGTGTGAGCATGCCTGATATCGATATCGATTTTGATGATGAGGGTCGAAGTAAGGTTATGGACTATGTGATCAATAAATACGGTGCCAATCAAGTGGCGCAGATCATTACCTACGGAACCATGGCAGCCAAATCGTCCATTCGTGATACGGCGCGCGTACTCGACCTTCCGTTGAATGATGCCGACAGGATCGCGAAGCTCATTCCCAATATGACCAAACTCAACAAGATCTTCGGTTTGGAAGAAAAGCAATTGCGTAGCAAATTCCGAAGCGACGAATTGTCGAAGGTCAACGAACTTTTAAACCTTTCCGAAGGAAGCGATCTCGAAGCTGAAACCATCAATCAGGCAAAAGTACTGGAGGGCTCCGTTCGAAATACCGGAATCCACGCCTGTGGAGTGATCATTACTCCCGATGACATTACCAACTTTGTCCCCGTGGCCACCGCCAAGGATTCGGAATTGTACGTGACCCAATTTGACAACTCGGTCGTAGAAAGCGCCGGACTGTTGAAAATGGATTTCTTAGGGCTGAAAACCTTAACGCTCATCAAAGACACGGTGAAGATCGTCAAACATCGTCACGATGTAGAGTTGGATCCGGATACCTTTCCGCTGGACGATGAAAAAACCTATGAACTCTTTCAACGTGGAGAAACGGTAGGGATCTTTCAGTACGAATCGGCGGGTATGCAGAAGTACATGAAAGAATTGAAACCTACGGTATTTGCTGATCTTATTGCGATGAACGCCCTGTATCGTCCCGGACCGATGGAATACATTCCGAGTTTCGTACGTAGAAAACACGGGGAAGAAGAAATTACCTATGACCTTCCTGCGATGGAGGAGTATCTGCAAGAGACTTACGGAATTACGGTCTACCAAGAGCAGGTGATGTTGTTGTCGCAAAAGTTAGCCGATTTTAGTAAGGGTGAGGCCGATGTGCTTCGGAAGGCCATGGGGAAAAAGCAAAAAGCGGTGCTTGATAAGATGAAGCCGAAATTCATCGAACAGGCATCCGCCAAAGGTCACGACGCAGAAATGCTGGAAAAAATCTGGAAAGATTGGGAGGCCTTTGCGAGTTACGCCTTTAATAAAAGTCACTCTACTTGTTATGCCTGGATCGCGTATCAGACCGCCTATCTAAAAGCGCATTATCCGGCCGAATATATGGCGGCGGTACTTAGTAATAATATGAACGACATCAAACAAGTGACGTTCTTTATGGAAGAATGTCGCCGTATGGGATTAGACGTGCTTGGGCCCGACGTGAATGAATCCTTTTACAAATTTACTGTAAACGATCAAGGCGCCATTCGCTTCGGGATGGGCGCTATCAAGGGCGTTGGTGGCGGTGCGGTTGCCACGATCGTGGAGCACCGTAAGGACGGAAAGTATAAGTCGGTTTTCGACCTAGCCAAACGCATCGATCTTCGGGCTGCAAACAAAAAAGCCTTTGAAAATTTAGTATTGGCAGGCGGTTTTGATGGCTTCGGAACGCATCGCGCGCAGTATATGCACGATGAAGGAGACGGAGTAAAGTTCTTTGAAAAAGTGCTTCGCTATGCAGCCAAGTACCAAGAAACTCAGAATTCTTCACAAGTAAGTTTATTTGGAGAATCCAGTGACGTACAAATTCCCGAACCCGAAGTGCCGCCTTGCGAGGAATGGGGTACGATGAAAAAGTTGAAGCAGGAAAAGGAAGTGGTTGGAATTTATATTTCTGGGCATCCGCTGGATGATTTCAAACTAGAGATCAATAGCTTTTGTACCGTAAAAGTAGCCGACTTCCATCAGATCGAGAAGTTAGTGAATCGAGAGGTTTGTTTTGGTGGTATCGTGAGCGATGTGCAGCATCGTGAAAGCCGACAAGGAAAAGGCTGGGCCATCTTTACGGTGGAAGATTACGACGATAGTTTTGAATTCAAAATCTTTGGAGAAGAGTATTTAAAGTGGCGTCATTTTCTCATTCCGAATTCCTTTATTTACGTTCGTGCGTTTGTGAAAGAAGGATGGACCAATCGAGATACCGGGAAGCAGGGCGATCCTAGAATTCAGTACAACAGTTTTCAAATGTTGCATGATGTGATGGATCAGCAGGCGAAAAAGCTCACGGTACAGATGTCAATTGATGGGCTCCACGAAAAAAGAATAAAGCATCTTCAAGAATTGTTTTCATCACATAAAGGAGATAAACAACTGCACTTTACGCTGTATGATCTGGATGATAAAGTAAAACTGAATATGCCCAGCAGAAAGACCAAGATCCATATCAATAAAGAACTTCTGGAGGCCTTAAGAGAAGAAGATCTGGCGTATAAGTTGAATTAACATTTACATCAAGAATCCGTCAACGGTTTCGGTTGGGGGAGGAATGTTTTGATCATTGATCATTTGGCGAAGATCGATCTCTATTCCTGTGGCGATGGATGTGATAGGCACATCATTATAGGTGCCTTCAAATGGATTTTCGGAATAGTCCCCGATCATTTCCATGAGGAAAAAGACCCAAATGATAACGGCCGAAAGTAAGGCGCCGAGGACGGCAAGCAACAAACTCTGCGCTCCGATGATATCTAACATTCCGAATGGGACGAAGGCACAAAATATCAAGCATAACCAGAATGCTGTAGATGCGTATTGTCGCGGAAACGGGAAATTTTTGATACGTTCTGATTTTCCCTGATCTTCATAAAAAGATCGGATCAAAGAATGAAATTCCATATGGCGGAAGTCCTCGAAATAATCACTGTCGCGCAGTTCTTGCAGTCGTTTTGACTGGATCCTGAGGATTTGAGTGGCGCGGTTGGCACTGGGGTGAATGTTTTGGATCTCTGTTTCGGACAGGTATTTTTTCAATTCGGTTTCTAGGGTGGTCGTAAAATTCTCGGTAACTTCGGGCGCGTAGGGTTTTCGCTTGTTTCGTGGGTGCTCCCAAGATTTCGGTTGCCGAAGCTGGTGGCGTAAGGCCGTCATCCAAGCGATGTGGCGGTAGAGCAATTCTTTTTTAACGGCACTTGCCTCTGCGCCTTGTACGAATGCTACGACGGCAGCGCCAAAGGTTCTACTATTATTAACGATACTTCCCCAGATCTTTCGAGCTTCCCAAGTACGATCGTATGAACTATTGTTCTTAAAGCCCAGATAAAAGGCAACAGCGATCCCGATGACACTAATAGGCTGCCATGGAACTCGAACGAATACCGGGAGGAGATAAACCAATAGGAAGAGGATGAGCGCGTAGATAAAACCGAGTATAAGTGGTTTTTTCGACCAATTTAGAGTCATGAAGAAACCGTAATTCCGTTTGGTGTACATGGTTAGGTAGATTTCTAGTGAAGGTAAGAAATTTTTATGTCTGAAGACGAGGTGTTGGAGGACTTGTAGGATACTTCGGGCAGCGATTGCAGAGAAAATCCCACAGCCGAAGCAAATGATTGCGTATGGCGCGGAATTGCAACGAAAAGCGCGGTGCCTTTTGGCAGCCCGTCAAAATATCAATAAAAACAATGCTTGCATTGCCTAAACTAATGTTAAGCGTTGGCCGAAAGCGTATTTTTTTGACTATTTTTGTGAACAATAAAATATATAAGATAATGGCTTTAGAAATAACAGACGCAACTTTTGAAGAAACGGTATTAAAGAGTGATAAGCCGGTGCTCGTAGACTTTTGGGCAGCATGGTGTGGTCCTTGTCGAATGGTAGGGCCAATCATTGACGAAATTAGCAAAGATTACGACGGAAAAGCGGTCGTTGGAAAGGTTGATGTAGATGCCAATCAGGAGTTTGCAGCGAAATATGGAGTGCGAAATATTCCCACGGTATTGGTTTTCAATGGTGGAGAACTAGTAGGTCGTCAAGTAGGGGTAGCACCAAAAAATGTATACACCGAAGCGATCGATTCGCTACTGTAAGCATTCAACACATTTAATAAACGAAAAGGCTTGGCGAAATGCGAAGCCTTTTTTATTTTACAGTCTTAAATAAACGGAAACGAATTATGGAAAAGGTTTTTAAAGTTCAAGACCAAATAGACAATACATTATTAAAAGAGCGAAAGGTGTTCCTGTGGGGACAAGTAGACGATAAAAGTGCAAAGCATGTGGTCGATCGATTGCTTTATTTAGATGCAGTAAGCAACGAGGATATCCACTTTTATATTAATAGTCCGGGTGGCTATGTCACTTCCGGATTTTCTATTTACGATACAATTAAAAGTATTAAGAGCCCTGTGAGTACTATCTGCACAGGATTAGCGGCTTCCATGGGAAGTATTTTACTTTCGGCCGGTGAAAAGGGCAAGCGTTTTATACAACCACATGCCCGAGTGATGATTCATCAGCCTAGTGGAGGGGCACGCGGGCCTGCCAGTGATATTGAAATCACCGCTCAGGAAATTTTAAAGACCAAAGAGCTAAGCGCTCGCATCTTGGCAGACAATTGTGGTCAGGATTTTGAGAAGGTGATGAAAGACTTTAATCGCGATCATTGGATGGGTGCTGAAGAGAGCGTGGAATACGGAATTGTTGATGCGGTGTTGTAGAATGAGATGTGAGATATGAGTATTTAGAAATGAGACGTAGGATTTATGACCTAGGACTTATGAGGAATGAAATAATAAGTCTCAATACTATTAACTCACTACCCAGTACTATTGTAACGTGAATATAGAAAAGCAAATAAACGAAATCAAGGGGTTTAAGAACCTAGAACTACTCGCCAATCAAGTGGTGGAGGGCTTTATTTCGGGCCTGCATAAGAGTCCGTTTCACGGCTTCTCTGCCGAATTTGCAGAACATAAGATCTACAATCCGGGGGAGAGCACGAAACATATCGATTGGAAACTCTATGCCAAGACCGATAAGCTATATACCAAACGATACGAAGAGGAAACCAATTTACGATGCCATTTGATTTTGGATACTAGCAGTTCCATGCATTATCCGAAAGTGTCGGAGTTGTCCGGAACTTCTTTGAGTAAGATCGGTTTTGCGGCCTTGGCTTCCGCAGCCATCATGAATTTATTGAAGCGACAAAGGGACGCTGTTGGGATGAGTGTGTACAGTGATGCGTATGAGTTTTATGCGTCGGAAAAGGGCAGTGAACGGCATCATCAAATGTTATTAGGGCGGTTGAATGACGCCGTTGTTGCACCGGCAAAAGCAAAGAATACAGATACCTATAAGCACCTGCATTTGATTGCAGAAAAGTTGAAACGCCGCAGCTTGGTCTTTTTGTTTACAGATATGTTTCAGAGTGATGCAGAAGAAGAAGCTTTATTTGAAGCGTTACAACATTTAAAATACAACAAGCATGAAGTGATTCTTTTTCATACGTACGATGGGCAGAAGGAATTATCTTTTGATTTTTCGAATCGGCCTCGCAAATATGTAGATGTTGAAACCGGTGAATCGGTAAACTTATATGCAGATAACATTAAAGATTCTTATGAAGAAGCAGTGCAAGAATTTTTTGATGCTATTAAATTACGTTGCGGACAATATCGTATTACTTATGTACCGGCGGATATTCACCAAGGTTTTCAAAAAATATTGACCACCTATTTGGTAGCACGACAAAAGTTTGGATGATGCTTCTTTTTTTTGAGAAATTGTTTGCAGTAACTAAAAATGCGTTTTATATTTGCCACCGCTAATAAAGCAACGGTCTGGTAGTTCTCCCGATAGTTATCGGGATGGTTAGAATACCTGACAAAAGATTTAAGACATCCTTAAAGTCTAAAAAATAAAGGAACGGTCTGGTAGTTCAGTTGGTTAGAATACCTGCCTGTCACGCAGGGGGTCGCGAGTTCGAGTCTCGTCCAGACCGCAACCCAAGAAAAAGCCTCTCAGTATTGAGAGGCTTTTTTTGTTTTAAAACATTGATTCAGCTAGAATACAAGGTTTTTTGGCAGGAATCTTATTGAAAAGGTGCCTTCTTGGTGTCCCTAAATTAGCTGAGGTGACCCAAATTATTTGCTTTCATAGATTTCACGAATATTGAAAATGAATCTATCGACAGTTTCTCTGATTTTGGTGCCTTCTGGTGAATTAATATGCTTCTTCTTTAATTTATCTAATTCAATAAACTTGAATTCCCAGTCGACTAAAGCATTATTAATTCTATATCCATAAGTCTTTTGAGCATGGGTTTTTTTAGCAAAGAAATCCTCTTTTATGATTAAGCCTTTTTTAGTCAATTCTTTTAAATAAGTTTTAATCTGATTTTTACGGAAATGTGGCATAGCTTTTTCAAATCTATACATTATATCCGGGACATAGTATAGTCCATTATACTCTAGGCCTGCTGACCTTTTCTTTGAATCTACAATTATGGCATGAATATATTCAAATGTTAGGGCTAGATTCATGTCACCATTAACCATCTTCAAGGTTTCGGGTCTAATATCATCAAATTTAATTTCCATTTAACCATTAATCAATTTAATTATGAAGATAAAGATTTTATATACAATAAATAAGTCAAAAACTAATTCCCGAAGATTATGCCCCGTTAGATGCAGAATTACCTATTTAAAAAGACGTAAGGAATTTTCCACAGGGATATTTGTAAATCCCAAAAACTGGAATAGCAAACAGCAACTGGTAGAACCGCCAGAACCAGATGAACAATACATCAACACCCAACTGAGCCTGATAAGACAAAAACTTAATCAGGCTTTTTTATTTCTACAAGTGAAGGGTTCTCCATTTACGGTATATGACATCTATACGCAGTACCTGGGAGAAACACCCAAGGATGAAATAGGAGTGATGGAAGTTTATAGGCTCCATAGTGATAGAATCAAGAAACTTATAGGCATTGAAATTAAAAATGTAACCTATCAAAAGTATATAGAGTCCGGTACACATTTGCAAGATTTTATAAAGCATAATTTTAAGTCGAATGACATTCATTTTAAGAAGCTCAAGAGCAATTTTATTGATCAATACGAGTATTTCCTTAAAGTAGAGAAAAAACTCGCACTAAGCACTTTGAATAAAGCCATACAGAGGTTTAGAAAGGTTGTTAAGTACGCTGTAGCTGAAGATTATATTCAAAAGAACCCTTTTCTTATGTACAAACCCAAGACTGTAAAGAAAGAGGTGGTTTTTTTAACAAAAGAAGAACTTTCAACTATTGAAAATCATCATTTTGAATTGGATAGATTGGAAAGGGTAAAGGATATGTTCGTGTTCTGTTGTTATACTGGATTAGGATTTAAAGAAATGGTGGGATTGAAGAAAGAAAATATATACAAAGAATTTGATGATAGGCTTTGGATACACATCTATAGAAACAAGACAGAACGAACTTATAAGATTCCTCTATTGTCAAAAGCAGAAAATATTATGAAGAAATATGATAATGAAAATTCTGAATTTGTATTGCCGAGAATACATAACCAGCCCTTTAATGCATACTTAAAAGAAATAGCAGCTCTATGTGCTATCAAAAAGCATTTAACACATCACATCGCTAGGAAAACTTTCGCCACTACTGTATTGCTTTATAATGATGTACCTATGGAGATTGTTAGTAAGCTATTGGGTCATTCAAAAATACAAACGACGCAAAGTCATTATGGGCATATTTTAGATGAAAACGTTAGCGAGCAAATGAGAAAAATAGAAGATAGGATTAAATCATGAAAAACTTTGAAACATCAGTATCTATAGCATCTGCAATCCTTTTTAATGTAAGTGCCGTAAAGTTTTGCCTGCCATTTTCTATACTAGAAAGATTAGATTTTTCCATTTGAATCTTAGCACAAACATCTAGTTGACTATAGCCATGCTTTTTACGAAGCTTGGCTATGTTTCTTCCAATGGAATGTAAATACTCTTTCTCTACGTCTGTCATAATTAGAAATGACAATATGCAGGAATATCACATACAGAGAGTTATGATATATAATAACTATATTTAACAGATAAAATTGAAATCTATGAAGCTTATTCATAATTATCCACATTTCTACGAAGCGCTTAAGTATGTTGTGAGTGATAAAAACCCACAATGTGTTTCAAATAGTAAAAAGAAATTTGCCCTACAAATACCTCTTGCAAATTTTTATAAGGGATTTGACTTCTACGAGTTAAACCTTTCAAAAGATGGAGGTGTGTATTTTACAATTGTTACTATGGTTGGATTTAAAACTATTTGTGAAACCAATTCTAAAAGTGTCAAAACTAATTTCTCAATAATTGAGTGGCAAAAATGCATTTTAGATATTGCACTTACACATTTTAATAAGGTGGAATATGTTGTGATGAAACGAGGATCAATTAAGAAAAAGGATGTTGAAGCTGAAAAAGAGTATAGAAGAACTATTGAACGTAAGCTTGAAGATGAGCGAATCAATAGACTACCACCGGAAGAGAGGGGTAAAGCAAAAGTAGAACGATTCTTAAAATCTAGTGAAGATTTCTTTCATCAAAGTTTAGAAATGCAGCAACAAAATGATAAAGGCTGTTTGCTTACCTTTATTTTCATATCCTTGATTTTTTCATCGAGTATATTTGGGTTTTTATCTATTTTAACGTAGGGATTGTATGGGTTCACAAGTACTAGCTATATGTATTTGCGGTGTTAATAAAACAATACTGATTGGCGGAGGAAAGTTAAATTTTCAGAAGATCAACTATTTCCCTGCTTATTGTCCTAGTTGTCTAGAATTGGTTCAGGTAAATCTTTGGGACAAGAAATTAACCTGTCCGGAGTGTCATATTAATGATGTTATTCCCTATAACAATTCCATTTTGATAGGAGAGAAGGGTAGTAAAACAGTCACTCGTAGTTTTGGTTATGAACTCACAAATGGCACTTATTTCTGCTCTAGTTGTGAATGCATGAATTTGCGATTCGAATTGGGTCGTCTCCTTTGGGACTAAAAAATTTTTTTTGACAAATTTCTGAGACTTTGTTTAAAAGTCGACTTTTTCCTTCAGTTTAGGGTACCCCCCCCCCACTTTATATAAAAAGTTTAGGATTATCGTGAGAGCGTGATAATCTAACTATCACCCCCCACTCTTTTTGGGTTTTGGGGGTACCCCCCCTAAAACATTATTAATCTTAAAATTTTTTGATTATGAAAATTATTGAAAACAAATATGATGGAAACATCATAAAGAAAGTGGTATTGGATGCTAGGTTAGTGAACGGTTTAACTAGTGATTCAAATCCAATGCATCTCAAGAACGAAAAAATGACACCCTATCACTGGGTTGATGTTGAACTTCTAGATGTTAATGGAAGGGCTTCACAAAGAGGTTCTGCGATAGTGTGGGATACAAGATTTCAGGACAACCCACAACGTTATGCTGAAGGTAAAATTATACCAATAGAAATCACTATTAATGGGGTTTCAAAGGGTGTTGCCCAGGAGCACTTAGGAAATGGAAGATTCGATATTGAATCATTAGGAATTTCTTTAGAGGGTATTAAAGAACAGCTTGTTGAAGAGAAAGAGGTTATTTAAAACTCATAAGCATTTTGGTAATAGGAGCCTAAATAGGCTCCTATTTTATGCCTTAAACTGTCTTGTCTAAATAACTTTAACATTAAAAACCAATTATATGAAATTAAATAAAGCCCAAAGGGCTCAAGTAAAGTTAAGGTTGGGTCTTAGCGGAGCATCAGGATTCGGTAAAAGCTATAGTGCCTTATTGCTAGCTTTTGGAATTACCAATGACTGGTCAAAAATAGCTGTGATCGATACTGAAAATAGTAGCGCAAATTTGTACGCCCATTTAGGGAGTTTCAATGTTCTTTCATTATGTGAACCCTATTCTCCAGAAAGATACACAGAAGCCATTAGAACCTGTGAAAATAGCAATATGGAGGTGATCATCATAGATAGTATTACCCACGAATGGTCAGGTGAAGGGGGCTGTTTGAATATTCATGAAAAACTAGGAGGACGTTTTCAGGATTGGGCTAAAGTCAGTCCAAGACATCAAGGATTTATCGATGCTATCTTAAAATCTCCATGTCATATAATCACAACGGTACGTAGAAAGGTAGATTACACTATGGATACTGATATAAACGGGCGTGCGAAGGTCACAAAGCTGGGATTTAAGGAGATTACAAGAGAAGGGTTTGAGTACGAGTTGTCAGTCAACTTCGAACTTATCAACGATAAACACCTGGCTAAAGCATCTAAAGACCGTACAGGTCTTTTTATGGATAAACCAGAGTTTGTAATCAATAAGGCAACAGGCAAAAAACTCATTGCTTGGTGCAATGAAGGAGTGTCCATTGAAGAAGCAAAGTTGGAGATCAATGAAGCTACTACCTTAGATGGGCTGAAGCATATATATTCAAAATACGCGAGCATCCAAGAGCAAATTCACCCATTAATAATGCTAAGAAAAGCCGAATTGGATGGAATATCCAAGCAGGTCATTAATGAAGATAAAATTATAAACAATCAAAATACTGAAGCAAATGGAACTAATAGCAAATAATAAACCCTTGAATATGATTCACCAAGAAACAGAAATTGTCAACAATGGTAGTTCTTTTATAGAAGCAAATACTGAATTAGTTTCCCTTGAGCATCTAAAGGAAAAATGTATAATTCCAGTTTTTTCAAAGGATAATGAAACTACCATAAGTCATTACGAGTTTATTCAAAAAACAAGTGAACTAGTAAAGAAGCTTTTTCCAGAGAGTAATATAAATACTCCTGAAGTAAGGGTTAGTCATATAGTAAAGGGCAGAACACCTGATGCTATTGGGAAACCGGCAAAGGAACTATTGGAAAGTGAAAAGACCATCTATTACGAAAGGTGTGCATTTCTAATGGAGATAAAGACGGTAACCAAAGAAATTAGCGGCAATAGACTTTGTCTTACTTTAGGGGGTGTTAGGGCTTATAATCAAGAGAATCTTTATAGCACAAAAAGTTTGGAAAAATTTAAGGTTTTTATTGGATTCAAGAATATGGTGTGTACCAATCTTTGTATAAGCACGGACGGATTGTTGAATGATATTAGGGTTGGTTCTGTTATGGACCTGGAAGATAAAATTGCGGAGTTGGTGTCCACTTACAATATGGATAGACATATAGAAGTAATGGAAGAAATGAATGAATATGTGTTGTCCGAGAATGAGTTTGCTCATTTGATAGGAAAACTCAAAATGTACCTTTCCCAATCCAAATCACAGCAAAATTTTGACTTTCCTATAACCTTGAATGAAAGTCAATTGTCAAAAGTTGTCAAAGATTATTACAGCTGCGACAACTTTAAATGTGGTGATAATGGGTCTATAAGTTTTTGGAACCTCTATAACTTATTTACAGAAGCAAACAAATCTAGTTATATAGATAATAACCTTGAGCGGAATGTAAATGTATACGCATTGATGAATAATCTGGCTAACTCTATGTTAAACAGTACCCCCAACTGGTTATTACCATCAATATAATATAGCTATTTAGGGTGTTTCCAAATAAAATTTATTGAAAATGAATAAACAACAATTGGCTGATATTCTAAAGTACAGCCATCCAAAGGAACTATATATTGTTGATTGGGAGAATAAGCTTGTTGTCTTGACTTGTCCTTTCAAGGTGATAGCAAAAGGGAATGTGGGCCGGATCAATAAGAGTGAAATTGTTGAAGTGGATGAAATAAAAGTGACAATGCGACTGACTACTGTATATGTGATTGAGGGTCAGGCTTATTTTTACTACCACTTTGATATTTGGCCACTGTAAGTAAGCTGAAAAGGGTTAGATAAAATCTAGCCCTAATAATCTTTCTTGAATTTTTATTAATATTAAATTTAGAGCTTGAATATTAACTTTTAATAAAACATCATTGAATACATAGTGTAATTTGGTTTGTTATAAAATAAGCATTAAAAAATTTGGAAATGTCAAATATTTTTTGTATATTAAACAGTTATGTTGATGCAAATTGAATTATACAAGAATCTCAACTACCAACTTTCCTGAAAGACCATAACTGATTTACTTTTTTATTGTCCTTTAAATTTTCTAAAGACGGATAGAACTAGAAAATTTAAACAATGAGTAAAATCAAAATTTATGATGCAATTATGGGTAGTGGTAAGACCCATGATGCAATAGAGAGGATGAAGATGTACTTAAAGGAAGATAGACCCTTTATATATATAACACCTTTTCTTGATGAAATAAGCAGGGTTAAAAATGCCTTAAATGACGATAGAATTTTTAGTCCGTTGTCCCCAAGTGAAGATGGTGCAGGCAAATATGAATCCGAGGACCATTTGGTCGACGATTGTGGAAATATTGACCTAAACGCATCAAAAAACTACAAGTATCTCAACAAGAGAGCTCAGTTTTTAAAAATGGCTGCTCAAGGCAAAAACATTATTACGACCCACTCACTATTTAAGAATCTTAATAGGTCAGACTTCAAACTTTTTAAGGATTATGTGCTGATACTTGATGAGGTCATTTCACCTATGGACATCTATAAAATTGGGGCTATAGACATTGGCATATTGCAAGAACAAGATTTAATTATAATTGACAATATTACTAATGAGGTCAGTTTTATTAATGATGAATACAATGATCCGGCATTTAGGGATATAAAGAAACTTTGTGGTAAAAGTTCTGTTTATTTTTTAGACAAATATTTCTTTGTTTGGGTCTTCCCAATAGAGATTTTCAAAGAATTTAAAGAAGTACAAATATTGACTTATCTTTTCAATGGTAGTCTGATGTCGGCATATTTTAAGATGCACGATGTTGAGTATAAAATCATAGCAAATGATGATAAAATAGAACTTCTCAATATAAAAGCAATATTAGCCATCTACGAGGGAAGGTCAAATGAAATCGTTGGCAGCAATTCATTCAGTAAAACATGGATTGGCAACCTAAGCAAGAGAAATGCGAAGAAGATTGAAGATACTACTTCTAATGTTTTCAAGAGGGTTTTTAAAACTAAGTCTAGAGAGAATGCTTTCACAACTTTTAAGGAGTCTAGAACAAAGTTATCTGGAGGCGGTTATTCAAAAGGATTCATACCAATTAATGCTAGAGCATCCAATGATTATAGGCATAAGAAATCCATGGCATATCTAGGAAATAGATTTTTTAAACCACAGCAAATCAATTTTTTTAAAGAAAAAGGGATTGTTCTTGATGAAGATTTGTGGGCGGTTTCAGAACTTATTCAATGGGTTTGGAGAGGTTGCATCAGGGATGGAAAGGAAATGAACCTGTTCATCCCCTCTTATAGGATGCGTACTCTTTTATACAAATGGTTAGACGGTGAATACAGTCGTAGAACCTCTAAAATTTTAATTGAAAATAGTTAATGACCAATTTCGACTTGGTCATTCCAATTGTAAGCCCTTGTATTCAGGGATCTCACAGACGGTTTCCCTAAAAGAAAAATTAAAAAAATGAAAAGAAAAAAATGAAAGGATTTATAGTATATAAAGCACAAAACACCGAGAACGGTCGAGTTTATATTGGCTCGACAGTAAACTCGGTTGAGATAAGGAAGAAAGACCACCAACAAAAAGCAAGAGATGGACTTGGACATTATTTCCATCAGGAGATTGCCACCTATGGACCTGAGTTATTTACTTGGGAACAGATAGATACTGCCTCCTCCAATGATGAGCTTGCACAGATGGAAAAGAAGTATATCGAGCAGTATGATTCCTTTAAAAACGGTTATAACTCGGATTCAGGTGGTGGATTTAAGAAAACGGTCTATCAATATAGCATTGATGACGGAACTCTTACAGGATCTTTTGATTGCCTAGAAAGTGCAGCTAGTGCAGTTGGTGCAGATAGAAAGGCAATATCTAAGGCGTGTTTGAATATAAACAACCTATATAGAGGTTTCTACTGAAGCTATGAGTACACGGAACCTTTTGTCCCTACCTCTGATGCCAGAAGGAAAGAAGTAATTCAGATGGATATGGAAGGCAATGTCATTGCAGAGTACAAGTCCGTTGCAAAAGCATCCCGTATTACTGGTGCAAACAAATCCAGTATTGCCAAATGCTGTAGAAATGTATACAAAAGTGCTTCCGGATTCAGATGGAAGTACAAGGACTAATTTATTTAAAATTAACAAAAGAAACCCTGCCATTACTGGTGGGGTTTTTTAATGCAATAAACTAATCTACCATGAACAAAATATCAGAAATAGAACTACGCTATAAATTCCAATCAAAAGGAGTACTAAAGATATCAGACAGCCAATCAGCTTATGAGCTATTAAAAAGTAACTGGAACGCAAATATCATAGAACTACAAGAGGAGTTCAAATCTCTTTTCCTGGACAGAGACAACAAAGTTTTAGGCATTTATAGCCTTTCTAAGGGCGGAACAGCAGGAACATTAGTAGATGTGAAGTTACTTATGGTTGCTGCTTTAAAATCAAAGGCGCATGCCATTATTATAGCTCACAACCATCCTTCTGGCAACTTAAAGCCAAGTGATCAAGACCAAAACCTAACAAAAAAAATTATAGAAGCTAGTAGATTTCTTGATATTACCCTATTAGATCATATTATACTCTCTAATAATGGTTATTATAGCTTCAGTGATGAAGGGGAAATATGAGAAAAAAGGAACATCTAAGGGGGCTGTTGAACAGCTTGATTTGATGAGCCCTTTATTTACAGATGTTTATTGTGATACGTTAGGGTCTAGTTAGGACTAAAAATGTGTAAAAGTTAACGGATAGTATTCATTAGAGGGGTTACAAAACGCTGATTAAATTTATCTATTTAAAAAAAGTGTCTTGCCAACTGCCTTAAAAATTCTATGACTTTAAGTTTTAGCGGTTATATGATTTTAAAGTATATTGCTGATTTTTACTTTACAAGGGTATACAATATGAAATTAAAACCATTTATAAGATGGGCGGGAGGTAAGCAAAAATTAGTGAAGGAAATTATTCAAAATATTCCTGCTGCTAGTGATGTGAACCGTTATTTTGAGCCTTTTGTTGGTGCTGGAAGTTTGTTCTTTGAATCTAACTATGAAAACTCAGTTCTTTCTGACGTCAACCCGCAGTTGATTAACGCTTATTCAAAAATTCGTGATAATTTTACTCGCTTATCTACAATTCTTATTGACTATGAAAGACGTTTTTTACTAGACAACCAAATCTATTATGTTATAAGACAAGAGTTTAATCAGCATAAGGAAAATCTAGATACAAATCAAGCTGCCAGGTTTATTTTTTTAATTCATACAAATTACAATGGTATGTACAGAATAAATAAAAGCGGTGATTACAATGTGCCCATGGGGAAAACTAATCCAAGTATTCCTAAACCTGATTTATTATCTGCAATAAGTGATAAACTTGCTAATACTACTTTAGTAGCTGATAATTATTTAAATATGGAAAATGACATAGGTGTTAATGATTTTATATATTTAGACCCTCCCTATCCGCCGTTTGACTGGTCAAATCATCAACGGCAGTACACAGTTAATCATTTTTCAGAACGTGACCACATTGATTTGTCAAATTTTGCAAATCGTTTAAGAAATTTAGATTGTTTTGTAATGTTGTCATATCCAGACATTGAATTTGTTCGTAATCAATACGAAGATTGGAATATCGTTGAATTAAATGCATTTAGAAGTATTAGTTGTAAAAAAGAGCGAAAAAAAATACCAGAACTAATTATAAAAAATTATTAATAATGAAGTTTTGCATTGTAGGAGATTTACACTGCACGCAAGAAAAAGGAAGTAATTCTTTTTTGTACGCAAATATTCCGGACAAACCTGTATCACAAAACCCTCTAACTTCTTTTTTAGAAGTTGCTGATACCGATAGCAAAATAGATTCTGATGTCATTATATGCTTAGGGGATTTAGGGGATAAAGCTAATGAACACGGTATAAAATCAGGTTGGGACGCCATAAGTCGAATGGATAGCAAATTAAATTGTAATTTAAAGGTTGGTGTTGCAGGAAACCATGATGTCGATTCTAGAAAAATTTATTCCCAAGAGCCTCATAAATTCATAAAGAACTTTAGCGTGGACTTTCCTACTTCTGATCCTAATTTAAATTCTAAATTTTGGAACGATGGTTATTGCTTATATGAGTCATCTGATTTAGAGATTTTATTGATCAATACTGTACGCACTCATATAGGAATTCCTGAATCAAAAGAGTCCGCTGTTGACTCAATAACTCTGGAGGAAATAGATAAATTACTAAATGTTGGTGTTGATAAAATAAAGTTATGTATACTTCATCACCATCCAATAAAGCATTCAAATATAAACAATTGGAAGGATAATGATTCGCTTGAGAACGGAGATGAATTGATTGCGGTATTAAATAAATATGACTACGATTTAGTTATTCATGGGCACAAACATCAACCCCGAATCGTAGAAACTGGGGGTGTGACAATATTTGCAGCGGGCAGTTTTTCTTCCTTTGAGAATCTCTTTGGAACTGGCTTAAATACGATGTTTCACATTATAGAGATTGTTGATAAAGGTAAAGGTAAAATAATGTCATGGGAGTTCAATTTAAAAAAAGGTTGGGGGCAAGCATTGAACCATAATTTTCCCCCTGAGATTGGTTTTGGTGGATCAATCGATCTAGATAAATTAGCAGCATCGATTCATCAGTATTTTTTAGCTAAAGGTTTAAATACAATTGTTTATCAGGATCTGATTTCGGAAATTCCAATATTGGAATATTTAATTCCCGATAAATTGATAAGATTAAAGGGGATTTTAAACAAGAAGTACAAGCTATTTATGCAACCTGACTTTCCCCTGAGGCCTTATCTAATAACGACTAAATAATGTAAAATGCTAGATAAGCTATTACTATACGACACTTTTAATGCCAGATACTTCAGTTTCAGGGAAGTTGCACAATCTTTTGTGGTAAATGACGAATTTGTTAGTCTAACTAAGGATAACAGCCTCCTGTTGATGGGGTCTAGAGGTTGTGGTAAAACAACTCTTTTGAAAATGCTGACACCTGCTGGTTTAAATTATTGGCAGGATGAGAACTCAAAATCAATTAGAGATAAAATTGGTTTTACTGGAATTTATATTCCATCTGATATTCAGTGGAAGAACCAATTTGAGTATTTAAACAAGCATTTAAATGATCGGTCAGAAGTAGTCGAAGTCTTAGTGCAATTTCTCTTTTCCAGTAATGTGCAGATTGCTCTTTGCAAAACTTTTAAATCGTACTTAGATTTTAATTGTGAAGATGAGGGCGAGAGAATAGAGTTGGAGTTTAAAATTGTCAAAGCTATATCAGAGGTATGGACAATTGATTCTGTGATTCCAACTTTTGACAGTGTTGAAATTAAAATTTTAGATAGAATAAGGGAATTGAATAGATTAGTTAGAAAATCAATTTTTAAAAGGAATTTAGATATTTTCACTACTTCATTGCCCGATTATGTTTACGATGAATTTTTTGATATTACTAAAGTAGCTTGTAAAGTTTTTGAAGAGAAGCTAAACCTTAACGATTCTCACAAGTGGGCCCTTTGTTTTGACGAATTGGAAATTGTCCCCAAATTTATTCAACTAAAATTAGTCACTTTTCTGAGAAGTGTCGACCAGAAATTTATCTTCAAACTCACTACGACACCTTTGTTCAACATAGAAGATAGAGTTTTAGATGTTACCCAAGGAAATGATTTCAGTTCAATAAAATTATGGGTTTACGATGATAACGGACTGCAAAGATGGGTGAAGTTTTCTGAACAGTTGCTAACCAAAAAATTTAAACAGGAATATGATTTTAAAGAAGAAGATGTTAATAAAATATTTGGAGTTTGGACTATAGATCAATTAATTAAGCAAGAATTAAGCGATTTAACCGAGTCAAGAAAAGCTAGTTTAGGTTACAAAAATAAGTTTTACCCAAGTACCGCAAAAGAAAGCTCACTTTATTTTCTATTTAAACAATTGGCTTCTATCGATAATAGTTTTAAAGAGTTTCTAAAAAGCAGAGGTGTTAACCCCAAAGAGCCTTACACAGATAATAAAATTATAAGAAAAAGCGTATTTCTCAAATATAAAAGGGATGCCTTATATAGATTAATATACAAAGGAAGATCAAGGAGAACTCCTCCGATTCACTATGGTACCCCGCATATTTTTGATTTGTGTGATGGTAATCCTAGATTGATAATTGGATTGGTAAATGAGATTTTACAGAATTCAGATGTTCATTCTGAAGGATTAAAACAAATTCCATCAAAAACACAGTCAAACATCACTTTTAAAGCTTCTGAAAAATATTATAATTTATTGGAAAATCATCCTGATTCAACAATAACTATTTCAAATAGAGACTTTAACCTAGCATCTGACTTATTAGATAGAATTGGAAAATATTTTTATAACAATTTGGTAGAGGGTGATTTTAATAAAAATGCGCCTACTACATTTATTGTAGATGAAGATATAAATGCAAAAATTGTTGGATTACTAGAGACTGCCTTATATTTAGGTGCGATTGTATACCTAGACCCTGTGGAAAGTTTATCAAGCAAAGGAATTTTAAATAAACGATTTAGGCTGTCGGGATTTCTTACTCCAAAATATAAAATACCCAATAGAATAAATTCTCGGGTAAAATTGAGTACGATATTAAATAAGACTTCAGAAGGGAATAAACAGAGGAAATTTTTCGAGTGATGCACATAGTTAATGAATTTACAAATATTACTGATCTACCTTTTAAAAAAATTGATCTATTCATTGGCGCATCAGGCTACGAAGCAAGGTCCACATTCCAAGCAAAGAGTTTGTCTAGTATAATTAAAAAAGGGGTTGTCTTGGGTTTCAAGAATGCAAAAGAACATCCATTTAGGATTAAAAATGATCTATTTTTTCAAGAGAATGGATTTGAGATCATTGAAACTGACGTGGAAGATTTGATAAATAGAAAGCTAGAGAAGCTTTTTAAAATCATTGAGAAAGATGATCAATTAGTAATATATATAGATTATTCATCAATGTCTAAAAATTTATATTCCTATTTATTGTTTGTTCTTTATCATCAGGAGGATAACTCAAACTGGAAACTCTACTTAGGTTATAGTCATGCAGAATACATAAAGGATAATCAAGATAAAACACCAAATCGTGTGGTTGCTCCATTAAATGGATATTGTAATCTAAGTTTACCAACGAAACCTACGTCTTTAATTATTGGTATAGGTAATGAGTTGAGCAGGGTTTTTGGTTTAAAGGAGTATTTTGATGCTATTCCGTATATATTTTACACTGATAATTCCTACAATGAAAGATACAACCTTGAAGCTAAGGAGCTATTGAAAAATATGTCATCCCAAATTCCTCCTGAAAATATTTTTGAATACCCCATTAAAAATTTAAGATATTCATACTACATGCTCAAAAATCTGTGTGATGAATTAATTAAAAACACTAGAATAATAATTGCACCATGTGGACCAAAGCCCTTTGCTGTTTTAGCTATGCTACTCTCTCTGCAATATGACGATGATATTGAAGTTTGGCGAATTTCTCCAGGAAATAAATTAAATGCAATTAATAGAGTGGCGACAGGATTAGTTTCGACAATTGAAATTGAATTTTAGTGTTGCTGCTTACATTTAGGTGTTACGAGTAGCATTCAAATGTTTAACTAATTAAAATTCAGAAATTAACATTCCACAGTTCGAGTCTCGTCCAGACCGCAACCCAATATAAAGCCTCTCAGCAATGAGGGGCTTCTTTTGTTTAAACGATTGAGTCTCAAATTATTTTTTGAATAATTCTCGTTTATAAATAAATTAGGCGTACATTCGCCGCATTATTGGCGATGTGCTTCGAAAAGCATCGCAACATATTCAGGACAGTTTTTAATGTTCTTTAGGATTATTTGATACGTTTTATTTTTTCTAGTAGTAGAGTTTCTTTCCTAGTAAGTAGTACCTTTCTTTCTTCCTTTTCATTTAATACGTCTTATGATGCAACCCAAATGGGCTGTGATTGTAGTTTCTGCCAATAATTCATTTAAATGTATCAGTATGAAATTGATTCAAAAAATTAAAAACGCGTTTAGCGCTAAAAACACACACATTATGAAAAAAGGAACCGTAAAGTTTTTTAACAACAGCAAAGGATTTGGATTTATCCAAGAAGAAGGATCTAATCAAGACATTTTTGTTCACATGAGCGGACTTATCGATGACATTCGCGAAAATGATGAAGTAACCTTTGAAACCGCTCAAGGTAAAAAAGGAATCAACGCAGTAAATGTTCAATTAGCGTAAGTTTGCGAAATTGGCTTGATATAAGTCGAGCGTTGGAATCGTATGATATCCAAAGAAAGCCTCTCAGTAATGAGGGGCTTTTTCTATTGCAAGAGCAAATTATACGATTATGATGGCACAACAAGTAGTCGCCGAAAGAGAAGAACCACTTCAATATTTGGTAGATGCTAATGGGGTGAGCTTATATCACTTTATCAATGATGGCCTTAATGAAAGCAATTGTAATGGAGGCTGTGCAGAAATTTGGCCACCGTTTCAGGTGCGTTTCAATATGGTACTTCCTTCGACACTCGAAATAGTGTTGCCCACTGTTTTAAGTAGAAATGATTTTAGCGTGGCAAACAGAAACGATGAGCTGGGACCACAGCTTACATTCAAAGGAAGTCCGCTATATCATTTTTTACAGGACGAAGGCATCCGTGGATGCGTTTTAGGACAGGGAGGCGCCGAAGGTACGTTCTTCGTAACACAAGTTACGGAAGTGGTTCAATAAAGAGCTATCTAACGAATCTTTTATTTTTATTAAAGTAAAAGCCCTTCCGGAATCGAAGGGCTTTTCGTAATCGGAAGTTAGTTGAAATATTAACGTTTCAGCAATTGTTGTGTCTGAATCCCTTGGTCCGATTTCGTTTTTATGATATAAGCACCACTGGCAAGTTTGGTGATGTCTAAGGTTGCATTTGAAACTCCTCCCAGCGATTGTTCCAGAACGATGACTCCAAGAAGGTCGTATACTTTCACGGCGGAAATTAGATGTCCGTCGGGATTTAACAGCGTAATACGTTCTTGAGCCGGATTAGGATACCATTCTAAAAAGAGACTATCGTGTTCTGAAACCCCCAAGGTCGTTTCCTTAAAGAATAGGGTAAACATTCGTGGTGCCGTAGTTTTAGAGCTTCTAAAGCGGTAGCTTTCCTGAGACAGATCGATCGTTATTCCGGTATCGTTATCAAAAAGATATGGTGTTGCATTCATAAGCATACTTCCTTCCATATCTTGAAGCGAAATTTCATATTCGGTGGCCACATTTACCAATGAAGTAAATCCAACTGAAATTTTCATATCACTCTGAAATGCTTCTCGGGTTTGAATGCCCAATTCATCTCCCACGCCGGTCATAGAAAATAAAGAAACTACGGTTGCCAGACGCTTGCTGTCATATCCGGAATCCATGCCTTCAGAACAAGTTTCAGAAAATCCAATTAGGGTACTATTGTTAAGGTTAAATTCTGAATTCTGAACAGAAAGCCATAATCTATTTTTTTCTTCGGAAGGGCTTCGCCACGTGTCATTTCCTGCAAGTCGGCGCATGCTGTTGGTAAATGTAGCCGTTCCTGCAGCCGAAGCTTTTACACCGAAGCCTTGTGCAGAAGCGATCATTCCGTTGGGGGCTGTATCACTTCCGGAAGGATCTGAAGCCGCCGCAACACCGCCCATTAAATTGTACATAGAAATATCTTCCATGCTAAAATTCATGCTTCCGGCACCGGGTAGCGACGGACTCGGTGGTGTGAGGTGTTCCCAGAAATAGAGGGTTTCTACTTCCGGATTGGCATTGATAAAATCATCCGCAGAAATAGCCGAAGCGTAGGGGTTTCCAAGGACATTCGGACTGTCATTCTGTGTGGTATTGAAGAGCAACGGAACGGTAACGATTCCATTATTTAAGCTTCCTTCCGTATAGGTGAGGTCATAGGTTTTATTGCCATCCAAATAATTCGCCTGTGGACGCACCAAATATCCTTCACCAATAGTCAAACTTCCGCTATGCGGATTCCAAAAATCACCGTTGTCGTCTGCAAAATTCTCTGCGGAAGGAAATGCAGTGGCCACGTCCGCATTCGGTACAAAGTTTCCGGTGGTGTGTGCTAACACTAGAAAGGCACTGTCGTACACATCCTCCCGTGTTTCACCGCTCACGGGGCTTCCCATAATCATAAAGTCTCGAGGCTTTAAGAAGGGAGTTGTTTTACGAACGCGTATGGTTCCGTTATTCGTGGTAATCGCCGCATCATCACGTTGTACCAGACTTCCTTCATGTGAAATATCGAGTACACCCACTACATTAATGTCATACGCCACCTCTACATAATCGCCACTATTAACGCGCAAGGTGATTCCACTATCTACAGAAACACTACAAGCCGAAAAACTGCCGTGCGTTGCTGTATCATAAGCGCTTCTAATGATCACATTAGTAGAAAGATCTGGGGTTCCGTTATCCCAGGCTCCCGAGATCCATTCTGTTGTGGTGGTACAGGTAGGAAGGGGTGCCGGCAACGCTTGAATATCAAATGGGTCTTCATTAGCGAATTCGGCTCTTCGTGCTGCGCGCAGGTAATACGTAACCCCTCCGGCTAATCCAAATACGGTACTGTTTCCGGAGGAGCAACTCAGTTCAATTCCGCCACAGGCGTCAAAAACCGTAATTCTT
>CEVM01127960.1_pt1 | contig 35582 bp, 32 predicted proteins | sample 531481 | NCBI WGS metagenome assembly CEVM01 (sample SAMEA2623649, study PRJEB7988) | marine metagenome | biome: marine biome (ENVO:00000447); feature: mesopelagic zone (ENVO:00000213) & marine oxygen minimum zone (ENVO:01000065); material: "saline water (ENVO:00002010), including plankton...
AGTATTCCTCCCGCCATTGAAAAAACCAAGGCATTCAAAAACGATCAAAAAACTTTTGAAATTATTTACAGACACGGATTGTCAGAAGGAGACTCTTTTGAAATGCAACCCGGTTTTGAAAATTTTCAAGTCATCGAAGAAGGCATGCTGCTGGCCCACCATAATGGCGAAGCGGTATACAGTACTTGGAACGCGTTTATCTTTATGCCGCTCTACCAAAAACAAGGAAATGATGGCTTTTTTGTCGTAGAGGAAGTGGGTTAATGTACTACCCAATCCCTTATGAAAGCTTAAACAATTTAGGTTAAAGAGCGTTAATCATACGCTGTAGCATTCCCGTTTACCTTAATTTCCAAATATGGAAAAAGTATTAGTAGCCGGTGCCACAGGCACCACTGGAAATAAAGTTATCAACCTATTGAAAGAAGCAGAACACTACATCCCTGTAGCGATGGTTCGAAAAGCATCGCAACAAACAGAATTTGAGAGTAAGGGAGTTGCTGCAGTTCTAGCCGACTTAACTGAAGATCTTTCCGGAGCGACAAAGGGCATCGATAAGGTCATTTTTGCGGCAGGATCCAAAGGAAAGAATCTAAAAGAAGTAGATCAAGACGGTGCAAAGGAGTTGGTAGATTCTGCGAAAGCGAATTCAGTTAAGAAATTCGTTATGCTAAGCGCTATTGGTGCTGACCGACCAGAGGAGTCCGAAGAACTTCAAGATTATTTAAAAGCGAAACAAAACGCCGATAAATACCTGCAAGACAGTCGGATTAACTATACCATCGTTCGCCCGGGCACCTTAAACAATGACAATGGTACAAGTCGAGTAAATGTTTCAAAAAGACTGAAACCTGAAGGAGAGATTCCCCGAGAAGATGTGGCACGCGTTCTAGTTGCCAGTTTAGATACGAAAGTCGCTCAAAATAAAACGTTTGAATTGCTTTCCGGTGAAACTGAAATTAACAGTGCCTTACAGCAGCTAAACTAACTGTCGATAATCTAAATGGAAGTCCTACTTTACCGTGGGACTTTTTTTATGGCAGCCACTTTTTATCAAAATTAGGTTTCCGTTTTTCTAGAAAGGCATCCCTTCCCTCTTTAGCTTCATCCGTCATATAGGCTAATCGCGTGGCTTCTCCGGCAAAAACCTGTTGGCCCACCATGCCGTCATCGGTAAGATTCATGGCAAATTTCAACATTTTAATGGAAATTGGAGATTTCGCCAAGACCTCCTGCGCCCACTCGTAGGCTGTTTGTTCTAGTTTCTCATGCGGAACGACCGCATTTACCATGCCCATCTCAAACGCTTCTTGAGCGCTATAATTTCTACCTAAGAAAAAGATCTCCCGAGCTTTCTTCTGCCCTACCATCTTAGCGAGATACGCACTTCCGTAGCCGCCATCAAACGACGTTACATCAGCATCGGTTTGTTTGAAGATAGCGTGTTCTTCGCTGGCCAAGGTCATATCACAAACCACATGCAGGCTATGTCCGCCTCCTACCGCCCAACCGGGCACTACAGCAATAACCGCTTTTGGCATAAACCGAATGAGACGCTGTACCTCCAAAATATTCAAGCGATGGTACCCGTCTTCTCCTACATACCCCTGGCGTCCGCGTGCGGCTTGATCGCCACCACTACAAAAGCTATAGACACCATCTTTGGGAGAGGGGCCTTCCGCAGATAATAATACCACCCCAATACTTGTATCTTCTTGGGCATCATGAAAAGCGTCCAGCAGTTCGCTTGTTGTCTGAGGTCGGAACGCATTGCGAACCTCCGGTCTGTTAAAAGCAATTCGGGCTACGCCGTTACTTTTTTTGTAGGTGATATCGTTGTATTCTTTCGCGGTTTCCCAATTCGGTGTGCTCATAATTCGTACATTTAGCCTCAAAGATACCAATTGCCGGTAACTTTTCAGCAACTGTCAGATTCATAATTACACGCATCATGAAGCACATTTTTCTTCTCTTTTTTTACGTTGGAATGTCCACAACGCTCTTTGCACAGGAGCCTTATAAATTCACCACGGTAATCGACTTAGAAGCCACTCCGGTGATTAGCCAAGGTCGCACCGGAACCTGTTGGAGTTTCTCCAGCACTTCGTTTTTGGAATCAGAGATTATGCGACTGACCGGAAAACAGATCGATCTTTCAGAAATGTATACGGTACGACAAACGTATCCCAAAAAAGCTGAAAATTTTGTGATGCGACAAGGAAAAGCACAGTTCTCAGAAGGTGGCTTGGCGCACGATGTCCTTCGTGCAGTGGCGGAATTCGGACTCGTACCGCAATCGGTGTACAGCGGTTTAGAAACATCAGACGATTCTCATAACCACGCCGAGCTGGTCGCTGTTTTAGAGGCGATGTTGCGTACCTACATCGAAAATCCCGCACGATCGCTGAGTCCGAAATGGAGACAAGCGGTATCCGGAGTTTTGGATGCCTATTTAGGAGCTCCTGTCGATACATTTATGTTTGAAGGAAAGCAGTATACCCCACAATCCTTCCTAAAAATGACAACGATTGAACCTTCCGAATACGTTTCTATCACTTCATTTAGTCATGCCCCCTTTTATGAAGAATTTATATTGAATATTCCTGATAACTGGAGCAATGGCAATTTTTATAATGTTCCGCTGAACGAAATGATCGCTAGTATTGATCATGCGTTAGAGAACGGTTTTACGGTAGAATTGGATTGTGATGTGAGTGAACGTACGTTTTCTTCTAAAGACGGTGTCGCCGTTGTTCCGAAGAATGAAGCAAATAACATCAAAGCCCTTCAAGGCGCATTTCCGCAGAAAAATATAACGCAAGCGTACCGACAACAAGAATTTGAAAATTATGCCACTACCGATGATCATTTGATGCATATCACTGGCGTATTGCGGGATCAAAATGGCACAAAATATTATAAAGTGAAGAATAGCTGGGGAACCGACGCGACGAGAAACGCCCATGGCGGATATGTCTATTTTAGTGAGGCATATATGAAGTTAAAAGCGATCAGTATTACGTTGCATCAAGACGCACTCCCTAAACCCACGGCTAAAAAACTGAACTTGTAACGCCTTGAATTGTGGCTTGAAATTTGATACTTTTGCACCCATGAGATGGTTGGTATTTTTAGTAATATTATTTCCCTCCCTTGCAGGAGCACAATCTGATTTTGAATCAAATTTTATTCGGATTGAAGCTACGGCGTTACCTGAAATTGAAGATTTATCCAGCTGGAAACTACGCACAAAAACTACTATGAGCTTTTCAACAAAACTGAAAACGCTACGAATGAACACTCAGAACTATCGTTTGCCCGTGGATATGGCTGCTGCTATGGAACAACAGCATGGCTATGTGTCCCCTGATTTTGACATGAGTAAGCTAGATGCTGCGTATCGGAATGTTGGCGCAGATGCTACGTATGTAAGTGATGGAAAAACGAAGGTAAAAAATACCGTTTACACCGATATGCGGAACCTAAGCTACCGTCCGGCATTTACACCCTTCGGGTATTATAGTCGGAATTCTGTCTTTAGTATCGATCAAGGTTATTAAACGTCTTCCACAAGGCTAATCCCGTCATTTTGAATGACGATCTTCTTGTCTTTATACAACGCCCCTATTGCTTTCTTAAAACTCTTTTTGCTGAGTCCGAGTTGATTTTTGATGGTTTCGGGATCACTTTTATCATGCAATGGAAGAAATCCGCCTGCGGCTTGTAATTCTTCATAGATATAATTGGCGTTCGGTTCAATACTTCGATAGCCCGGCGCTTGCAGCACAATATCTACCTTGTTGTCATGTCTAATCTTCTTTACGAAGGCCTTTAAGCGGTCGCCGGTACGAAGATCTTCAAAGATATCTTCCATATAAATCAACCCTTCATGAGCTCCGTTGATGATCACGTTTGCTCCTTTTTCGGTGATATGGGTGACCATAATATCAACCTTTTCAAACTTTTCAATCGTAAGTTTAGAATTATCCAAGAATCGATGGGTTTTACTGGAACCTACCAATCGATTGGTAATAGGGTCTTGATACAGGTAAACTACGTACCAATGACCTACGGTCATGGGTCTTGCTTGCTCTTTAAAAGGAACGAATAACTGCTTTTCAGGGCCCCATTCCATAAACGCGCCATATTTATTAACATCGCTACAACGCAGGGTTGCGAACTCATGTAGGGTAAGTTCGGGGGGTTCGGTTGTGGCAATAGGGCGTTCTTCATTATCCAAATACACAAAAGCACGAACTGTGTCGCCTATCTCAAACCGTTCCGGTGCGTACCGATGTGGTAGCAATACTTCATTTCCTTCGGAATCCCCTAAAAACAAACCGGGATCTGTATTCCGAAGAATTTCTAAATCGTGAAAAACTCCTAATTGCATCATGTCGCAAAGTTACGGACTTCCGAATATTTTAACGTTAAAATATATGCGAACTGTGATAAGTTGACGTTAGCATGGTAGATAGTATCATACAAATTGATCAATAAATAGTGAACAGCTTGTCATTCAATGTCTTAAAGTTTTCTTATAGGTGTTGATTTATCGCAATAAAAAAAGTAACTTTAAGTGTATTCTTTGGAATATAACTAACAACAAACCTAAATTTATCCCTTATGTCAGTTACCATTACTTCTCATTTTTCGGATGTTCGTGATACAACCTATATCATGGAAAACGAAATTTTGACGGCCTACTTCTATGATAATATCGTGGTCGTTGAAGTGAATGAAGGCAAAACGCTTTCGTACAAAACAGCCTTTACCCTCTTGGTAAAAGGTCTTACTCATCTTCGAAACAAGCCTTGGGTTTACATTTCTCATCGTGTTAATTCCTATTCGGTACAGCCCACCGATTATAAATATCTCAATAAGGTACCCACTTTAAAAGGAATTGCTGTGGTAAGCCCGCAATCTCAAGAAGACCCTACGTTTTCCTTAGAATCTACCTTTTGTAAGAAACCATTTGTCAAAAAAGCGACGCTTGAAGATGCGTATCGCTGGGCGGTAGAACTTCTAGACAACACCGATTAATATAGCGCGTTAAAATACGCTTGCAAGACCTTATCATTCTCTGTAGTAGGAGTATGGATCTCCAGTATTACAGGTCGTTCTGTTGGCGTAAACAAGGTTGAAAGCTCTTCTTTGACTGCGGAAGCATCTGCTGCTGTTCGATACTCCCATTGGTAGAGGGTTGCTAATGGAGCTGCAGAAAGTTGATGCTGGGTTTCAAAATAGATTTCAAATTGTTCGGCATCTTTTGCATTAGGCAGAATTCTAAAAATACCGCCTCCGCTATTATTGATAATGATCAATCGGAATGACGGCGGAACGTAGTTATTCCACAGCGCATTGCTATCATAAAAAAAACTGAGATCTCCGGTGATAAATACGGTAGGGCGTGCAGAAGCCACGGAACCCCCAATGGCCGTGCTCGTACTACCATCAATTCCGCTAGTGCCGCGATTACAATATACAAACCAAGATGGAGCTGTTTCAAACAATTGCGCATAGCGAACTGTAGCGCTGTTGGCAAGATGAAGATCTATTCCTTCAGGCAACGAATTAAAGATGGTTTTAAACGCCAATAAGTCTGAATAGGGAGCGGTCTTTAAAAAATCATGATGGCGCTCTTGGCGACTCGTTCTAACCGACAGCCATTGTTCCTGATATCCACTGGAAATCGTTTCAGTTTTAGGTAAGAATTCAGTCCAAAATGAAGACACATCAATCTTAAAGTGTTGCTTTAAATGAAAGAATGTATCATTCGCTTTATCAGTACCTATTTGGCAATGATAAATTTCATTAAAATTACGGAGAAGGGCTTTGATTCTTTTCGATACGATCATTCCACCCATGGTCACTAAGACCTCCGGCTGAAAGTCCTTTTTTTCTGCTTCGGAAAGCGATGTAATGAGCTGATCTATATTTGCTACAAACTTTTGATGATGCACATTTGATGTGGTTTCAGTAAGAACCAATAGGCTTGGGTCTGCAGCCCATTGTTCTAGAATAGCATCTGAAAGCGTGTTTGGAGGCATCACACCTAGAAGCAGTAGTTTCTTTTTACTACGATTCCAACGTTCCATAAACGAAGCGAGATCGTCTGTCACTGTCATAGAGAGTTGTCGCGCCGGTACATGTTGTGGACGCACCGAGGGTGCTGCTACTTTCCCGTAAAGTGGTTCCGAAAACGGAAGATTTAGATGCACCGGACCTTGTAACTCAATAGCGGTGTTTAACGCAACATTGATCTCGGTTTCATTAAAGATCTGATGTTCCTTACCTTCTTTACATTGACCACTGTATAAAATGTGGTTTTTGTACACTTCAAATTGACGAATGGTTTGTCCGTCGCCAATATCGATCAATTCCTCCGGGCGATCTGCGGAAAGTACTACCAAGGGAATACGACTGTAATAAGCCTCTGCAATGGCCGGATAGTAGTTCAGCAACGCCGATCCTGAAGTACAGACCAATGCCACGGGGCGTTTCAATTGCTGTGCGAGTCCGAGCCCAAAGAACGCCGCGCAACGCTCATCGACGATACTGTAAGTTTTAAAATCACCATATTCGGTAAACCCAATCGTTAAAGGAGCATTTCGGGATCCTGGGGAAATAACAATATGATCGATTCCTTTAGAAAAACACAGTTGAACAACCGTTTGAGAGAGGGGCTTGTTAGAATAATTCATTACTTCAAAAATACAACTCTTCTCGTAAATTTTAAAGCATGGGTGTAAGAACCTGTAGCATGGTTTGCAACTTATTTCGGGTTTCTTCCCACTCGGCTTCCGGCTGAGAAGCTTCCGTAATACCACCACCCACAAATAAGGTCGCATTGGCTTCTGTAAGTTGCATACAGCGCAAGTTTACGAAAAGCTGTGCTTCGTTTTGTGACGGGCACACGAGCCCTAAATACCCTGTGTAGAACTTTCGATCGTATTTTTCTACCGCATTGATAAAGCTTTTGGCGCTTTCGGTTGGGAGGCCACAGACCGCCGGCGTGGGATGTAGTGCCGCTGCAACATGCTGTAAGGAAGACGCTTTCTTCTTTAAACGTCCTGTTATATCAGTTCGTAAATGGGTAAGGTTTCCTGCGCGGTGATTGTACGTATTTGATGTCTCCAACGTTTCCGTATGAGGCGCCAGTGCTTTTACGATCGTATCGGTCACAATTTGTTGCTCATCCCGTTCTTTTTGGGTCCATTGCAACACTTTTCCTGTCTTGGCGACCATCGTACCTGCCAGCGCCATGGTAGTGAATCCTTGGTCATTAACAGTGAGTAGAGTTTCAGGGGTAGCGCCGCACCATAGTCCTGTTTCCGGATGAAACCATACATAACAGAAAGCAGCCGGGTACAGAGAAAACAATCGCATCATCACTTTTTTTATGTCGAAATCTTTGAGTTGGAGCAGTTTCTTTCGACTTACCACGATTTTTTCGGCTTCTCCTTCCTTAATGTTTGCCAGGGCTAAGGAAACCATGGCAGTGTGACGATCATATTCTTCCTTTGTTTCGGGAAATACGGTAACGCGTGTTTTTATTTTTTTCTTCGGAACCGCTGTTTCCAACACCTCACTTTCTGCTTCGTGTATCGCGTAGGTAGTTTGTGTTTCCGAAAACGGGGCAAAAACAAATCCTTTCTTGGAAAAGGGCTTCCATTGGGAAACGTCTTCTTTCTGAAGGTATGCCTGTAGCACGTTATTCTTTGGCGTGCTAAACACCACGAAAGGTTTATTGCTTTTGTATTGACGTTCTATTTGCGTTAGAAAATCTTTCAAGGTTGTATTAATTCTTCGGGAGGGTTATGGTAGTCAGTTTTATCATGGATACCAACGCACCGGCTTCATTCTCAATGCGAATCTGCCAGAGCTGTGTGGTTCTTCCTTTATGCACCACACTTGCGCGGGCATACACAAATCCGTCTCGCACCCCTTTTACATGATTGGCCGAAATTTCAATGCCTCGAACGATCACCTCTTCGGCTTCTAAAAACATAAAAGCCGCTGCGCTTCCTACGCTTTCCGCCAACGCGACAGAAGCGCCCCCATGTAAGACGCCATCAGGTTGATGCACTTTTGGGGTGACAGGCATTCTGGCAACCAAGGTGGTTTCGTTAACGTCAATAAATTCGATATCGAGCGTTTGCATGAGCGTATTTTGACACATGCGATTGCAAGCCGATAACACTTCTTCTTTGGAATACTTCATTGCTTTCAATTACATTTGTAAAAATACAAAAACGCCCTACATCCCATCCATGCAAAAAAAAGTTTCCTATCAAATCACACACCCTTACGAGACGATGAATGCCTATACGGCTGACACTAAGAATGTTTGGATTGTTTTTCACGGAATGGGTTATTTGAGTCGGTATTTTCTACGGTATTTCGCAGGACTGAATCCAAAGGAACATTACATCATCGCCCCTCAGGGCCCGAATACCTATTACCAAGACGGTAGATTCAAACATGTTGGAGCTTCTTGGCTTACCCGAGAAAATACGGCCATGGGAGTTGATAACGTACTGTCCTATATCGATGCCGTTTACGAAGCTGAGAATATTTCAGAAGAGAAAAACCTAATTGTCCTGGGATATTCTCAAGGCGTTTCCATTGCCTCGCGCTGGCTTGCGTATCGCAAAATCTCTTGCGATCATCTAGCGTTATTATCGGGAAGTGTTCCGAAGGAATTAACAGCAGCACATTTTAAACACCTTTCGCCGGAAACGAAGGTTGCTTTTCATTATGGAACGGAAGATGAATATATTTCTGAAGAACGCGCCCACGCTGAAACGAAGAATGCCAAAGCCATCTTTGGAAGTCGCCTTACCATCAGTACCTTCGAGGGGCCTCACGAGGTGGACACCTCTTTTATTAATAAGATCATCATCTAAAATTTTCTTAACAAAAAGTGTATTTCATCGAAAAATTTTGCAGATAAACTTTTAATCTGTTTAATTTACAACATATTGTAAGAAAATTCATATATGTTGAGACAGCTACTAACCCCCGCCCTATTACTTTTTAGTTTTATATTATTCGCTCAAGTACCTGCATCTGATAAGGATGCTCTGGTAGACCTATACGTTGCCACACAAGGTGACAATTGGGTACAGTCTTGGGATCTAAATACGCCGGTAGAAGACTGGCAAGGAGTAACCGTAACCAATGGTCGTGTTACCGGAATCAGAATGTTCTTTAATAATCTTGATGGCACCTTACCTTCCTCTTTAGGAAATCTAGATCAATTAATGATCTTAGAATTGTCTTTCAACAAATTACATGGTGAATTGCCAGAAACGCTAGGAAAGCTTAAGAACATACAGGTATTGGCCTTTAATGGTAACGACCTGACCGGAACTATCCCTGCGTCATATTCGAAACTTTCACAATTGACACAATTACACCTTAGCAGCAATAAGCTGAGCGGTGAAATTCCTTCGGAAGTTGGAAATCTCCCTAAACTCGAAGTATTTAACGTGTTCGATAACAACTTCCATGGCATGATCCCTATTGGATTGGCCTCCAATAATAATTTGAAAGAATTGATGGTTGCAGAAAACAACTTCGAACAAGACAGCAGATTTTCAGCAATCCTTATGTCGAAATCAGGACAGTTAGACCTGAGCGACGAGCCCATTGCTCCTATGGGAAGAAGCATCATCGCCATAGAAACCGAAGATAATTAAGATATACTTTTCGCCCCAAATGAAAAGTTCCCCTTTCGCCCTTGGCAAAGGGGATTTTTTTATTCCAATAAAGTTGATCGTGTTTCGCTATCTTTAATGTTTCAACGACGCTCATGGAACACGTACAACCCCACAGCCTTTTTTCAGATTACGACATCAACCTCTTCAAATCCGGAAAGCATTATCGTTTGTATGAAAAATTAGGCGCACATCTACTAACGCTAGAGGGAACCAAAGGCGTGTATTTTGCCGTATGGGCGCCTTCGGCTAAGTCGGTATCTGTCATTGGAGATTTTAATTATTGGAACGATGGAGAACATCCTCTACAAGTGCGCTGGGATGGTTCCGGAATTTGGGAAGGGTTTATTCCCGGAGTTCAGAAAGGAACACTGTACAAATACAAAATTCATAGTCACCATGGAAATCAAGTGACTGAAAAGGCCGATCCCTTTGCATTGCGCTCAGAGCATCCTCCTAAGACTGCCTCAGTGGTCTGGGATTTACAGCATGCTTGGAACGATAAAGAGTGGATCAAGAAGCGCCCAAAAAAACAACAACTGGATCAACCTTTTTCCGTCTATGAAGTACATTTAAGCTCCTGGCGAAGAGGTCCCGGAAACAAGGTCCTGTCCTATCTCGAAATCGCGGAAGCACTCACCGCCTATGTTAAAAAAATGAAGTTCACGCATGTAGAACTCATGCCGGTCATGGAATATCCCTTCGACCCTTCTTGGGGATACCAGATCACCGGGTATTTTGCCCCTACTGCCCGCTTTGGGAAACCGGAGGATTTTATGGTCTTAGTAGATACGCTACACGCGAATGATATTGGTGTGATCCTCGACTGGGTTCCCTCCCACTTTCCGGAAGATGCACACGGACTAGGAAACTTTGATGGATCACATCTCTACGAACATCCCGACCGTAGAAAAGGCTATCATCCCGACTGGAAAAGTCTGATCTTTAACTACGGCCGTAACGAAGTACGTGCCTTCTTGATCAGTAATGCGCTGTTTTGGCTGGATAAATATCATATTGATGGGCTACGCGTGGATGCGGTTGCTTCGATGCTCTATTTGGATTATTCTAGAGAAGAAGGCGAATGGGAACCGAACATCCATGGCGGACGTGAAAATTTGGAAGCGATCTCATTTCTAAGAGAATTAAACGAAACCGTCTACGCGCACTACGAAGGTGTACAGACCATCGCTGAAGAATCTACTTCTTTCCCCATGGTCTCCAAACCCACGAGCATGGGCGGACTAGGATTTGGGATGAAGTGGATGATGGGTTGGATGCACGATACCTTAGAATATTTTAAAAAAGAACCCATCTACAGAAAACATCATCAAAATGATCTCACCTTTAGCTTGACCTATGCGTTCACAGAAAATTTTATGCTTCCGTTGAGTCATGATGAAGTGGTGTACGGAAAACGTTCGCTGCTCTACAGAATGCCCGGAGACGAATGGCAACGCTTTGCGAATCTCCGACTTTTATACGGATTTATGTTCACGCAACCCGGCACCAAATTGCTTTTTATGGGAGCAGAAATAGGCCAAGGAGAAGAATGGGATTTCCAGAATGGTTTAGATTGGTACCTTTTAGACTATCCGTTTCATAAGGGAATGCAGCAGTTGGTTTCAGATTTGAACGGTTTTTATAGAAAGTATGATGCCTTGCACGCGTTGCAGTTTTCTTCGGAAGGCTATGAATGGATTGATTACGGGGATGCTGAAAATTCTGTGATCACCTACCTTCGTAAAGGCACTTCCGAAGCAAAACAACTACTCATTATTTGTAATCTTACCCCTATTCCAAGGGAAAAATATCGTGTGGGTGTTCCGAAGACAGGTACCTACTCCCTTGTTTTTAACTCAGATGCCAACGCCTATGGCGGGAGCGATCTTCCTGTTCCGAAGCGATTAAAAAGCAAAACAACCGCTTGGCATTACCGGAAGCAATCGATTGAAATTGACCTTCCGCCCTTAGCGATGATCGCCTATACCGTCCCAAAATAAGAATTGCATATTTCGAAATCGATTTCGACTTCGCTTTGCTTTTTTGAGCCAAATTGAATACGTATGTTTGTTATGAGCGTGCAACTACAACGCGCCAATGCACTAACGAGTCCCAACACATATGATTGTAAATACCGAACTTGAACACAAGGGAAATGAGTACCCTTCCGTTATTAAGTCATTCGAAAAGAACAAAGACCGATTTTTCATAGCCACACACAATGATGTCCTACTTCAGATCACCATTTTGCGAGACAGTCTCATTCGTTTTCGCTATGCGCCTAATGGGTCGTTCCCGAAAGATTTTAGCTATGCCATTTCCGAAGATGCCGTGACCGGTTACAACCATTTGGATTATTCTGAAGAGGTCGATAAATACATCATCAATACCTCAAAGCTTTCTATTCACATTGATAAGAGCACTCTAAAGAAAACCATCTATAATTCTGAAGGCGTGCTGATCAATGAAGACGAACAAGGGTTTCACTGGGAATACAGTTATGCGCTGGGAAGCGACATCGTGAAGATGAGCAAGCAAGAACAAAAGATGGAGTGCTACTACGGTCTTGGCGATAAACCGATGCACTTCAACCTAAAAGGAAAGCGGGTTCAAAACTGGGTGACCGATGAGTATGCTTTCGGGAAAGACAAAGATCCGTTGTATAAAGCCATTCCGTTTTATATTGGGTTGCACAATAATCTCAGCTATGGGATCTTCTTCGACAATACGTTTAAAACGTTTTTTGACTTCGGAAACGAACGACGAGGCGTTACCAGTTATTGGGCACAAGGTGGCGAGATGAACTATTATTTCTTCTACGGCCCACAGATGGAAGATGTTGTGAAAAACTACACAGATCTTACCGGAAAACCCGAATTACCGCCGTTATGGGCGCTGGGATATCACCAAAGCAAATGGAGTTATTATCCTGAAAGTAACGTACGAGAGATCACGCAAAAATTTCGTGATCTGAAGATTCCCTGTGATGCGATCTACCTTGACATAGATTATATGGATGGTTGGCGCTGTTTTACTTGGAACAAGGACTATTTCCCTGAGCCAAAGAAAATGGTGGCCGATCTTGAAAAAGAAGGTTTTAAGACCGTGGCGATCATCGATCCCGGGATCAAGATCGATAAAGACTATTGGGTGTATCAAGAAGCTCTGGAAAATGATTATTTCTGCAAGCGTGCCGATGGGCCGCTGATGCGCGGAAAAGTTTGGCCGGGCGAATGTAATTTTCCGGATTATACCAATCCCGAAGTGCGCACTTGGTGGAGCGGACTATTTAAAGAATTGATTCAGGATGTTGGAATTAGCGGCGTTTGGAACGACATGAACGAACCTGCCGTGATGGAAGTTCCTACCAAGACCTTCCCTCTGGACGTGCGCCATAATTATGACGGGAACCCTTGTAGTCACAGCAAAGCGCATAATATCTACGGAATGCAGATGGCGAAAGCGACCTATCAAGGCGTAAAAGATTACGTCTATCCGAAGCGTCCCTTCATCATCACGAGAGCTGCCTATTCTGGAACACAACGCTACAGTTCGTCGTGGACCGGAGATAATATTGCAAGCTGGGAGCATTTGTGGATCGCCAATCAACAAATCCAAAGAATGGCCATTTCGGGAATGTCGTTTATTGGAACAGATATCGGTGGATTTGCAGAACAGCCTACCGGAGAACTCTTTGTACGTTGGATACAGCTGGGCATCTTCCATCCTTTTTGTCGGGTTCACTCTTCTGGCGATCACGGAGATCAGGAACCCTGGGCCTTTGACGAGAATGTTACTGATATCGTTCGGAAATTCATTGAGCTTCGTTATAAAATGCTTCCGTATTTGTACACGGCATTCTATCAATATGTAAAAGAAGGAACTCCCATGGTGAAGCCTTTGGTGTTACTAGATCAGGAAGACCATCAAACCTATTATCGCACCGATGAATTTATGTTCGGTAAGCATTTATTGGTTTGCCCCATCCTTCAGCCCAATTCAAAAGGACGCCGTATGTATGTTCCTAAAGGGAATTGGTTCAACTACTGGACACATGAAGTGGTTGAAGGCGGAAAAGAATTATGGGTAGATGCAGATATTGATTCGATACCGCTCTTTGTGAAAGAAGGAGCGATTATTCCGAAGTATCCGGTTCAACAATACGTGGGTGAAAAGGTAATTGAAGAAGTTGAATTAGAAGTATATTACAAAGAAGGAAAAGAATCTTCAGTATTGTACGAAGATGCACATGAAGGGTATGATTATAAGAAAGGGCGTTTTAGCTATAGAACATTCAAATTGACCGGATTAAAGAATGAATTGATCATTCAGCAGCACAAAGAAGGAAAATATACCACTTCCTACGATCGATTTAAGCTTGATCTAAAGCGCTTGCCGTTTATCATAAAGACCATTGAAGTGGATAATCAAGAAGTAGAGCTTACCGACCTAAAAGTGAATGGAAACACTTCCTTGACCGTGGACAAAAATTTTACAGAACTACACCTCATCGGTGAATAAAAAAAGCGGCACATAAGATATTGCCGCTTTTTCAAGAGTGTTTATTGAAATTACTATTGTCCGCCTCTATTGAGGTTACGCTGAATCTTATCAATAGCTGTTTCAATCGATTTTTCAGGCTCGATCACATTGTACGGCCCCCAAAAATCAGGATCAGAAAAGCCGGAAACTTCATCTGCCAGCACGACAGAAGGTTCTAGCGCTACTTCAGAAACTACTTGTGAGACGCCATTGGCTTCCCAATTCGTCACTGCCATTTCACTGGATAAAGTATATACCTGATTGAAAAGTCGTCTTCGCTTATCTACTTTAAACGTCAATGAAACATTTCCATAACTGTAATACCATTTCCCGTTTTGTTGTCTGTAATCTACGTGATAATTTGCCGATTCAGGAAAAACACGAACATCATTAGGCTTCTTTTTCACAAAGATCTTACTGGCCTCTCGCTGATTACCGATCACCAATTGATAGTCGGCACTAGTAAGTGCGAGGCTTTCTGCATCTACGTATAGTTTTCCTTCGTAATGCGGCTGATTCAAGTTATCACGTTGCACAAAATGCACGGTGTAGGCAGGCCGACCGTCAATCGTAGTGGGAGGATCAAACCGATAGTTATAATCTCCAATAGAAGACGGGGTAAAAATATACTCAGGATACTTCATAATATCCAAATACAGGGTTGAAAAGGGGCCTCCTTGCAGTTTTAACGCGACCGTGTCTAAACGTCTGTAATCCGTACTTTTTCTTGCTTTGTGAAGTGTTATCGCGTCATCTTCATTAGACATATACGGTTTTTTGTAGAGATTTACGACCGCTTCAGTTAACGACACATTTCTATTGCGCCGTTTAATAGTCTCTCGGTAGAAAGCCGTCATCTTGACGCTCTGATCAATATTGTTCACCGATTTTTTATCAAAAACCTTCCGGATCAACGCTTCCGGATCGCGATAAGTGAGTACGCTCACTTCGGTAAGTTCTGTGATCTTAGCTTGGAGCGAGATCTGTGCGTCTTTCTTTTGTAGATTCCGAAGCGGTACTAATTTCGGTTCAAAACCAAGAAGTGATACCACTATTGATTGGTCGATTGCCTCATCTGGTACTTTCAGTGTAAATTCACCATCATTGTTCGTTACAGTAGAGATGTTAGTGTTCTGAACAGAGAGCGACACAGAAGAAAGTGGGGTGTTATTCGCTTGATCTGTTACTATTCCTTCAAATTGTGTGTAAGAAGAGAGTTCTTGTGCCATTCCTTCAGCAGAAAGTAAGAGAATACTCAAGCTCAAAAGGCATCGTATGACAGACGTAAGGAAATTTTTCATGAGTATTGATTTAAATGATTCTCTTAAAGATACAACATAGGGGTCTTGTTTTCAATTGTTTACCTGTAAAATCAGTAAACAATTATAAGAGTTTACTATTTTGCTTGTTTCCGATAGGCTGCAGGAGTTACGCCCATCACCTTTGAGAAGGCTTTATAAAAGGTAACCTTATTATTAAAACCGGCTTCTTTGGCGATCACATCAATCTTATAATGGTCAAACTCTTTGTTTGTGAGCAAGTGTGTGGCGTGTAATGCCCGATGTCTATTTACATACTCATTGAAGTTTTCTTCCAACACTTCAGAAAAAGTCTGTGATACGTGGTGAGAGGGTACATCTATTAGCTCTGAAAGTGTTTTTATAGTGAAATCGTTCTGCAAATAATATTGTTGGGTAACCACATACTTTTCAATGTTTTGAGCGATCATCTTCTTTTGAGACGCTTCAAGAGTGGAAGAAAAGTATTTTTTCTTCCACTGTGCTAATAGTTCCGGGTGATAGTATAATACATACGCCAATAAGAAAATTAGCATATTATTTACCAGGTAATAGCTCTTAAAATCCCCCCAGTCATTCGCAAACTGAGTAAAATACGCAATGAGAATCGTGGCGACCGCATAGATGGACACAATGGCGATTGCATAGCTGAGGGGTTTCATCTGTAGCCTATTTTTACTTCGGAAGATCAATACTATATGCCCAAAGAGATATATTGTCATTTGCGCTGCCAATAGATAATTCCAAAGCATCGTACGATCTAAAAAATGTAACTCATTATACGTGACCCGTTCAGCACCGGGAAGCACTAGCACATCTCCAAACCCGATCCAATACACCACGACCGGTACCAAATGAAAGGCGTCATACCACATGAGTTTTTCTTTTCCGTAAAGCATCGTTTGAAGATGAAGAAACAACATAGGCCCCAACAACAGGGCTACTTCAAAATAGAACCAGAGATAGAAGCTTGGAAATAATGTGGTAAACCCTGTAGCGCCCGCAATGTAGATAAGAATGTGACACCCAAACAGGAGCATCAACATACTAACACTCCTGTTCTTAAACGAAGAATGCCTGTAATAGAGTCCGCCTGCCACAAAAAACGCCAACAACGCTTGCAATAGAAGTACGTACCAGATCCAATTCATTGATTACAACTCCAAAAGATCGTTCAAATTACGTATAATCCAAAAAATCAAAAGACATATTCGCCAGAAAACCGAGGCCTAAAAACACGCTCTGATTCCGTTATAAACACCACAATTTTAGTATTTTATTATCAATCAAGGCTGTTAATAATAATTATATTGAAAGAAAAAAATGAAGCCCAACCCTAAAGAACCAAGCAAAACCTGTCTCATAAAATTTCAAAAAGACTTTGACAACTTAGAAGATCTTCGCACCGAAATATCCAGTTGTCTCACTACCAAAAATAACCTTTGGGTAAGCTACGATGAGGATGCGGGATTGGAACGACTCACTCTTAAAAAAAGCGGAAAGAAGAAAATAAAATTCAGTAAGCATAAGCATTACGAGATCGCAGAATTCTTCGACCTTCCCGGTGATACCGAAATGGATATGGAAGCCCTCGCCTACGCCGAGCCATATTTATGGTTCTGCGGAAGTATGAGTTTAAAGCGCGACTCCCCAAATGCCGATGACGATGTAGATGAGCAACTGAAGGCCTTGGAGACGATTTCTTTGGATGAAAATAGATTTAGCTTGGGCTGCATTCCCTGCATTGAAAAAGAGGGTACCTTCGAATTGCATGAAGCATACGAGTTTCTAGGACATACAATTACCGCTAAGATGATGCGAGGTGGCACCAAAAGCTCTGAACTTCACAATGCCCTCCTACTCGATGAACACTTGGCAGATTATATGCGGATTCCCAGCAAAGACAATGGGTTCGACATTGAAGGACTCGCTGTGGAAGGCGATCGAATTTTCATCGGACTAAGAGGTCCGGTACTCAACGGCTACGCGGTTATCCTAGAAATTACCTGTGATTCCATCAATAATGAATTGATCATGCAGCAACGCGAGGGCGAGGACAAACTCTATCGCAAGCATTTTATCGATCTGGCCGGAATGGGCATCCGCGAACTTAATATCGACAAAAAAGGAGATCTGTATCTACTGGCCGGACCTACAATGGACCTCGACGGAACGATAGCAGTCTATAAGATTGAGGGCGGACTCCCAAACACGCATGCCAGCGTGGTACACAAACCCAAACGACTTTTTGATGCAGCAAGAGGAAGTGAACTGGAACACGGTGTCGACAAAGCAGAAGGCATGGCGTTCCTTTCTAAAAAAGAAGTGCTTATTACCTACGACAACCCGCATAAAAGCCGACTCAAAGGAAAGCGAAAAGTGATCATGGATATCTACGATCTTTAACCATCGCCACGGTTACACAACCGCATAAAAAAACCCTCGATCGCTCGAGGGTTTTTTCTATATAAGGGTGAAGTTTACTTCACTTCTTCAAAGTCTACATCTTCCACATCGCTACTTTCGTCGCTGCTTCCGCTGTTGGCTTGCTCAGCTCCGGCATCACCTCCTGGAGCGGCACCACCTTGCTGGGCTTCGGCTTGCGCTTTGTACATCTCTTCGCTCGCGGTTTTCCACGCTTCGTTGATCTTGTCTAACGCAGGCTGAATGGTTTCGACTTCCTTCGTTTCATAGGCTTTCTTCAAATCTTCCAAGGCATCTTCAATCGGTTTTTTCTTGTCGTCGCTCAGTTTATCACCAAACTCCTTCAATTGTTTTTCCGTTTGGAAGATCATCGCATCGGCTTCATTGATCTTATCCACCTTTTCTTTCGCTTGCTTATCGGCTTCCGCATTCGCTTCCGCTTCTGCTTTCATCTTTTCGATCTCTTCCTCTGTCAATCCTGAAGAGGCTTCAATACGAATATCTTGCTTCTTACCGGTGGCTTTATCTTCAGCACTTACCTTAATGATACCGTTCGCATCAATATCGAAGGTTACCTCAATTTGAGGCGTTCCTCGAGGTGCCGGCGGAATTCCATCTAAGTGAAAACGTCCAATCGTCTTATTATCGGCTGCCATTGGGCGCTCTCCTTGCAGTACGTGAATCTCAACACTTGGTTGATTATCAGCTGCGGTAGAGAATACCTGACTCTTCTTCGTTGGAATCGTCGTGTTGGCTTCGATCAATTTTGTATTGACACTTCCCATGGTTTCAATTCCTAAAGACAGCGGAGTTACATCTAGCAACAATACGTCTTTCACATCTCCGGTTAATACGCCCCCTTGAATCGCCGCACCAATGGCCACTACTTCATCAGGGTTCACTCCTTTACTAGGAGATTTTCCGAAGAATTCCTTTACAGCATCCTGAACAGCTGGGATACGCGTAGAACCACCCACCAGGATGATCTCATCGATATCGCTTTTGCTCAAGCCGGCTGCTTTCAACGCTTTTTCACACGGGGTGATGGTACGCTTTACCAGATCGTCGATCAGTTGCTCGAACTTAGAACGCGTCAAGGTTTTCACCAAGTGCTTCGGTCCGCTGCTGGTCGCTGTCACATACGGAAGATTGATTTCCGTCTGTGAAGAAGATGACAATTCGATCTTCGCTTTTTCCGCAGCTTCCTTCAAACGCTGAAGCGCCATCGGGTCTTTGCGAAGGTCCATATCTTCTTCTTGTTGGAACTCATCCGCCAACCAGTTGATGATCTTACTATCTACATCATCACCACCTAAGTGTGTATCTCCGTCAGTAGAAAGTACTTCAAAGACGCCGTCTCCTAATTCTAGGATACTAACGTCATGGGTTCCTCCACCAAAGTCGAATACCACGATCTTCTGATCGGTATCTTTCTTATCCAACCCGTACGCCAGTGCGGCTGCCGTAGGCTCATTAATGATACGCTCTACTTTTAATCCGGCGATTTCTCCGGCTTCTTTGGTCGCTTGACGCTGACTATCATTAAAGTAGGCAGGAACGGTAATCACGGCGCGACTTACGTCTTGCCCAAGATAATCTTCAGCGGTTTTCTTCATTTTCTGAAGAATCATTGCGCTCAATTCCTGTGGCGTATATTTGCGGTCGTCGATCACCACGCGTGGAGTGTCATTGTCTCCTTTTACCACGTCGTAAGCAACGTTATTAATTTCTTTATCTGATTCAGAGAATTTATTTCCCATAAATCGCTTGATGGAAGAGATGGTCTTCTTCGGGTTGGTAACCGCCTGACGTTTTGCAGGGTCTCCTACCTTGATCTCACCACCTTCCACAAAAGCAATTACAGAGGGGGTCGTTCTCTTTCCTTCTGCATTTGGGATTACGGTGGGCTCGCTACCTTCCATTACCGAAACGCAGGAGTTGGTCGTACCCAAATCAATTCCAATTATTTTGCTCATAGTGTTATCGTTAAATTTTAATTTCAAGATTTAATTCGCTCTGTATATGTCAAGGAATGTGCCAGCCACAGATTACTGACACGCTGTCAGTTTCTTTTTTTATTTTTTTGGGCAATCCCCCGGCGAAGGCCGGGGTCGGGCTGTCACGACTCGCTTTCCGCTGCGCGTAAGAGCTCAGACACACCGTTCCATCCCTATTGCGTGAGACGAAGAAAGTATGGGGTTTGAGAAGTGAGATGTTAAACTTAGGAGGTAGGACGGTGGACTTAGGAGTTATGTCTTATTTCTTACATCTTAAGTCTTACATCTTAAGTCTTACATCTTACTTCCCTGCCTTACATCTTACATCTTACGTCCCTGTCTTACATCTTACGTCTCACCTCCACTTTCATTCTACAATTCCCTCCCCAAATTAACATCCCCTTAAAACACTTTAGCCCACCTTCTTCGTAATTTACTGTCCAATCAAAAAAACAACTATGAAAGCAATACAAGTAAAAGAAGCCGGAGGAGATTTTCACCTAGTAGATCTGGAAAAACCTTCTCCCAAAGCAAACGAGATCCGTATTAAAGTGGAAGCCTGCGGTATTTGTCACAGTGATAATTTTGTAAAGCAAGGCGGATTCCCCGGCCTTGAATATCCTAGAGTACCCGGTCACGAAGTAGTAGGCGTCATTGACGCCATAGGCGATGGTGTTTCCAATTGGAAAAAAGGACAACGCGTAGGCGTGGGTTGGCATGGCGGACATTGCTTTACGTGCGAATCGTGTCGCCGTGGCGATTTCATTACCTGTGAGAACGCCAAAGTATGTGGAATCTCCTATGATGGCGGCTATGCCGAATACATGTGTGCACCCCAAGAAGCTGTCGCTTCTGTGCCCGATGAATTATCTTCTGAAGAGGCCGCACCCCTACTCTGTGCCGGAATTACTGTATTTAATGCAATGCGAAACAGTCATATTCGCCCGGGCGATACCGTAGCCGTGCAAGGGATTGGCGGACTCGGACACTTGGCCTTGCAATATGCAAACAAGATGGGCATGAAAACCGTTGCCCTTTCGCATGGTGCCGATAAAGAAGATTTGGCAAAAGAGTTAGGAGCCCATCACTTTATCAATACAAGCAAAAATGATGGCGCAGAAGCTTTGCAAAAATTGGGCGGTGCCCACCTTATCGTGGCAACGGCTCCGCATGCCGATGCGATTTCGTCGGTGATCGACGGACTTGCCATTGATGGTCGGATTATCTGCATTGGTGCTACGCCCGACCCTATCGAAGTGTCGCCTATGCAGCTATTGATGCACCGAAAAGGAATTAGCGGTTGGCCTAGCGGAACAGCGGTGGACAGTGAAGACACACTAAATTTTAGTGCTATGACGAATAGCAAGCCTATGATCGAAACCTTTCCGCTAGAGAAAGTCTCTGAAGCCTTTGATAAAATGCTAAATAACAAAGCGCGATTCCGAGTGGTGCTAACTCCCTGATCAATGCTAAAATGAGTCAAGGCCTCCCATGTGGAGGCTTTTTTTGTTGACAACTTTATTTGAACAAATTGGATTTATTCCATAATTTTGGAATATTTCCAATATATGTTATTGAATTGTCATACCTATTATAGCTTGCGATTCGGAACCATCGCTCCGAGGACATTGGTACATACCGCAAAGACAAAGGGCTACGCCTATCTTACACTGACGGATATCAACACCACCTCTGCTTGTTGGGACGTGCTTCGAGAATGCCAAAAAACAGGCATCCGGCCGGTCTTGGGAATTGATTTTCGAAACGGCGCCCAACAACAATTCATCCTGCTGGCAAAAAACCACAATGGCTTTCAACGTATCAATGCATATCTTTCCGAATTCCTCCATGAAAAAGCCACTATTCCGCCCACAGCGAAAAACCTTCCGGACACTTACGCAATCTATCCTTTTGAAAAAGCCCCAAAACGAACGTTAGCGGCTCATGAATTTATCGGAGTTCGAAGTCGGGAGCTCAACCGACTGAAATTTTCACCCTGGCGCAAACAACCTGATAAATTGCTGGCGTTACACACGGTTTCCTTTCTGAATAAAAAGGGGTTCAACATCCATCGCTTGTTACGCGCTATCGACAACAATACGTTGTTGAGTAAACTTCCCACTTCCGAAGAAGGCAGCGAACACGACCTCTTGCTATCACAAGAAACGCTTCAAAAGCAGTTCCGGGAATTTCCTGAGTTACTACAAAACACAGAACGACTGCTACAGAAGTGTGTGTTTCAATTCGATTTTGAAAGCGCTACGCATAACAATCAGCATTGTTTTGGCGCCTCCGAAGCAGACGACCTCCAACTGCTGCAAACGTTAATTGAAAAAGGACTCCCCTATCGCTACGGAAACTCCCCCGATGACACCATTCTGAAACGCGTTGCAAAAGAACTCGATATCATTCAAAAAAAGGGGTTTGTTTCCTATTTCCTGATCAATTGGCATATTCTTGAATATGCTCGAAGCAAAGGTTATTATTACGTAGGTCGCGGCAGTGGTGCCAACAGTGTCATTGCCTATGTGCTTCGCATTACAGATGTAGACCCTATCGAACTCGACCTCTATTTTGAACGCTTTATCAATCTGTACCGAAAGAATCCACCCGATTTCGATATCGATTTTTCCTGGGCCGATCGCGACGACGTCACAGAATTTATTTTCAAAACCTTCAAACATACTGCCCTGATCACCGTGTACAACACTTTTAAATATCGTGCTGCCGTACGCGAATTGGGGAAAGTCTTTGGCTTGCCAAAAGCAGAGATCGACAAACTTTCGGCCGGACATTATCGTTACGAACAGCTCGACCGATTATCACAACTCGTAATTACATACAGCAAAGCAATCGAAGGGTTTCCTAATTATTTAGGAATTCACGCCAGCGGGATCATCATTTCCGAAGCACCTATTCACCGCTACACCGCTACGTTTATGCCTCCCAAAGGGTTTCCTACCACCCAATTCGACATGGTGGTAGCCGAGGATATCGGCCTTTTTAAATTCGATATTTTGAGTCAGCGTGGCCTTGGAAAGATCAAAGATGCCGTACAGCTCGTACAACAAAACCATCCTAACCTCCCTCCTATTGATATTCACGACATCAAGCGCTTCAAGCAGGATGAGCGGATTAAAACCTTACTCCGAGAAGCCAAAGCCATTGGGTGTTTTTACGTAGAATCGCCTGCCATGCGCATGCTGCTTCGGAAATTACAGGTAGATGATTATTTGGGGTTGGTGGCAGCAAGTTCTATCATTCGTCCGGGAGTGGCCAAATCAGGAATGATGCGAGAGTATATCCTGCGGCATCGATATCCCGAACGCCGACAGGACGCACATCCTATTTTATTAGACATCATGCCTGAAACCTACGGCGTGATGGTCTATCAGGAAGACGTTATCAAAGTAGCGCACTATTTTGGCGGACTCGATCTGGGAGAGGCCGATATGCTTCGAAGAGGTATGTCTGGCAAGTTTCGTTCCCGAGAAGAATTCAATAAAGTAAAGACGCAGTTTTTTCAGAATTGCATTCAAAGCGGAAAAACGCACGAACTCACTGCCGAGATCTGGCGCCAGATCGAAAGCTTTGCGGGCTACGCCTTTGCCAAAGGACACTCGGCTTCCTATGCCGTAGAAAGCTATCAAAGTCTGTTTTTAAAAGCCTATTTTCCATTAGAATATATGGTTGCCACCCTTAACAATGGCGGTGGGTTTTACAGTAGAGAACTGTATGTGCATGAAGCCCGACTTCATGGCGGAAACATCTTTCCGCCTTGCGCCAATACCAGCGAAGCAGAAACGGTGATTCAAAGCGATAAGATTTTCTTGGGATTGGGCTTTCTGAAAGATCTCGAACAGGAAACCATCCGTGTATTACTGAAAGAACGGAAACAAAACGGTGCCTTTGAGAGTTTAGACGACTTTATGCAGCGTGTGCCCATTGCCATTGAGCAACTTCGTATTTTGATACGGATCGATGCCTTCCGCTTTACCAAAAAAGCGAAACGTGCCTTGCTCTGGGAAGCGCATATGAAAACGACCAAAAAGGCAACGACTCCGCAAACCCCAAAACTTTTCACAGCCAAGCGCGTGACCTACCAACTGCCCGCTCTCGAAAACGGTCCGCTGGAAGACGCCTTTGATGCCTTGGAATTGCTAGGATTTCCACTTTGTGATCCATTTTTATTGATTTCGGAGGAGGTCTGCATCCCTACACTGCAAGCACGAGAACTAGCAACTTACCTTGAAAAAAGCATACGAATAGCAGGGTATTTGGTAGCTATTAAACACACTAAAACATCTCAAGGAAAACCCATGTATTTCGGAACTTTTCTCGATCAGGAAGGCGCTTTTATTGACACGGTTCATTTTCCACCGGTGGCCACTAAATACCCGTTTCACGGAAAAGGAATCTACCTAATTGAAGGAATTGTGTGCAGCGAATTTGATTGTGTTTCTATTGAAGTGACGAAAATGCAGCGATTACCTATTATCCAAGATCCGAGGTATGCCGAAGGAATGACGCGTACCCGAATGCTCGCAAAACGTTATAAAAATAAAGCGCTATGAGTGCCGAGCGACATATTTTGCACATGGATCTTGACAGCTTTTTTGTGTCGTGCGAACGCCTGCTCGACCGAAAACTAATAGGAAAACCCGTACTTATTGGCGGCACGTCTGATCGCGGTGTGGTCGCTTCCTGTAGTTATGAAGCACGTTCCTTCGGAATTCATTCGGCCATGCCCATGAAATTGGCAAAACAACTGTGTCCCGAAGCGATTGTTATCAGAGGAAATTCTGGCATCTATAGCAAGTTTTCCAATATGGTCACAGAAATTATCCAAGAAAATGTGCCACGCTATGAAAAAACATCGGTCGATGAGTTTTATATCGACCTCACCGGAATGGATCGGTTTTTTGGGTGCCAACAACTCTCTTCAGAACTACGAGATCGCATTACCAAAGAAACCGGACTTCCTATTTCTTTCGGATTGTCCATCAACAAAACAGTATCTAAGATTGCCACCGGAGAAGCCAAACCCAATAACAAACTATACATTCAACAAGGTACTGAAAAACCTTTTCTCTCTCCCTTATCAGTGGCTAAAATCCCAATGGTAGGGAAAGTAACATACCGACAACTATGCGATTTGGGTATCAAACGTATTCGCACCGTACAAGAGATGCCCCTTGAGATGATGCAACGAGTTCTGGGAAAAAACGGCAGTACTATTTGGAGAAAGGCCAATGGAATCGACCCCTCCCCCGTCATTCAATACAGTGAACGCAAGTCGATTTCCACCGAGCGCACTTTCGACCGTGACACTACAGATGTTCATAAACTAAAAAGCATCATTATTGCGATGGCCGAAAATTTGGTGTATCAATTGCGAAGAGGGAACAAACTAACGGCTTGTGTTACCTTTAAAATACGGTATTCTGATTTTCAAACCTATACCCAGCAGAAGCGCATTCCGTATAGTGCCACCGACCATCAGATCATTCCAGTCATCATGGACTTATACCAAAAACTCTATCAACGCAGGATGTTGGTACGCTTGGTAGGCGTTCGGTTTAGTCATTTGGTGTCCGGCGGACATCAAATCCATATGTTCGAAGATGAAGAGAAAATTCTCAGGTTGTACCAAGCGATGGATAAAATGCGAGAGCGCTATGGTGATCGTGCTGTGGTGCGTGCTGCCGGTATGGAAGCCAAAAGTATTGGAAGGTGGAATCCATTCACCGGAGAACCCCCACCATTACTGGCTAACAGACGGCGTTGATATTTCAAGAGAAGCGCATTGTCTATCAAAACATACCCGTATCTTTGCGAAAAGGAGTTGAATGGAAAGTATCAGCGTATTTGACATGCTTAAAATCGGAGTGGGACCTTCCAGTTCGCACACCTTAGGACCTTGGGTAGCCGCCAAAAGATGGGTAGAAAAACTCAAAAAGGGCGGTAAATTCGATGCTATTGAAACGGTTACCGTTAATCTCTACGGTTCGCTGTCGCTTACCGGTAAAGGACATGCTACCGATATTGCCAGTATGCTCGGACTTATGGGCGGAGATCCGGTTACGTTTCCTATTGAAACAATAGAAGATGAGATTGAGGCGATTCGCACCCAACAAAAATTACTGCTCGATGGTACTAAACCCATTTCCTTCAATCCTAAAGAAGCGATTAAATTTCATCGCAAATTCTTAGACTTCCACCCCAATGGCATCACCTTCAATGCCTTTTTAGAGAACGGAAAGAAAATTTCAGACACCTACTATTCCATCGGTGGTGGTTTTGTGGTTCAGAAAGAACGGAAACGAAAGAAGAAGAAAAAAGAATTGTTCGATCAATTTCCGTTTCCCACTGAAAAAGCCTCAGAGCTGATCACCTATACTTCCGAAGAAAACCTGTCCATTAGTAAATTGGTACTGGAGAATGAAAAATCGTTGCGTTCCGAAGAGGAAATCCATCAAAAACTACAAGAGATTTGGGAAGTAATGCTCGAGTCTATGTACATAGGGTGTCACACAGAAGGCGTGTTGCCAGGCGGACTCAACGTACAGCGACGGGCCTTTGAGATGCATCAAAAACTTATTGGGTCTACTGAATATTCCAATCCGCATGAATGGATCACTGCTATCCGAAATACCGAGGTCAAATTTAGACAGATCTTTAAATGGGTGTCGTGTTTTGCCTTGGCCGTGAATGAGGTGAATGCCTCTTTAGGACGTGTGGTTACAGCTCCTACAAATGGTAGCGCGGGTGTCATTCCTGCTGTTCTGATGTATTATTTGGTGATTGAGAACCACGATGGAAATTTTGAAGACATCAATCGCTTTTTGATGGTCGCCGGAGAAATTGGCAGCCTATTTAAAAAGGGGGCCACCATCTCTGCCGCGTTGGGAGGATGTCAAGCCGAAATTGGTGTTTCTTCTGCCATGGCTGCCGGTGCGCTCACCGAATTAATGGGAGGCTCCCCGGAGCACGTATTGATGGCTGCTGAAATTGCAATGGAACATCACCTAGGGCTAACCTGTGACCCCATTGCCGGCTTGGTTCAAATTCCGTGTATTGAACGAAATGCAATGGGCGCTATAAAGGCAATTAACGCCTGCGAGATGGCGTTGGATCGCGATCCGAAACAAGCTAAAATTCCATTGGATAAAGTAATCGCGACCATGTGGGAGACCGCAAAAGATATGACCTCAAAGTATAAAGAAACAAGTGAGGGCGGACTCGCCATTCAAGTGAATGTGAGTGATTGCTAAGATTGGCAATCTGATTTTCTTCTGGAATCAATCAAATTAATAATCTTCCATCCTGAAGGCGTATTTACCAACGTAAAGGCATTGGCGCCACAATGGCTGAACGTTCCATTCAACCAAAACTCGTAAGGCGTCCAAACATGTGCTAAAGTTCCGTCCATTTGCACGTGATACGCTAAGAGTCGTTCTTCCCAAACCTGATCGCTAGGTCGATTTGCAATTGCCATGAGCAGTTGATTGGCATTGCCGTCGGTAAGTCGGATATTTCCATCCTTATCTGTAAACGTGGTTTGCATGACCGTATTTTCCGCCATAACCGATCGCATCAACAAAGTATCTCCTTTGTGAAACCCTTCAAAAAACGTAGTTACCACCTGTTTGGGAAGTGATTTTACATCGGTGTCTTGTCCGAAACAACTTCCGAAGCCAAAAACTAAAACGAAGACGATCATTGATTTTTTCATAAATAATAATGGTTGCGGAAGCTAGCTTCCATGAATTGCGCTTTAAAATTAGTATTTTTATCGTCTTAATCGTTACAGATTCCATATGTCAATTGCAAAACGAGAATATAAACGTATCACGACCAAGACCTTGGTAGATATGAAGAAAAACGGAGAGAAGATCTCCATGCTCACCGCTTATGATTACACAATGGCACGTATTGTAGATGGGGCCGGTATTGATGTGATCTTGGTGGGGGATTCTGCTTCCAATGTCATGGCGGGGCATGAAACCACCTTGCCCATTACCCTAGACCAAATGATTTATCATGCTTCTTCGGTGGTGCGTGCTATTGAGCGTAGTTTGGTAGTGGTGGATATTCCCTTCGGAAGTTATCAAAGCGACCCAAAAGAAGCCTTGCGTTCGGCGATTCGTATCATGAAAGAAAGCGGAGCACATGCCGTTAAAATTGAAGGTGGAAAGGAAATTAAAGAATCTGCCAAGCGTATTCTTAATGCAGGAATTCCGGTGATGGGACATTTAGGATTGACTCCGCAATCTATCTACAAATTTGGAACCTACACCGTGCGCGCCAAAGAGGAAGAAGAAGCCGAAAAGCTCAAAGAAGATGCTAAATTATTAGAAAAGATCGGCTGTTTTGCGGTAGTGCTTGAAAAAGTACCGGCGGCTTTGGCCAAAGAGGTTGCCTCCCAACTTACGATTCCGGTCATTGGTATTGGGGCGGGCAATGGTGTCGACGGTCAAGTGTTGGTGATCCACGACATGTTGGGAATGACCTACGAATTCAATCCGCGATTCTTACGTCGCTATTTAGATCTTTATGCGGAAATGACCGGTGCTTTTCAGAAATACATTCACGACGTTAAAAGCGGTGATTTCCCTAGTGATGACGAACAATATTAAGCTCGATTATCGGAACACAAGGTCCATTTGATGCGCTTCACAGCAATAAAAACAATCTTCAAGTATTGTTTGAAGACAATCATCTTATTGCCGTCAACAAACGTCCGGGCGATCTGGTTCAAGGAGACAAGACGGGCGATAAATCTTTAGCAGAGGTCGTAAAATCCTATATTGCAGAAAAGTATGACAAACCGGGTGCGGTCTATTTAGGAGTGGTGCATCGGTTGGATCGCCCTACCAGCGGTGTGGTTTTATTTGCAAGAACTTCAAAAGCGCTGTCCCGACTCAACAAACTTTTCAAAGAAAGGGACACGCAGAAGACCTATTGGGCCGTAGTGAAAAACACCCCGCCTACTTCCGAAGCACAACTAATTCATTACCTAAAACGAAACCCAAGGCAAAACAAATCGTACGCGCACGACAAAGAGGTTAACGACAGTAAAAAAGCAATTCTTTCCTATCGTATATATAAAGAATTGGACCGTTATTATTTGTTAGAAATTGAACTCCACACCGGAAGACACCATCAAATCAGAGCTCAATTTGCGGCTATTGGATGTCCTATTAAGGGAGATTTAAAATATGGATTTGATCGAAGTAATAAAGACGGAAGTATTCACCTACACGCACGATCCCTAGCGTTGATACATCCGGTTCGGAAGGAGGCGATTACTATTGTCGCTCCACCGCCACAGGACGCCCTTTGGGATGCGTGTCTTTAAATTTCAATAAGATTATTTTTTAAGGCATAGATTACCAAGCCCACGCGGTTCTTGATATGCAAACGATTGAAAAGTTCTTGGCGATAGCCGTCAATGGTTTTCGGACTCAAATTCATTTGATAGGCAATTTCCTTATAGGTCATTTCACTGCAAGCCAACTGTAAAAAGATCAATTCATTTTCTTTAAAAGGCTCTTCAGAAGTCTTGTTTTTATTGTGAAGCGCATGCAGCATCGTCGTTGCTACCTTATCGGAATGGTAATATCCTTTGTTCACCGTTTCCTGCAATGCGATATTGAGCTTGTCGGGGTGAATGTCTTTCAACAGATATCCCTTAGCCCCTTTCCGAAGCATTTTCAAGATCGTTTGCTCGTCGTCTTCCATAGATAACGCTAAAAACTTAATATCAGGATGGTTTTCAGTAAGCCACTCGGCAGTCTCAAAACCATCCATCACCGGCATATTGATATCCAACAGGATCACCGAAGGTTGCTGGGCTGCATTCTTTAGTTTGAGCTGTAATTCTCGGCCGTTACTCGCATGAAAGAGCACTTCGAAGCCATCGAAAGAGTTGATAAGTTTTTCTAGTGATCCGGAAAGCAGCAGGTGATCATCTACAATAACCACAGTGTGTACCTCTGATTTCATCTGCGTAGGGGATATTTGAGTGTTAGTTGAGTTCCTAGTTGTTTTGTCGATGTAAGTTGATATGATGCTTTCAACAATCGAGCCCGACTTTGCATTGTCTCAAGCCCTGAATTTCCACGTTCATTAGCGACATCAAAACCAATACCATCGTCCTTCACTTCTATTGCAAGATATTGATTTGCATAGGTTAAAGTTACGAATAAATTATCGGCCTTGGCATGTTTAATCACATTCGATAAAAATTCTTGTAAAATTCTGAAGATCAAAATCTCATCATCATTACGAAGTGTACACTCGGTACCTTTAACATCCAAGTGTGCTTTCAGAAAATTGAGTCGGTTAAACCGCTGTAATTCGTTTGAAATACTCTGTACCAATCCGTTTTTTAGGATCACATCGGTATTGAGAGACTTAGAAAGCGCTCTAATTTCCTGCACCGTTTTTTGAATGACCTCGTTGGTTTCTTTCAATTCTACGGAAGGAACGGCGGTGGCTCTAGAGGTAAGAACATTCAGTTGCATATTAGCTACGGAAAGCAATTGCCCGATATTATCATGAAGCTCCCACCCGATATTTTTCAACGTCTGTTCTTGAATTTCAATTTGAGCATCGGCCAATTCTTTCTCGAAACGTTGTTGGTTTTCAATTTGCCGTAAAAGCAATTTATTTTTTCGCCTCATGAATGCGAGAACAAAGGCTATGACGAACACGATAATAAAGACCGCGACGACAATAAAATAGATTATGAGTATGATCTCTTCCTTCTGGAGCATATGATGAATCCAATACTAAAAACGCTATACATAAAAATGTTCGTAATCATCATGATTACCCTGCGAAGCTCTACATATTGATCGTTTCCTGTAGGCAATTTAAAATATCTTGAATAGAACTCCAAAGGAGTAATACACAGAATAAATGCCATCACTCCCACCGAAACATACATGGGTAAATACCGATGAAGGTGTAGAATGATGTTGCTTCGAAGTAACTCAAAATAGAATAAAAGAATAACAAATAAGGTTAGGATAGAACCTACCCCATAGGTAAATTGAGAGACATAAGAGAAGAATACATTGTCTTGAGCAAGATTAATTCCTGCGCAAATAATAAATATTCCAACTGCAATACGAATGGCACGTTTCACCCAATCATACTTTAAAAATGTGCTAAAGTACACCGAGTAAAAAGAAAACATGAGGATTACATAGATATTGAAAAGCCAATAATTGGCTCGAAACGGAGTATCCTCTACAAAACCAAAAATCTCATAATCACTAAAATAGGCGATCGGGGCATATGAGCCCAACATATCTATAGCGGCCGTCATCCACAAAAAGATTACGAAATTTTTTGCCCGATGATCGCTAGGAGTTTTGCGAAGATAAAATGTTCCGCAGACCGCGGCAATAAGCTCAACTAAACTTATTGGTGCGGTAGAAATGATGTATTCGGAGACGTCCAAGTGTTAATAGCTGTAAGGCGGCCAGCCACTATTCCCCACATTGAAGGGAGAGATATCGTAGTTATTTTCATCATTATTTTCCGGTCCTTTTGTGGGAGCGAAAAAAACAGTGGCGCGATCGTTATCACTTTCATCATAAGCACCAAAATACACACGTACTCCGGGATTCTTGATCCCTGTTTTTTCAGATTCTTCTTTGATATAGTCAAGGTATTCCTGAAGTTCCTCAAGACTCCACAGGACCTCTCGGGTATCCTGATTTCCCAAGGCGTTTTCTATTTGCTGAGCTCTACTGGCGATCCAATTATTTTGAAGGTTTCTTGCTTCAGCAACGGTAATACATTTTTCAGGTTTTGGCATGGTAGTTCTTTTATTATTGAATTGCCAAAATAATAAAAACCCCTTGTAGTTTGCGACCTTGTTAAAAAAAAATAGGGAAAATCCCTTCCGAAGCATAGGAAAATTCCGCCAATACTTCCAATAAACACAGTATCAAACTCTAGGAAAAATGCTTCGCTTATTTCAGGCAAACCCCTCTTGTTCAGAACCTTAAAAGCATTGTAGTTTTAACCTTCAACTAACAAACCAAAAAATGCTTTACGAAGCGCTGGAAATATTAAAAGATCAAGTATCTGAATATCTCGAAACAACACTAGGCGATGCCGGATTGGTTGTTTTGGATAATATTGGGAAAGTAGACGATCCTGATATCGCTACGATGAACGATAAGATTGTATTGTCATTGCTTTCGGTTCAGGAAGAAATTACCTTAAAGAACGTAAAGCATCATACCACCGCCAACAATACGACCATTTATAAGAATGCCCCTATTCATTTGAACGTTTACGTATTGTTTTCAGCCAATCGAACCTATGTGAAATCAGTAAAGGCGATTGGGAGTTTGATCGAGTTTTTTCAGTCAAAACATGTGTTTACGCAAACCAACACTCCTTTAAACCCTTCAAACACAGCCTTAAACGAAGTTAAAGACTTCAAGTTTTCAGTCGAATTGTTCACACCGTCCTTTGAACAACTCAATTACATCTGGGGCACCTTAGGCGGAAAATCCTTGCCTTGCGTCATGTACCGATTAAGTCTCGTGCGAATCGATAGCAATCGCATCCAAGAACAAGGGCCGGCGATCCAACAAATCACACAACTCACCAAAACAGAAATCACAGCATGAGTTATACTCGTATCTATAAAATGCTTTGCAGCGTTTCTTGCTACCATCATTATTTTTTAGATGACGGCACGACTCCCTTCGATGACTCGGAAACACTTCAAAAACAACAATTAAAAAAACACAGCATCGCAGAATATCTCACGATTATTCCCACCAAGCATACCGCTGATTTCCTTGCCCGAAATAGAATTCTATTAAGACCACATCCGTATGGATTTCATTTGGTGGTAAAAGCGAAAGAAACAGCACCTGATTCAGGAGTCTTTGAACCCCTGGTTCCACTGTTTTCAGAAGAACCTATGGCATTTTTTCTTCAGGTACACGATCCGTTGTTTGAGAACTATTCTACCGTCACTGCCACTCCGGAAGTTCCGTTTTTATTCAGTAATACAAAACCGCCAAGTGCCGGAGGAAGTTTTCGGTATATCAATACAGACCAAACCGTTTATCCTATTGAAGATTACGCGATAAGTGATACTGCCTTTTTTGAAGCCTATGATGCTCCTCCTGAATTAATGCCACAACGAATGTGGGGAATGATTCATCTAAAGATGTTAGGAGATGATACGACGGGAGTAGATGGGCAAGCGCGAAATTTGTTAACACCGCTGCATACCCTTCGCGATCCCGCACCGCAGTTTGAAATTCGAATTGCCAACAGACACACCATATGGAATTATAAAAGTGCTGAGGATCAACGTTTGTTGCACAGCTCAGACCCTACCACCCTACCGCTCGTAAAACACGGTATTGTAGGATACAATTTTGACGGTGAGGAGCAGCCCGCAGCGTCACCAAACCGACTTCATTTTGAAAAGGATGGAAGTGGAAACATTATTAAAACAATTTCAGAAATATACATTAACTAAACTCTAAACTATGGCAACAATGTTAAAAACACCTGGCGTCTACATAGAGGAAATCTCAAAATTTCCTCCTTCTGTAGCTCAGGTAGAAACAGCGATCCCTGCCTTCGTGGGTTACACAGAAAAAGCCCTCGAAAAAGGAAAATCGCTTACCAATAAGCCCACGCGGATCACCTCCATGTTGGACTATGAAACGCTATTTGGGTTCGCAAAGGCAGAAACGTCTATTGCCGTTTCTATCAACGACTCTGAAGTAAACGGAGCCTTGCAGCGCGATATCGTGGTATCACAACCCAGCACACCTTCTCCTTTTCTTATGTACTATGCATTGCAAATGTATTTTGCAAACGGCGGAGGTCCATGCTACATCGTCTCGGTGAACAATTATGATGCAGATGGTACAGATATCGTCGATTTTACCGCCTTGGCTGATGGCTTGGAATTACTAAAAAAAGAAGACGAACCTACCCTATTAGTATTTCCAGATGCTAAAGCGTTGAACGAGGTAGATTTCTATAGTCTCTACCAAAATGCATTGCTGCAATGTAATGACCTTCAAGATCGCTTTACGATCATTGATACCCACACGTCGGACGATGTTGAAGATAATTCTGAAACGCTTCGGAATCGTATCAGTCTAGGAAAGGACTACCTGAAATATGGAGCCGCCTATTACCCTTATTTAGATACCATTTTAGATTATCGCTATACGGAAACCTCTGTTGACATCACACATGTCTCTGATGACTCTCAGGCGCTAGCCGACGAGCTTCAAGCTACCGAAGATGCCTTGGAATCCATCACAACGTTCCAATCGGATAGTTTGGATCTTATTACTGCATATAACAATGCCAATACAGCGCTTCAGGCCATGACCGCTGGCGATGCGCTTACCAATAAGAATTCGGTAATCGACCCGCTACAAGATATCGTAGATGCTTTAACAGAGGTCGTATCGCAAGCAGCCATTGCTGTTTCGGCTGGAAATGACGCGGCTACTGCAGCTGATGAAGATTTACCAACGGCTACCGCTGCCACGAATGCAGCCACCGCATTGAATGAAGCAACAACCACGCCTGCAGAGGCTTTCCCAACACTCATTACAACCTTGGAAGGTCATATTACTTCTATTACTGACGCCGCTAATGGAACCGACACGAAAAATGCCGCAGCTGCTGCAGTAGCCGATGCCGGAACGACCACCACAGCAATGCAACCTATTATCGATTTGATCGATCCAACCCTGTTAGATGCCATCAACGCTGCACAAGCAGTAGACACCAACGGTGCTTTAGACGGCCTTACGCTAGATCAAGTAGAAGCGGTAGATAATGCAGCCTACAATGCGATCAAAACAGCGATTAACGCAATGCCTATTACGCTTCCGCCAAGTAGCACTGTGGCTGGGATTTATGCCAGAGTAGATAGCGATCGAGGGGTTTGGAAAGCACCCGCCAATGTTGGTGTTAATTATGTAATGAAGCCGGTCTTAAAAGTTACGCACGATCAACAGAAAGATCTGAATGTGCATACCACGGGAAAATCCATCAATGCAATACGATCCTTCACCGGAAAAGGAATTCTGGTATGGGGCGCAAGAACGCTCGCAGGGAATGATAACGAATGGCGTTATGTGCCCGTGCGTCGCTTTTTCAATATGGTGGAAGAATCCGTAGAGAAAGCAACAGAACAATTCGTTTTTGAGCCGAATGATGCCAATACATGGGTAAAAGTTCGTGCCATGATCGAAAACTTCTTGACCCTACAATGGCGTGCTGGAGCGCTTGCAGGGGCTAAACCTAAAGAGGCATTTTATGTGCGTGTAGGTTTGGGCGAAACCATGACAGCTGAAGATATCTTGAATGGAGTGATGAACATTGAAATTGGAATGGCTGCGGTACGTCCTGCGGAGTTCATCGTACTCAAATTCTCTCACAAAATGCAGGAATCCTAATCGCAATCCTTAACCCTTAAAAACAAATTACAATGGCAGAAACATATCCTTTAGTAAAGTTCCATTTCTCCGTCGATTGGGGAGGAACCAACATCGGCTTTACGGAAGTCTCCGGAC
>CEVM01083993.1_pt1 | contig 33164 bp, 27 predicted proteins | sample 531481 | NCBI WGS metagenome assembly CEVM01 (sample SAMEA2623649, study PRJEB7988) | marine metagenome | biome: marine biome (ENVO:00000447); feature: mesopelagic zone (ENVO:00000213) & marine oxygen minimum zone (ENVO:01000065); material: "saline water (ENVO:00002010), including plankton...
AAATCTTTTACCCTTCCACCTCTAACCAATACTATCGAGTGCTCTTGGAGGTTGTGTCCTTCACCACCGATGTATGCGTTTACCTCTTTCCCGTTGGTCAAACGAACACGCGCTACTTTACGCATCGCAGAGTTCGGTTTCTTAGGAGTAGTGGTATATACACGCGTACACACACCGCGGCGTTGCGGGCACGAATCCAAAGCAGCCGATTTACTCTTCTTGGTTATTTTGGCTCTTCCTTTTCGTACTAATTGTGAAATAGTTGGCATATAAATCCTTGTTATACTTTATTAAAAAATAAAATTTCCCCACTAAAAGGGCGTGCAAAGGTAGAATTTTTATTTAATTATTCAAACAGTAGCCCATTAATTTTCAGCTCCATTTAAAAAAAGAGATTGGAAATATGAAAAGCCTTTTACAAACGTTAGTTTTACGAACAAAACCCTTCGGCATTGAAGCGCTTCCTATCTCTGTTTTTATACCTTAATATATATACCCTTTCTTCCCTTTGGGCACAAGACACTTTTCTCTATTTAGAAATTTCCGCAGAAAAAACCATAAGAGAATCTCTAAAAGACAGTTTACTACCTACCACTACTTTTGAAGACTATCGAAGTCTACAACGACAAGTAGATACCATTCCACTAGTCCTACAACAAAGAGGATATATTGATGCTCGACTTCAATCTTTTCAGAAGTTGAATGACACTACTTATCACGCGAACTACATCTTCGGAAGTCGCTATAACACCCTTCAGGTCAACTACACTACTACTCCCTTCCTAAAAGAACAACTGGCACGAAGGAATCTTTCAGAAGTAACCGACAGCACCTTCACCATTCCACTTTCAAATGCCACCAAGACACTTCAAGATCTCAATACGCAACTTACTGAATCGGGAGACCCCTTTGCATCGCTTCAATTGAGTTCTCTTGAAAAAAAGAACGACACGCTGTTTGGGGTTTTAACAACAAGCATCCAACAAAGACGGATTATTGACTCCATCGCCTTAAAAGGCTACGAAAAGTTTCCAAGGTCCTACCTCCGGCATTATGCCGGGTTGAAAAAAGGACAAACGTTTAACCGAAAGACACTGCTAAAAAAGAACGATATATTAGACGGTCTCGGTTTTGCAAAAAGCATCAAACCACCCGAGGCCTTGTTCCGAAGTGATTCTACAACGGTATATCTGTACCTTGAAAAAGAAAACAACAATCTCTTTGACGGCATCTTAGGGTTTGCAACTGACGAGGAAAGTAACCGACTCATATTTAACGGATATCTGAATTTAGAATTAAACAATAATTTAAATTACGGAGAACAATTGCTCATAAACTACAAGGCTGACGGCAATGAACAGCAAAACTTTCGCGTTCGCACCACCTTACCTTATTTATTTGGGTCTCCTTTCGGAGTTGCTGCTGAATTGAAAATCTTCAAAAGAGATTCTACCTTTTCCACTACCGAACAGTTGGCACAGCTAAGTTATCAAGTGAGTCCTTCAACAACCACCTATATAGGATACAAAAGTTATGTATCCAGTAATCTTCAAGAAGAGGTTTTAGTAGATGCCACCGTAGAAGACTATGAAGCCCGATACGCCATTGGAGGGCTTGCATTCACAGATCGACAACCCAACCCCTTATTCCCCAGAAAAACATTCATCAGTTTAGAAGGCGAATGGGGTGCCCGAGAGCGAGACACTATCCAAGAAGATCAGTTTAGAATCGTTTCGAATGTTTTTCATATCATTCAGCTAAACAACCAAAACTCCTTTTTTGTTCAAAACACCACGTCTTGGTTAGACAGTGACACCTTTCTAACCAATGAACTCTTCCGTTTTGGCGGAATAAATAGCATACGAGGTTTCAATGAAAATAGCATTGACGCCTCTTTATTTTCTGTACTGAACACAGAATACCGCTATCAATTCAATCCTGGACTCTACGCACACACCATCATTGATCTTGCCTATTTTGAAAATGATGTTATTGAACTAAAGCAACAACTTTACAGCTTCGGTTTTGGCATCGGATTGAACACGCAGGCAGGTGTATTTAAGTTGAATATTGCCAACGGTAATTTGGAGGGTGAAAATTTCAAATTTTCGAATACAAAAATCCACTTAAGCCTGTCTTCACGGTTTTGACGAAGCGTAACAATAGCTTAACAATGCGGTAAAAAAAAATGTAAATTTTAGTAATGAAAAGTTGTGTATTTAACTTTTTATTGTGATTTTTGGCATTGGCTAATTCAAATAAATTATAAAAATGAGAACAAAGTTTAGTGGAATTCTTACGCTATTACTAGCGTTTGTAGTGCAACTCACGTTTGCACAAGAAAAAACAATCTCCGGTACGGTGACCGACCCTAGTGGTCTCCCGTTGCCCGGAGTTAACATTATCGTAAAGGGCACAAGTACCGGTACACAATCTGACTTTGATGGTAATTATACCGTTCAAGCTAGTGTGGGCCAAACACTTGTATATAGCTATGTAGGTTTTAAATCTGTAGAGCGCCCTGTAACTGCCGCGACAAGCAACATTGACCTCACTATGGAGGAAGATGCAGCACAACTTGACGAAGTAGTAGTTACAGCACAAGGTATTAAAAAGGAAGCCAAGGCTTTGGGATATGCAGTAAGTACTGTAGAGTCTGAAGATATTGAGCAAAGAACTGAAGGGGATGTTGCCCGTGTTCTTTCTGGAAAGGCTTCCGGGGTTCAAATTACCTCCCAAGGGGGTACATCGGGTTCTGCGACCAACGTAGTAATTCGTGGATATAACTCTATTACCGGAAGTAACCAAGCATTATTTATCGTTGATGGTGTGCCTTTTAGTAGTGACACCAACGCTCAAGGAAACTTCTTGAACGGTAACGTTGGTTCTTCACGTTTCTTGGATTTGGATCCGAACAACATTGAAAGTGTTAACGTATTGAAAGGTCTTGCGGCCGCAACTTTATACGGTACTGCCGGTAGAAACGGGGTTATCGTAATTACTACCAAATCTGGTGGTGGTGGAGCAACAGGAGCTGCAAAGAAAACCGAAATTACAGTTAGCCAATCTTATTTCTTCAATGAAATCGCTTCATTACCAGACTATCAAGATAGCTATGGTAATGGTTTTGACCAGTCTTTCGGGTGGTTCTTCAGTAACTGGGGACCAAGCTTTAGCCCTGACGGTGTAGATGGATACTTGAATGACCCGGCGGGTCTGATCGATGCGAATGGAACGGTAGAACACCCATATTCTTCTTCTTCTTTTCTTAACGGATTTCAAGGTGGAGAAAATGAATTGTTGAATCGATTCTCAGGACAGCGTTATGACTACCGCCCATATAACAGTGTTGAAAACTTCTTCCGTACGGGAGCTGTGAGCAATACATCGATTAACGTTCGTGGAAACTCTGAAGACGGTAAAGTAGCCTTCAACGTAAACTACGGTCACTTAGATGAAGAAGGGTTTACTCCAGGGAACGGTATTCGTCGTAACACGCTAGCTGTTGGTGGACGCGCACAATTATCTAACAATTTCAGCGTAACAGCAACCTTGAACTTCTCACGTAACAACGTAACTTCTCCTCCAGTAGCTGCGAGTAGAGGTAACGGTACGTTAGGATTCTCTACATTTGCAAACGTATTCTTTACGCCACGCTCTGTAGACTTGATGGGTCTTCCATTTGAATTACCAGAAACAGGTGGTAGTATCTACTATCGTGATGGTAACGATATCATCAACCCACGATGGAGTGTGAAGAATGCGGGTAGCCGTCAGTTGACGAACCGTGTATTTGGTACTGCTTCATTACAGTATGATTTTTCAGACAACTTGAACTTATTATATCGTGTAGGGGTTGACTTCTACAACGAACGTAATACACAATTCTCTAACAAAGACGGTGTTAACTTTAACCAAGCAATCTTTGGTTTCTATCAAACTTGGGATAACAACAACCGTATTTGGGACCACTACTTATCTTTAAGTGGTGACTATGACCTTACCGATAAATTTGGTCTTGGATTCACCGTTGGGGGAACAACTCGTTCTACTGAGTTTGATCAGCAAGGGGTACGAAGTGACGGGCAGATCGTTTTCGGTGTGCTAAGACACTTTAACTTTTCAACACAATCGCCAATCCAAGGCTTTGTAGAGCAAAATATCGTTGGGGTATTTGGTGAAATTTTATTCGACTATGATGATTTTGCTTACTTAACGGTATCGGCTCGTAACGACTGGGTATCTAACTTGCCTACGGAAAACAACAGCCAGTTCTACCCTTCTGTAAGTGCTTCGTTTATTCCAACATCAGCTTTTGATGGATTACGTTCACAAGGATGGGGACTTAACTACTTGAAACTACGTGCTGGTTTAGGTACTTCAGCAGGATTCCCTTCTGGATACCCAGCGATTCAGTATGTAGCGCAAGAACCTATCGAAAATGGTGGTGCTATCGGAACTATCACAACAAACACTGCCGACAACTTCCGTGCAAATCCAGATCTTCAGCCTGAGCTTATTAGCGAATTCGAAGTTGGATTTGAGTCACGCCTCTTAGATAACCGTTTAACGTTGAACGCTTCTTACTTCAACCGTTCTACAACTGACCTTATCGTATTCAAGCCGCTTGCACCTTCTACAGGGTTTACGCAAACGTTTGACAACATTGGTAAAGTTGAAGGAGATGGTTATGAAGCTGATCTTAGCTTAGATCTTTTCCGTAGTGAAACTGAAGGTGGTTTCAACTGGAACTCTCGAATGAACTTTACGAAAAGTGAGCAGATTGTAACTGAGCAGGATGAAGACCAGATCTTATTTGCTGGTTCTGCAGATCCAATTCTTGGTGCCAACGCAGCTATTCGTGGTGAGCAATTAGGTGTTATCGTAGGTACGCGTGTTGCACGTGACGATGCAGGGAACCTAATTGTAGATGCTTCCTCTGGTAACTACCTGATTGAAGATAACATCACATTGGATGATGGTCGTTCTATTACACCAATCATTGGTAATCCAAACCCTGATTATGTGATGAACTTCATCAACTCTATTTCTTATAAGAACTTTAACTTAAACTTCCAAGTAAGCCACACAAAAGGTGGTGACATTGCAAGTTCCACCATTGCCGTATTATTAGGACGTGGTCTTATCACTGAAACTGAAGACCGTGTACAAACATACATCTTACCAGGTGTAAGAAGCGACAATGGACAACCTAACGATATCCAGATTAACAACTCACAGTACTATTTCAACAACTTGTTATTTGGTCCTAAAGAGCTAACTGTTTATGATGCTTCTGTAATCCGACTTCAAGAAATTTCATTAGGATACACAGTGCCTAAGCGTTTCTTAGACAGAACTCCTTTCGGTTCAGTATCTATTACTGCGAGTGGTTTCAACCTGTGGTATGATGCCTACAATACACCAGATGGTGCAAACTTTGATCCTAACGTAGCCGGTGTTGGTATCGGTAACGGTAGAGGGTTTGATTACATTAACGGTCCTAGTTCAAGAAGATACGGACTGAGTATTAAAGCATCCTTTTAATTAAAAAAAAATGATTATGAAAAAAACAATGTACAGATTATTCACACTAGTGGCGATTGCAGCTAGTGCGCTGTTTCACTCTTGTGAAACTACAGAATTGGAGATCCTAAATGATCCCGACCAGTTATCTGAAGATCAGGCTGACCCTGATTTGTTACTGAACGCTATCCAGCGTGCTTATGTAGCAAACATGGTAACCATGAACGATCAGAGTTCAGACTTAACTCGTATCGATTACTTCTTCGGAAGAACATACAGAGAGAACCTCCAATCGAACATTTTCAACGCAAGTTGGTCTCGATTTTACAGTAGCCAGATCTTAGATGGTATCGCTCGCGGTATTAGCCCTAACGTAAACATCCTTGAAGGATTGAACGAAGATCCGGATACTGATCTATCCTTCCACTTAGGAGTAGCGAAAGCACTACAAGCACATCAATTGATGTTGTTAGTAGACTTTATTGGAGACATTCCATTTAGTGAAGCACTAAACCCATTGGAGTTCCCAAGTCCTAACGTAGATGATGATGCTATGGTTTACAGTACTGCATTAGCAATGCTTGATGAGTCTTTAGGATTCTTCCAAGCTTCTGACGGTGCAGGAAGTGCTCTAGATTTCTTTTACGGAGGAGATGTTGACAATTGGATCGCGCTTGTAAATACGCTAAAAATGCGTCATGCGTTGACCACAGGAGACATAGGAACTTTCAATGCTATTGTTTCAGGAGGTAATTTTATCTCTGATTCAAGCCAAGACTTCCAATTTAACTTTGGACTTCAAGAATTGAATCCTGATACACGTCACCAAGATTATGCAACGGACTACACAACTTCTGGTGCAAACCTTTATCAGTCAAACTGGTTGATGGAAACCATGCAAGGGGAAGACGTTATGGACCCTAGCGATGACGATCCACGTATCCGTTACTACTTCTATCGTCAAACAGATTGTACTCCAGGTGCATCTTGTAATCCTGACGGTAATGGAGAGCGTTTATCATGTTCTCTTGAAACCCCTCCTGCTCACTATTCAGCACAAGGAATTTCTTTCTGTTGGTTAGAGGATGGATATTGGGGTAGAGATCACGGTGATGATGATGGTACACCTCCAGACAACTTCTTTAGAACGGCTGTAGGAGTATACCCTGCAGGTGGTCTATTTGACGACGATCAGTTCAATGAGCTTACGCTTGGAGCTGGTGGTGGTGGAGCTGGAATTGAGCCTATCATTCTTGCTTCTTACGTTGACTTCTGGCAAGCAGAGGTAGCATTAGCTGCCGGTCAAACTGGGCCAGCTGCTGCTTTCGTAACAGCCGGACTAGAAAAGTCAATTGCTAAAGTTCAAAGCTTTATCGCTTTAGATGGATCAGCTGATTCTTCTTTTGAGCCTACACCAGCAGAAGTAACTGCATATATTGCGGCGCAAGCAGCTAAAATTGTTGATACCTCAGATGATTCATGGAATGCATTAGCAGAACAATACTTCATCACTATGTATGGTGGTGGTTCTGATGCTTACAACTTCTACAGAAGAACAGGATATCCTACAACGGTTAAGCCAAGCCTTAACCCTAACCCAGGACCATTCCCTAGAACGTACTTCTACCCGAACGTTGAAGTAGTTGCTAATCCAAATATTCAGCAGAGACCAGATTTGACGACACAAGTATTCTGGGATACGAATCCAGCGTCGCCAGCTTTCCCTCCTGCTAACTAAAAATTAAAAAAATTGTATTATGAATAAATATTTAATTAAACTTTATGGACTTCTTATCGTTGCAGTTGCAATGGTAGGTTGTGAAGAGGAACTCGTCGTTGACGATGTGACTAACGGAACCACTCGTGGTGCCGTTCTAAGAACCATTACACCATCAAGTGAATTGTTGCAAGAAGTTTCTTTCGACGGCTCAGATGCTGTATTCACGGTTGAGCTTGAGTACCAAGACGGTTTCCAAGGAGACCTTTTGGAAAGCGTTGACTACTTTGTTTCCTTTACAGATAATACTGAGGACGAAGGAGATGCAGCCGGAACTGGAGCATTAGTTGACACAGAAGTACAATTAGGTACTATTGCTGCTAGTGAGTTTACGGATGGTCCTTTTGGATTACCCCGATACACACTAAACATCGATTATTCAACTATTCTTTCTGCATTAAGCGTTAACACAGACCAAGGACCTATCTTTGGAGGAGATGTTTTTACCATTCGTCTTTCTTTAAACTTAACCGATGGGCGTGTTTTCTCTGTGGATAATGCAGGTAGTATTATTACTGGTGGATTCTTTAGTTCTCCGTTCCAATATGCACTTCGAGTAGTGTGTCCGGTGGAAAATGATGACTTCTTTTCTGGACCTTATTTACTAGAAGAAACTACTGGAGCTACTGATCCATTTGGAGGTGCTTACGGTCCTCACTACCCACCGTCTCAACCAATTGTTATTGAGGCTAATGGTACTGCAAGAACATTCGACTATACCATTTATCCGGATTCATTTAACTTCCCACAAGTTGGAACTATCGTTCTTAACTGCGGTAAGATTGAATTTACGTCTGACGCTGCTGAAGGAAACGCTCTAGGATGTACTGGAGGTGCTAATACCATCCAAGACATTCATGCAGAACCTCGCGCAGACTACGATCTAGATCTAATTGATGATGATGTCATTGAATTTGACGTTCTTGGTTTTGGTCTTGATGATGGAGGATGTGGTACAGGAAGCTACGGTATCCGTCTTCGATTTACTGAGCAATAAGAGTAAAATCTTATAATTATATATAGCTGTGGCCCATTTTTTTGGGCCACAGTTTTTTATTTAGTAACATTGCTATTATGAAAGAAAAATACATTATCTGCTTATTCTTATTGTCCCTTTTGACGACTTTGATGAAAAGTCAAAATACCGTAGGCACCACCTTGAACACAGCTGAATCTTACAATGGCTATAGCCTTATTACCCCAAGTACCGAAACTACCCCTTCTACTACTTATTTAATCAATAACTGTGGAGAAGTGGTTAATAGCTGGCAGAGTGACTTCCCAGGACAAGGACTGGATTACTTATTAGAAGACGGCAGCCTTTATCGCGGATGCACAGAAGATCTATCTACGTTAATCTATGCGGGGAAAAGTGGTAGAATAGAACGTTACGATTGGGAAGGAAACCTAATTTGGGCATATACCTTTTCAGATACAGATTTTACCTATCACCACGATTTCTATCCCATGAATAATGGAAATCTACTTGTATTGATTGCCGAAAGGCGTACACAAGCCGAAGCGATTCAAAATGGACGTGACCCAAACCAAATTCCTGAAAACGAACTCTACACAGAACGCATTATTGAAGTAGAGCCCATCGGGTCTGACGATATCAATATCGTATGGGAATGGGACCTATGGGACCATTTGATCCAAGATTTTGATAGCACCAAAGATAACTTTGGGGTTGTGAGTGAAAACCCTCAGCTTTTGAATATCAATTTTGTTGGTTTGTCTAACGGAGCGGCAGATTGGACACATGTAAACTCAATGGATTACAATGAAGACCTCGATCAAATTGTATTAGGGAGCAGATCACTAAGTGAGTTTTATATCATAGACCATTCTACCACAACAGCTCAAGCAGCAGGAAGTACTGGAGGAAACAGTAATATGGGTGGTGATTTCTTATATCGTTGGGGAAATCCTCAAGCTTATGATTTGGGCACAACTAATGATCAAGATCTCTTCGGGCAACATGCTGTGCATTGGGTGCCAGACGGTCTCCCAGATGCGGGAAATATCATGATCTTTAACAATGGTGTGGGTCGAAGCTTTACCACGGTCGATCAAATTACGCCTCCTCTTTTACCCGATGGTAGCTATGACCGTATAGAAAACGAACCCTATGGCCCGGAAAATGCCAACATCATATACCAAGATCCTGTAGATCCTACTAATTTCTTCGTTCCATTTTTATCTAGCGCCTATCAATTGCCTAATGGAAATTATTTGTTGGATCGCGGACCGGTGGGACAAGTTATTGAAGTAACCCCTGCATCAGAAATTGTGTGGGAATACATAAGCCCCGTGTTACTCAACGGCACTATCTTATCTCAAGGAGATGCACCTGGTGGCATCAATAGTAGATTCTATCGAGCAAAACGATATGGTCCCGAATACGAAGCCTTTGATGGCCGAGACTTAATTCCAGGAGATCCAATTGAATCTAATCCCGATCCATCAGGGTGTACACTAGATCGGTTAGACGTTGAGCAAGAGGCCTCGTTTACCGTATTTCCCAATCCGGTGATTGATGATTTACAAATCCGAACGACGGCACAAGACTTTGAAATTCAACTGATCGATCTAAAAGGTAGTGTTATTGGCTCTTGGAAGAATCCTACAAGCCTGTCATTACAAACTTGGAAGTCGGGTCTGTATTTTGTCCATTTTAGAACCCCGCAGTATTCTGAGGTAAAAAAGATAGTCATTCGATGAGAACATTGATATGGTCATCATTATTAGTAATTATTTTTTTAGCGGTAAGTTGCCAAGAAGAACAGCCATCGCTATCTAGTACAGCTATTTTAGACCAGTGTATAGCAGCATCAGGAGGCGAAAATTTCTTCCGAAGCATTCTACAATTTCAAATAGGTGATTTAGAATATTCATTACGAAGAGACGGGCATATCACAGATTTCACCTTGATAAGAGCGTTGGATACTGTCACTTATAAAGCTACCTATCAGAATGGACATCCAACATTTTATATAAATGACATTCCGCAAAATGATTCATCGCTGTCACGAAGTTTCATTGAGCGACGTCTTGAATCATTTGCATACCAACTTTCATTTCCTCATGTATTAAAGCAAAACGCGGTACAGTTGACACGAAATGATAACGTTTTTATTGATGATAAAGAGTATTACGTTCTTAGAGTAGACTTCCATAAAGCGACTAAAGAGAGCTACGATAGCATTTTCTATTTGTATATCAATAAGGAGAACTTTCTACTTGATTTCGTTGCTTCAGACTATGAACTAACACAAAAAAATAAACTTTTTAGAAGGTATTACAACTCCCGATTTGTCAAAGATATACGCTTTGCCGATTATTACGAGTTTGTATCTCTAAATGAAAGTTTGCCATTAGATCAATATTACAAAGCCTTTGATTCTTTACAATTAGAAAGTGTGAATCACGTAGTGTTAGACAGTATTCAAGTAACCTACCCTAAAGAATGAAAAAAGAGCAATATATCTTCGGAATACATCCGGTATTACAAGCATTAGAGGCAGAAAAGACAATTGACAAATTGTTTGTTCAAAAAGGAATGGATCATTCCAAAATTGAAACCATCATCTCCATGAGCGAAAAAATGGGGGTCTCTGTCAATGAAGTTCCTATTGAAAAACTGGATAGAATGGTGCGAAGCAATCACCAAGGCGTCATTGCAATTGCATCTCCCATTGCATTTGTAAGTATTGAAGAGCTGATTGAGCCCGTTCTAGCCAAAGACAAAAAGGGACTCTTCATACTGTTAGATCAAATTAGTGATGTGCGTAATTTCGGAGCAATTATTAGAACGGCAGAATGTACCGGAGTGGATGGTATTATCATTCAGAAAAAAGGAGGTGCCCCCGTCAGTGGAGATACTATAAAAACCTCAGCAGGTGCTATTTTCAACATTCCAATTTGTAAGGTAGACCATATCAAAGACGCAATATTTTATCTACAAGGTTCCGGGATTAAAACGATTGCTGCTACCGAAAAAACCGATCAGTACATCTATGATCTAACGCTTACCGATTCGATTGCGTTGGTTATGGGTTCTGAAAGTAGCGGAATCTCGAAATCTGTTTTACAGTTATGTGACGAAAAAGCTGCCTTACCCCTAATGGGCGAAATTAATTCTTTGAATGTTTCGGTAGCCTGTGGTGCTTTTTTGTATGAGATAGTTCGCCAGCGCTCTTAATTAGTGTCTTCCGGCTTTTCAGGTTCTTTTGTGATTTGATATCGAAGCACCCATCTTTTGGGGATATCTACCTTCTCTTCTACATTTTCCTCGTCTTCAGAAATCGTTTCAATGAAATTACCCTCTTCATCAAAATGTCGCATGAATTCATCTTCTTCCGGATTGTAATCAGTCGCTTCCCAAGCATAAGTGCGTTTCGGTAGGGGCGGACTTCGAAACAGTAACGAAAATAAAAGGCCCACAGCAAACCCGGACAAATGACCTTCCCAAGATATCTTCGGATCAATGGGGAATACATACCAAAGCAAACTTCCGTAGAGAAATACCACGATAAAAGCAATAGCAATCAGCTGATATTGCTTCGAAAATATTCCTTTAAAAAACAAGAAGGCAACCAACATATAGACCACGCCACTAGCTCCTATATGCAAAGCCGGTCTCCCAATGAGCCAGGTAGAGATTCCTGTTAAAATGGTTCCGAAAAGTAATACACGCCAGGCAATATTCCGATAGAAATAAAACAACGCCATACTTAAAACCAACAGCGGAACGGAGTTGTTAAAGAGATGTTCCAGCCCGCTATGCACAAAAGGAGCAGTTACGATACCATGCAATCCATCTAGACGATGCGGATACACCCCTAAAAAATTCAAGTTTATTCGAAAGCGAACTTCGATCCATAATACCGCCCACATAGAAAATACAAGCAGCAAGGGATACACTAAGGTACCCAAGGTAAACTCTAAAGATTGTTTCGCTTTCACATAGGAAATCTAGCAAAAAACAAACCTATTCGCGAATTTCTGTTAGATTGTCAGTTTCAATGGACTCGTAAAATAGTAATTTTGTAGTATGAGCACTCCTTTAGCAGAACGATTACGGCCTCGAACCTTAGAAGACTATATTAGTCAGCATCATCTCGTTGGACCCAAAGGAGCCCTTCGTTCTCAGTTAAAAACCGGAACCATCCCCTCCATCATCTTTTGGGGACCTCCGGGTACAGGTAAAACGACATTAGCCCAAATCATTGCCGAACAATCCGGACGACCGTTTTACACCTTAAGTGCGGTAGACAGTGGTGTAGCCGCAGTTCGTGAGGTTATCAAGAAAGCGAAGGAAAGCGATACGTTATTTACCACTAAAAACCCTATTCTGTTTATAGATGAAATCCATCGTTTTAGTAAATCTCAACAGGACTCCTTATTAGGCGCCGTTGAAAAGGGTTGGGTCACGCTCATCGGTGCAACGACAGAAAATCCTAGTTTTGAGGTAATACCTGCCTTGTTGTCGCGTTGCCAAGTTTATGTTTTAAAAGCTTTTGAAAAGCAAGACCTAGAAGTGCTTCTTACCCGAGCTATCCATGAGGATACCGTACTGAAAAAATTTAATATTGAGCTTGAAGAAACAGAGGCGCTTATCAGGCTAAGCGGAGGCGATGCTAGAAAACTCTTAAACATCTTAGAGTTGGTAATTTTATCGGAAGGGTTAACGGAAGGAGATACATTTACCATCACCAACGCCAATGTCATGCAAAAGGCACAGAAGAATACTGTGTTGTATGACAAAACAGGAGAACAGCATTATGATATCATTTCGGCATTTATCAAGTCTATTCGCGGAAGCGACCCCAATGCTGCAGTTTATTGGCTTGCGCGCATGGTTGAAGGGGGTGAAGATGTTGCTTTTATTGCACGCCGACTGGTAATTTTGGCAGCAGAAGATATTGGAATGGCCAATCCAACGGCCTTGGTCATGGCCAATAATACGTTCCAGGCGGTAACAACCATAGGTTTTCCCGAAGCACGAATCATTTTGAGCCAGTGTGCGATCTATCTTGCCACTTCTGCAAAGAGTAATGCCTCTTACAAAGCCATAAACGATGCACAGCAGGTCGTTCGACAAACAGGCGACCTATCAGTCCCATTATCCATTAGAAACGCTCCTACAAAACTTATGAAAGAGTTGGGCTATGGGAAGGACTATGCCTATGCGCATAATTATGAAGGAAATTTTGTTCCGCATGAATTTCTACCCAAAGAGATTTCAGGGACGGTTTTCTATGATCCCGGAAAAAACGCGAGAGAATTTAAGCTTCGTGAATATTTACGTTCGCTTTGGAAAGACTCGTATAATTATTGATTGAATTCAAAGACAGAGAGGGGCATATCGTTTCTACCGCTCACTAGTAGTTGCTTCTTCATCATGGTATTACTCAACATAATAAGGGATTTTGTATCACCCGGAATGTAGAGTCCGCTTTTCTCTTGAGACAACACTTCATAATCTTCCTCACCATTATTTAGCAACACCTGCCCGGTTCCCATATCGATGCGAGGGGTCTCTACTTCGGTATTGTAGATGTTTCCGGTGATGATGATATCTTCCCAACCGTCATCGTTCACATCCGTAGCTACAATTCCGAGGATTGCAGATTTTTGCGCTAGTCTTGGGAGTTTCTTTATTTCAAAAGCACTTTCACCGCGGTTGATCAATAATAGCGATTCTAGACCATTGATCTCTCCATGGTAAGCTTCGTTTAACTTCTCGCCATAAATATCTTCTAAGGAAGCATGCGCAAAGGCGTCATAGGTTTCAAACTTTTCGGTAATAAATGGCATTTGTTGAGAAGAACACTGTCTTCCTCGAAACGGCACTTGTTTCCCCTTATAGTGACCACTTAGTACAATATCGTAGGTACCATTCTCATCAAAGTCATTTCCGAAGATCGAAAAAGGCTGCTCAACAGAGGCCTTCACACGTAGATTCTTTCCTACGTTTCCAAGAATATAATCGGGAAGACCGTCTTTGTTAATGTCTGTTTCTTGGATCGTATACCAAAGTCCCTTCTTTTTATCAAGTCCGTTTTCCGGTGCAATATTTTTATAGGTTCCTTGATTATTCTGAAAAATTCGAATGGCAGACCACTCCCCTACACATATAAAATCTTCCCAACCATCTTTATTGAAATCAGTTACTAAAATCTTATTGATCATAGCAACGTCAGAAAATTGGGGCGCGACCTCATCGGTTACGGCGGTAAAGTTTCCGTTGTCGTTCCGAAGAAAATAGGAAGGCGCATGCTGTGGATAGTGTTGCGGTTGAATTCGATTCCCAACGATAAGATCCATATCACCATCATGGTCATAGTCTACTGCCGCTACTGTTTTACCGCTGTACGCCTTGCCAGCGATGGAAGTTTCTGTAACACGGGTATAATTTCCGGAGCCGTCATTGGTATACAAACGATCTTGGTATCGAGCGTCTCCTTCCGGAAATTCATTCCCACCACTTACCACATAAAGATCTTGATCGCCATCGTTATCATAATCAAAAAACACCGCTTCCATATCTTCGTGTGCCGCATCTTCAGTAAACGTATTTTTACTCGTAAGAACAAACCCATTTTTAGATTGCAGATACAAAGCTCCAGCCTGATCGGCAGCACCGCCTACATAAATATCTTCAAATCCGTCACCGTTGGCATCCCCTTTCGCAATAAACGGTCCTAGCGTAGATTGTTTATACGGAAGCAGAATTTCTTTAGCAAAATCATTGTATTCATTCTCTTTGTGTGTGAAGGTGAGTCCTAAAGTAGACTTCGATTCTTTCAAAAGTGTCTTCGGTGCCGGAGGCGCTTGATAGGCCAGCGTAGCATTATTTTGTTTAAAAGTAAGCACGGTATTGGCGTCCACACTGTATTTTTCTTCATAGGTTCCTGAAGGCCAAATGACGCGCACCGTGTCTGCCGTGGCAGCATCTCCAAGTCCGAACAACGCAACATTATCGGTCGCTGAAAGATATCCTTTTACTCGTTTTGTTTCGATCAGTTGAGACATACCGTTGGAGATGACCTCTACTTTTGCGAAGGGTTCACTGTCTTTTCCTTCGGTCACCACTTTAATAAAGTTTGCCCCTCGTTCGGTGGCTTGATTGCGGTATACAAACGCAACTTCATCAATATTGTTCACTACTAGATCGAGATCTCCGTCGTTATCAAGATCTGCATATGCGGCGCCATTACTGAAAGAAGGCTCAGAAAGTCCAAAGGTTGCCGTAGCATCCTCAAATTCTTGAAAGGCGTTGTTGTGATAAAACACATTTGAAAGTTTCTCTGAAGGCAACGCATTGTAAAGGCGTTCTTTAATTTCCTTCGGTACATTCCCTCGATACGTTTTCTTCATCAAACGAATCATGTTTCTAGAATCATTATCAGACCCGTATCTGCGATATCCGTTGGTCACATAGATATCTTTAAAACCATCGAGATCCAAATCTGCTAGCAGTCCGGCCCAACTCCAATCCGTTTTAGCGACTTGTGATAAATGCGAAATATTGTGAAACTTTTGATTTCCCATATTGAGCTGCAAGGAATTGTACATGTATTGGTGGGGCATTTCCATTTCATCCACTAACAAAGAAAATCGTTCTACATTCATGGAAGCCATCAAGGTTTTAGAGCGAATATGATCGGTACTTGCCATATCGAGCACGAAAATATCTTGAAGTTTATCATTGTTGATATCTGCGATATCTACTCCCATTCCGAAGAAAGACACTTGATTTAAATACGATTTGGTCTCATTACGGAAGGTCTTATCACCATTATTGATAAATAAGGCATCAGGAGCATAATAGTCATTCGCCACGTAGATATCAGGCCAGCCGTCGTTATTAATATCACTTACGGTAACCCCTAGTCCGAAGGAAGCTTGCATCACCCCGGCTTGTTTTGAAATATCTACGAATTTACCCTCGCGATTTTCATACAAATGTCCAGAACTTCGTTCTAGATTGTCAGACAGTTTCATGCTTTCATAGAATACCATGGGATCGAGTCCGTAGAATTCGTTTTCATTAGAAACGAAGCAATCTAAATCGCCATCTTTATCCATATCAAAGAAGACTGACTGCGTACTAATGCCCGTATCTGCAAGACCGTAGGATACAGCCACTTCTTTAAAGGTGAGATCTCCTTGGTTGATAAAAAGTAGATTGTGGCGGTCCTTTGCTTGTCGGGGACCTCCTTGCGAAACGTAGATATCTAAGAATCCATCGTTATTAACATCAGCGAAGGTAACACCGTTCGCCCATTGTTTATTGAGGTTGATTCCCGCACTTTCAGAAATATCTTCAAAGACAAAGTCGCCTTTATTGAGATAGAGCTTGTTGGGCACTTGATTTCCGGTAAAAAATATTTCTTGTAGTCCATCATTGTTCAAGTCTGCTACTCCTACACCGCTTCCGTTGTAGAAATAGTCAAAATCGAAGAGATTTTCCATCGTCCCAACGTCTTCCGTTAGATTGTTGGCAAAGTCAATATTTGTTTTTGAAACCGGCAATTTTTGGAATAGGCCTGATGAAAAATCCTGTTGGTTAGGGGTATCAGACTTTGGTTGACGGGGTTCTGAAGAAGTATCTTTACATCCAGCAGGAAGTGCTCCTAAGACAATCAGGAAAAATAAAGCACGAAATACAATAAAAAATCGGGGAGTATTAGTTTGCATCATATGTTTCAAATTTCATTATGGAAAGTTGTTCTTGTCCTGCCAATTGAACCTCAGCTTCAAAACCTTGATCGGTTTTACGGGCAACTCCGGTTACTTCAGAAGAATTTATCAAAAACATATCTTTTTGTGACATAGCAGTTAAGGAACCAATCTTTACATCATCTTTATACAAAATATAGGTGTTATCCATTTTTGTAATTTGATAGGCCCCTGAGGTGTAACGCTCTTTTGAATCAGCACTTTTTTTCGGCATTTCACTTTCCGTGCTTTCAACTTCCACCTCCGTTTCAACATCAACATCAGCTTTTGAGGCTTCATTTATCTTTTCCTCTATCTCGACAACAGAAACAACGTTTGCTGTTTCTTCCTCTATCATCATGAAGCTTTCCAACGCCTCCTCAAATGCCTCGCGATACGCAACCTCATACACTTTTTCTTTGGAAGTTCCTGTATGAGAATAATAAACGGTCATATTATTGCAATCGCGAACAAGAATGTTCACCTTGGTATTGATAAAACCACCGCTACTTTCGGCATCCACGTAAGCAACATCACAACGGGTTGCAGTGTCTGGCAACTCTTCTTCCCACACAGCGTTAAAACCCATCTGGCGTAAGCGGTACCGTGTCAAGGTATTCAGGCGAAACGCATCTTTACCTTTGGTAAATTCAAATTGTTTTGGTACTACAAGATGCGAGTAGTCTTCTAAAGAAGATTGCGTAAATGCTTGCCAAGAAGTGGCAAGAAATACGAGTATCGCCAATAATCGTTGCGTCATTCTGTATCAACTTTAATATTAAACCCGAACTGCAAAGATACACTTTTTGCCTTAGCTAAATTTCCGTAACGTAACAAGTTATCTAACGCTAAATAAAAGTTAAATTTTTTAAAGGTAGTAGAAACGCCAACTCCCACATTACTAGTTTCATAGGCGTCATAGGTGTAGGTTGCTTTTGCCGTTAAAAAATCAAAGATTCTTCGATAATAATAAAATGTCCCAGCCATTTGCCATCCTTTGGGTCGGGCCATAGAAAAGAATTGGAGTCCGATTGCCTGTTCTCTTTCACTCCCACGACCCATATTTCTACAATCGCACACTCCAGTTCCCGCTAAAATTCTTCCGAAGCGATATTGCAATCCGCCATTCACCTTTACAGGCCGCATTTGGGTATAAGACGTGGTTGTGGTATCTACCGCGACCTCCTCAAGAATTTCATCTTCCAGATCATCGTAATATGGAAATGTATCTCCTCCAGCGCTAAGCGGCGGGAAGAGTAATTCAATTCCATCTAAAGTGTAATCTCCTTGCGCTGTGTAGTTTTCTGTATTCTTAGTATGAAAAATAGCACCAATATCTAAGGCGCTTGCACTCAAACTTAATCGATCGGTGATGTCGTACGTGGCTCCCACATCAACACCTACTCCTAAATTTCCGCCAAATAAAGCTCTCCCTAATAGCTTCCCTCCTATTGGACCTTCATCAAGGTCTGCAATACCGGAAGTTTCCACACTCATATCGATTCCTTCTAAGCGATGTTCATACACATTTTCATCATCATCCTCTGCTATCGAAGTAACAAAAACACCCTTGTTATTGACCGAACGATAACTAAGCATACTACTATATACTTTGGCTCTCAGTCCCACGGTAAGCTTTTTTGTAAGCTCTTTGTTGACTCCAAAATGATATACAGTAAGCAAATCACCTGTGGTACTTAACTGTCCTAGATCAAATTCATAGTCTAAATAATCGCGGTTTCCTTCCCAGCCCAGAATAGCGAGGTCTCTTGGGTAATAAAAGATAAAATCAAATTCTTGATAGATCCCACCGGACAAGTAAAAATCACTTTGAGTACGCCAACCGAAGTTAAGAATCTCCAATTGTTGTGTTACTGAAAAAAAATCGGTGTCTTGCATTTCAAAGATCTTCGCATCCACCTTAGCCGTTATATCTTCTCCTGTGGCTCCAAAAATATCATAGGTACTAATTCCCGAAGCACCTGCGTTGATATGAATTTGAGAAAACAACGGAATACCGAAGTGTTTTTGCAGCTGGGTCTTGCCTCCGGGATTTACCAATAGCGATTGTGGGATTTCTTCAAAACCATACAAAATCTGCTTGTTTTGAGAATACAAGGTACCACTAAGGCTTATAGCCATTACTAAAAATAATACATGCTTCATAGTAATTATTCTCTCTCCGTGATTTCCAGAAAATAAGTGGTCTTTGATTTTAGCCGTAATGCACCTTCCAGCTCCGCATTGGCTTCGGGAATGGTGACATTCACAACCACGCGATCTGCTGAAGTAAGATCTAGGATTTCGGTTCCTTCCACGATTTCTTCAAATGTTGTGATCACCGGGACCGTAGTTGTGCCTTCATTTACAAAGGTTTGGGCGGTATAGGTCGTGTCGAGCGCTTCGCTGAGAAACTGAAAAGTAACATCAAAATTGCGCGGTATTGAATTTGTAAATTCAAAAAAGAATTCGGCACGAAGTAAACTCTCCTGTAAGCCTGAATCATCTAAAAACCGAATTTCCGTGGTATCACTTAATGTAAGTCGAGACGTTCCTGTCGTTTCATCATAAAAATCACCTGCGGCGACATCAAAATGAATAAGGTTAAGCTCTACCACCGGGCGGGCCGTAATATCACTCGCCTGCTCAAAATCGGTATCTTTAACGCAGGAAATTGCCACGACAAACACCGTGAGAAGGACGGTGGGTATCCATAGGTTTGTTTTCATAGTTTGGGGAAACTTTCTAAAATAACGGAAGTTTATCCGCAATAGTATTATAGATACGACATAATCTGTGAAATGGTTTCCACAGTTTGATGCCGATGGGTAAACGATTCTTTCCGATAGTTATAAAATAAGGTTTGCATTCCAAAAGCATGGGCCCCTTCAATATCGGCTTCAAAACTATCCCCGATCATTAAAGAAGAATGCGGATGAGACCCTGTTTTCTTGAGCGCTAGTTCGAAAATTGCGGGATGTGGTTTTTTCACACCAGCTTCTTCGGAAGTGGTCACGGAATGAAAAAAATGATCGATTTTGCTATTCTTCAACTTGATGTGCTGTACCTCTTCAAAACCATTGGTGATGATATGAAGGCGGTATTTTTCAGACAAATAGGACAACACTTCTGTAACTCCTTCAAACAAATAATTATTCTTTGGCAGTTCTTCAATGTACGTAATGGCCAGCGCATCTAATTGTTCTTCATTGAATTGCATATCGAAAGGCGCAAAAGCATCCCGAAACCTGCCGCGTCTTAGTTCTACTTTAGTGATCTCGTTATCCCGATATTGCTTCCAGTAAGAAAGATTGATCGGTTCGTATACTTTTTTAAAATCGGTAAGCGTAAGGTCTATTTTGTGTTTTAGGAATAATCGTTCGAAGGCTAAGGCCGAATTACGATCAAAATCCCAGAGCGTGTGATCTAGGTCAAAATAAACATCGGTGATATTAGAAAGCTTCATGCCGAATAGGATTGTTGGAAAAACCGACGCCAAAAGGAACTGGCGTTCGCAGCAAAATTAGTATTACTGAAAATAACCGTAAAGGTACCCTGAACTTCCATCACTCGATTTTGAAGTCGTTTTAAATACGGTTCAATCTCTGATAGTTTCATGGTTTCGAATGCTTTGGTGGTCGCAGCAATGGGTTGAATTATTAACGGTGTTTTAATTTCATAATCAAGATCGTAAAACAAAAAAGGTGTGCATGTTCCCGCCCTAAATCCAGGTGTTTCAGGATATACCATGGTATAATCTCTTGAAACCTCTAATTCAATTAGGTTACGATATACTTCTGGAAGCGTTACCGCATAGTGGTCGTTCATGGTAGCAACGATCTGTCGGTTTGTAATAGCCTCCATGGTTCTTTTTTGTTGCTTCATACGTTCGTAGTCCGAAAGAGTATCGTATGAAAACAACAGCCCCACTTCTTTATAATCTGCTACATATTTTATAAGGCTTCGGAAACGCTGTCGCTTGGTATCAATACTCTCGTTAAAGAGATTGGATTCCCCTAGCAAAAAGAAGAAGGCAAGTGATCGCTTGCTATCTTTCACCGAATTAATGATAAAGTGAAATGTGTCAAAGGCGTCATTTCGAAGATTGAATAGCACCTGAGTTCTTCGATACAAGGGAGCAATGCGCAATCGCCATAGATCTGAAGCATACCCTATCACCGAACGGAACATCCCTCTATTGGCATATTGATAAGGCACTCTTGCATTGACTACATGATGTTCGGTATAATGATAAGGGGAAAAGATCATGTCTGGAAATTGTTGCAATAGGACGTTCTTTAAACGCTGCGCCCAAATATCGATCACGGGCCATTCTAAGAACTCTTCTTTAAAACCGATACTTTCCTGTGCCGGATAGCGACCCCATTCATCTTTTACCTGAGGCAAATACTCTTCATACCGAGACAGTAAAAAAAATCCGGCAGCGAAGATGTCAAAAGGAAGTACGCTCTTTTCTCCCACCGAAAAAAAAGCTTTGACCCCTTCCCAATCTTTCACATGGATCTCAATACTCTCTACCCCTTGTTGTTGCAACAATCCAGCACTCTGCACAAACAACTCATTTCCTATGGGTTGCTTTCCATACGACATTTTAGGACCCGTATGGGCAATAAAGGTTTCGATGGTGGCGGTAAAATCTACTTTTACACCCAGAATTCGGGTGCATATATGTTTAAACACATAATCTATTCTCGGGGTACATTTTTGGGTGTAAACAAGCAGCATGCAGAATTAGATCATCGATTCGTCCGCAAGGCTAAAATACGCTTTTTCAGTTACAATAAGATGGTCTAGCACTTTTATATCAAGGCTTTCTCCCGCGGTCTTCAGCTTTTTTGTAAGTTGAATATCACTCGAACTGGGGCGCAAGGTTCCACTGGGGTGATTATGTGCCAAAATAATGGCTACGGCCCCAACGGCGAGGGCATTTTTAAAGACCAAACGCACATCTACCAAGGTACCGGTAATCCCCCCTTTACTTAATTGCGTGGTCTGCAATACCCGATTAGAATTATTTAAGTAAACGATCCAAAACTCTTCATGCGCTAATTCTCCTATCAATGGTTTCATTAACTGAAAGACATCTTCACTACTTGAGATTTTTGGTCGTGTCATGATGGTTTCAGCTTGCCTTCTTTTACCCAATTCCATAGCTGCCACGATGGTCAGGGCTTTTGCTTCACCAATTCCTTTGAATTCCATCAGTTGCTGTATGGAGTATTTCCCTAAGGTGTGCAATTTGTTTTCGGCGGTCGCCAAGATCTTCTGACTGACCCCTACTGCCGACGCCTCCCGGCTTCCGGAACCAATCAAAATAGCAATCAATTCGGCGTCACTTAAAGCCGCCTTTCCCTTTTGCAGCAGCTTTTCGCGGGGACGATCATCGGCATGCCATTTTTTTATCGAAAAAGAAGAGGACGCATCTTTCAAAACGTAAAAGTTTCTTGTAGAGAATATTGTATCTTTAATGAGTTCATCGGAAAATTCAAAATAGCATGAAAAATTTATTCAAGGAAGAAGTATATGTCGAAATTCGTGAACGCCTAGCAGAACTTTCTCCTGAAAGTGACCGTCAATGGGGAAAGATGAGTCCGGCACAAATGTTACATCACTGTCAAGCTCCGCTGAATATTATGCTTGAAAAAAATGATTACGGATTAAAACCTAATTGGCTTGCCAAAGTAGTGTTCAAGAAAGCGCTCTACAACGACAAGCCTTGGCGTAAAAATTTACCTACCGCCAAAGCCATGAAGGAAACTGAAGAACGCAATTTTGATGCTGAAATGAAACAGTTAGAAACCCTTTTAGAAGAAGTGCACGACCAACGCAATCGGGAGGAATGGCCCGTACATCCCGGCTTTGGTCATTTTACCAAAGAACAATACGGAAAGATGCAGTACAAGCATTTAGACCACCACTTACGGCAATTCAATCTCTAATGTACCCACCGCCCCACCATCAATCCCACCGCAAGGAACATATGATGGCCGTTGCGGAGGCCTGTCCGTTTGGCACACTTGTTACAGCACGCAATGACACGCCTTTTATTACCCATCTTCCCGTGCTTCTCAACCGAACAGAAGAGCGCCTCATCGCCCATATCGATCGGCAAAATCCGCAATGTGATACCTTAAAACGAGGCGCACAAGCAACCGTGGTCTTTAAAGGGCCCGATACTTATATTTCTCCTAGCGTTTATGGCACTTCCCAGCTACCTACGTGGAATTACATCATTGTACATGTTACCGGAACCATTGAACCGATAACCGCTTCCAATGCCGTTAAAGATTCTATGGTACAAATGACGTCCTTCTTGGAAGGTGACACCCCTGCCTTTCGATTGGAGAAAGAGGATCCTAGAATGGACCGACTCGTACCGTACATTTTAGCGTTTGAAATTACAGATCTTAAATGGGAAGGAAAATTTAAACTCTCACAAGACAAATCGGTGGATGATAAGAATCGCGCCAAAAGTGCCTTGCTTGAAGAAAGTACAGGTTCATGGCATTCCTTAATAGAAAAAATCTACACCGAATTTATGTAAGGTGTTCTTTTATTTCGGTAAAATCTAAACCTCCATAATTTCCGCTACTCATCAACAATAAAACGGAATCTTGATATTCTTCCGTGAATAGAAATGTTTTAAAATCAGCAGGATCGGTAAAGGTGATCAGGTCTTCTCTTTGAAACGCTTCCTCTATCTGCTCTTGTTTAATTTCTGCGAGTTGCTTGATCATTACGGCATGTGGCGAGTAATAGACCACGGCTACATCAGCGGCATCTAAAGCGCCTTGATATTCCGTTAGGAAATCGGGATTCAAACTACTATAGGTATGAAGTTCTAAACAGGCGATCAGCTTTCGATCGGGGTATTGTTCTTTCACAGCTTGAGTTGTCGCTTTCACCTTACTAGGAGAATGCGCATAATCTTTGTAGGCTGCAGCCCGCTCTGTTTCAGCGATGCATTCCAAACGTTTGCTTGCCCCTTTAAAGGTTGCGATCGCTTCGTAGAAATCGGCTTCGTCCACGCCCATCAACTGGCAAATCCAACGAGCTCCTTCTAGGTTATTTAAATTGTGTTTTCCGAAAATTTCTAAAGGCATAGGGCCTTCCGGCGTATCCAGAAGTGTAGCTCCATTAGAAACCGCATGAGAAGGTGTTTTGTAAGGATATTTTTTAATAGGATTATCTGAAGATTCTACCACCTTAACAACTTCTTCATCTTCCTGATTATAGACCAAAGCACCGCCATTGGTGATCTGGGAAACAAATATTTCAAATTGTTTTACGTAGTCCTCAAAGGTTGGAAATACGTTGATATGATCCCAAGCGATCCCACTGAGCAATGCAATATTGGGTTGATAGAGGTGAAATTTTGGTCGGAGATCGGTAGCCGAAGACAAATACTCATCGCCTTCTAGCACGATAAAATCATTTTCTTCCGTAAGATGCACCATGGTATCGAAACCTTCCAATTGCGCGCCTACCATATAATCAACCTCCTTGTCATGGTAGTTCATCACATGGAGGATCATTGAAGTGATGGTTGTTTTTCCGTGCGATCCTCCAATGACCACCCGCGTTTTTTCTTTGGATTGCTCATACAAGAATTCGGGGTAGCTATAAATGGTGAGGTCTAATTCTTGTGCGCTAATAAGTTCAGGATTGTCTTTCTTGGCATGCATTCCCAAAATAATAGCGTCAAGAGAAGGATCAATACGCTCGGGATACCAACCCATGGCGTCAGGCAGGAGTCCTTTAGCGGCTAACCGACTTTTGGAAGGTTCGAAAATGTCGTCATCACTTCCTGTAATTTCGTATCCTTTTTCATGAAGTGCCAAGGCTAGATTGTGCATGGCACTTCCCCCAATGGCTATAAAATGAATTCGCATGGTAAGATGTTACAATTTTGAAGGTAAAGATACCATCTTTCTTTTGCAATAGCGATAGCGGCAAGTAGCTTTTGCTGGCAAAACTACAGCCAATAGCGCGGCCCCGTCAGGGGATTGCCCTAATTATTACAAGGAAAGAATTTGTTCTTTTTCTTTTTTGGCTTCGGAAAAATCTGGCCGGTCCCGAAGTGCTTTATTGATCCATTGCAGGGCACGGTCTTTATTCCCTAAATTCTTGTAGATCTGCGCCAAGCGGAAATACGCCCAATCCTTTGGCACCCCATCGCGAACGGTATGATTGGAAATATAGGCTTGCAAGCAACGAATCCCCAATTGCGCTTCGAGATTGTATTGTGCGGCAATCTTCCCGATCTGATAATTGAGTCGGTTGCGCTGATGCATTTCCAACGACTTTTGATTGGTCTTGATGGCATCACCGGGGCGGTTGTTGTTTTCGTAAAGATTACTCAACTTTTCGTAGGTGTGCGGTGATCCGCCCACATCTACTGCTTTTTTGTAATAGGTTTCGGCATCGTTGGGGCGATCGCTATACTCGGCGATATAACCCAACGAGAGGTAGCCGTCGACCGGAGAAATTTTAAGTAGTTCTTTGGCGTTCTGTAGGGCTTTCTTTTCGCTTCCTCCGAAAATACCCGGTACTTGCAAGTAGAACTCTACCAAGGCCCAGCGAGCTTCGATATGACCGGGATCGAGTTGTGCCGCCTTTTCAAAATGGAATTTTATGTCGTCGACGATAGTGATCGCTGCCAATTTATTGTCTAGGGCTTTCATCCCGAGAACCCCACCCACTTTGAAATGATAATTGGCATTATTAGGATCTTCTGCTAAGAGTGGTTTGTAATAATCTAGCGCTTCGTTCCAATTTCTAGTATAGCCCTCAATATCTCCAAGATATTCACGCGAAGCCACATGATTGGGATGCTGCGCCAAGTAGTCTTGAAACAACGGTTTTGCTTGTTGAAATTTCTCTTGATGAAAAAGCCGCACCGCTTGATCGTAAGAGTGTTGGCTCCAAAGACTTAGCGGGAGTAAAAGGAGTAAGCAAAAATGTTTCATAGCGTGTGACATGGTCGCAAACATACTAACTTTTTCTGTGAGAATTTATTATGATTTTGGAGGATACTTTTTTAGGATCTTCTGAAGCGTATTCTCGTAGTAGCGCACTTTTTGCTCGGGGGTTGCCTTTTCCTTGTACTGTCCGTCGGCTTGTGCTTGCCATATCAAGGCATCACTAGAAACATCGATGAGATCGAAGGTAAGTCGTTGGTCTATATTTCGACCGCCGATGGGGATACCTCCACCTACACCCACACCAACGTTTCCGCCGCCGCTACCTACACCAAAACCAATAGTGTTTCGAGACGCTGAAATTTGTTCACTCGCATAAAAGTTGATGAGCACTTGCGGGGCATCTGATCGGCTCCAGCCGCGACTTTGTAGGAGGCTATCTGTAACACGCATAATGCGTTTCTCGTCTAGACCATTCAATCCCGACTCAATATTCGGGTAATAATTATAGGTAGTGTATTGGGAGAAGTTCGTTTCTTTATCGTAATCAACGGCCACGGTGGTGCCGCAGGAAACAAAGAGAATGGGTATTGTAAGTAGTATTAGAATAGATTTCATAGCTGTGTTTTCCTTTAAAAATAGCAAAAAACACACCAAACTTAATGCTCCGGCTGTTCATTTAACATCCCCCACAAGGTATCCTTCAATTCCATAAGTCCTTGTTGTGCTACGGAAGAAATAAACAGGTAGCTCACTTCTTGAAATTGCGGATCGAGCTCTGCTTTCATCTCTGCTTTTAGTTCGGCGTCCAGCATATCGCTTTTTGAAATGGCGACTAAGCGATCTTTGTCTAATAATTCCGGATTGTACCGCCGTAATTCGTCCAATAAGATCTCGTATTGTTTGTAGATATCCGGAGCGTCTGCCGGGATCAGGAACAGCAAGGTAGAGTTGCGTTCAATATGCCGTAAGAAATAATGCCCCAAACCGCGACCTTCGGCTGCGCCTTCAATAATTCCGGGAATATCGGCCATCACAAAGGTTTGGTAATCACGATACTCTACAATACCAAGGTTGGGCTTCAAGGTAGTAAATTCGTAATTGGCGATCTTTGGTTTGGCAGCAGTGATCACCGAAAGTAAGGTAGATTTTCCCGCATTTGGGAATCCAACCAGGCCTACATCGGCCAAGACCTTCATCTCTAGAGTGATATTCGCTTCCTCTCCCGGTAATCCTGGTTGTGCATACCGTGGCGTTTGATTGGTAGCAGATTTAAAGTGGTTGTTCCCCAGGCCTCCCTTTCCGCCTTTGGCGACAATAAATTCTTCGCCGTCTTCCATAAGTTCTTTGAGTACCACGTCTTTATCGGAATCCTTAATAACGGTTCCTAACGGCACTTCAATGTAAACGTCGTCGCCATCGGCTCCGGTACTGGTTTGCTTTCCTCCGGCCATCCCATGTTCGGCTCGGAAATGGCGTTTGAATTTTAAATGGTAGAGCGTCCACCGATTCTTGTTGGCTTTCACAATGATATGACCGCCGCGTCCACCATCACCGCCATCGGGGCCTCCTTTGGGAACGAATTTCTCACGACGCAAATGCGCACTTCCTTGTCCGCCTTTCCCTGAGGTGACATGAATTTTAACGTAGTCTACAAAATTTCCTTCCGTCATGATCTTTCGTGCGTTTGCTTAACCTTTTAAAGAGTTTCAATTACGGCACTTAAGCGCTCGGTAATTTCTTTGATGCTGCCTACTCCATCAACACCGTAGTATTTGTCTTGTTGTTGGTAATAGTTTTTGAGAATATCGGTTTTACGATAGTATTCGGCAATGCGTTCACGAATTACCTCTTCGTTTGCATCGTCGGGGCGGCCGCTTGATTTTCCGCGCTCTAACAAGCGTTGTACCAAGACCTCATCGTCTACTTCTAACGCGACCATGGCATTGACTTGCGAGTTCATCCGGTCCATCAATTCAGAAAGGGCTTCCGCTTGGGCCTCCGTTCTTGGAAAGCCATCAAAGATGATTCCTTTGGCGTCCGGATTTTTCTCTACTTCGGCTTTCAACATATCAATTGTTACCGTATCCGGCACCAAATGGCCTTTATCCATATAACTCTTTGCGAGCGCTCCAAGTTCTGTGTTGTTTTTGATATTATAACGAAACACATCTCCGGTAGAAATATGCACCCATTGGTATTTTTCTTTTAACACCTCGGCTTGTGTACCTTTTCCCGCACCGGGAGGGCCAAACAGTACAATGTTTGTCATTGTTTTCTTTTTTGTGAATAGTTGTTTCAAATAGTGCCACATAGCAACCGCGCAAAGATACAAATTCTTGCCGCGAAACATAGCGAAACGTATATTGATAGTCTTACATAGGGTTTGCATGTAATGTTATTTTCATTCTTCGGAAATTGTGCGCAACGCTGCCCCTGCTTTTCTTATCTTTGCGTTATGGCGAATTATTTTTCATCTTCCTTTACGCTGGGAATCCTTGGAGGCGGACAATTAGGAAAAATGTTGTTATACGAAACACGGAAATTCGACATTGCCACGCGCGTGCTCGACCCCAGTGCGGAAGCGCCGTGCCGAATTGCCTGCGATAATTTTGAACAGGGGGACCTCATGGATTTTGACACCGTGTATTCCTTCGGAAAAAAGGTAGACGTACTCACTTTTGAGATTGAAAGTGTGAATGTGGAGGCTTTAGAAAAACTAGAATTAGAAGGACATACGGTATATCCTTCCGCAGCAACGCTTCGCAACATTCAAGACAAAGGGATTCAGAAGCACTTCTATAAAAAGCATCATATCCCGACCGCTCCGTTTAAGGTGTATGAAGACAAGTACCAACTTCAGGAAGCTGTTGTTCGAAAAGAATTGCATTTTCCTTTTGTATGGAAAAGTTGCACCGGCGGGTATGATGGCAAAGGCGTAAGTATAATTCGCGATGCGGAAGACCTGATTCCCCTTTCGGAAGGCGCTTGCCTAGCGGAAAAAATGATCCCTTTTAAAAACGAATTGGCGGTGATCGTAGCGCGAAATGCTTCGGGAGAGATGCGCACCTATCCTGTGGTGGAAATGGAATTCCATCCGGAAGCCAATCAAGTAGAGTATGTTTTATGTCCGGCACGAATTGATGAAGCAGTCGCTGAAAAAGCAAGAAATGTCGCCCTATCGGTTTCTGAAGCCTTTGCACACGTAGGGTTGCTAGCCGTCGAAATGTTTCAAACACAAGAAGATGAGATATTGGTCAATGAAGTAGCTCCAAGACCTCACAATAGTGGGCATTACAGTATTGAAGCCAGTTATACCAATCAATTTGAACAACATCTGCGCGCCATATTAGACCTTCCGTTAGGAAACACTCAAAGTAAAGTAGCCGGAGTGATGGTGAATTTAGTAGGGGCCGAAGGTCATACAGGTGCCGTTGAATATGAGAACATTGAAAATATCATGGCCATGGAAGGTGTGACTCCGCATATCTACGGAAAAAAGCAAACGCGACCTTTTCGGAAAATGGGACATGTAACCATTGTCAATCCTGATATGGCGCACGCCCGAGAAACGGCAGAAGCTGTGAAAAAGAGTATCAACGTAATTAGTAAAGAAGATCATGAGTAAAGTTGGAATCATCATGGGAAGTACCAGCGACTTGCCGGTAATGCAAGAAGCCATCGACATATTGAAAGAATTTGGAATTGAAACCGAGGTAGATATTGTTTCGGCGCATCGTACACCTGATAAACTTTTTGATTACGGAAAAAATGCTCATGAGCGGGGTATTTCGGTGATCATCGCAGGAGCCGGAGGTGCTGCTCACCTCCCCGGAATGGTGGCCTCGCTATCACCATTACCCGTTATTGGCGTTCCTGTGAAATCACGAAACTCCATTGATGGCTGGGATTCTGTGTTGTCTATTCTACAAATGCCGGGCGGCGTTCCGGTGGCGACCGTTGCCTTAGACGGTGCCAAAAATGCCGGGATTTTGGCGGCTCAGATCTTAGGGAGTCAGGATAAAGTGATTCGTGATAGTATTTTAAAATATAAGGAAGGGTTAAAATCTAAGGTAGAAGCGGGTGCGAAAAGTCTTGGGATAAACAAAACATAATTTAATGAAACTAAAAATCACAACTACAATCTTCTTATTAAGTATTGGATGCAACTTAATAGCGCAATGCGATCTTCCAAGCGCAACACAATTTACTGGCCCATATTATGTCTATCAAGTAGAACCGGGCTTACTTGGATATAATGCCTTCAATGCTTCGGAAGAACCTGAATTAATTACTATAGAGAATGGCGGAGCTGATCATATAAAAGAGTTTACCACTGTTTATTTACCTGATGCAGAGATTGGGCAGCCTGCCCGAACTTTTCAATTTGAATTTAAACCAGATTGTGGGGTCACCCTCACTGAAGAGTTTCTTACTGGTTTAATGTGCGTGAATAATTTAAAAATAGGACCAGCAGGGGGTGGAGATTATGATAGCAGTGATGATTCGGAATTTACCTTGGTTCTTACCGACAATACAACTGAAGATTGTGAAGAACCTCAGTACATCATCGAGATAAGATTCTCACGGGATAATCCTTTAGACGTGCCTAAACATCGAGATCTATCGTTCTCGTATCATGTTAATTCTGAAAGACAATTGGTCATTGAATCTACTGAAGATCGAATAGGGAAATTAGTCATTTACAATATATCCGGTCAAACTGTGGTTTTAGAATCCCCTGATTCGGATTGGTACCAAAAAGACCTATCTGCCTTGCCATCGGGAATTTATTTTGTTCGAGCGAGCACCCCTAATGGACTTCGACAAATCTTTAAAATAAGTATTTGAAAAGCATGTTAAACCCTTTGCTAAGCCTGTTTGATACAGCGCCGTTCTCACAGATCGAAAACAAACATTTTCTCCCGGCCATTAAAGAACTAATTTCACAAACCCATGCTGAAATTAATGCAATCGTTCGGAATGAGGAAGCACCTACATTTCAAAACACGGTGGAGGCCCTTGAGTATAGTGGTGCACAATTAAACAGAGTCACCGATATTTTCTTCAATCTGAATAGCGCTGAAACCAACGAAACCATTCAGAAGCTGGCGCAAGAAATTTCGCCATTACTTTCGGATTTCAAGAATGATCTACTCCTAAATCAAGCCTTGTTTGAACGCGTTAAAGCCGTGTATGACCACAAAGACCAAGGGTCGCTGAATACCGAGCAAACCATGTTGCTTGAAAAGCAATACAAGGGTTTTGCACGCAATGGCGCCAATCTTTCCGAAGCCAACAAAACCAAGCTTCGGAAGATCGATCAAGACCTCTCTAAATTAAGTTTGACCTTTGGGGAGCACGTTTTGGCCGATACGCAAGCCTACGCTTTACATCTCACCGATGAAGTACAGTTAGAAGGCCTGCCGGAAGGCGCAAAGGAAGCAGCAGCACAAACAGCGGAAGAAAAAGGGAAAGACGGATGGATCATCACTTTGGATTACCCAAGCTATATTCCGTTTATGAAGTACGCTAAGAATCGAGAGCTTCGGAAGGAGTTAGCGCTGGCTTTTGGCGCTCGGGGCTTTCAGAAAAACGACAATAACAATTGTGAAATCATTTTACAGATTGTTCAATTACGTCATCAACGTGCGGAATTGTTAGGATTTAATTCACATGCCGATTTTGTTCTTGCGGAACGCATGGCAAAAACCCCTGAGAAGGTTACCTCCTTTTTGGAAGAACTCTTGGAAAAAGCACATCCGGCAGCGCAGCAAGAATTTGATGAACTCGAAGCCTATGCGAAAGAAAAAGACGGAATTGATCGTTTGGAAAAATGGGACGGCGCCTATTATGCTGAGCAATTGAAACAAGAAAAGTTTGATCTTGATGATGAAAAGTTGAAGCCTTACTTCCAGTTGGAAAAAGTGATTGATGGCGTATTCACGGTAGCGCAGAAACTCTACGGTTTACATTTTTCAGAAACAAACGCGGTTGACATCTACCATCCCGACGTAAGAACCTACAGGGTTTCAGACGATCAAGGAAAAGAGGTAGCCTTATTTTATGCCGATTTCCACCCGCGACCCGGAAAGCGAAACGGAGCGTGGATGACTTCCTATAAACCGCAACAGCAAAAGGATGGCAAGAATGATCGGCCGCATATCTCTATTGTCTGTAATTTTACGAAACCAACCGCTAGCAAACCTTCATTGCTCACTTTTAACGAGGTGACTACACTATTCCATGAATTTGGACATGCCCTCCACGGAATGCTTGCTAACACGACGTATCCGCATCTTTCAGGGACGAACGTATACTGGGATTTTGTGGAATTACCCAGTCAGATTCTCGAAAATTGGTGCTACGAACGGGAAACGTTGGCGTTATTCGCTACACATTATGAAACTGGAGAAGTTATTCCGCAGAAATACGTCGAGAAAATAAAAGAATCTACTACATTTCACGAAGGGATGCAAACGCTTCGACAAATCAGCTTTGGGTTGTTAGATATGGCTTGGCACGGACAAGACCCTTCTGGCATTACCGATGTCAAATCGTTTGAAGAAGCAGCATTTTCCAGCACGCAACTATATCCTCCAACACCCGAAACTTGCATGAGCACTGCCTTCTCACATATTTTTCAAGGAGGGTATTCTGCAGGATATTATAGCTATAAATGGGCCGAAGTTCTCGACGCCGATGCCTTTGAATACTTTCAGCAAGAAGGAATTTTTAATAAAGAAGTTGCTACTAAATTTAAAGACCACGTGCTGTCACAGGGAGGCACCAAAGACCCAATGGACTTGTATGTAGCATTTCGAGGAAAATCCCCGAATCCGGAGGCCTTGCTGCGACGTGCCGGATTGCTTGAAAAAAATTAATTTTATTTCGGTACAAGTTTGTTATTTTTAGATCAAACTACGACAAAGTCGAGATGAGTTCCCATATGCTAGACCCTGAACAATGGGTCGATCGGTATTCAGATTATCTGTACAATTACACAATTGTTCGGGTAAACAATCATTTGGTCGCTCAGGATATTATTTCAGAAACGTTCTTAGCAGGGCTGAAATCGAAAGATAATTTTAAAGGGGAAGCTTCCGAACGGACATGGCTTACGGCAATCCTAAAGCGCAAGATCATCGATCATTATCGCAAGAAGAATTCGAAAAAAGGAAAAGCAGAGG
>CEVM01126184.1_pt1 | contig 32695 bp, 28 predicted proteins | sample 531481 | NCBI WGS metagenome assembly CEVM01 (sample SAMEA2623649, study PRJEB7988) | marine metagenome | biome: marine biome (ENVO:00000447); feature: mesopelagic zone (ENVO:00000213) & marine oxygen minimum zone (ENVO:01000065); material: "saline water (ENVO:00002010), including plankton...
TATATAAGGACATATAAAGATGATAAGTTAGAAGGCAAATATGCTGATTATACAGAGTCAGGACAAATATTACTGAAGCAGTCATATGCAAATGATTTACTTGATGGGGCTTCAAAGGAATGGTATTTAAATGGCGAAGTAAAAGTGAAAACCTCTTATACTGCAGGAAAGTTAAATGGTGGCTTTATGTCCTACGATAGTTTAGGTAGAAAAGAAACCAAGGGAGAATATGATATGGGGTTAAAGACTGGCGACTGGTTAACGTGGTATCCTAGCGGTAAAAAGAAAGAACGATTAAGTTATTTTAGTGGGAAAGCAAATGGTATGTATTCACTTTGGGATGAAGAAGGTAGAATTATTAAAGAAGGGGAATACTCGAATGACCTCAAACATGGTGTCTGGATAACATTTGATCCAGATTTAAAAAGACAGGAATCATATGAGTATTATGATATGGGTGTTGCAAAATTAAAATATTTTTTTAAATACTATGATAATGGAAATCCCATGGAAGAACCATCCTTTACAGAATATTTTCGTGATGGGGAATGGAGGCAGTTATTTGATAATGAGCGCATACAGTACCTAACTACATATTCAATGGGAAAAAAATATGGTTTATATGAAGAATGGACGATTAAAAAAGAATTAGTTCAAAGAGGCTATTATGAATATGATCTAATGTCTGCATTATGGACTTATGCGAGAAATGATTCTGTAATAAAATATGAAGTATATGATGCTGATTCAATTATTGATGGTTTTGTTTATGAATATTATGAAAACGACAAATCTAAAGCAGATGCTGTATTTTTAGAAAATGGGAAACGTGATCAAAAGTGGTATACGTATTTTGAAGAAGGGAAAGACTCAACAATATCAGCATATGATGGCGGGAAGAAGACCGGTACTTGGTATGTACATTTTGATTCTACTTTTGAAGTATCTACAGAGACTAATTATGAGAACAATTTAAAACATGGTGATTATAAAGAATGGTATATTGATGAGAATCCAATGGTTGAAGGTTATTATGAATATGGTAAAAAACATTTGCTATGGGCATTTTGGGATGAAAGAGGTTACCAAAGATTTGAAGAGTGGCGAATGGGTGAATTATACGATACATTTGAATATGAATACTATGAAAATGGACAATTAAAGGAAGAACCCAGTTATAAAAATAGAAAAAAACATGGAAAATGGTTTCGCTATTTTCCAGATGGTGAAATTAGTGGAGTACGTGAATTTGCAAATGGGAAACGTGTAGGAGAATGGGTAGATTATTACCGTAAAGATGAGATTGCTTTTCAAGGTATTTACAAGGATGATAAAAAAAATGGTCCTTGGATTTGGTATTATATGAACAGAGGAGATCCAGGTGAAGAAGGCAATATAATGAGTGAAGTAAAGTTTAATAATGGTGAATTAATTTCTGAAAAGTGCTATAAACGTGAAGATAGCGAAGAAATTAATTGTAAGGAGATATTTGGTGAAAATGATTATCGTTTTTCCGATAAAAAATAATTATGGATCGTAGAAAATTTATTTCAACAGCTGTTCTTGCACCATTTGCTGGTTCTTTTTTACAAACATGTGGGAAAATAAATATGAATTCTAACTATAAATTTGCAATAGCAACTTACTCCTATTGGCACTTTCGTGAACCAAAAGTAACAGTACAGCAAGTTATTGATCATGCTTCTAATCTTGGAGTGGATGGCGTGGATGTCCTTCACGTGCAAATGGATAATGAAAGTCCTGAATATATTCGATCTTTACGAGATAGAGCTCAAGATAAAAATATAGAGCTGATTTGTTTATCCATACACCAGGATTTTGTCGATCCGGACAAAGAAAAACGAAATAAAAATATTGATCATACAAAGAAATGTATTGATATAGCTCACGATTTAGGGATTTCTTATATCCGCCTCAATTCTGGACGATGGAATACAATTGATTCATTTGATGATCTCATGGCGAATAAAGGAGTTGAACCTATCCTTCCTGGTTTTACTGAAAATGATGGTTTTAAATGGTGTATTGATTCTATTAATGAATGTTTACCTCACGCAGAACAAGCTGGTGTAGTGCTAGCATTAGAAAACCACTGGGGGTTGACTCGAACACCAGAAGGTTTATTGCGTATTGTAAATTCTATAGATTCACCCTGGCTCGGTGTCTTAATGGATACTGGAAATTTTCTAGAAGACCCATATGAAAAACTTGAAGAGATTGCGCCTCAGACAGTATTTGTTCAAGCAAAAACATATTATGGTGGCGGTGAATGGTATACCTTAGATCTAGATTATCCACGAATAGCTGAAATATTAAATAAGGTAGAGTATAAGGGTTATATATCATTAGAATTTGAAGGAAAAGAAGATGCAAATAAAGGCGTCCCCAAAAGTATAGAAATGTTAAAAAAATCTTTCACTTAGTATTATAGATGCAAGGAAAAGTAAAAGAATACAATCGAGATCGCGGATTTGGATTTATTTCCGGGGAAGATGGGGATGATTATTTTGTTCACATTTCTGGAATAGGCCCAAAGCTACAAAAATTTGGATTGCGTGAAGGCCAGCAAGTTGCCTTTGATGTTGATTATGATCACAAAGGAGATAAAGCAATCAATATTCGACCTATTTAGTTCTTACAACTTATAGTTTTCTGCAAAAGAAAGACGTTCTCCAATTGGAGGATGTGAGTAGTATAATAATTTTACCCACCATTCTGGATACGCATTTGAAAGGTTTCTATTTGCTAAACCAGCCATTGCTTTTTGAAATGAATCTTTATCAGGATATAGCTCTAACGATGTTCTATCTGCTTGTCTTTCAAAGTAACGAGATATCATATTATTCAATGGACCAAAAAGCAGAGTGGATAATAGACTCATAATTAGACTAAACATTGGGAATAGAGAAAGATTATTTGTATTCGATGTAAGGAACTCCGGATACAGTATTTTCATTATTATATTTAGTAGATAAAATATTATTAACTGCTGAATTGTTCCTATCAAGATATTTTTTGGTAAATGTGAGAAATGATAATGACCAACTTCATGTGCAATAACAGATTTAATTTCTGATAAACTCATATTTTCTAATAAGTTATCAGCGATAACAACTCTTCTGGTTTTACCCATTCCTGCAAGGAAAGCATTTTCTTTTTTTGTTTGACGACTCATATCTTGTCGGAAAAAACCACTGGGTTTTAAACCAGCTTTATGTAGTATATCGGATAATTGATTCGTTAGTTTTTCATCCTCTATCGGATCATATTTATTAAATATTGGAAGAATAACTACTGGGAATAATGTTACAAATACAATAGAAACAAGTGTAGTCACCGTAGCTGCAACTAGCCACCATGTATCAGGAAATTTCCATAACACCCAGAAAAAAAGTCCCAGTAAGATAGGTAATAATATTAAACTAACTGCAAATGATTTTAATTGATCAAGGAGCCATGTCTTTTTTGTATAATTTGAAAAACCCCATTTATGTTCATGAACATAACTTGAATAATACCCTAGAGGTAGACCAATTATAGTTGATAGCACAAGAAATATGCTTACATAAATGAGAAATACATATATAAAGGAAAGATTAATATTTGCTAAGTAGTCACTTAGTCCACTAGAATAAAATAATAAAATAAAAAGGAGTGATAATAATGAACCAACAATACCTATTTTCCTTTTTTCATTTTCATAGGTTTTTGCTTTTACTTGTTTTTCCTCATCTAGGAAAGGGTGTATTTCTATATGTTTCATTTTAATCCTTTATAATGCTAATTCCATATTAGGGATACTTCCAGTTTTTATAAACTTTTTAACAAACTTGGAAGTAGGGATACTAATTATATGACCGCTGTCAACAATTTCTAGGTGAGATGTAAACCCATTACTTTTAAATAAATTATCAAGATTAATACTATTATGATAATCTACAATGGAATCTTTTTTCCCATGAATCATTAATATTGGAGTCTGTTTGCTTTCAATGGAAGAAGTATTTAATAATTCGTCTGTATATCGTATGTATCCCGCTATAGGAATTATCCCTTTAAGTGAAAAACCTAATCTTAACCCATAGCGCAACGAAAGACTGGCTCCCATGGAAAATCCAAGTAAAATAATTTTATTTGGAGAGAAACCTTCATCAATAATTTTTTTAAATAGCTTATCCATTAAATTAAATGTTTTTTTTGTTTTCCAGCCATTTTCTGGTGATCCACTAAACCATGTATATCCTTTACCACTACTTGCATTGTATGGGGCCCTTGGGATATACCATTTAGCATTAGGGACCTTCATTGATTTAGCAACCGGGACCATAGAATGTTCATTACCTGTCCATCCATGAAGTCCAATAATTGCAGTATTTATGTTATCTGATTCTTGATAATAATTAAGAATCATATTCAATTAATCGCAACAACAGTCATCAACTATTTCAATCGTATCAAGATCAAAATCCCCCTCAGTTAAACCACTTAATTGATAACTTATACAAATACCAATATTAACTCCATCAATACTCCCAATATCTGCCAAATCTTCTTGAGTTACCTTCTTGAATAAATATCCATCAAGAAGATTTCCACCACAATCAGAGCATTCTGAATTATCCTGACAGGTCAAGAGAGTAAGAAATAATATGGAGACAATACCACGAAGGATTTTTTTATATATACCCATCATTATTTTTTAAAGTTTGGTTTTGCACTAAGTATCCAGCGAGCATTTGCAGGTGTGCGACTAGGTTCCATGCGATATAATTCTCCAGTAGTTGTATCTAGAAGATAATGCCAATGAGTACGATCAATACTAAAACTCTGTAATTGATATCTTCCGCTTGGACCAATGCTTGTATCTCCACTTAAGTAGGCATCAATACGACCAAGCATTACTTTTAAAGAATCATCATCGATTTGACTTGCACCTATAAACATAAAAATGCATACAGTTGCAATAGTACCTGTTATGAATCCACTAAGATATTTTTTCATATTAGTTGCTCCTTTTATTTTGTTAACGATTAGCTTCATAATCTGCCATTCGCTCAATAAAATCCTTTTCACTTTTTGCTTGAAGTAATGGACTTAATTTTATGTTATCCTTTAAGCTTATTGTAGGTTTTTCTCCATAATCATGACCCGGGTAAATTAGAGTATTACCAGGTAATGATAAAATCTTATCGTATACACTAAAGTATAAATCTTTGGTACTTGCATTAGTACTTATTGTTCTACCCGTTCTGCCCACAAATAATGTGTCTCCAGTAAAAATAATATTTTCCATCAGATAACATAGAGAATCAGGGAAATGCCCAGGTGTATATATTATATCAATATTTATTTTTCCTAATAGTATCCTATCTTGGTCATTTACAGGAGAAAATTCATATTTTGTGCTTTTATGAACCAAATCTTTGTATCCAATATATTTTGCATTTGGATATTCATTTAGAATCTCATCTAAATACGCTATATGATCACCATGAGTATGCGTTATGAGGAGAGCATCAAGGTGTTGATTAATATATGGTTTAATTTTATCAAGAGAAATAGCAGCATCAATCAAAAATTGTATTCCAGATTGCATACAGGAAACTAAATACGAAAAATTATTATCATACCCTCCACGAAATGTTCGTATTGAAAAATCAGTTTCTATCATGATTAAATATTTTCAAATGATTTAATTAAGCAATAGTTTATCTTCTGAATAGTTGAAATGCACTATTTTAGTGAAATAATATTATTTATAGAGGTCTTGGCATGAAACAAACAGGTATTTATTTAATTCTTGGAGGTGCAGTAGTATTTATTTTAGTATTTATAGGGAAAATTATTGCACTCATTTTTAATAATCCTTTACTTGGATTAGCCCTTATGTCAGTAGTGCTTGGAGTATTTGTATTACTATATAGCATTATTCAGGAAGAAAGGGAAAAAGATGATTTTAAGGATATCGAAGAATGAGGTTTGTAACCACTGAAAGTGTTTCTGGCTATAGTATTAGTGATTCATTAGGTATGGTGATGGGAAATACGATTCGAGCAAGGCATTTGGGTAAAGATATTACTGCTATTTTACGAAGTATGGTAGGAGGTGAAATTCCAGAATATACTGGAATGATGGCACAAGCAAGGGAGCAAGCCTTACAAAGAATGATAGATCGTGCAAAAGATTTAAATGCGGATGCAGTAGTGGGTGTCCGTTTCCAAACATCAATGGTTTTACAGGGTTCTGCGGAATTATTAGCATATGGAACTGCAGTAAAGCTTTCTAGAAATTAAATAAGTATTTCTCGAGATTTATCTTACATTTAGCGCTATAGTTAATTATGGAGAAGATTAATGATTGAATTGTTAACATGGATGCCTGCCCTTGTACTACCAGGTGCTGCATTAATACAATTAGTTCAATTATGGAAAACACATAATCCGGGTGGAGTAAGTGTTTTATCATGGTTGATGTTTGGCGTTGCAAATATTGGTGCATATTTTTTGTTTGCTGAAACTGGTGGTGGATATTTAGATATCCGTGCAATATTAGCCTTTTTATTAACTTCTGTTCTCAACTTTTGGGTTGTCTGGACAGTATTAAAATATCGTATTAAACCCGATGAAAAAAATGAATCAGAAAAGGATGAATAAATGAAACATTTAAGTACAATAATTATTTCAATATTGATAATTGCTATATCTTGTTCAAATAATGAACAACAGATGGCGCAAGTCGAATTAAATGATTATATGGATACAGTTAGTTATAGTGTAGGTGTGGATATTGGTAAATCTTTTCGTTTTCAGGAAATGGATATTGACCCTAGTGTCTTAGCAAAAGGATTAGATGATGCATTTAATGAAAAAGAAATAAAATTAACTGAAGAAGAAGTGCAATTAACTCTTGTAAAGTTTCGTCAAGAATTTCAGCAAAAACAACGTGAGATTGCTCAGCGGAAAGCCCAGGAAGCCACAGCTGCTGAAGAATCCTATTTAGCTGAAAGCTCCAAAAAAGAAGGCATGGTTACTTTACCTAGTGGATTACAATATAAAGTGATTAGACCTGGTGATGGGCCAAGTCCTTTACAAACTGATAAAGTAAAGGTTCACTATAAAGGCACATTAACTGATGGTTCAGTTTTTGATAGCTCATATGATCGTGGTCAACCTGTATCTTTTCAAGTAACAGGCGTAATCAAAGGTTGGACGGAAGCATTATTGTCAATGCAAGTTGGAGCAAAATGGGAATTAACCATTCCTTCAAAATTAGGTTATGGAGCTAGAGGTAGTGGCGCAAGAATTCCACCAAATAGCACATTACTTTTTGAAATTGAATTACTAGAAATCGAATAGAAAATTATGGAGCATGTCTGATTTTAATATTCGGCCTTATAATTCTACAGATAAGGATCATGTATATAATATCTGTCTTCAGACAGGAGAATCTGGTAAAGATGCGACCCATCTATTTACTGACCCTTTAGTACTTGGTCACATATATGCTGGCCCATATATGGAATATGAGCCGCAATCTGTATTTATACTAAATGATGAAAATGGCCTATGTGGTTATATAATGGGTACGATGAATTCAAATGCATTTTATGATTGGATGTATAAAGATTGGTTTCCAGCTGTACGCAATAATTATAATCAACCAACCGGTGAGCCTTCAAAATGGAATAGAACAGAAAAAACAGTCAATATTTTATTTCAGCCAATGAGCAATAAATTATTCAAAGATTATCCTGCTCATTTACATATTGATTTATTACCGAGAGCCCAAGGACAAGGTCAGGGAAAGTTGATGATGGATCATTATATTACTCATTTGAAACAAAATAATATTAAAGGTGTTCATTTAGAGCTCAGTATTACAAACGAACGTGCATTTAATTTTTATAGAAAATATGGCATGGATGAATTAGAACAAGATGATGATTCAATCTATATGGGTTTGTATATATAGATAGATAGTTCTATTGATTAATTAGAACAACTTTTCCTAGCACCTTTCTTTCTCCAATCATCTTAATAGCATCTCTTGCAGATTTCATCGGAAGCTTTTTTGAGATAAATGGATTTAGTTTTTTGGATGATATCATTTTACCAATTTCAATTATGTTATTCATATTTTGTTTTGGTTCATGTCCAGTAAATGCCCCCCAGAAAACACCAACAATTTCACATCCTTTAAGTAAAGCTAGATTTAAAGGAATTTTTGGTATTTCTCCTGCAGCAAAGCCAATAACTAAATATCTACCTTTCCAGTTTATTGAACGCAATGCAGGTTCAGTATAGCAGTCTCCAACCGGATCGTAGATAATATCGAATGCACCTTTTTTACTTTTTTCTCTGAATTTATTTGATAATTTTTTTTGACCGTCTTTATCTAATTTATCTGATCCATATACTACAACTTCATCTGCACCATACTGTGTACACAAATCAGCCTTTTCTTCTGAAGATACGCCAACAACGACTCGGACATTATGTGCTTTCGCAATATCTAAAGCAGCCAACCCAACACCTCCAGAGCATCCTAAGATTAGAATTTCATCATCTTGAGTTAATCGACCTCTTTGGATTAATGCGTGAAAACTAGTTCCATATGCGATTTGTGTTGCGGATGCTAATTCAAAAGTTATGCCTTCAGGCATTTTAATTAGTTGCTTATGATTAATTGCTAGTTTTTCAGCAAATGATCCCCATCCGCACATAAATGACACTTTATCCCCAATTTGAAAATTATGCACATTTTCTCCAATAGCACTAATTACTCCAGCCCCTTCAGATCCTGGAGAGAATGGAAAGCTTGGTTTAAATTGATATAGGCCCTGTACAATCAAATTATCTGGGAAATTAAGTGCTGCTGCTTTGATATCAACAACAACCTCTCCATCCTTTGGAGTTGGATCTGGTATCTCTTCCCAAACAAGATTCTCAACAGGACCAAAATCTTTACATAGCAATGCTTTCATCATTACACCCTTTTTTATAGTTTTATTCTGGTTATAGATAATTAAATTATTATTCATAGTAATAGAATGCTATCATAATGGTACTTGGTCCAATAGATTATACGATAATTATTATTTACTTAGTTGGCACAGTAGTTTTTGGTGCTTATATAGGTAGAAAGATAAAGTCTGGAAAAGATTATTTCCTAGCGGGACGATCTTTACCTTGGTGGGCAATAGGCATGTCATTAGTTGTTTCTGATATTGGTGCTGTTGATATGGTAGGAATTGCAGGATCAGCTTACTTATATGGTATAGTCCTTGGGAATTACGATTGGCTAGGGAGTGTTCCTGTTATGATTATTGCTGCCTTTTTATTTATACCTATGTTTTGGAAAAAGAAAGTTTCTACAATTCCTGAATGGCTAGGCGCAAGATATAATTCATCTGTACAAACTACTTCTGCGTTGATATGGGGAATCTATATGCCAATTAATTTAGGAATCATTTTATATGCTTCTGCAGCAATGCTAAATGTTTTACTAGACCTTAATCCCAAAGTATTAATTTTGAGTGAAGATAAAATTGTTATTGAAAAGATTGCTCGCTCTACGGATGCAAAAAAATATGATTTTATTTATACTAGTACTATAGATAAGGGTATTCAATTATCTGAAGATCGAGATCCCATTATAGTTTTTGTTGATAAAAATATTTTGCCTGAGTCACATAATATGGATTTATTTAATGATATTCCATTTGTCTTCTTTTCTGAAGATGAAATTAGTTCTTCATGGGGAAAAATGAATATGAACCGTGCGAGGGCACCAGACTGGGATATTTTTTATTCAATTTTAATTATGGGGATTGTGATAGGTGCCTATACTTTTTTAGGTGGTCTTCGAGCTGTTGTTTATACAGATGTAATACAATGTATTGTTATGTTAGGAGGCTCTCTTTTCGTATTATTTTTTGGTATTTTTAAACTTGGTGGAATAAGTGAGTTTGTGAATATCATAACCGCTATGGGGGAACGAACTAAAGATCACTTTTCTCTTGTTTTACCTGTTGATACAAAAACACCACACCCATGGTCAGGAATATTATTTGGATTAGGTTTTGTTCTTGCAAATGCATATTGGATTGGAAATCAATCAATAGTTCAAAGATCATTAGGAGCAAGGTCAATGGCAGATGCGAAGGCTTCTTATATTTTTGGAGCATTGTTAAAAATTTTAATCCCTTTTGCTATGGTTGTCCCTGGCATTATATCTTTGGCTTATAATCCTAGTATAGCAGATGCTGATAAAGCGATGGCAACATTAATCAAAGAAATTATGCCTACGGGATTATTAGGTATTTTCTTTGCTGCATTTCTTGCAGGTTTAATGTCTAGCGTTGATTCATTTCTCAATTCTGCTGCAACAGTATGGACTACAGACATTTATAAAAAATTTGTTCGACCTAAAGGAGATGATGCCCATTATTTAGTTGTTGGAAGGTTCTTTACTATTATTTTTCTATTAGTTGCTATTTATGTTGCGCAATTTGCAACGGGTTTTGAAAGTTTATATGATCTAGCACAAACTTTATTATCATTTTTTCAAGGACCAAGTCTTGCAATAATTATTTTAGGAGTTTTATGGAAGCGAGCAACTGGCACTGGTGCTTTAGTGGGGCTAATTGGAGGTGTTTCTTTTTCTGCCCTTTTGATGTGGGTTCACAGTAATGCTACAATACCTTTATTTCAAGTTTCTGAACCTTTTTTATATGTGGCTCTGTGGTCATTCATCCTTTCCATAATGCTTACAGTGATTGTGAGTTTTTATACTAAACAAGAGCCAGATGAAAAGTTAAGAGGGATGGTGTATAGATATGATTGATGTTTTAACAATTATTTTATCGGTATCAACAACTATTGCAGATAGTATATCTAACCTTTTTCGTATACCTGGTCAATTTATAAGAAATATTTTATTAAGTATTGATTTACATATAGCTAAATCTTTATTCATTATTTATTTTTTAACAATCACTTATTGGGTATATAAATTGCCCAAAGCTGAAGTTATTCTAAGTAATGAAAATACTGGGAAAGATATTAATCTAAAACCATTTGCAATTTCTGCTATGGCAATTATTATTATTATATATTTGATTTTTTGATGATAAATAACAAATACATCTATTTATCTATATTAATTATATCATCTATATTGAATAGTCAGGAAAAAACAAATTTAAAGGATTATTTTTCTGAATCCAGTGGAAGAATATTTTCGAATAATTCAAACCAAATTATTTTAGGTACTGCTGCATTAGCAGCGTTATCTTCAATAAGAGTAGATCAAAAAATAAAAGTATATGCACAGGATAGGGGCCTGCTCCCTGAAAAAGTATCTCACTTTGGTGATATGTATGGTGGTTATTGGGCGCATTGGATAATATGGTCATCAATTCTAGGTACTTCCATATCAAATAAGGAGAAAAATAATTTTTCAGAAAAACTTGAGTTTTCCACATTGGCTATGATTACAAATGGAGTAATTACTGAATTAATGAAGAGATCTTTTGGACGAGTAAGACCAAATGGCGGTTGTTGTAAATCCTTTCCATCTGGTCATACATCTCATAGTTTTACAGTTGCTACAATTGCTAATGAACTCTATGGAAAAGAAGTTGGTATTGCTGCTTATTGCTTAGCCGCCTTAGTTGCAACAAGTAGAATTCATGATAATAAACACTATTTGAGTGATGTTATATTTGGTGCCGGATTAGGTACGGCAGTAGGAAGAGGGTTTGCTTTGACCTATAGAGATAGGATAAATAATAAGAATTTAATTCAAGGAAGCCCCCTTATTTTTCGAATAACAATTCCTCTAGATTAAAATGAAAAATATATTTCTTATTTTTTTTATTTTTCTATCTATAATTAACACACAAGAGAAACATATGAAGGCACCTCGTGGATACTTAAATAATACATTTATAAAGTGGTCTGCAATGTTGGGTTGGCTTGATTTAGTTAATACTAAACCAGAGATCCCTGATAATATTGAAGTATTTAGTGATTTAGAATTTAAAAAAACTGAGCATAGAACTCTTTTGCTTGATATATATCGTAAGAAAAGTATTAATAGCTCAACGCCTTTAATTGTGTTTATACATGGTGGAAGTTGGACAAAAGGAAATAAAAAAGATTACCTTATTTATTTACTTTCGTATGCAGAAAAAGGATATATCACTGCATCTTTATCATATCGATTTGCTCAAGAAGCAAAATTTCCTGCAGCGGTCGAAGATATTATATGTGGAGTTAAATGGTTAAAAAATAATGCATTCGAATATGGAATTGATACAAATAACGTTGCACTTGTTGGCGGTTCTGCAGGTGCTCATCTTGCTTTAATGGCAGCCTATTCAGTGGGCAGTTCATTTGGAGAAGAATATTGTGAAAGTGGATTTGCATCTCAGAAAGTAAATGCAGTAGTAAATTTTTATGGACCAGCTGATTTAACAACAGATTATGCTATTAATCAAAAGGAAACTCATTTCTTTTTAGGTATAGATTACAAAAGTGATCCAAAAAAATATCTTATTGCATCTCCAATACATTATATTTCACAAGATGATCCTCCAACGATGACTTTTATTGGTACATTAGATGAGCTCGTACCCTTAAATCAAACAAATAAATTAGATGAATCATTGAGGATGGCTAATGTATCTCATTATTATCATATTCTAAAGGGCTGGCCACATACTATGGATGCTGCTCGGCCTGTTAACAATTATACGCAGCATCATATGGATAAGTTTTTTAATCAATATTTAAAGGATTAGAATACAATGAAAACTTTTTTGAAAATATTTATTATTTCATTTATCTATTTATCCTGTGAAACAAATAAGGATAATAATAAGAACCCAAATCCAATAAAATTAAAAGGGGATAACTGGGCTGAAAAATTAGGTTATCCTAAACAGAGTAAGGTTATTATTCTTCATGCAGATGACATTGGTATGTGTTCCGAAGCAAATGAAGCTGTTATCCCTTATCTGCTAAACAATCAAATACAGTCTGCTTCAGTAATGGTTCCATGCCCCTGGTTTAACGATTTTGCTGATTGGTATAAAAATAATCCGGACAAAGATATTGGGCTGCACCTAACATTGACAAGTGAATGGAAATTGTATAGATGGGGACCAGTTTCAAATGAATTAATTAATTCTAATTTAACAGACTCGGAAGGATATTTATGGAGAAGAGTGGAAGATGTAGTGTCACGTGTTTCTGTGAATGATATAGAAAAAGAGATAAGAGCTCAAATAAGTCGTGCAAGACAATTAGGTATTGAGCCGGGACATATAGATACGCATATGGGGACACTGTATAGTAAAGTGGAGTATGCAGAATTGTTTTTTAATATAGCGATGGAGTATGGTATTCCAGCTAATGTTATTGAATTCACACCTGAATTAGTTAAAAAATTCAAGAAACAAGGTTATCCTATTACTGATCAATTAGTAGAAAGTGCTTCGAAGTACACGTTGCCAAAGATTGATAACATGGTTCCAGTGCCAAATGCTAATAGCTATAATAAGAAAAAAGAAAACTTTTATAATTTGATTAGAAATCTTGAATCGGGTATTACAGAGATATATTTTCATCCATCTATTGAAAGCTATGGTCTAAAGAAAATTACCAATTCTTGGCAGCAAAGAGCCTGGGAAGCAAAAATGTTTTCTGATCCGGATGTCATCAATTTTTTAAATAATGAAGGTGTACTATTTACTAATTGGAAAGAAATGATGAAACGGTATAAAGATCAGATATAAAATGAAGTTAATAAAGTATTTATTATTGGCGTTTGTTTTCTTACTAGTATTGCTTTTAGTCCGTGTTAAATATAATCTTAGGGATCGTCACCCTGATTTTGACATTGATATTTCTATAAAAAATACAGGACAGACAAGTTCAATATCTGTTGGTTTTGCAAAGATGCCTATAACACCTGAAATCACTGATACATGGAATGATTTAAATGGTAATGCTAGATATGAACCCGATAAAGGTGACTATTATAATGACGTTAATGGGAATAATAAGTTTGATCCTATTTGGATAGGAGGGTTCCATAATAGTCGTCCTGCACAAGGTGTTAATGATGATCTTTGGGCTAGAGTAATGGTGATAGATGATGGAGAAAGCAAGATTGCTATTGCAAGTATTGATGCTGTTGGTTTTATTTATGATGATGCTGTAGATATAAGAAAAGAAGTAAAAAAGAATATTGGATGTGATTATACTATAATTTCTAGCACTCATGTTCATCAAGCGCCAGACCTAATTGGAATTTGGGGCCCTAGTTACTTTAAAAGTGGCGTAGATAAAAAATATATGCAGTATGTTAAAAAGCAAACAATTGCAGCCATTGCTACTGCAGTAAAGAGCCTTACTCCAGCAAAACTTAGAATAGGTCAAGATTTAAAAGGTGCAATACCATTTGTTGTTGATTCTCGAGACCCTCAAGAATTAGACCCAGGTATTAGAATTATACAAGCAGTCGATAGAAATTCAGAAGAAACTCTGGGTTCATTAATAAGTTGGAGTAATCATCCTGAGACTTTATGGAGTAAAAATCTATTAATATCATCAGATTTTCCACATTATTTTAGGGCTTCTATTGAAAATGGAGTTTTTAATAAGGATACAACTTTGGCAGAAGGAATTGGAGGCATCTCCGTATTTGTTAATGGGGCAGTTGGTGGGTTAATGACGACTAATCCAAGTCACCCTATTGCTGATCCATTTAATGGAACAATGCTTGATGGTGCAACATTTGAAAAAACACAGGCACAAGGGCAACAGCTTGGTTTATTAGCTCTTAAGGCAATTCGTTCAAAAGATGTAGTAGAAATATCAAATTCCAAAATTGCTTTACGTGCAAAAACAATCACAATACCACTTGATAATAAAAATTTTTTACTTGCTTTTATTCTAGGTGTAATTGACCATGGTACAGTTGGATGGTTGAATGTGAAAACAGAAATAGCATCTATACAAATTGGTCCAATATCAATCATAACAATACCTGGAGAAATTTACCCAGAAATTATTAATGGAGGCGTCGTATCACCTTTAGGTCAAGATTATAATATAGATCCTGTTGAGATTCCACCGTTGAGATCAATGATGAAGGGTGATTATAAATTTGTTTTTGGATTAGCAAATGATGAAATAGGTTATATCATTCCAAAGAGTGAGTGGGATGAAGTACCTCCCTATTTATATAATCATCATAAATCTCCATATGGTGAAATTAATTCTCTTGGTCCTGAAGCAGGTCCCATAATTCATATGTCATTAAGTAAAATTATAGAAGATTAATAATCTTATGAAAAACTGGAAAAAAATCGGTGGAATAATTGGAGCAGTTGGTTGCTTACAATTTCTAATATTTTCAACGATTGCAATGTTTAATTATAGCGGAGGAACGTCGTGGAATAAGTCAGCAGAAGGTTACACGTTTTGGCATAATGTTATGAGTGATCTAGGAAGAACAGTATCCTATTCTGGTATTTCAAATACTTTTTCAAGCACAATATTTAATACCTCACTGATTTTTTTTGGTATAAGCATAATTATAATTTATCTAAGCATGGGAAAAAGGTTATTGCTTACTGATAAATTTATTTTTTTTATTACAATTTTTGGAATTATTTCTGGAATAGGTATTATTGGTGTTGGCTTAACCCCTGATGATATTTTATCTGATGAACATATGATAGCGGTTTGGATATGGATATTATCCCTATCTACAGTATTAATTCTAATAATTATATCAAAAATAATTAATCATTCTTATGATAGTTTGTTTTATTTATCATTTGTTTTACTCTTTGCAGTATGTATACACATTGGGCAAGGTCTTTTGGAAATGTGGTCTCCAATTGTAGCCACCACACAGAAAATTGTCGTTTATTTAAATGTTTCTTGGTATTTATTGATTAGCAAAAAAATAATTGATTAAGAGCGTAAAAATAAATTGTAAAACTAACTGAACATTGATCATTTAATTATTGCCAATGTTCCTTTTTGAATCTCTCCAATACTTGAAGCATCAAGAGATTCAACAACCCAAAAATAAATCCCACTAACTACTCTTCCAGATAATGAAATAGTTTCTTGACGCCAAGATTCTTCTGCAGAATTTTCATTTATATGTTTTCTTTCGAAAACAAGATCTCCATTAATACTATATATTCGAATAATGCATGTTTTGGGAAGATTTATGAAACGTAATTTATGCGGGTCTGCAGCATCAGGGTACATATGTAATACATCTTTGAAATCTAACCGATACGGATTTGGAACAACTCGTATTGGAATACTCATATTATCAAAAGATGAAGATGAAGCTTGAAATGGAGTAACCGCAATGGGGTTCTTTTGTTCTACAGAAGTCATTCCACTTTCAAGAGAAGGAATAGGTCCAATATCATTTCCATTAATATCAAACCAATGATCATGCCCAGAATCATATGTATGCACACTATAGTAATAATTATAACCTGAGTAAGAAGTTGAGTCTATAAAAGAATATTTTTTAGTATCAGGATTATAATATTTTGGGGATTCAATTGGGATGTCATAAAGGAATTCCCAGGGCCCATAGTGCCAATAATGAGAGGGTGGCCATGATTTATAAATTCTATATCCACGAACATCAAGTGCTTCTGCACCTTCATAGTCAGGATCCATAGCATTTTCAACTTCATTGCTCCAACTTATTTTAATCTGCCCTAAGCTGGTATTGGAGAATGAAATCTTTACATCTGGAGGGGGATCAGGAATATTATAATTATTCTTATAGGCGAACTTGGCTCGATCAAAATTTCTAAATAACGATTTTTCACCTAACTTAAGTTCTTCTGGTGCATTTTCTTTTAATGACCATGAAATCTCATCTTCATCTAACCAATCCGCAGCTGAACCACCAACAAATGCGATAACTAATTTCGTTTTTTGACCAGGTTCAAAACGATATGGTCCAAATACTAGGGCATGTGTTCCTAAAGAAGGTTCTTGAGGAGATTTTTTGATTTCATCTTCATTATTACCAATTATCATTTTAAACATCTCTTCATCAGTATGCATCCCACTATTAGGATCTTCATAATCAAATTGTCCATTATTCCCGCCTCGCCACCATTTACAATATATTGGTTGGTTCGTACTTGTAGGTTGTATGAAATCAGATCCTTCTGGCATAAAATCTAAGATTCCCATTCCTATATACTGATATGCTAACAACTGATTTTCAGCTTGACCCTGCATTTCATCTGCATGTGTACTTGCTGCCTCATACTTGTATGGTTGTCCAATATCATTCCAATTAGTACCAATCCAATCATCATCGCGCTGATAAAACATGATATCATCTGTATATAAATCAGTGTTAATAGGTTCATCTGCCATAAAGGTGTCTGCTTTAGTGTAGAAAAAAATATCGTCTTGTGTTTGTTCCTTATTATGACGCCAGTCACTCCAATTCATCCCATATTTATCTGCCCACCCGTGCGCCATTGCATTCAGACTAAATGTATTTATTAATGAAAGATATACTGGGTCTAAGGTTTTTGATCCTGTGTTTTCAAAGGTTAATTCCTGAATAATAAAATCATCAAAATCAGGATAGCTCCATGCGTACGCTTTTCTAGTTACACGAATACCTGTTTTAGTTTCCCATTGACTAATAATTATTTCTTCTGGTGAATTATTATGTTCCGTATAATTATGATATCGGTAATTATGTATTTCTACTGGTTCATTTCCACTTATTGTATTATGATAGATGGAATAATTACTTCTCTCAAGATTATGATAAGTAGAGTCCCCCAATACTGATTCTGCTGAATTATTTATATTATATGGTGCAGGCTGTATATCATATGAAACATCTCTTGGTCCAGAGTGAGACACCAAAGTATCTCCTTGTTCATCTATTGCTAGAATCCATACTCCTTGTCCTTTTGAACTTTGAGGTATTGTTACACGAGGAATTTCTATTACATTTGGTTCTCCCGCAAGATAAGCGCTTACATCAATAAAATATTCAATGAAGTCAAGAGCTACACGAGACATGTTTCCAGGGTAGGTTAAACTTTCTTGAGAATGGCTGTCTGACTTGGAGCGATTACCGCCCCCGTCTAATCCATTATTCCTATAGCTTGACCACATTTTTCCTCTTGTAAGATTACGTGGTTTATATCCCTCAGTCATATCCGCTTGTGCAAAAACATTATTTAATATGATTATTAAAAAAAATAGGCGTTTTATCATTATATAAATATTGCTATCAGATTATTTATTAAATAAATAAAATAACTTCCATTATAAGGACCAAACCAGTTCATAGTAAATGTTTCGTATTCTTTTAAATCATACCACTTATCATTTGTTATATATCCTATATATCCTCCATTAAAGCTTGTAACCATGATATCATGGTTATTTTGTTTTGCATTGAACTCAATATTATTAACTAACTCTCCAGAAAAATCACACGGTGTGCCTACTAGAATGATATCACCAATTTTTAATAAAGATAAATAGACTTTTGATTGTTCTATTAATTTATTAAAGACCCATGGACGTATACGTAATTTTGTTGAAATTCGTAAATGAGCTTCTCGCAATGGAATATCAAATAATAATGAACCCATACTTTTTACACTTCTTATTTGAATACTATTAATATTTTCATTTGCTAAAGAGAATAATTCCGATGATAGGTTAGATATTTTTTCATAGTTATCAGATCCGTTAATATTTGGAGAATGACTACCTACTGCTCCAGCGCAAAAAGCAGCAATCTTAATATTATTTATTTTCTCTAATGAATCAACAAGTGCTCCTGGGTAATCTCTAGAGTATTTCATTTGTCTATGAGAAAACACTGTAGCATGCGCTGCAAATGATGTTATTAGCCCGATAGAACCATCCTCTTTTTGTATTTTAATTATCCTTAACCAGGGATCAGTAGTACCTTTATTTCCTACTAGCCTATTTCGAACAAATCTACCTGCATCATAGCTACCAAATCCAATTTTAGCATGAGATAATTCCTTCTCTGACTTTTTGATAGTTAGAATTATTGAATTTGCGAGGTCATTAACTATTTGCTCATTGAATTCTCCAGCAAATTGATGCCCAATCCAGCTATCACCCCAACCTCCAACAGAGCAATGCGTATGAGTTGCACTCATATATATTCGTGATAAATCATATCCTATTTCAGGAAGTAATAATTGAAGTTTTTTCGTTACTGCAGGTGGAACAATTAATGCGTCTAAAGTAATAACTGCATATTTTTTATATCCATCATCAAAAACAAAACCCCTTACCCATACTGAATCTTGGACTTCAGCTACATATACACCATTCCGTGCGCCGTAACCTGCAAGTGGTAATTTGTATGGAGGCGTAATATTTGTTTTTGCCCAACCAGCTTTAAAATATTTTGCATTATTTATTTGAATGTTTGCGTTAAGACTGTCAATTATTTCTTCCGCAGTTTTAAAATAGGAACTTTCTTCCAGCAATGTATCATCAACAAATGTGATTGTTAATAATAAGAAAGATAGAATAAAAGTTATTATAATTAACGTAATTCGGAATACATACTTCATCAATTTTTCTTTAAATGAATATTCATTTTATTCATTAGTAATAATAAACTATCAGGATAATCAGTAATAATTCCATCAACTTTTTCCTCAATTAATTGTAGCATAATATCTGTTCTATTAATTGTCCAAGGAATAACAGTATAACCATTGTTTTGAAGTTCCGTTACGCTATTACCCAAGTATATTGCATTGTTTGGCATAATTAATTTCCAATTAGGAGAGAAAATATCAATATATCTTTTAGCCTCATTTAAAATTGAAAGACTCGTTCCACCAGTATTCTCAAAATGTATTCCATTTAACCATGGGGAAGGGATAGAGTCATTTAATGATTTGACGGTAGAGTAATCCAGAAGACCAGCAGTCAAAATAGTTGAATCAGTTGATTTAACTATTTCCAATATCTTCCAATCAAAAGATTGAATGTTTACAATATTTGTAGAATTATAAGTTTTAACAACTTTGATTACTTCATTAACAAATATATTAATTGGTGCAGTTAATTTTTTTTCAGGATTGAATTTGATTTCAATATTTAGCCATATATTTCTATTCGGATACTCAGTAATTAAATCGAAAACTTCATATAATGTAGGAATTTTTTCACCAGGGATATTTATTCTTGGTGGCTCAGGAAAGCGATTAATATTTGGGTTCAATGATCCACAATCATACTTTTTAATTTCTTTTAGAGTATTATCATATATTAAAGAACTATTTTTACTATCAATAGAATCACCATTTGTATCTAAGCATAAATGGTGATTTATATAAAAATCATGGTAAACGATAGGGACATGGTCTTTTGTAATTACTATATCCAATTCAAGTGTTGAAATACCTAAATCAATTGTACGTCTAAAACCTTCGATTGTATTTTCAGGGAACAGCCCTCTTGCGCCTCTATGTCCTTGAGCATCCAGATAAGTAATATCTTTATTGCATGAAATACATAGAAGTATAGAACATATAAAAAAATAAAACATTGTTGAATTACTCCTATGGATAAGAGTCATTAATATAATGGGTATGTTTAGAAAGATCCGCCAATTGAGAAGCGGAGTGGCGGATCAAAGTATTCGACGAAATTTGAGTAAGATATATCAATAATGACTTCTCTACTACCTAATCCTAGTTTTAACCCGGCACCTATTGTCCAATCTTCTGTATCATAGTAAAATTTGTACCCTCCTCTTAAAGCAATCATATCGGCTATCCACATTTCTGTTCCTAGATGGTATCTATCACGATAATCAGTTGCAAATGCGCTTTCCACAGAAATAATCCATTGGAATGGACTACCTTCTGATCCTACAATGCTCATTGCTGTATTAATATTAAAATAGAGAGGAAGTTTAAATTTATCGGATAAAAATTTGGCTTCGGGACCAAAATTCTTCATGATCATAGCTAATGTTAAATCTCGAAATCCAGTTCTATAATATGTAGAAAAATCAGCAGTAATAGCTGTGGCTTTATCAATATCAATCTTTTCTTCTAAGTATTGACCTTTGAAACCAAATGATAAATTATCAGTTAATTTAATAGCATAGGCAATGGCTAGGGCTAAATCCCCAGCATCAATCATTCTGCCAGTTCCCTCAGGATCTAACACAGTTGTTTCTTCAAAGTCTTCTGTATCAAATTTTACAATACTAAAACCAAGAGCTCCATTACGACCCAGGGGTTTAGCAATGGCTCCTGAAATTATACTTGAATTAACTATCCAATCTGTGTGATTAAAATTAAATACAAATTGATTTAAGTTTGTTAATCCTGCTGGATTATAAAAAATAGTTGTTACATCATTTGCAATTGCTGTGAAAGCATCTCCCATACCAGCAGCACGAGCTGAAGGACTAATTTTTAAAAAACCAAAACCTGATTTGCCCACTCTTTTAAATTCATCCTGTCCAATAATAATTCCGCTTAAAAAACAGACAATGAATATTATTTTAGAAAGTTTTCCCATAATATTATTTAACCACTGCTAAGGTTCCCTTTTGTATAGTACCAGAACTTTGAGGATCAAGAGATTCAACAACCCAAAAATAAATACCACTAACAATTCTTCCTGAAAATGTTATTGTGCTTTGTCTCCATGCAGATTCTGCCGATGATGCTTTTTGATGCTCTGTCTCATACACTAAGTCTCCTGAAGTGGAATATATACGTATCATACAATGCTTTGGTAAATTAATAAATCTAATTTTATATGGATCTGCGACATCTGGATACATGTGAAGTGGGTCCCGGAAATCAAGGCGATAAGGATTAGGCACAACCCGAATCGTTCCTTTCATTTGATCATAAATCTGTGCAGAAGGTTGAAATGGAGTAACTGCAATCATATTTTTTTGTTCAGGGGCAACATATCCGCTTTCTAATGATGGGATAGACCCATGATCAACACCAAACATATCAACCCAACTATCGTGACCTGAATCATAAGTTCTTACATTATAATAATAATTATATCCTGCATAAGACTCTGTATCTATAAAAGTGTATTTACCAGTAGTTGAATCATAATAATTTTCATCTTTTAATACTATATCAGCAACTTGCGCCCAAGGACCATAATGCCAATCAAAAGATGGCGGCCAAGCTCTATACACCCGATATCCTTCGACATCTTTGGCCTCAGAACCTTCATAATCCGGGTCCAAAGCATCATCAGCTTGATCATCCCATGAAATAACCATTTGTCCTAAAGAATTATTTTTAAAATTAATTTTAACATCTGGGGGGGGGTCTGGTAAATCAAAACCCATATCATAAGCAAATTGTGCTTGTTTGAAATTTTTTATAATTGAATGTTCTCCATCTTTAAGCTGATCTTTTGATTCTGGTTTCATAGACCATGTCAATTCATCTTCATTATTCCAGTCTGCACCAGACCCAGCGACGAATGCAATTACAATTTTTCCTTTTTCTCCAGGGTTTAAAGAGTATGGACCAAAAGCTAGTGAATGAGTAACTAGCATAGATGAATCTGGATTTTCTGTATTATCATTATCAGAACTTCCTATAATCATACGGTACATTTCCGCATCTGTTTGACGTCTATAAGTTGGTTCCTCATAATCTTCTTGATTAGAATCCCCGTTTTTCCACCATTTAAAATTATATGGTTGATCTAAACTTCCTGGGCTAACATAATTTTCGTTAGGATCATTAACATATGGAGGATTTACATCTAAAGGACCAAAGCCTATATATTGATAGCCCATTAATTGACCTTCTATTTGTCCTTGAAACTCATTATAGTTTGATAATTGAGCGAAATTAGACGCAAATGGTTGTCCAGTATCATCATAGGAAGTTCCAATCCAATCATCATCTCTTTGATAACAGAAAACTAAATCATTGTATTCATCAGTACTTTCAGGGTTATCTGCAATATAGTTTGGTGCTTGGGTATAGTAGAACCAATCATCTTGTGCTGATTCGCGATTTACTCTCCAATCACTCCAGCTCATTCCATTGCCCCTTGCCCATTGATGACCTCCACTTGATACGCTAAAACTATTCAAAAATGATATAAATGTATCTGTTAATATTTTTGATCCTGTATTTTCAAATATTATTTCTTGAATAATAAAATCATCAAAATTCTGATAGCTATAAGCATATGCTTTTCTTGTTACTAAAAGACCAAGTTTATTTTCCCACTGTGCTAGTATTATTTCTTCAGGGAAATTATCATAAGGGATATAATCTCCATACCGGTAATTATGAATTTCAATTGGCTCATTGCCAGTAATATCTGTATGATAAGGAGAATAATTTGAACGTTCAATATTATCCCCCGTTGAATCACCAAGTGAAGCTTCAATTTCATTTGCAATAGGATATCTTTTTGCGCTTACATCATTCGTTACATCTCGAGGGCCAGAATAAGAGACTAATGTGTCTTCTCCATCTGCAATACCAAGAAACCACAAACCAACACCTCTGGCATTCTGAGGATTACATACTCTAGAAACATCAAGTATATTAGGAGCTTCAGATAAGACTGCTTCAATATCTAGCCAATACGCCATAAAGTCTTGAGCACGACCAGCATTTCCAGGATATTCTAATGTAGTTTGATCATGGCTTTGATATCGTGGAGTATTTCCACCACCTTGTAATCCATTATTTCTAAATGTTTCCCATAGCTTTGCTCTAGTTAGAAGTCTTGGAGTAAACCCGCTAACTGGATCAGCTTGAGAGAAAAGAGTATTGTATGGTATCAATAAGATTATCAGTAATAAGTAACTATAAAACTGAACATCTATTCTTGGACTTTTCAATTATCTAACTAGAATTAAAATGATGTTCTAATGCCCACTTGAATTTCTCTTGGAGACCCATGATACCGTGTATTTGCATAGAAATCACCATAGTCTTGATATTGCTTATTATCTGGTCGAGGCGTTTCCATTCCCCAGCGTATAAACTCTCCAGGTCCATATATAGAACTAAAACTTCCATCACCTCTAATATCATGTTGGTTAAATAAATTAGATATTTGTATATACAATGTTGCTCTGGAATTATTTTTCTGAAATACTACCTTTTCAAAAGAAATATCTGTTCTAGTTGTAAGCGGTCCATTTCGCCATTCGGAAGCGCCACCAATTGGAGAATATTCAAAAGGAGTTCCAGTAGACATGCGATAAATAATATTTGCTGTTATATTACCAAATAAGCCCATGGGACCAAATTTATCAGGAGTTGAAATAAACAATTGAGCCTTACCATAATTTCTGATATCAGCATCCGGTTTTGGCTCTTCTTCAGTGCCACCCCAAAATTGCACATAATGTAAACCGGTATTTCCAGCATCAAGTATTTCCATACCTAGAGATCGTAAAGAATCAAGAAACGTATTTGCTTTGCTGGCATATTGGCTAGCAAGGAATACCGGAGCCAGTGGTCTTGGCGTTTCAGATCCATCATCATTCGTACTATACATTGTCCAGAATCTTCCATCAGCAACAAATGCTGAATCTGGTATCCAAAATTGACTACCCACACCAGCTTCTCCTTTTACTGCCCACTGTATATTATAAGCAATATTGAATCCAAAGTAATTATTGAAGTTTTTCTTTAATGATAATTCAAATCCTTGAATATCTTCATGAATTCCATTCCCAGCCATGTGTGTAAATTGGAAATCAAACATTTGTTTTACTGGATCCCACCAATTTAACTGAACCGTTCCGGGGCTAGATACTTGGTTACTGGAGCTTTTATAAAATGTTGATAGAGCTAAAATGTAATCAGAATAGAAATTCCAATCAAAACCTAACTCAAAGCTGATTGTTTTTTCATAAGTTAGTCTAGGGTTTCCAAAGAATCCTTCTTCCAGTTTATTATATAATTCAGCATCATCGTTTAGATTGTTATTATTATAATCTGAATCTCTTGTTCCGTCATTCACCCAACGTTCGCCATACATTGTATAAAAGCTTGCTAGCTGATAAATATGACCATAAAAAAAATGAATCATTGATCGATCAGTAATTGGGTGTGCCACACCAATTCTTGGACTCCAGGCAGTAATAGGTTTTGTTTTTTCTAGTAATCCGAATGATTCTAAAGAGTCATAATTAAATCGTGTAAATGTATCAAAAAAATAATCAGAGGCAGCCATGGCTGTAGTTAAAGGATGTTTTACTGAAGGATCAAAATAATCCATTCGGATACCTGCATTTAGCACAAGACCTTTGTACTCCATTTTATCTTGAATATACCATGCAAATTGCTTTGGTCGAATTGGGTCACCTGTGCGATGATGATGACCAATATAATGTAACTCACGTTTATTTAATTCATCAGAATAATTACGAGCCCATACACTATAATCTATGTAGTCGATTCCTGTTTTAAGAAGATTATTCTTATTAAACTGAGTAGTAAAATCAAATTTAACTTGGAAACGGTTGCGCGATCCTTCATTGAAAGCATAAACATCTCTAGGCAAATTGAACCAATTATCTTCATCTTTTTTTATTTCCATTGTTGAATCAGGAGTTTCTTCAGGTGTTTGTGAATTAAGACTCTTGGAAATTCTTAATTCATAGAATGTTCTTTCTGATAACATATGACTGATTGCCATATAATTCATTTGGTCATTATTGATGATTTTTCCAGAAGAAGAACTTCCCATGGGTAAGAATATATTTTTTCCACCATCACCCATTCCTTTAATTCCTCCAACATTTGCTATTGAATGGAAGCTCAAGCTTTCAGAATATACTCCACCAAATTTTATCGAAATTTTAGGATGTAGGTTTAAAGATAATTTCCATGTTCCTTCAAAGTTTCTTGGAGAGTAAGACAAAGGGCTGATATTATTAATTCCATTTTTATTTGTTCGCCCTCCAAGAAAAAAAGACACCCCCTTCATTAATGGTCCTGAAATATTTCCCTGCAGTGCATAACCGGCAAAGTTTTTGTAATCAATCCTTTTATGTACAAGTTCACCTGTTCTACTATCAACTTCATTTACCCATTCTGGATTGTCCCATTGCATTTTCCCTTGGTGAATTGCAGCATCATAAAAGTCTGGACCCCAATGATTTGCACCACCAAATTCATTGGTATATTCAAAATTTCCATGAAATGAATTTGCACCTTCTTTTGTAACAATATTGATTACCCCTGCCTGTGCATTGCCATATTCAGCGCTAAGTCCCCCAGTTATGATGGAAATTGATTCAATATCATATTTTCCTACACCTGTAAAATTATTTAAGGTCAAACCATCATTGCTTGTCATCTTGACACCATCAACATAGTATACAACATCAGCTGCAATAGAATTCATATCTCCACCACGGATCATGCCTCGGCCATTTACATCCATGCCCGGTTGCAGTGAAATTAAATCTGCAACCGATTTTACCATAACCGATCTTTCAATGTCGTCTGAAGTCACAATATATTCACTGAAGGTACGATCAACTTCCACCTTTGGCTTTTCTGCAGTTACCTTAATTTCATCCATTCCAATAGCTTCTTCGTATAAAACAAAGTTGACTTGCGTGGTTCTATCGGAATTTACTTTTACTTCAGTTGTTGTTATGCTTTTGAAGCCAATCATCTGAGTAGATAGACTATATTTTCCGGGGGGCATGTTTAGTATAATATAAAATCCATTTTCATCTGCAGCAGCACCTCGATTCGTGCCTAATACCATAACATTTGATCCAGGTAAAGGCTGACCATCTTGGTCAGTAATTGTGCCTTGGATTTTACCTGTTATACCAGCGTAGGATATTGTATACCCGACAACCAGTATTAAGGCTAAAGTATTTTTAATTGTTCTTGTCATTTTTTCTCACTTATTAAGTAGAAAAAAAAAGACCGCCAGTTTCCTGGCGGTCTTTACACAAGATTTATTTGACCAGTAATAATTTCTTTGTTTGAGAAAAATTACCAGATTCAAGTTGGTAGAAATATACGCCTGTTGGCATACTTGCTGCATTCCAGCTTACTGTATGTCCACCAGCTTGCATAACTCCATCAACTAATGTAGCTATCTCTTCACCCATAACATTGAACACAGTTAATTTTGCATTCGCTGTTTCTGGAATATTAAATCGGATATGTGTTGTTGGGTTAAATGGGTTTGGATAGTTTTGACCAAGCTCATATCTAGTAGCAATTGGTGCATTATCAGAAATTCCCAAACCTGCTGGTCTATCATTATACCATATTTCATCTATTTGAATAGAAGAAGAGTCATCATCTGTAACGCCTACTAAAATTAACAGTGGTGCCTCAGTTGTTGTCAATGCTTCAAAAGAATATGAAGCGGTATCTGGTATTGCTTCACCATCTGCCCAAGCCGTTACACTAACATTTTGACCATCTACTACAATTTTCTGCCAGTGCCATGTACCATAGGTGATTGCAGCATTTGGAACTACATTACTCACATTTGTCTGGAACCAAAAGTCTCCAATAGCACCGCCAACAGATGCAACTGTATGCACTGCTAGATTAGTGAGAAATGCAGGATCAATTTTTACACAAACATGTAATTGATCGTTTTGCGTTGGTGTCCCAGTAGTCATAAAACGAGCTTTCACATATATTTCAGCTGCAGAAGGGGTGATCTCAGCATTGGCATCCAGACTTTGGTCAATTTGCAGCCAACTGGTTGTATTGCCAAAAGGATCTTCCGCTCCAACCAATGTTAAATATCCGTCAGCGACGCTAGCGACGCCCCAGCCCCACCAACTCCAGGTCATATCACTAGTAAGCGATAAAGCAGCAGTTGGTTCCGCTGCAGTTTCAAAAGTCTCAGACCATCCGGCATTTATATTGCCTGTACTTAAGACCATGATTAAACAAGCTATTATCGTTTTTTTCATTTGTTTGTACTCCTTAGGTTGTTTATTTGATTAGTAATTATAGTTAAATCCTAAACCAATTGTCAAGAACTGTAAGGGCATTACTTCTTTTAAACCCCAATCTTCAAATGGTCGTAAGTAACCAATGGCAGCATTGTAATTGATATCAATAATCAAGCTTAAATTAGCATTTAATATTGTTTCAAATCCAAATCCAACATTTGCACCCCATGCATAACGTTTGTCTGCAATGGGAGAAAGCTGAAATTCCGTATCCAATGGTTTTTTTGACTGACCAGGATAAATCAGGCCACTAACCTCATGATTATAATAATAAAGTCCTAATCCATATGAGGAAAATGGATTAAGCTTTCTTTTTCCAAATGATCGAGCCTTATCAGGAAAATATATTCGCGATTTAATTATAAAATCTACCAAGTCCATATTTGCATTTGCATCTGGACTTTTATAATTATTACGATCAACCACCCAATAAAATTCTCTATCAGAAAGAGAATTATCACTATATAACTGATAGTGAAATTCAATTATAGTTTTCGAGTTTTCATTATTATCTATAATATATTGTAATCCAAGTATAGGGGCACTGTTATACCAACTATTTAAGCCGGACACAGGAATACCAGTACCTGTCATGATAGAAAAAGATTGTTGTGCTAGTATAGATTGGACTAGGAATACATTAGATAAAATAAATAAAAATAAAACAGAAGATATATTGGGAATGATAGCTTTATTCATAAATCTAAATCTAATGTCCATATATTTTAGGTTTGTTCAATGTAAAAATTTATTATAGAAAAATCAAGACAAGCTAGATTTACATATTGCATTTAACTGTTTTCATTTTAATAGAATCATTTTTTGGGTTAAAATTCTATTTTCAGCTGTCAGTTTAATAAAATATATACCTGAGGCGACATTTCTTCCACTCCAATGTTGTTGATGAAATCCAATTTCATGTTCATGGGAAACTAACGTTTCAACTAAGCGTCCATTGATATCAAATATATCAATATTAATAAATGATTTATTTGGCACTCCATAGGATATGGTCGTCCTATGATTAAATGGATTGGGATAGTTTTGATTTAAAATATAATCTGTTGGAATTAATAATTGAATTTTTTGAGTTCCTGATGAGATAATTTTCTGATTTTTATCAAAAAATTTATATTTTATTAATGCCTCACTAGGAGCATCTACTGATGCATTAATTGAAATTGTTCTATTAACATTATCTGGCTCTACAAGACCAAACTCTAATAATATTTCACCTTTTTCATTTGAATTTTTTAATAGAGTAAGATTTTGAGGACCAAAAGAAGTATGTTCAAGATCTACGCTTCCTTTTCCTGGATCATATTTAATATATAATTGTCCTGAAATTGCTTCCGCTGGTATTTCTTCAATAAAATCATGCCAATCCATGGATGTGCCAACATCCATAACATCTAATGGCTCGAAACCAAACTTATCAATAAACCATGACCACATTCTGATGAAAGTCATTCCATCATCTAAATCATATTGATGATCAAGATGTGGTACAAAGTGCGGTATTTGACCTGTGGTTGGCCCCAAACCGTTAAATATTGCTTCAGAATCTGCAAGCCAAAATGTCACAAAACGTGTCAAATCTTCAATGTCAATTCTTCCTGAAGTATCATAATCACCTAATGCTGGAGTGTAAAATTCATAGCTAAAATCCACGGCTTCTAATCCTGCACTATCTGTTAAACCTTTTATGGTAATAGTAATAGTATCTAAGCTTGCCATTGGTTTATTTAAGGTCAATTGAAATTGCCTTGCATCTGAAGATTCAGTGGTATCCCATGATAATGAATTATAGTGTCTTGCAGAAATTGAATAGTTAAATGATTGTATTGGTTCTGAAAAGGTAATGTTTATCGGTTGATCAGTGCTTGAGCTAATGGAGGAACCGTGAGCAATAGAAATAGAACTAACTGTTGGCACCAATTGATCTGATAATTGCAAAGTATCAGTAGCTTGATCTAGACGTAAACTATTACCTGCAATATCAAATACGGAGCTACCATTGGTTGCCCTTATATATAATTGTTCATGACCACTTGGTGTTGCATTATAAGATAAATAACATCTTAAGATCTTTTCTCCTCCAACTACAGGAAATTGGTTTTCATTTGTAATGAAATCCACGATCGCGCTTGCAGCATTTCCATTGTTTTGTATAAATACAATATCAAAATCATTGGGAGCGACAGGATCCGTAACTTCATACGCTCCATATACCCCTTCTGTAACTGAAAACTCAACATACGAATTATCAATAGCTATTACTGCAGTTTCTGATATAATTGTTGGGGGAAATCTATCTGGCAACAATACTCTTGCACTAATTGTACTTTGAGGCATTTGGTTATTCGCGGGGTCATATATTGGATTAGCAGGTCCTGCAGGACTAATCGTCATTTCTTCAACTCCACTAGGTGATAGATCAGTTACAAAACCAATTCTTACTATTTTTTCACCACCCACTAGAGGTCCTTGATTATCATTTGTAATATTTACAATTGTTGCTTCAGAAGCATTTCCATCATTTGGATAAACAGTAGCTTGAAAATGATTTGTGCTTACAGCCCCATTGGCGCCTACATTATTATACATGTCTTCGCTTGAAGTAATAGTTACAATACTGTCTGCAATAATATAGATATCATTGATTGTAGGTACTAATCGATCAATTAATGTCAGGTTAACTGTACATTCCGAAACAGATAATCTGTTCCCATCATAGTTGCATATCGCATATGCATTCGCAGGAGTTATTTGAATTGTTTCTACTCCACTTGCTGGTGGAGAACTAATATTTAACATTACCCTTATCGTGCTCTCATTTCCAGATAATGGAGAACCGCTTATCTTAGTTAATGAATGAATAACAGCATCATTTGCATTTCCACTATTCTGATTAAAGCTAATATCAAAATCTGTTACCTCTACTCCACTTAATGTATCACTTGCACTAAAAACACCTTCACTAAACACTAATTCTACATATACATTATTATTTTCTAAGGAATTTCCTGTTAAACGAGGATAGGGATTTAACATGATTTCGCTTGTGCTGTTATTTGGAAAAGCTAGCGGATTTCCAAAGCCATCAAAAATTGCTTCATTACCATTTGTAGTAATAGTAAATGTTTCTACTCCACTTGGAGTTCCATCAATACTTAAATATATCCAAATACTATCTTCTCCACCTAATAAGGGCCCTGATGGGCCGGGCCGTTGCAAATCTACCATTGTTACATCAGTCGCATTTCCACCATTATCGGAAAAATCCAAAGAGAAATCTGATAGCTCAAGGGATCCTGTCCCATTATTATTTGTGTATACACTTTCAGAAAAGGAAAGAATAAAAAATGCATTACTAGTACTAATAGAGTCGGATTGTGTATTTATTATAGGTGGTGAAATATCTCGGACAGAATAATTTGCTGTATAAGTATCTATTTGATTATTTGATAAGTCTTCAAGACTATCTAAAAGTATAATCCTAAGCTGTCTCATTTCTGTTAAGCTTGAATTGGGTATGATAGTGATTACGTTATTATCAATACTTGCAGAAAAGGCTATAGTCTCCTCATCTCCATCTGTATATGCTATGGAAATCATATTATTTAAATCTATATTTGTAATGGTCGAGTCATTTAATAGCCGAATTGGTTCCGATGCCGTTAGTGTGAATTGATCAGTTGGTAAAATGGCTTCTCCAACATCAGGATTAAAGGATAAGCTGGGCGGAAGTTGGTCTACTAAATTTATTTCGATCCCGGTCGTATCCAATAATGGTACGCCAATCATGTTAAAGATAGAACGCAATGATGCCGGTTTAATGATTGCCACCTCGCTTCCACTTGGTAATTCGTTATATTCTATATTTAACCTTATTGCTTCTTCTCCGCCTTGAAGAGGATTGCCCAATAAGTTTGTAATCGAAGTAAATCCCGCCCCAGTGGTATTTCCACCATTGGATTCAATAGTTATTTCAAAATCAGAAATTTCCAGACCGATACCATCATCACTATAGACATCTGCGTAAGTGCCACCATAAACTTCCTGGTTAAAGTAATAATTTATACTATTTAAACTCTCTGTAATTCGTGTTGAATCTACAAGTAATGAATAACCTATCATTGTAGCAACAGTTGCACCTGTTGCCTGAAGAGGCCTGTCGCGATCATCAACTACCACGTAATAATCACCAACATCTAGTTCAATCCGCGGTAACATGTTTGCAAGTTGCGGCATTAATATTCCTGAAATACAATCATATTGACTTCCCACAATAGTATCAGGGGAAGCGATAAACCAGTTAGAATCATCTTGATAAAAAATATAGCTTGATATATTACATTCACTAAAAATTGCAACTTCGATGTCTAAGGCTGTTGAATCATCACAAGTGTTTATATAAATTGTGCGAGGTTCTGTTAAGGTGAGCTTATACGAATAATCATTCCTGTTTCTTCCTTCCAACACCCCTCCTAAACCATCGAAAAAATTAAAATCCCAAACATTACTTGCAATATCCAAATCAGATATATGTTTATACGGAAAATCTTCTTCAGTTAATTCTTGATCATAGCATTCACTTTCA